>Ga0189274_100053_pt1 | contig 152507 bp, 135 predicted proteins | sample N5B1minimetaG_FD_130323 | JGI IMG/M metagenome (GOLD analysis project Ga0189274, IMG submission 130323) | Marine microbial communities from the Costa Rica Dome - N5 B1 mini metaG | ecosystem: Environmental > Aquatic > Marine > Oceanic > Photic zone | place: Costa Rica: the Eastern Pacific... | reverse complement strand
ATTCCCGACAAGTCTTCAGGCGATTGATAGCTGCCGAAATATCGCACGTTCTGGCGCGCATCAATTTCAGGTTCAAACACTGGAATTTCTGTTCGGGCCGGCAGCCCGTGGAGATGAACCTCTACTGCGTGAGGGAAAGCATCGGCCAATGCGCATAGAAGATTGAATGATCGTTGGCATCTCAAATTGCCGACCCAACCAAGGGTGATTTTTTTTGATGCTGCGCTTTCTGAACATACGTCACCGCACGGACGAGGTCCAAAGTCAGCATCCGCGCTGAGCCGGTTTTCAACAAGGTAAGCCTTGTACTGACCAGCATAGTACCGCTCAAAATGGTTCTTGATAAAACCGGGAGAACTAACCACCAGCGCTCGGCTACGTTTCAGCAAAGATCTTTCCAAAAATCGCACTGTCCGTCCGACAATGTCTTTGCGAACCAGCAATCGGTGCACATCAAGGCTCTCATAAATGACCGGTGTGTCCAATTTTGCGTAGCGCTTCGCTAGAAATGCACAAGCCAACATGTCCAGATTACGAGCGTAGATCAGGTCAGCATCCGCGAGCTTTTCCCTGTGGGCAGCAGCCTTTCTCGCCCCTTTGAACACCTGTGCAATCCGTTGAAGAAAAGCGCCATCGCGAGTTTTGCCAAGATCGACATTCTCCCATTCGGGGTCGCTATCTCGGCGGCGCATCATGAAACCCGTAACTTCCAGACCGTCTCCGACAAAGGATTTGACCCGGCGACGCACGGCCGCATCGGCCGCGTCGTGTCCGAAGAAGGCAATCCTGGTCATTACAAAATCCAATTCTCGCCAGAGGCCAAAGCCCCCACACCGCACCTCAGTTCGCGTCGACCTTTTCGGCAGCGCCGGTTTTATGGTCGGCAAGACTCGGAGGCGTTTGAATGGCCGTGGGCTGAATTTTCCCACTCTTCGACTTCTTGGAACCGCCGCGCATAAAGGAGAAGAGAGAAGGTTTGCTCTCCATCTGATAGTACTTCCGGTATGCATCGTAGCTAGCACCCGGATCACTGTAATGACGACGACGATTCAGATTGACCATGTTCAAAGTTACGCCGAGCAGGTCTGCTTGGAACGATTTCAACAATGCGAGAGACTGACGTGCCGCGGCACGTGTCGTATGCCTCCAACGGACAACCAAGATCGTTTTATCGGTTTTCCCGGCCACAACACGAGCCTCTGCCATCAACAATAGCGGGCCTGTGTCAATCAGAATAAGATCGTACATTGACCGCAGACGAACCAACAAGTCGTCGAACGCTCGCGTACCGAACACATCATGCGGCGTGTGCCCAGTCAACGACAGGGGTAGGATGTCGAGCATGCTCTTCGGATCTTTTGCAATTGCATCAGACAGCTGACCAGCTCCGAATAGATACTCAATAAATCCGACTTCGGGCTTGAGACCGGCGGCTTCGGTCAACTGACGGCGACGGAAGTCGCCATCAATAACCAGTGTGCGAGCCCCGGACATTGCTGACATCCGACCAAGCGCGAGCGTCAAACTGGTTTTACCTTCATCCGGCAGCGAAGACGTAATCGCTACCGTTTTTGTTTCGCTATCAAGGTCAGAGAACGCGATGGCTGCACGCAAATACCTCACACTCTCGGCAAAGGCAGATAGCGGGTTCTCTATTAGATACTCAGCCGGGTTGGTTTGCGTAAAGCCGAGCGCGTTGGTGGTACGAATGAGTGGCACCGATCCGATCGCATTCTGGCGCAGCTTTTTCTCGATGTCCTCGGTGGAGGAAATTTTCATATCCAGCAGCTCAGCCAGAAGTGCCAGTCCTGCGCCCAGCATTCCGCCAAGAATTGCACCAATCAACAGGTTCAATTTCGTGCGAGGCGAACTTGGGTGTTTTGGAACCGAAGCTTGCGACAGGATCACCGCATCAGGTTGAACCAGGCCATCCTGCTCTCGCGTTTCCTTGGAGCGTGAAATGAACTCCTCATACAGGACGCGGCTGGTCTCCGCATCGCGCTCCAACTCACGCAGGCGCACCATGGCCAGGCTGTTGCCGCGCAACTTCGCGTTTGAATTATTGATCTGCGACTGGAGACGTCCGACCTGATCCCGGCGAACCCGAACTTCGTTTTCCAGATTCGTCGCAATGCGGTTCATTTCATTCTCGATCTGGCGTTCGATATCGGCTTGTTCTGCACGCGCACCAATCAATTCTGGGTGCTGCGGACCGAGACGAGTCTCAAGGTCTCCAACGCGACCACGCACAGTAGAGAGTTGTTGTTTGAGGCTGGTGATCAGTGGAGATTCCAGAACTTCGGAAATACCATCCACACCTGCACCCCCATCAATTTGGCGACGCATGCTGTCATATCGAGACCGAACACGATTCAGCTCAACTTCGGCCTGGGTTTTCTGCGTGGTTAAATAGGCGATATTCTGCTCAGTGAGCGTGTTGCCCATCGCCGTTTCCATGTCGTTGTCAGCGATAAATTTAGCAACTCGATTTTCTTTTTCTTCAACCTCTTCCCGAAGTGCGAATACCCGGTCAGACAACCACTCGGTAGCGCGCCGCGTGGCATCTAGTTTGGTTTCAAGCTGTTGGACACGGTATTGATCTGCGATGGCATTTGCCAGTCGTGCGGCTGTTTCAGGCGACTCGCTCGTAACCTCCACATTGATCAGGTAAGTCGTACCTACTCGAGATACGCCTACGCTACCCATGAGTTTGGCTACAGCACTTTCGAGAAGTGCATTTTCCCGCTCATCGACACTCATCCCTTCAAACGGATCTTCTTCTGTCGTGTCGACCCCCAGAAAGCCAAGAAAGCTATCCGACAGACTACCGAGCACACTCGTTTCCGGTTCTCTGAGCGTCCAATTGAACTCTGGATCTTCGACCAGCTTTTGCTTCACCGCCACCTTGGTGAGCAAAGATTTGGACTTCATGATCATGACTTCGGTATCGATCACTGCCGTACTTACAGCCAACCCACTAAGCACGCTTCCAAGATCAATGACGTTCTGCTGCTCCGTATCAAGCTGAACGATTGAGCTCGCCTTGTAGAGCGGCACCTGATTGAATGTCATGTAGGCGACCAGCGAAAATACCGCCAGAAAGCTCAGCGCAATCAGCCAGAATCGGCGATAGACCGCAGCCAATAGGGACTTGAGGTCCGTAGGCATGGTGTTGCCATCGGAATCCGCTTCTGCGGGTACCTGGGTCGGAAGCTCAAAGCTGAAAGTCTTGGTCAAGATACTATACCGAAAGTTGGAGTTGACGCTGAATTTGGAGCGGCCCAAGGTTCAGGCCGCTCCATTTTGGATTAAGGGAACACGCGGACAGAAATGCCGAGCAAATCTGCACTATAATCCTGATTGCCGACAACCGCGGAACCATCGCGCTCACGCTCCACGTGTCGCGCGAATGCATTCAGATGCACACGTTTATTCATCTTGTACGTGCCAATCACGCCAAAATCAGTAACGTCTTCATCACGGTCGACTTCATCATATTCGTAGTTCTCGATGTTTCCGTATCCGGAAAGAATGATGTTCCGATACAACTCATGATCAACACGAACGCCGAAATTGGTCTGGACCGAACTGGCGGTATTCACAACACCACTATCAACCGTTCGGCGACCGCCATTGAACGACACTGTCGTCAGGCGGGTCGGGAACCACTCGACATTGGCGTCGACAGCAAGACCGTCATTGTCCTCAAAGAAAGCGTCGTCCATCTCTTGCGAGAGAAAACCGATCGCGATGTCTCCGCGGACCAGAGAGTTCAGCTCGAAGTCGACACCACCGGACAGCGTATATGTATCGGAGTCGCGTGAACGCGCGACACCATCAACAATGACGTTGTTATCATACTCGCGCTGATCCAGAACGCCCTGTCCAAAGATGGCAAGGTTCGGCGTAAGCGCGTAGCTAAGCCGGGAATAGAACCGGTTGTCGGTGCGATCACGGAAATCCTGGTCAATCGGCACACCTGTGATCGTGGATGCATCATCATAATCGACTTCCGCAATCGTAAGCACATTGGCCCAACGGATCCGGTCGTTCGAGTAGTTCGCATTCACATCAAAGCCAGTCCGCGTGAATTCAATCGGCTCGCCCAATCCGGACGTGTTCGAAGGATCAGAATACCGATCCGTTGATTTCTGGTAGAAGGCTGCGCCCCCGAAGGAAAACTCCCGCGTCACATCGATGCGACCACGAAGACGACCATTCAGATTAGTGAACGATTGATCGCCGTAGTCTTGATACTCCTGATGGACCGCTGAGACGTCCACACCAACCTCGTGTACGCTCCAATTTGTACGCGCAGAGAGGTTTGCGCCTACTTCAGCAATCGTATCAGACTCCTCATCTGTGCTCGTGCCAAGCGCGTTGCTCGTGTATCCGAGTCCAGCATGGGCATTGGAGTTTACAGTAAAGGCTCCAAGCCGGATGGGCTCCGGGTCAAACTCCGGCTGGTTACGGTCGGTGACCGATTCATACTTATCGCGGCTATAATAGTCGCCAGACTGCGCATGTGCGACACCCGTAGCGGCCAACACCAACGCTCCTGTTGCGACACCTGCAAGGCCCGCACGCTTGATTTCCAACATTTCCACCTCTTCCCTGGAACTCGATCTCCGGTTCATCCTACCGGAATGTTTACCAAAACAATGAAGCAAGACCCATACCACTTTTATTGCCTTTGGTGAGCCATCCTTAGCGAAGTACGGTGAGGATCAGGTAATTAAACTAGAACAAATTCGATCGATTACAGGGAGGCCGATCGTGGACGGCGACTGCGTTCGGCCTCTCCTACACCTGTGTTCTGCAGTATTTTATGCAGAATGCAGAAAGCCCGGAGCGCAAGAAACGGCACCCCGGGCTAAGTTGTAACAATCGTTATGGCAGAAGTTAATTATTGCACAGCTTCGTCTGAAGGTTAGCCGAAGCCGTGTTCGCTATCTGCCTTACTCCGCTGCTGCAGGTAGATCCATTTCAGAAAGGGCGGTGTAGCGCTTCAAATGGTGATCAACATTACCGAATTCGGCATCAATCATGGTGAGGCGCTTGAAGTAGTGCCCAACTGCCAACTCGTCCGTCATGCCCATACCGCCATGAATTTGCACAGCTTCTTGGCCGACAAAGCGACCCGCTTGGCCGATGCGCACTTTCGCAGCTGACGCGGCTTTCTTGCGAGTCACCTCGTCCTCATCGAGCTTCAAAGTCGCCATGTAAGTCATGGAGATTGACTGCTCGTGTTCCATGAACATGTCGACCATGCGATGCTGCAGCACTTGGAACTTGCCGATGGCCACACCAAACTGCTTACGCTGACGGGAATAATCCACTGTCATGGCGTGAGCCACCTTCATGGCGCCACACGCTTCTGCACAGATTGCCGCAATGGCCTCATCGGTCACCGTCTCAATCAGTGGCAGTCCGTTGTCGACTTCGCCGATCACGGCTTCCGCACCAACGGCGACATTTTCGAAGTAAACTTCGGATGCCCGGCGGCCATCCACGGTCGGATAGTCGCGTGTGCTGATGCCTTGGGCGTCCTTCGCAACCACGAATACTGTAACGCCGTTGCTGTCACGACGGTCGCCGGACGTACGCGCCGTTACGATGAAGTGGGTGGCCCAAGGCGCACCGACAACGACAGCCTTGTGCCCGTTTAGGACAAAGCCGGCACCGTCTTTCTTCGCGGTTGTTTCAAGATCTGCCAGGTTGTAGCGACCACGCGGCTCTGCATATGCGAAGGCAAAGATGTTCTCGCCAGACATCACGCCGGAGAGATATTCCTCCTTTTGTGCGTCACTGCCGCGCTTCAGGAAACCGCCGCCACAAACAACGCTTGGCACGTATGGCTCGACGACGAGCCCTTTGCCGAACTCTTCCATGACAACCATCGCATCGATCGGGCCGCCGCCAAGGCCGCCATCTTCTTCGCTGAAAGGAGCCATCAGCAAGCCGAGCTCAGCGAACTGCGCCCACATTTCCGGACGCCAGCCAGACTCGGACTGAACGACCTTGCGACGGGTTTCGAAGTCGTATTGTTCCCGGATCAGCCTGGAAAGGCTGTCGCGGATCATGGTTTGCTCTTCGGTGAAATTGAAGTCCATCTTGTATCCTCCCTGCCTCGTACGCCTTACAGGCCGAGGATCATCTTCGAAATAATGTTGCGCTGAATTTCATTCGATCCACCATAGATCGATGTCTTGCGCATATTGAAATATGACTCAGCTGCGAAGTTGGCGTGGTCTGGACCAACGCCAAAACCTTCGTTGCCAGTCGCTTCCATGCCGTACCCATAAGGCGCGCCATAATAGCCAACCGCTTCAAGCGTAAGCTCAGTCAGACGCTGTTGAATCTCGGTCCCTTTAACTTTCAGGATCGAGCTTTCAGGTCCCGGCCCCTTGCCTGCAGCTTCTGATGCCAGCGTGCGCAGCTCTGTGAACTCAAGCGCGGTCAGATCGATTTCCAGCTGGCTGATCTTGCGAGCAAAATCCTGGGTTTCAATCAGTGGTGTGCCGTCAACCGTTTCTTCGGAAGCAATGTTGCGCAGACGCTCAACGCCGCGCTTCGAGCGGGCGACACCGGCAATACCGGACCGTTCATGTGCGAGCAGGAATTTAGCGTAGGTCCAACCTTCGTTTTCCTTGCCAACAAGATTTTCGACTGGCACGCGGACATCCGTCAGCCAGGTCTCATTCACCTCGTGGGTGCCGTCGATCAGCTTGATTGGTTTCACTTCAATGCCCGGCGTATTCATATCGACGAGAATGAAGCTGATGCCTTCCTGCGGCTTTTTCGCGTCAGGGTCAGTGCGGCACAGGAAGAAGCCCCAATCGGCATGCTGCGCCAGAGTGGTCCAGGTTTTCTGGCCATTGATCACGTAATGATCGCCATCGCGGACGGCCGTGGTCTTCAGGCTGGCGAGGTCGGAACCAGCGCCCGGCTCGGAATAGCCCTGACACCACCAGACATCGCCGGACAGGATACCCGGCAGGTGGCGCTCTTTCTGCTCTTCGTTTCCGAATGTGTAGATCACCGGCCCAACCATCGAGACACCGAATGGTAGCGGCATCAGCGCATCAACGCGCGCATTTTCTTCTGACCAGATGTAGCGCTGGGTCGATGTCCAACCTGTGCCGCCATACTTTTCTGGCCAAGCCGGCGCAGACCAGCCTTTTTTGCCGAGCACCTTGTGCCAGGCTAGGAATTCCTCGCGCGTGAGATCTTCACGCGTTCCAATTCCATCCAGTTCCTTTGGATAATTATCGCGAATGAATTCGCGGACTTCATTACGGAAGGCAATTTCTTCCGGCGTAAAATCGAGATTCATGACGGCTCCTCACTGTGCGCTGACTGCGCATCATTCTTGCCCCCTCTATTTCCGCCATTTTGGAACAAAGGCAAGGTGACGTGAGCGTAAACGTCAGGTTCTCGTCGCGTCAGGTCGCACTTGCTCCCTCGGGCTCAGCGATGAAGGGGGCACACGCTGTTTTAAGAAGACCAATCGCCGTGGCCGACCCGAGACCACCACCAGTCTGGAACTCAAGCTGAAGCAAGGGCTGCAAGCCAAGTCGCTCCATCGCTGCCTCGTGGGCAGGCCGCCTCGTGACGTGAGACGCGATACAGTGACTGATCGCCTTCGGCTCAATCGCGTGCACAACCGCCGCCGCAATTGTGGTGGCGAATCCATCCAGCACCACCGGGATACCCTGATGGCGCGCGGCGATGATCGCGCCGACGCACGCCGCCAGTTCACGCCCCCCCACATGCCGCAAAGCCTGCAACGGATCGGATAAATGCCCGCGATGCAATGCGAGCGCGCGGGCGACAACATCTACGCGCCGCTCCACCAGTTCAGCGGTCGTCTGATTGCTTGGACGGACCCAATAGTCCGGCGCGCCGCCATACAGGGCGCAAGCCACAGCGGCAGCAGCGGTGCCCACACCCGCGCCAGAAACCGCTAGCGCCAGCAGGTCCGGCTTGTCTTCCGCGGTTTCGAACCCGTAGGCGATCGTCGCAGCGCACTCTCGCTCCGACATGGCCGGGCTCTCGGCAATGCTTTGCGTAGGCTTGTCAATTGCGAGGTCATAAACGCGAATATTCGCACCAGATTGGGTCGCGATGGCCGACAAGGGCGCCTTGCCTTCCCGCAGAGCATCGACGTGTGCGCGCGTGTCGTCTGGACTGGACAGGGAAACGCCCTCTGATGCCAGGCCGTGAGAACTGGCAAAAACAGCCAGGAAAGGCTTTTCGATCCGGGGAGGAAACCTGCCCTGCCATTTTGCCAGCCAGGCCGCCGCCTCGCCGAGGCGGCCAAAGTCCCCCTCACGTCCCATGCCGAGAAGTGCGTCCCGCACTTTCTGCGCGGGTGCCGCATCGGGTTCGGGCGCGTTCCGGATCAGGGAACGGGCGTCTTCCAGAGGTGAAATTTCCTGGGTCGACTCACTCAAGGGAAACGCTCCGTCTTAATATTCAAACTGCTTGTTCTTATAACAGAAAACGAACCCAATCGGCGACAAGGTTTTGTTACTGAATTCATGGGATTGTCTTGCACACACTCGATCGCTGATTACCCTATATCCATGACCGCTCAAGCCATCAAATCGCCCTGTATCAAAGTTTGTGCTGTAGACGCCTCTACAGGACTCTGTCTCGGGTGCGCGCGAACGCTCAAGGAAATTGGGGGATGGGTAAAAATGGGGGAAGAAGGACGTGAGCAGGTGCTTGCGGATCTGCCTGCGCGGATCTCCCGCCTCGAGTCCCTCGGCAAGCGTTAGGAGCCGGCACGATGTCACCACAGAAAACCATACTGGCCGGTTTCGGCATCGCTGTGGCGCTTTCGGCCATCGTCAGTTTTATCATTGCCCCAAAAATGGAGCAGCATCGCACTGAGCTTGCAACGATGACACCGGAGGCCGCGCCTGCCCCCACCGAAAAGCGAACGTCGGTTCGCTTCGCCAATGCCGCAATCATCGATCGCGAAGATGATGGACACTACTGGACGCGCGCAGAAGTCCACGGCACCGCGGTCAAATTCATGGTGGATACCGGCGCCAGCACGGTGGCCCTCACGTATCGGGATGCCCAGCGCCTGGGCCTTAATCCTGAAACCCTCGACTATCGCTGGGAAATCCGGACCGCTGGCGGCATTACGCACGGCGCCGCTGTAACGCTGGACAGCATTCGCATCGGACAGGTTGAGATTGAACAGGTGGGTGCAATGATCCTGAAAGACGGGCTGGAACAGTCGCTGCTGGGCATGACCTTTCTTGGCGAACTTTACTCGTATGAATTCAAGCAAAGCCAGCTGATCATACGCCGGTAATCAGCGCACCGTTGCGGCCTTTGCCAACGCCGATCTCCCAGGCGAATCGTTCCTCATCGCCAGCCCAACGGGCATAGGCTACGCGCCCCTCAAGGCCTGCTGCGTCCATCAGATCCCGATACCAGTAAACAGCGCCTGCATTCAGCCTTTGCGGGTGAACGCCCCATAGCAGGCAAGCAGTGCGAAGCCTCTGATCGTCCAATGAACCATACAGGATCGGTGCCTTGCCACGCACACGCGCGAACCGGGCCAGACGGTCGAAGGCTCCCGTTCTCAGGGCCAGCGCAGTTGCACCTTCGGCCTCTGCCATGCCCTGTGATGTCTCTGCCACAACATCAATCGCCGTTTGTGCGGGTTGGTCCCCAGAGAATTGCTCCAGGGAACGACGATAGTCTTCGGCGCTCTCGGTTGCACGAATGATCCGCGACATGATGGCGACAGTTGTCGCCGGGTGTCGCCCAACCGCTGTTTCCCCTGACAGCATCACCGCATCCGCGCCCTGATAGATCGCCGTGGCGACATCAGACGCCTCTGCGCGTGTGGGCGCGGCGTTCTCGATCATGGATTCCAGCATCTGCGTTGCCACGATGACAGGCCGACCCAAGCCACGCGCGCAGCGAACGATGCGGCGCTGGATCACCGGGACATCTTCGGGCGCGTATTCGACGCCCAGATCTCCCCGGGCGACCATGACGGCATCAGCCGCGGCGACAATCGGCTCAAGATTATCGATCGCGGCAGGCTTCTCCAGCTTTGCAACCAAGGGCGCGCGACCCTTGATGATCGCTTTGACTTCTTCAATGTCTTCAACAGTTTGGACAAATGACAATGCGACCAAATCCACGCCGATTTCCATTGCGAAATCGAGATCAGCCCTGTCTTTCTCCGTCAGGGCGCGCACAGGCAGCGCCTTGCCGCGCACCGTAAAGCCTTTCTTGTCTGTCAGTTTTCCAGGCACTTCCGCGCGAACCCTGGGCGCATCGCCAGCCTGCGTGACGGTGAACATGAGCTTACCATCATCCACAAGGATAACGTCGCCCTCTTCCAGTATTTCGACGATCTCGGCGTGAGGCACAGGGATTGTGTCGTCGGCATCTGTCGTTTCTGCAGCAACAACGGCGTATTCTTTCTGGTATCGCAGGCGCAGTTCGCCGCCGGGCAGCGAACCGACTCTCACTTTTGGTCCCTGCAAGTCGCCGAGTGTCGCCAAAGGTCGCCCGGTTTCTTTCTCTGCCGCGCGAACCGCGTCCAGCGCCGCCTTGTGCGCGCTGTGTTCGCCATGACTGAAGTTCAGGCGAAACACGTCAACGCCGGCATACGCCAAAGCCAGCACTTCCTTGGGCGAGCGACTGCCCGGCCCAAGGGTCGCCACGATCTTTGCATTCTCACCAATCAGAGTCTTACCAGTCATTCCGCCCTCCCGATGACAAGGTTGACGCAGCTACTATACGAGTCCGCCGGAACTGGCCAGTCAGCGTTGCGCGAAGCCTGCTCGGAAAAAATATGCGACTGGTTGCATCCAATAGATCGAGTCGGTGCATCTGACTTCAAAAGAGGAGTTTTCATGAAATCAGCCATCATTGCCCTGTCAGCCCTTATCGCGATTGCGCTTCCAAACGCCGTCGCAGAAGATGCCCCAGAGCCAAGAAACAACCCGGTTCAGATAATGGTGCTCGGCACTTATCATTTCGGAAACCCCGGTCTTGATCTGGTCAACACCGAGGCGGACGATGTGCTTCTGCCAAAGCGGCAGGCTGAACTAGAAACACTGGCTGACCGCTTGCTGGAGTTTCATCCCACAGCGATTGCGATCGAAAGTATCCGCCGGACAGATGATGCGCTTGACCCAGGGTTTCCTGACTTCACGCCTGATGACCTGACCCGCCAACGTAATGAGAGCGTCCAAATCGGCTATCGCGTGGCGCATGCGGCTGGCCTGGACCGCGTCTATGCTGTGGATACGCAAGAGGGAGAGATTTCCTACTTCCCTTTTGACCGGGTTGAAGCGTTTGCCGAACGGACCAATCGCCAGAACGAGATCACCTCAAAAATCGAGACCATCAAGGCTCAGGCAGAAGCCATGATGCGTGACCAGGCAACGACTCCGATTGCGGAAATGCTTGCCTGGCAGAATGAGCCGGGCCTTATCGATGAGATGCATTCCGGATTTTACTATGGCCTGCTCAACATGACCGACGCCGAGGACAATGCCGGCGCCGCGCTCAATTATGGCTGGTATGCCCGCAACGCAGAAATCTTTGCCAACATCGCAGAAATCTCACAGCCCGGTGACCGGATCCTGGTCATCTACGGATCAGGTCACAATTACTGGCTCCGCCACTTTGCCGAAGAAACGCCTGGCTTTGCCCTGGTCGAACCGAACCCCTATCTGGTCGACTAGTCCACAGCAAACGGATCATAATTCAGGATCGGCGCCAACCACCGCTCGGCCTTGCGGGTATCCCACCCCTTGCGCTGGGCGTAATCCTCAACCTGATCTTTCTCGATACGGCCGACGGCGAAGTACACGCTTTCCGGATGTGCGAAATACAGGCCGGACACGCTGGCCGCAGGAGTCATTGCGAAGCTTGAGGTGAGCTCAACACCGATACGGTCTTCGGCTTCCAGCAATTTGAACAGGGTTTCCTTCTCGGAGTGTTCCGGCTGGCTCGGATAGCCCGGCGCGGGACGAATCCCCCGATACTTCTCCTTGATCAGCTCAGCGTTGCCGAGGTCTTCATCAGGCGCATATCCCCAAAGCTCCTTGCGAACACGCTCGTGCATGTATTCCGCCATCGCCTCAGCAAACCGGTCAGCCAACGCCTTGACCATGATGGAGGAATAGTCGTCCCGCTTCTCTATGAATTCCTTGGCAATTTCCTCCGCCTGCGGACCGGCAGTTACACAGAAGCCACCAATCCAGTCATCGCCCTCTGGCGCAACAAAGTCTGACATCGCAAAGTTCGGACGCGTATTGTCTTTCACCATTTGCTGCCGCAACGTATGAAACACCTCGCCCGATTGAAGGTGAATGTCGTCGCCAACTGAATTGGCCTTCCAGAAGCCGACAACCGCCTTCGGCTTGAGCCACGCCTCACCGACCAGCTGCTGCATCATGCCTTGTGTATCATTCCACAAGCTTGTCGCCGCTTCGCCCACAATCTTGTCTTCGAGAATTTGCGGGAACTGTCCGGCAAGATCCCACGCGGAGAAATACGGCGTCCAGTCAATGTACCGGGCAAGCGTTGCCAGATCGATGTCTTCGAAAGTCCTGACACCCTCGAAACTTGGCGCAGGGGGCGTGTAGCTGTCCCAGTCCAGTTTCAGGCGCGCCTCTCTTGCCTGTTCGATCGGCAGGCGCGGCTTGGGCGGGCCGCCGGATCTCGCTTCGCGCATGCGTTCGTAGCGGGCCTTGGTCTGAGTCACAAAGCCGGGCTTGTCGTCTTCGCTGAGCAGTGTGCTGACAACGCCGACAGCGCGGCTGGCGTCAGAAACATGAACCACGGGCGCACAGCGGATGACCGGATCAATCTTTACGGCCGTATGCGCCGGGCTGGTGGTCGCGCCGCCAATCAGGAGGGGCTGCACCATGCCGCGACGTTCCATTTCGGCTGCCACATAGACCATTTCATCAAGGCTTGGCGTGATGAGACCAGACAGGCCGATCACATCAACATTTTCCTTTATGGCCGTATCCAGAATGGTTTCAGCAGGCACCATGACGCCTAGGTCAAGAATTTCATAGCCATTACACGCCAGCACAACGCCGACGATGTTCTTGCCGATATCGTGTACGTCCCCTTTCACCGTGGCCATCAGAACCTTGCCATTGGAAACGTCGACCGTGCCAAGACGCTGCTTTTCCTCTTCCATGAACGGCTCAAGCCACGCCACCGCCTGTTTCATCACACGCGCGGATTTCACCACTTGCGGCAGGAACATCTTGCCAGATCCGAACAGGTCTCCGACGACATTCATGCCGTCCATAAGTGGCCCTTCGATAACATGCAGCGGGCGCTCTGATGCCAGACGCGCCTCTTCCGTATCGGCATCAATGAATTCCGTTATGCCGTGGACCAGAGCGTACTCAAGACGTTTGGCGACCGGAGCTTCCCGCCAGGACAAATCCTTCTCTGCGGTCTTGCCCTTCTGGCCCTTGAAGCCTTCGGCAATCTCGATCAGGCGCTCAGTCGCATCGTCGCGCCGGTTCAGGATCACGTCCTCTACGCGTTCACGCAATTCTGGTTCGATATCGTCATAGATATCGAGCTGGCCTGCATTGACGATCCCCATATCCATGCCGGCTGGAATGGCGTGATACAGGAATACAGAGTGCATGGCCCGGCGCACAGGCTCATTTCCCCGGAAGCTGAAGGACACGTTCGAGAGTCCACCCGAAATGTGGCAGCCGGGGCAGGTCTCTCGGATCACGCGCGCAGCCTCAATGAAGTCTACGGCGTAATTGTTGTGCTCTTCGATGCCCGTCGCCACAGCAAAAACATTGGGGTCAAAGATGATGTCTTCGGCAGGGAAGCCGACATCCTCAGTCAGAATACGGAAGGCACGCTGGCAGATCTCGACCTTGCGGTCTTTTGTATCGGCCTGCCCGACCTCGTCGAATGCCATGACAACAACCGCAGCGCCATACGCAAGGCACGCGCGCGCCTGCTTCCGGAAAATCTCCTCACCTTCCTTCATGGAAATGGAGTTCACGATGGCCTTGCCCTGAACGCATTTCAGACCAGCCTCGATGACCTCCCATTTGGAGGAGTCGATCATCAACGGCACCCGTGCGATGTCCGGCTCGGCCGCAATCAGGTTCAGGAAGGTCCGCATAGCCTCGGCGCCATCAAGCATGCCTTCGTCCATGTTCACGTCGATGACCTGCGCGCCATTCTCGACCTGCTGGCGCGCAACCTCAACGGCGTCGGCATAGCGGCCTTCCGTGACCATCTTGCGGAAGCGCGCGGAACCGGTGACGTTCGTGCGCTCACCAACGTTTACGAAATTTTGTGAAGCTGAGTTGGTCATTTTCTTGTTTTCCCGGCATCAAGCGGCCAGTTGCCATCGGCTACGGGCGGGAAGCCCTCGATAGATTTATTGTACCAGTAGATCCAGGCCATTTCGCCAGTCTCTTTTGCTGCGTTGTCGAGCAAGGGAATCTGTGTGCGCAGATAGAGGCTTGTCTCCGGGTCGTCGGTGACATCCTCGAACGCATCCATCGCAGGCATGATCGCTGGATCGCTGATCTGCCAGCGGACGCCATAGCATAGCGTGTCTCCGTCCACCACGCCAGGAAAGCCACCCAGATCAACCATCCGACCACGGAATCTGCATGGCGCACCAAAGGCGCCCGCCGTCGCGAGCGGAAGGTCCGCCGGCTGTCCTGCGGCGCCCTGCTTCAAGAGGCCGTAGAACACAAAAAGGTCGCCAGCCCTGACTTCCGCCTGCATCACGCGCCCACCTCAAACGGTTCGAGACCAGACAGACGCATGGTGTGCTTGCCGGGAACTGGGTCGCGCGGCTTTACACCGTCCACCGCCTCGGCAATTGCCGCGATGTGGTCCGGCGTCGTGCCACAGCACCCGCCGAGAATGTTCACAAGTCCATCCTTCGCCCATCCACCCACAGCGCCGGACGTCTGCTCGGGCTGTTCGTCATATTCGCCCATTTCATTCGGCAGGCCAGCGTTCGGATAGGCCGCCACCAGCGTGTCCGCGACACGGGACAGCGCGGCGATGTGCGGACGCATCAGATCGGCGCCGAGTGCACAATTGAACCCTATGGCGAACGGCTTCGCATGACGAACCGAGTTCCAGAATGCTTCAACTGTTTGGCCAGACAGTGTGCGGCCTGAACGGTCGGTAATCGTTCCCGAAATCCAGATCGGCAACTTGTCCATGCCTTCATCTTCGAGGTCCATGATCGCCTTGATCGCCGCCTTGCAGTTCAGCGTGTCCGTGATCGTCTCAATCAGGTACAAATCGACACCACCTTCGTTCAGGGCACGGATCTGCTGGCGATAGGCATTATAAACTTCGTCAAACGTCACGGAACGCGCGCCGGGATCGTTCACATCTGATGACATGGACAACATCTTGTTGAGCGGTCCGATGGACCCGGCGAGGAAACGAGGTTTGTCAGGGGTCTTCGCAGTCCAGGCATCCGCCGCAGCCCGGCCAAGCTTCGCGCCTTCCATGTTGATGTCCCAGACCGACTGCTCGTCCAGCTTGTAGTCGTCCTGCGCAATCACGGTTGAGCTGAATGTGTTGGTCTCAGAAATGTCCGCGCCTGCGCCATAGTAGGCGTTGTGAAGATCCGTCACGATGTCAGGACGGGTCAGGCAGAGGATGTCATTGTTTCCCTTCATCTGCCCGGGATACTTGTCTTCAGGGAAGCGATCTCCGCGATAGTCGGACTCCTCCAGGCCGCGCCGCTGAATCATCGCGCCCCATGCCCCATCCAGGATCAGGATACGTTCTTTCGCGGCCGCTTTCAGGGCGTCAATACGATCTTGTCTGTTCATCGGTCAGGCCGCCTCAGCAGAATTGGGTTTCAGGCCAAGCAAGCGGCACGTGGACAGTGCGAGGCCTGCGCGGTTCAATGTGTAGAAGTGGAAATCGCGAACGCCTTCATCCGAGAGTTTCCGGCAGAGGTCCGCCGCTACGTTCGCGGTGACGAGCTCCCGGGTTTCCGTATCCTCGTCAAGGCCATCGTAAAGCTCATGCAGCCAGCCTGGCAGCGATGACCCGCACAGGCCGGAAATGCGCTTCAGCCCTTTGAAGTTTGGCTGCAGCATGATTCCCGGCACGATTGGCATGGTGACGCCTCCCGCGCGGGCCTTTTCAAGGAAGTTCAGATAGATTTCGGGCTCAAAGAAAAATTGCGTTATCGCGCGATCCGCCCCCGCATCCTGTTTGGCCTTGAGAAAGGCTATCTCGGCATCCCAACCGCGGCTTTCGGGATGAAGCTCAGGATAGCACGAGACGGATATTTCAAAGCAGCGCCCAAGGTCTGGCCGATGTTCGCGGATGCCCTCGATCAGATCAATCGAGTCGCGAAACCCTCCCGGATGCTGTTCAAACTTCTCGCCCATGCCCGCAGGCGGGTCGCCGCGCAGCGCCACGATGTGCTTCACGCCAGCCTGCCAGTAGTCTTCGGCGACGGACAGGACTTCTTCTTTCGTCGCACCAACGCAAGTCAAATGCCCAGCAGGGCGCAAATGGGTGTCCTGCGCGATCCGCCGAACGGTGTCATGGGTCCGCTCCCGCGTAGAACCGCCCGCACCATAGGTCACAGACACGAAGTTCGGCGCCATGGGCTCCAACCGCTCAACCGTTTCCCATAGCCGCGCAGCCATGGCTTCAGTTTTCGGTGGGAAAAACTCAAATGAGACGGATGGTGCGTCGCTGGATTGAAGTGAAGAAAGCGGACTCATTTGGTTTACTCCGTGGACGTGGCGGATTTGACCGCCTTCCATATGTTTACGGTCAGTCCATCTGCTGCATCAGCCGGTGGCGCAAAAGATTTTGGTTCGGACACATTCAATCCGACATCGCTGGTCCATGCCTGCATGGCATCGTGCGACAACCCGAGCCGGTGGTGGCCATGCTCAGCGCGCAAAAACTCAAGATCGTGAGGCGCAAAATCTACCACAAGCAATTGGCCGCCAGGCCGCAGAACACGGGCCGCTTCCGATATCGCACGATTGGGTGTGTCCATATAGTGCAGCACTTGATGGATGATCACGAGATCAGCGCTGTTCGATTCAAACGGCACGGCGGTGACATTGCCCTGACGCACTCGCGCGCCATCAATACCCAAACGCTCGAGGTTGGCGCGCGCGACCGTCAGCATGTGATGGCTGAGATCAATGCCTTCGGCGCTCTCGGCGCGCGGCGCGAAGAGGCTGAGCATTCTTCCGGTACCGGTTCCAAAGTCCAGCACGCGCCCGAAGGGCCCCTGGCCAGCCAGCTCCAGAAGCGCCGACTCAATAAGGTCGTTCGGATAATGTAGTGAGCGCAACCTGTCCCAGTTTTCAGCGATACTTGAGAAATACGCTTCCGCCGTATCTGCGCGCGTGGCGCTGACCTCTTCGAGATGCTGGCGGTCACGGACAAAATCCGCTTCCTCATGATCGAGTTGAGCAAACAACGCGTCCAGAAATGTTTTTCCCGCACCTCTCGTGGCCGCACGATAAAAAACAAAGGACCCTTCCGGCAAACGCTCAACGAGCCCTGCCGCGGTCAATGCCTTGAGATGATGTGACAATCTCGGTTGGGATTGCTCCAAGACCTGCACGAGTTCGCCCACCGACAGATCCCTCTGACGCAACAGCGACAGCACGCGCAGCCGGGTTGGCTCACCCGCCGCGCGCAAGCAATCGATCATGGGAGAACTTGCCAAAATCATTTAACGACATAAACATCGATTTATATGTTTTAGCAACCCGGCTTTACAGAAATATCACCTATGCATGCTTGTGTGCCACCGAGTGTTGAAGCCCACAGGGTTTGCCACCATTTACCGAGTTCGAAACACGGGGTTATCGATACATGACACAGCGAGTCTTCGCCGCCATACTTGCCATGGGCCTGGGAGCCTGCGCGTCCACCCAGAGCGTCGAGACTGGCACAGTCAGCGACCCCTATGAGGGTTTCAACCGTCAGATGTTCGCCTTCAACAGTGAAGTCGACAAATATGCGCTGGGCCCTGCCGCTGGCGCGTACGAAACAGTAACACCCGAATTTGCGCGAGATCGCGTTGGCGACTTCCTGCACAATTTGAAGTCCCCCGTCATATTCATCAACGATGTGCTGCAAGGCGAAGGCGACCGCGCAGGCGATACACTTGGGCGTTTCCTGATCAATTCCACGATCGGCGTGGCCGGTCTTTGGGATGTCGCCGGGTACAATGGCATCGAAAAGCACAGTGAGGACTTCGGACAAACCTTGGCGGTTTGGGGCGTCGAAAGCGGTCCATATCTCGTGCTGCCATTGATGGGCCCGACAACGCCGCGTGATTTGTTTGGCGGCGGCATAGACCGGGCGCTGGACCCACTGAACTGGACCGAATTCGCAGACAATCCCGACCTGGACGATCACATCGCAATTGGCAGGAGTGTGCTCGGCGGCCTAAACGCCCGCGTCGCCCTGGACGATCAGATCGAACAATTAAACGCTCAACCGGAACCTTATGTGGCCCTGCGCCGGATTTATTCATCTCAGCGTCAGGCTGAAATCCGTAACGGTCGCATAAATGAGGAAGAAGCGTACGACGATCTCCCTGATTTTGACGAATTTGAATAATAAGCGAGTGGCACGACCACAAACAGGAGCAAGAAAGTGAAACGCGAAATCAGACATTTGGCATTGGCGGCCACCGCGATGCTGATGTTTTCCTCCAACGCATTCGCAGACGCCAAGACGGAAGCCTACGTTCAGGAAAACGCCAGCGAAGTGCTGGCATCCCTGAATGACCCATCCTTGAACGCAGAAGAGCGCACTGAAAAATTCAACGCCTATATGGACGAGTTCACGGACATGGTCGCCGTGTCCAATTTCGCCATCGGCAAGTATGCCCGTCGCTTTAACGACGATGAGCTAGCTCGCTACCGCAAAGTGTTTCGCGAATACGCACTCGCTGTCTACGAAAACGAACTCGACGCCTATCGCGGCGAAGCGGTGGTCGTGAAGGATTCTGTTGATCGGTCGGAAACTGACTCCATCGTCAACACGGTCATCAAACGGCAGGACGGCAAGGACATGGATGTCCGCTGGCGTGTGCTGACGCGAGACGGAAAATATCAAGTCGTTGATGTGGCACTGAACCTGGACGGAAATCTGATTTGGCTGGCCATTGAACAACGGGCACAATTCCTCGCCCTGCTCGACCGCTCGAACGGATCCGCCGATGCGCTGATTGAAAAGATCGAGAGTATGAAGCGGAACCTGGAAGCGAGCACTCGCGGCTAGCTTTATGCCTGATTAAACGCACCAGTGCTCGAAACGCATGTTCGTGGCCTTCCGAAAGGCTTCCGCGTCTGGAGACAGTTGATCTTGAAGGCTTTTAATCACGCTTGCATCGAAATCCGGCAGGACATTTTTCTGAGATTTAGAGCGTATTGCGTTACGAGCGTTTTCAACCAGGCTACGGGGCGCGTGCTGACGCACCATGTGCCCTAGCCGAGTTGACCTCATTCTGTGCCACCAGTTTGGCAACGCATTCAGATCTGCCGCCGAGTTCTTTGAAGGGAGTTCGACGGTTTGGAGCGCTTCGGGATCAGAAATTCCAACATGCTGTCCTACTCGAACCAGAGATTTCGGCTCTTTCAACATGTCTGCAAAATCAACGATAAGAATATCGTCTCGATCCCAATGATCGAAAAACGGCTGCATCTGGTAAGCATAGCGACTGACGTTGATGGCGTGGGCCGCGTTCTTTGTGTCCAGCCATTCCGAAGGTGATGGCAAGTCCTCTCCGAATAAAATGGAGTGTTTGTATTGCGAAACAACCCGCTTCACCGGATCACGCGCAACGAAAACCAACTTCGCATTGCCCGCGTGCTTTTTGATCAGGCGCCACGTATCCGGAAACACGTCTCGCTTCGTATAATTCGGACAAAAGTCGATCTTCGGAAGATTACTCTTTCCGAACTGACGCGAATACCAACTCGCTCCGACCTCCATGTTGACCGGCGTAAGAAAGAAGTCTGTTTCTTTGGACTCCGGAACGGACGCCTGCCCCGACTGACGAAACAGGTGGTACAGGGAAGTTGTACCGGCGCGCATTGCCCCAATTACAATCGCATCGGGCGCTATGTCGCTTTCCAGCGGCCTCATCTCGCAAGTGCCCATCGCCATCAATTCCCTCTCCGAAGCAGCAAACTGTCTGCCGACAAACCGCAATGCTGACGACGGAACGAAACATGATCGATGAGATTCAAAGAATCAACCACAAACCCTTAAAAACAATGGTTAAATTCCGCATTTTCCAATTATTGGGCATCGCAATAACCTATCAGTTGAAACGCGAACAAACAATTCGTGCATCGAACGAAAGTTTGTGCGAGTAAATTTGTACTAAATTGGTCAGCGGGCAAATTTCTTGAATTTCAGGCGCTTCGGATTGACGGCATCTTCGCCAAGGCGTCGTTTCTTGTCCTCAAGATAGGATGAGAAGTCGCCCTCAAACCATTCGACATGCGAGTCACCCTCGAACGCCAGAATGTGCGTCGCCATTCGGTCCAGGAACCAACGATCGTGAGAGATAATCACGGCGCATCCAGGAAAGGCATCGAGCCCCTCTTCCAGCGCCTGAAGCGTTTCGACGTCCAGATCGTTGGTCGGCTCGTCGAGCAGCAGCACGTTGGAGCTCTGCTTCAACATCTTGGCCAGATGCACGCGGTTACGCTCACCGCCTGACAACAGGCCAACTTTCTTCTGCTGGTCAGAGCCTTTGAAGTTGAACGCGCCGACATAGGCGCGAGAGTTCACTTCGATGCCGCCGAGGTCGATGACATCTGTGCCGCCCGAAATCTCTTCCCAGACATTCTTGCTATCATCGAGTTTGTTCCGGCTCTGGTCGACGTAGCCAAACTTGACCGTGTCGCCGACGCGAAGTGAACCAGCATCCGGCTCTTCCTGCCCCAGAATCATCTTGAACAGGGTCGATTTACCTGCACCGTTCGGGCCGATGACGCCCACGATACCGCCGGGCGGCAGTTTGAAGTCGAGATCTTCGATCAGCAAATTGTCGCCAAAGCCCTTCCGAAGGTTTTCAGCCTCGAGCACCACATTGCCGAGCCTTGGACCAGGGGGAATGCGGATCTGAGCGGTTGAGACCTTCTCCTTCTCAGCCTCCGCTGCCTTCTGTTCGTAGGATTGGATACGAGCCTTCGACTTGGCTTGCCGCGCTTTCGGACTGGAGCGAACCCATTCGAGTTCCTTGGCCAGCGAGCGCTGCTTGCCACGCTCTTCGCGCGCCTCTTGCTCCATCCGCTTGGCTTTCTGTTCCAACCAATCAGAGTAGTTGCCTTGGTACGGAATGCCGCGTCCACGATCGAGTTCGAGAATCCAGGTCGTGATATCATCAAGGAAGTAGCGGTCGTGGGTAACGAGGATCACACAGCCCTTGAAATTGATGAGGTAGTTCTGAAGCCAGGCCACCGTCTCTGCGTCGAGATGGTTGGTCGGTTCGTCCATCAAAATCATGTCAGGCTTGGAGAGCAACAGCGCACAAATCGCAACGCGGCGGACTTCACCACCAGAAAGCTTCGAAACGTCTGCATCGTCAGGCGGGCAGCGCAGGGCTTCCATTGCCATCTGGATCTTTGAATCGATATCCCAGGCGTCTGCCGCGTCGATCTTCTCCTGAAGCGCGGTCATTTCTTCCATCAACTCGTCGGAATAGTCCTCTCCGAGCTTGCCGGAGATCTCGTTGAACTTGTCCAACATCTGCTTTTCAGGACATGACGCGGCGATGTTCTCAAAGACCGACTTCGATTCGTCCAGCTTTGGCTCCTGAGGCAGATAGCCGACTTTAACGCCGTCAGCCGACCAGGCTTCGCCATTAAATTCCTTATCTTGGCCGGCCATGATGCGCAGGAGAGTCGACTTACCGGCACCGTTGACACCGACGACACCGATCTTCGCATCCGGAAGGAAGCTGAGGTGAATGTTCTCGAACACCTTCTTGCCACCGGGATAGGTCTTGGACAGACCTTGCATGTGATAAACATATTGGGGACCGGCCATGAAATGCGTCTCCTGAAGAATGGGGGAAATACGTCGCCTCAGTTACGCGGGAACGCGCGAAAATCAAGCGGGCAAGCACAACCGATCCCGGTTATCTGGTTCCTGAGCCCTAAGAGACCCTAACCCTCGATCTGCCTACGCTCATCTTCTGTCAGAACGCTTGCCAGCCGCTCGAGTTCGGGCCCCGCACTGTGATTGCCCATATCGTGGGCGCGGCTGAACCAGCGCCAGGCTTCAACAAAGTCTGGCTGTTCCTTTCCATGTCCACCCGCATGCGCCATACCGAGGTTGAACGCACAACGATTGTCACCCAACTCCGCGCCCTTGTCCCACCAGGCTTGTGCCTCCGCAAATTGCTTGGGACCACCCTCGCCGGTCATCATCATGACGCCCAGGAACGTAATGGCATTCACTTCACCGAGATGCGCAGCCTTCTCAAACAACGCGCGGGCCTCAACCTCGTTGCGCTCACCCCCGAGGGCACGAAGCTTCATGAAGCCGAGATTGAACATTGCAGGCGCAAGTCCCGCCTCGGCAGCTTGTGCGTAATACGCGCGAGCGGCGGCGAAATCCTGATGCACACCCCGACCGTGGTGCAGCATCGCGCCAAAATTGTTTGCAGCAGCAGCATGGCCTGAGTCTGCAGCGCGACGCATCAACGCGGCTGACTTCATCAAGCTTTCGCCCCCTTCGCCATCAAGTAGCAAAGCCAAAGCTTGTTCGAACAAAACATCCCCGTCCGCCATGCCCCACACGATATGCAATATCGGCTCGCTGAAAAGTGATTTTGTCAGTTGCGAGCTCAGAAAGTTGAATGGGCGCTTCGCGTGTAACCCAATTGGAATATTTGATTTTTTTGGAATCTCATTCCTCTGCATGCACGTTTAGAGGTAAGTGGCACAATTCCAGATGCAGAACGCCAATTTCGCGGCAATGTTCTGCCTCATGCACTCGGGTGTACGTGGGATCACTCCGGGACTTGGCGGCGCCTTCTCGCAGCAACCTCAATGGCTTGAAACAAACACACTTTTGGAGGTCAACTTCGCCAGATGCCCACAATCAGAGGTTTTATACCTTGCCGCAAAACATCATCTGTCTTCTGTTGCTGCAATTGCAGGATCAACGGATCGACGCAAGCATGTAAGCTGGCCCAAAATCACGTTGGAGCGACGAACACATGATCAAGCCCTGGTCCATTCTCGAGAGCCGACAGACCTTCAAAGACCGATTTCTCTCTGTCCGAACCGATGTTTGTCAAAGGGACGATGGTCACATCATTGACCAGTACCACGTGCTTGAGTTCACAGACTGGGCGACAATCATCCCCATCACGGATTCCGGCAATATCGTGCTGATCCGGGAGTATCGTCATGCGGGCGAGGTCGTGCTGCTCGGTCTTCCCGGAGGCGTTATGGATGCCGGTGAAACTGATCCAAAAATCGCTGCGCAGCGGGAATTGGGGGAAGAAACGGGATATTCGGCGCGGGATTTCGTTCCTGTCGGGACGTGCCATCCGAACCCTGCGGTCCAAAACAACCGCCTCCACTTCTTTCTCGCGAGCGGGTGCCGAAAGACAGATGTTCAATCTCTTGACCCGAACGAAGAGATCGAAGTTCTGGAGATGCCCTATCAGGAGTTTCTTTCGTATGAGAAATTTGATGCGCAGCACGCTCATCACGCGGCGGCACTATTTTACACCGAGCGGTATTTCGGCAAGCATCCGGAAAAACGACCGTGAGGAGATGCCATGCCTGCCTTTCAACCAACTGCCGACCAATTTCGTGCCTTTCGGGATGACCCGCACGATGGCCCCGTCGCCCAGGTAAACCTGCTGAAGTTTAGAATTAAGGCTGAGTACAAACCGGAAGATCCAGAATTTGGTGAGGAAATTGACGGTCAGACAGCCTACATCCGCTATTCCGAAGCGTTCACCAAAGCTGCCGCTGAAGTCGGCGGCTCGACGACACTTCTGGCGACCACGGAACGCTATTTCATCGGTCAGGGAGACTGGGATGGCGTTCTGGTCAATCATTTTCCCAATCGACAGGCCTTCATCGCGACACTGAACCACGCTGAATACAAATCCATGTCTCGCCATAGGGACGCTGGTCTCTTGTGTCAGGAGTTGCTCGTCACCCGCCCGATCTGGCTGAGTGGAGACAAGCTATGAGCCGTTACGATGTTTATGGTGCGCTTGGGTCTCCGTATTCCATGAAAGTGCGGGCGGCGATGCGCGCAAAACGTTTGGTCCATACGTGGACTGGGATGACGGCCGAAGACCGGCAATCCGTTATGCCGAATGTGCGCGCGCCGGTAATTCCCGTGATCCGGAAACCGGATGGCCAATGGACGAATGATTCCACGCCCTTCCTCTTGTCGCTTGAAGGAGAGGGGCGTGATTTGCTGCCGCCCTCCCCGGTTGCGCGCTTCGCATGCCTGCTTTTGGAAGACATGGCGGACGAATGGTTCATGAAAGCAATGTTTCATTATCGCTGGGCTTATGAAGACGATGCCGAATGGTGCGCGAATTGGCTGATGTTCGACTCATTGCCGAATGCGGGCCAAGACTCGGTTGAGGCAGCCGCAAGTACCATCCGTGAACGGCAGATTAGCCGGATGGCCCTTGTGGGCTGTACGCCCCAGACCGGCCCCTTGATCGAAGCAAGCTGGAAACGGATTTGCAGCGAGTTGGAAACTCTGGCCACGAGCCCGACCCGCTTCCTGTTTGGAGATCGCATCTCGCTCGCCGATCTCGGCTTCTACGGCCAATTGAAAGTCATGAGTGTTGATCCCACTCCGATGCTGTGGCTGCGCAAGGAAACACCCTATCTTTATCGATGGCTGGACCATGCCGATGATGCCAGCGGAATCGATGGCGACTGGGCGGAAGGCATTGCGCCCATTGTGGAGAACCTTCTGCGCATTGCCGGCGATACATATTTGCCTTTTCTGAAGGCAAACGCGGACGCGCTTGAGCGCGGCTTGGACACTTTCTCACTTGAGATAGAGGGCCGGCCGTACGAGCAAGGCGTCTTCAAGTATCAGGCTAAATGTCTGCAATCGCTGCGCTCGGATTGGAGTGACCTGAGCGCTGACGACCAAGATGCGCTATCGTCCATGATCGGCCCCGGCAGCCGCATCCTGATGGCGGGCAGCTAGACATTAAACTGCTCGCCAGCGCAAACCGCCTCCTTTTGGTGGTTTCCATTCTGCCAGGATCGCCTCAAACTCCCACGGTCAATCAATCGAGGAGTCCGTAAGTGACGAAGAAGCTGTCCGCCATATCTGATCTGCTACACCATCGGGCGCGAGGCCTGTCGAAAGGCGAGCCGATATCTTTGCCCATCATGGCCAGCACGACCTTCATGCTGCCGGGTGACCCGGATGGAAGTCATTTCTACGGCCGCAATGGCAACCCCACGATAGAAACGGTCGAAGCGGAAATCGGCATTCTCGAGAATGCTGAAACGGTTCTCTTTCCGTCAGGCATGGCCGCGATTTCAGCCGTGTTCCACACCCTGCTTCGCCCGGGCGACAAGGTGCTTGTCCACGCGGATGGCTATTACAATGTCCGCGCTTTATTAAGCGAGCATTTCGAACCACGTGGTGTAATCGTCGAAGCCTGCGCGACGGTAGACATGGCGGACGCTGACTTGACGGAATGTCGGCTGGTGATGATCGAAACGCCGTCGAATCCGGGACTGGATGTTTGTGACATTGCTGCGATTGCGGACCGGGCGAAATCTGCTGGCGCGATCCTCGTTGCGGATAACACGACAGCCACCCCGCTCTGCCAGCAGCCACTCGATCTTGGGGCCGACATTGTGTTGATGGCTGATACGAAAGCCATGGCCGGGCACTCTGATGTGCTCTGCGGACATGTCGCAAGCCGGGACACTTCCTTGATGAACAAGGTTCGAACCTATCGAAGATTGGCAGGCGCGATTGTCAGTCCGTTTGATGCGTATCTGCTTCATCGCGGGCTTGAGACGCTGGAATTGCGCGTTTCTCGGGCAAACCAGAATGCGCTTGCGGTGGCTAAAATGCTGAATTCGCACCCCCTTGTTCAGTCTACACGCTATCCAGGCCTCCCCCATGACGCGAGCCATGCCGTCGCGTCTCGTCAAATGCGCGAGTACGGACCAATCGTCAGCTTCACGCTGCAGGATCGACAGTTCGCAGAAAAATTTATCAATAACAACGAGTTAGCCGTGCCCGCGACCAGTTTTGGGGGTGCTCACACCTCTGCTGAATGCCGTATCAGGTGGGGCGATAAGGTCACAGATGGATTCATTCGTTTGGCCTGCGGCATTGAACCCACTGAAGACCTTGTAAACGCAACGGAAAATGCTTTACGAGAATTGGGGTCCGAATAGTCGTATAAAAGTGACTTCGCGGACGAAGTGGTATAGCGTTTGCCTCTAACGGGCAGGGGTCTCGTTTGATGAAGCGTTTGAGTATAGTTCTGTTTTTTGCCTTGCTTGGTTTGGGCGTCTGGGGGTGGTTACGCATTAACCAGCCCGAACCGCCTATGGCATTGACCGAAGCGCTTCGTATAGACCAAGGCGAAATTCGGGGTGGTGTTGATCCTGACAATCCGGAAGTGGAAGTCTTTAACGGCATCCCCTACGCCAGCGCACGTCGGTGGTCGGCGCCGACAGCTCCGCCGCAATGGGGCGCAATCACGCGTGATGCACGCGACTTCGGACCGGAATGCCTGCAGCCTCGCGGGCATATGGATCAGGTCGTAGAACGGATCATCGATGGCAATGGCCTTCCCTGGTGGAAGCGCACACTCGCTAAACGTCTTATCGCCGCTCAGCCAGAACCGCTTCAAGCAGAAGACTGCCTCTTCCTGAATGTGCGCACCGCAAATCGACACGGCATCAAAAAGCTGCCGGTTATGGTTTGGATTCACGGTGGTTCACACCAGACCGGGGCGGGATCATCTGCATTTTATCAGGCAAATGGGCTTGTCGAAAAAGGCGTTGTACTCGTCACGTTCAATTACCGCCTCGGCCCGTTTGGATACATGGCTCACCCTGCCCTTTCCGAGGAGTCTGGAACATCTGGCAATTATGGCCTGCTCGATCAGGTTGCAGCCCTTCGTTGGGTACAGTCAAACATCAGTCGTTTCGGCGGCGACCCGAACAATGTGACGATATTCGGCGAAAGCGCAGGCGCTCAGTCAGTCAGCGAACTCATGTCTACTCCGCTGGCTGACAATCTGTATGACAAGGCCATTCTACAAAGTGGCGTCAGCAGCTATAACGCTCTGCACCTGGACCACTCAGCCCTTCCCAACATTCAAAGCTCTGAGGAGGTCGGCGTCGAATTCCTGTCGACCCTTGCGAACGACACTGCAACAGCGGATGGTTTGCGCGCAATACCCTCTGGCGCAATCATTGATCGCGTGCTTGTACGGCAAGATCTCACCAAATACTTCCTGCCAACCGTGGACGGACAAATCTTGCCGCTGCCCATAGGTGAAGCCATTCGCGATGGCGGCGCAAAGCGCGTTCCCCTTCTGGCCGGGTACAATGCCGATGAAGGCACGATCTTCTACCCTGATCGCAAATCACCCACTGCCCTTAGCGACACGATTTCCGGCTCAATGGCTCAACGAGAAGCAATGCTGGAAGGCGTCTTCGGCGTAAACTCGGCCAAGGCCTTGCAGGCCCTGTATGGCATGACCAGTCTTGAATCGTGGGACCGGGGCGCAGAGAAAATGCTCGGTGACGACTGGTTTGGCGTCCACACGCGATTTCTTGCAAAGGCAAACGTTGCGGCGGACCAGCCGACCTGGCTCTACCATTTCAGCCGCACGCCTCCGGGCAAGTCACAGACGCTCGGCGCGCACCACGCGGCCGAAATTCCGTTTGTCTTCAACAGTCATAGTGGCTTCCTGCCATTGTCTGGCGATGACGACATCCTGACGGAAAGAATGACGTCTTACTGGACGAATTTTGCCAAGACCGGCAATCCGAATGGAGACGGGCTACCTGAGTGGCCCGCTTATACACCTGATGATGATATCTGGCTGGAACTCGATCACGAGATCAAGCGCATCAGCAGACTACGCGCCCGAAAGCTGGACATCTTTGAAAGCAATCTGAATCACAGGATCGATGCGATCAAGCAGTCGAAGACGCCGCTTGAGCTGATCGAAAACACCGCGCTGCTTTCAACAGCAGCAGGCCTAGGCGGTGAGGAGCGTATCGCAAATAGCGACTAGGCCCTCCTGATCCACCTGATCGAAGGCGTCCAGTTCAGTCGAATCCACATCCAACACCGCCGCGAGCTCTCCATTCGCATCAAACACCGGAACCACAATCTCGGAGTTGCTGGCCGAGTCGCACGCGATGTGACCTGGAAATGCATGTACGTCTGGCACGATAACGGGCTCGCGACTCGAGGCGACATGCCCGCAAACACCTTTACCGAACGGGATACGCAGGCACCCCAGCGTGCCCTGATAGGGGCCGACAACCAGTTCAGCATCCTTCAACGGGTCTACGACGTAGAACCCCGTCCAGAAGAAACGCGGGGCGAAAGCCTGCGACAGAATACAGGACGCCGTTGCGTACCGCGCAGTAATGGACGTCTCGCCAGAGACGACGCTCTCGATTTCCGCCTTCAGCTCCCGGTATCTTGCCGCCTTGTCCATGTTCTGCCTCATCTCTGCCTTGGGCGGGCTATATCGGGTGGATGAGTTCACTTCGCAATAGGCCGTTGATGCCGCTGGAAACCTCTGAAATAGTCAGGGAGAGTCAAGGCGCTGGAGACGACCACCGCCATGAGGGGAGACTGTTTGTGGGCCGGACCGGACGCCTGAGCATTGCGTTGCTGATGGCCGCAATCCTGTCCGCCCCGATTTGGGCCCAGTCGGACTACGATCTGGATAATGTTCCTGCTGGACCCGAAATAAATGAAGAGTGGGATGGCGGAGTTGGCCTGGAAACAGACCTGAATGCGCTCGAAGCCGCCCATGCCGAGCTCATCGCCATGTCCGATCTGCAATTGGAACGGCCAGAGGCCGACCCGATTGAGTTCGAGCCATCGGAACCACCCGGCTGGCTTTCCAGCCTTGTAAAGCTTCTCGGCCACCTGGGGCCCCTGCTCAAGTTCGTTTTTTACGCCTGCATCGTGCTGGTGGTGGCAGGCGTTCTGTATTTTCTCTTCGGCGAAGCCATGCGCATTCGGTTTGGCGGGAAGAAAGACAAGTCAGAGGGGGACGAGGACGATATTGTGCCGGACTTCCGCCCCGACCAAGCCACGGCCCGGTCGTTGCTTGAGGAAGCCGACGCTCTCGCACGTGAAGGTCGTTTTGCCGAAGCGGTTCATCTTCTGCTGTTTCGCTCCATTGAAGACATTCAGTCGCGCGTCGAGATGGGCGTTCCCCGCTCCATGACAGCGCGAGAGATTGGCAGACTCGGTTATCTGCCAGACAGGGCCCGCTCAGCGCTCGGCCCAATTATCGCGATTGTCGAACGCAGCTTCTTTGGTGGCCGTGATGTAGACGAAACGGGATGGCAATCGGCCCGCGCGTCTTATGAGGATTTTGCCTTCGGTGGAGAGTGGGCATGAGCCCTCGTCCGCAATCTGACTCGCCGTTCAGCGCGAAAGTCGTCGGCATTCTCGTCGCGGTCGCGCTCTTCTCATTTGGAGCCATCATGGTGCTGGCCGGGTGGGCGCCTGAACTGCGCGACAAGGATGTGGCAGGGTCTCATCCCTACTCAACATCAGCCCTCGGATATCAGGGCTTTGTTCGCCTCCTCGAAGCGCAAGGCTACCCCGTAGAAATATCACGGCTTGAGCGAACGCTTGAAGAAAGCGACTGGGGACTGTTGATCCTGACCCTACCACTCTGGGGCGGAAACGACGCGCTCGAAGATTTCGACTCATCACGCACGACGCTGCTCGTATTGCCGAAATGGGATGGCATTCCGGATGCGCTGGACCGAACGAAACAGCATGATACGCGTTTCAAGAACGCACGCGTTCTGAACGACCTGCTGGACGACCTGAACCTCGACGCCACAATAGGCCGTATCGAAGTGCCCGCTACTGTGGACGGCGCATTCGGAACACTGTCTCCCAAGCCAGACGTCAAAATGCAGGTGCTGGACAGCGAAGCCCTGGACCCCATTGTCACAGCAGACGAACACATGCTGCTGGCCTACGCTCCCGATGCTGGCATCTACGTGCTCTCGGACCCGGACCTGATAAACACGTTCGGACTGTCTGAGTTCGACAACGCGGAGTTCGCCGTAAAGATGGTGGATTTCATGCGATACGACGCGGATGAACCGATCATATTCGACGCAACGCTTCACGGCTTTGTTCGATCTGAGAACTTGCTGCAAATGATGTTCGACATCCCATTCATTGGCGCGACGTTGACGGCGCTGATGGCCGCCCTCCTGCTTGGCTGGGCTGCGCTTGTCCGGTTCGGCCCACCGGTCCAGGAAGCACGCGCGATTGCGCTCGGGAAGCAGGCACTCGCCGACAATTCGGCCGGTCTGATTACCATGGCCCGCCGCGAGACACGACTCGCGCCGCGCTATCTGGATCTGATCAGGCGGCGCGTCCAACGCGATATCGGAGCGCCCAAGTCTCTGACCGGCGACCAACTCGCGGCCTTGCTGGACCGCCTCGGAGAGGATGAAATTTCCGGCAAACGCTTTACGGATTTTGCCGCCGGGTTGAACGGCCCCGCTGACAATCGCGACGACCTCATGAACAAGACCCGCGAACTCTTTCGCTGGCGCCAGGGAATTATCGGGAGATCCATGAATGAACGTAAATGACATCAAGGCGCTGGCAGATCGCATTCGCGGTGAAGTGCGCAAGGCCGTCGTCGGCCAGGACACAACGGTGGATATTCTCCTGACGGCAATCTTCTCGTCGGGTCACGTCCTGCTCGAAGGCCCTCCGGGAACCGCGAAAACCTTGCTTGCCCAATGCTTCGCGCGCTCAATATCACTGGGCTTCGGGCGGATACAGTTCACTCCAGACCTGATGCCAGGCGATGTTCTGGGCACGAATTTGTTCAACTTCCAGACAAATGAATTCGCCCTCACAAAAGGGCCGATTTTTACCGACCTTCTGCTTGCTGACGAGATTAACAGAACACCGCCCAAGACCCAGGCTGCCCTCCTGGAAGCGATGCAAGAGCGAAAGGTCACAATTGATGGCGACAGCTACAGACTCAATGACCGTTTCACGGTGATCGCCACCCAGAACCCGATCGAGCAGCAGGGCACTTACCCCCTGCCCGAAGCCCAGCTTGACCGATTCCTGTTCAAGCACACGCTGGACTATCCGAGCCGCGAGGAAGAGATCGCAATCGTCGGCCAGCACGGCACTCGTACGGGCATGAAGACACCTGCCGCGTTCGGCATTGAAGCTGTTGTCTCTGCTGAGGAGCTCACCGAAGCCGTCAGTTCCGTTTCAGAAGCGCGCCTTCAGGATGATATCATTTCCTACATTGTCGACATCATACGCGCGACCCGCACGTCACCCGCCCTGGAAACCGGGGCTTCGCCACGCGCGGCAGCCGCGCTCGCCACAGCAGCGCGCGCCAGGGCTGCGCTGGACGGTCGGGATTTCGTTATTCCAGACGATGTGAAGCTCTTGGCACTGCCAGCCTTGCGCCACCGCGTATTGTTGTCACCGGCCGCCGAAATCGAGGGCAAGACGACCGATGAGACCTTGTCAGCCATTATCGAGCAGACGGCAGCTCCACGGTGATTTCACCAACTCCCCGCGCCATCTTTCTGATGTTGCTCGGCGCGCCCCTTTTGGTGGCAATTGCCCTGTTGCGCCCGGAATGGTGGATCGTCTGCGCTGGATGGATCGGCGCTATCTCCGGCCTGATGCTGATCGACGCCGTCATGTCAGCTTCCTTGCGTGCATTCCGGGTCGAGATCGAGTCGCCACCGCTCCTTTATGTTGGCGGGAGTGACCCTGCCGATCTTTCGCTGACGTTCGAGAGTGGCGCACTGCCAAGGCGGATCGAAGTCCTGCTGGAGGTAAACGAGTTTCTCCAGACCATTCCGCCTGCCGGGTTACGCGGATGGCAGGGGCGAACCCGCGCATACTCCCTGCCCTTGACACCGACGCGGCGAGGAATGGCACAGCTCGTCAAACTCTGGAGCCGATGGACAGGCCCACTAGGCCTGATCCAGAAACGGCATGTTCATCCCCTTGAACGGGATATCCCCATTACGCCCAACATCCGCTGGGTAAAGGATGAAGCCATCCGGATTTATTCGCGGGACGCTGAATTTGGGATCAAGACACAGTTTGAACGCGGCGACGGGAGTGAGTTTGACGCCCTTCGCGAATTTACCACCGGCATGGACCGCCGAGCGATAGACTGGAAGCATTCCGCGCGACACAGGCATCTTCTGGCCAAGGAGTTCAGGACGGAACGAAATCACAACATTGTCTTCGCCTTTGATACCGGGCGCCTGATGAGCGAACCGCTCGGCGGGGTTCCAAAGATTGATCGCGCCATAAATGCCGGTTTGCTGCTCTCATTCGTTTCATTGCGAAATGGCGACCGGACGATGGTGTACGGATTTGATGCCAAGCCCGGACTTATGAGTGGTTTCATGACAGGCCAGCGGAGTTTTACCAAAGCCCAGGACCTGACCGCTCAACTGGACTACTCGACCGAGGAAGCCAACTTCACCCTCGCGCTCTCTTCCCTCGCCAGCAAACTCGAACGGCGCAGCCTGATCATCATCTTCTCGGATTTTGTCGACACCATCTCCGCCGAACTCATGCTGGAAAACATCCGGCGCCTGACCGACCGGCACCTCGTTGTCTTTGCGACATTCGAAGATCAAGCCCTGTCCGATATGGTGGATGCACCTCCCAACACGATCAATGATGTGACCCGCGCAGTGATCGCCGACACACTGATGGCCGAACGGGATACGGTGCTGCTTCGACTTCAGCGAATGGGTGTTCAGGTCATAGAGAGCAAGCCCGAAGCCTTTGGACCGGAGCTCATCTCGCGCTACCTGCAGATCAAGCAGAGGGACATGCTATGAGTGACCTTCTCAAATCGTATCGGTTCCGCGAAGAACGTGAAGCGGACTGGCGCAAGCTCGACCTGATTCTAACACGCGCAGAGAATTCCGGCGTAAAGGCGCTGACGGATGACGAAATGACCGCGCTGCCACGGCTGTATCGTCAGGCGGTCTCTTCGCTGTCTGTCGCGCGATCCATATCCCTGGATCAGAATGTGACGGCCTATCTCGAAAGCCTCTGCACACGGGCCTACTTCTTTGTATACGGCGCCCGCACTTCCATCGGCGAACGCATGATGGATTTTCTAAGGCGGGACTGGCCAAGCTGCGTGGCCTCCGCTGTTGGCCCTACACTTCTGGCTGCCCTGTTCCTGTTTGGAGGTTGGGCGCTGGCATTCTTTCTCTGTATGCAAGACATGGAATGGTTTTGGACCTTTCACGGCCAAAGCTTCTTCGACGGCCGAAATCCGGACGCGACCGTCGAATATCTGCGATCAACTATTTATACGGAGGAAGGAGAGATCAATGATGGTCAACTGACATCTTTCTCCAGCTACCTCTTCAACAACAATGCCCAGATTGCCCTGTTCGCCTTCGCCTTGGGATTCGCGTTCGGCATCCCGACAGCATGGCTCCTTGTCTACAATGGCGTGATGATGGGATCGCTGCATGCTGTCTTCTGGCAGAAGGGCCTTGGCTATGAATTTACCGGCTGGCTGATGATCCACGGCACAACAGAACTGTTTGCCATCGTCCTTGCGGGCGCAGCCGGATTTGTGATTGGCGGCGCTGTCGCGTTTCCCGGACAACTCACTCGCCTGAACTCCGCCCGGCGGGCAGGACAGAAGGCCGCGACGATGGCGATGGGCTGCGTCATCATGCTGATCATTGCTGCCTTGCTTGAAGGGTTTGGTCGCCAATTGATCAACAGTGACGTGATCCGTTACATTGTTGCGTTCAGCATACTTGGCCTGTGGTTCTCGTATTTCTACCTGCCGCGAAAGGTGGAAACTGCATGAACTCCACGGTCCCCCACACACATGGCAAGGTCAGCGCGGCAGACGTGAATGCCGCTCGATTGCGGCGCGCCAGACTGCAGGAGCAAATTCGTCGGTCAAAGCTGGAACGACGGCTCGTCACACCTGAAGGCGCAGCGATACATCTGAAGCTGGCAACCGCTTCCGAACGCGCCGGCGCGTTCATGATTGACGTCGCAATTCAGTGGGCGATCGTTATTGCCACTGCCCTGGGGCTGAGCTTCGCGATGATGGCCATGGATTCCGGCAGTGCAAATGTGGCCTGGGCGGTATGGCTCGTCTTCTATTTCTTCGTACGCAACTTTTACTACATCTTCTTCGAACTCGGCGCGAAAGCCGCGACGCCGGGCAAACGCGCGCTGGGTATTCGAGTAACGTCTCGAAGCGGAGGACGACTGACCGCCAACTCAGTCCTCGCAAGAAACTTCATCCGCGAAATCGAGGTCGGCTTGCCATTTCAGTTCCTGATGATGGGGGGTGACCGTGTTAGCGGCTGGATGGCGTTGCTGGGACTTGTCTGGTCCGGCATTTTCCTCCTGTTTCCCATCTTCAACAAAGACAAGATGAGAGTGGGTGACCTGATCGCGGGAACGTGGGTCATTCGCTCGCCAAAAACAAAATTGATGGGCGACATCTCATCGTCCGCTGCTACGACAACTCAGGATCGGTTTGCCTTCACACCGCAACAGGCGGATGCGTACGGTATCCACGAACTACATGTTCTGGAGGATGTGCTTCGCCAGTCGACGCAGGACGTCAAAGCACAAGTCGCGCTGCGTATCCGCGCGAAGATCGGCTGGCGCGCTCAGCCCGGCGAAACAGACATCGCCTTTCTTGAAGCGTACTACGCTGCGCTGAGACGACGGCTCGAACAGCGCATGATCTTCGGGGACCGCAAGACCGACAAGTTCGATACGCGGTGATGGGCTTAAAGCCGCCCGCGAACCCAGTCCCGGGTCAGGAAGCCATCTATCAGATCACATACCAGACCCAACTCGACCAATGCAGATGCATACCGGCGCGGATCCACCAACGTCTGGAAGATTGAACCCGCTTCAAACTGATCGTCCGCTTCAAGCGCGAGCGTCATATGCCCATCCTCGAAAACGCCGCGCAGCTTTCCGCCTGAGAAGTGCCGCTCCAGGGCAATCAGGCGCTCCATGCGATCAGGTGACAAGAGTGCCCGCGCCTCAACCTGGTCTGTGGAATAGACGGTGAATGCGTCTTCCAATTCCCTGGAAATCAGATCCACACGCTTCAGGTCACCCGCATCGCGACCGCGCTTCCACCAACCGGACCGTGCCATCACAGTCCGCCCCAGAAAACGCTCCGGATACTCCACATGAGCCAGAATGCCCTGAAAAACGGTCGTGCTGTTTTTCCCGCCGGTTTCGAGGCGAGCCTCAACCAGCACGAACTTCGCGCCGGCCCTTTCCCCTGAAATCATATCCTCGAACTTGCGCCGCGAATGGCTAGGTAGCAGTTTTGCTGCCTTGAGAACTTCGTAGGCTGGGGTGGGCGCCTCGATGCCATTGCCGGACCCCGTGGAGATCATGCCGAATGGCGTTGGGACAGTCTTTCCCGAACCGGCGGAATAGGCCGCACTCAGCTCCGTCGCGCGCTGCATCAGAGACCGAAAGTCTTCAACGCCTGAAAGATCTGGATGCAAAGTATCGTAAGAGAAGCCAAACGGTTCACATGCGGCAGCGAGAACCAATTGCTTGGTCTGGGACTTCATCGTGAAAACCCTGATCCAGGCGGGACCGGACACGACCGCCGCGAACAGGATGATCACAAACATGATGCCCGGAAACATCATGTTGAATGACATCAGGGAAGAAATGGCGAGAAGAATGGCGACAAAAATCGGCAATCCCGCGCCGATACACGACCGCGTGATCGCAGTTCGAATGGCTTCCTTGCGATCAGACTCGCGGCGCGCGAGCTCCGGCCTCAAGACATCTGACCAGACTTTCGGCACATGGGCGAACTCAGGCCGCTTTGCAGACAACACCTCCAAAGACGGTGCGCCTACCAAAGCATCACTCAGCTTTTGTGGATTGAACCCCGACATGCCGCTCCCCCTAATCTGATCGACCCCGGTCCCGTCCGGGATGCCATCAGGCGGCCAGCGTCAACTCTCGCGAGGCTGTCACGCAATTTCGCCCATTGGCCTTGGATTTATACAAGGCTGAATCGGCCAGTTCGAGCATTTCGTCAAAGTCCGAATTTGGCGGCAGAATGGTCAGGCCGAAACTGGCCGTCACACTAACCGGCTGCCCATCAACGATCATCACATGGTTTTCAATCGAGGACCGAAGACGCTCACAAACGCTATGAGCCTGCTCAGCGTCGACATTACTTAGCAGGATGACGAATTCCTCACCTCCCCAGCGTCCAAGCTTGTCGAAAGGACCGCGCAGTTCGGAATATGCCACCGCGGCAATCTCGCGGAGAACCCTGTCCCCAGCGGCGTGCCCGTGCCGATCGTTGACCGCCTTGAAGTAATCAATGTCAAACAACGCAACGGCTGCGGTCATTTCTGTCCGCCCCATACGGGCCATTTCCTCGCAAGCGAACTGTTTGAAGAATTTTCGGTTCAGCAAACCGGTGAGAGCGTCTGTAGACGCCATGTCTTCGAGGGTTCGCTGGTAGATGCGCATCTTGTATTCGTGTTGTGCTGCAATTGCTGCAGTTGGGACCGCCACGCAGGCCGCAATGAACAGATTTGCCACGATAAATTTATGAGGATCGGTCGGAAAGCCCATCGAATAAACAATCACGGAAAACGTGAAACAGAGGCAAAGCGCCGTGATCGCCACAAAGGCGAAAAAGGTCAGCGATTCGACCAGATCCTCTAGTTTACCCTGCACATCCTGTCTCCCGGTTATGGGGATGTTGTCGCACAGGAGTTATATTTTACCGTCAATCTGCCGAGATATTTTCTGGCATTGCCATTCATATTTTGGAAAGAAGCTATCTTACCAATCTCATAAGCCGCTTTGCACGAAGCGTGCGATCCTTACAAAAATTTCGCAATGACGAACTTGACGCTGCCCCAGCGCCCTCTTAACTGCCCACCATCGTTAGCAGTCAGTAGGGGTGAGTGCTAAACCTCCCTGAATGTTCCTGCTCGCGAGCTAAATTCAATTGAACTCGTCAATGAGACAAGAGGGCTAAATCCAATGAAACTTCGTCCCCTGCACGACCGTGTCGTCGTGCGCCGCGTCAAGGAAGAAGAGAAAACCAAGGGCGGGATCATCATCCCCGACACCGCCAAGGAAAAGCCGCAGGAAGGCGAAGTCGTCGCTGTTGGCGCCGGTGCTTTCGGTGATGACAATGAGCGCATCGCACTCGACGTCAAAGTCGGCGACCGCGTGCTCTTCGGCAAATGGTCCGGCACGGAAGTGACCGTCGACGGCGAAGAACTGCTCATCATGAAAGAGAGCGACATCATGGGTGTGCTCGAGGCGTAAGCCCGCACCCGTTCGCTTTCCACCAGACAGAATTCTCAAAAGAGGTAATCAACAATGTCAGCCAAACACGTAGTTTTCGGCGCAGACGCCCGCGAGCGCATGCTGAAGGGCGTCGACACGCTCGCCAACGCCGTGAAGGTCACGCTGGGCCCGAAAGGCCGTAACGTCGTTATCGAAAAATCCTTCGGCGCACCGCGCACCACGAAGGACGGCGTCACCGTCGCAAAAGAGATCGAGCTTGAGGACAAGCTGGAGAACATGGGCGCACAAATGCTGCGCGAAGTGGCCTCGAAGGCCAATGACGTTGCCGGCGACGGCACGACGACCGCCACCGTGCTCGCCCAAGCCATCGTTCGCGAAGGCATGAAGCGCGTTGCCGCCGGCATGAACCCGATGGACCTGAAGCGCGGTATCGACAAGGCCGTGACAGAAGTCCTCAGCGACCTTGCCCACCACTCCAAGAAGGTGAAGTCGAACGAAGAGATCGCCCAGGTCGGCACCATCTCCGCAAACGGCGACACCGAAGTCGGCGCCATGATCGCCGAAGCCATGGCGAAAGTCGGCAATGAAGGTGTCATCACGGTCGAGGAAGCCAAGTCGCTCGAAACCGAACTCGATGTCGTCGAAGGCATGCAGTTCGATCGCGGCTACCTGTCGCCCTACTTCATCACCAACCCGGACAAGATGATCGCGGAACTCGAAGATCCGTTCATCCTGCTTCACGAGAGCAAGCTGTCCTCCCTGCAGCCGATGCTGCCGATCCTGGAAAGCGTCGTTCAGAGCCAGAAGCCGCTGCTCATCATCGCCGAAGACGTCGATGGCGAAGCCCTTGCAACCCTCGTGGTCAACAAGCTGCGTGGCGGCCTGAAGATCGCTGCCGTGAAAGCTCCGGGCTTCGGCGATCGCCGCAAGGCCATGCTGCAGGACATCGCAGTTCTCACCGGCGGCCAGGTCATCTCCGAAGACCTCGGCATCAAGCTCGAGAACGTGTCCATGGACATGCTCGGCACCGCAAAGCGCGTGTCGATCTCCAAGGATGACACGACCATCGTGGACGGCGCCGGCGCGAAGAAAGACCTCGAAGCGCGCGTTTCCCAGATCCGCAAGCAGATCGAAGACACGTCTTCCGACTATGACCGCGAGAAACTGCAAGAGCGTCTCGCCAAACTGGCCGGCGGCGTAGCTGTCATCAAGGTTGGCGGCGCTACGGAAGTGGAAGTGAAAGAGCGCAAGGACCGCGTCGATGACGCCCTGAACGCAACCCGCGCAGCTGTCGAAGAAGGCATCGTCCCCGGCGGCGGCACGGCCCTCCTGTCTGCTGCCGGCAACATTGACGTCAAAGGCGCCAATGACGACGAGCAGGCCGGTATCGACATCGTTCGCAAGGCTCTGGAAGCCCCGGTTCGCCAGATCGCCGAGAACGCCGGCGTTGAAGGTTCGGTCGTTGTTGACCAGATCCGCCGCGGCAAGGGCAAGGGCTTCGGCTTCAACGCCCAGACCGAGGAATATGGCGACCTGGTCGGCATGGGTGTGATCGATCCGGTGAAAGTTGTTCGCTCTGCCCTGCAGAACGCAGCATCTGTCGCTGGCCTGCTGATCACCACCGAAGCCTCGATCGCCGAAGCGCCGAAAAAAGACGGCGCGGCCGGTGGCGGCATGCCCGACATGGGCGGCGGCATGGGCGGAATGGGTGGCATGGGCTTCTAGGCCAGGCTCTCAAACCCGGAATGTGGGAGGCAGCACTTCGGTGCTGCCTCTTTTTTTGGGCTCGACGGCCCCGTCACGCGCCGATTTCTCTTCTCTGCCCCGGCGGCAACCGCCTAGACTTGCTGAAAAACAAACCGGGAGAAAACGCTGTGACAGCTGCAGAGGAACTGAATTTCGGAGACATGCTCGATGCGGTCGGAGAACTCCTTGGTCCGCAAGACCTGGCGCTAGCGCACGGAAGCCGCCGCACATACTGGCCGGATTTCACGGCCCGCTCCAATCGCCTGGCCCGCAATCTGCGCGCCATGGGGGTCGAAACCGGAGACAAGGCCGGCTTCTATCTGCGCAATCAGCCGGAATACACCGAAGCCCTCGCGGCGAGCTTCAAGGCGCGCTTCACGCATGTGAATGTCAATTACCGTTACCTTGCGGATGAGTTGTTCTACATTTTCGACAATTCGGACTCTGCAGTCGTGTTCTATGATGCGCAATTCCTCGATCAGGTCGAACTCGTTCGTGCGCGTCTGCCCAAGGTGAAGGTCTGGGTTCAGATCGGTGACGGCGAAATACCCGACTGGGCGGAAGACTATGAGCGTCTGGCAACAGAGGGAGACCCAGCCCCACTCGGGATTGAACGGTCCGCAGACGATCTGTTCTTCCTCTATACCGGCGGCACGACCGGCATGCCCAAGGGAGTGATGTGGTCGCAATCCGTATGGCGCCAGGCCGCGCGCGAAGGCGCAGAAAAGGCCGGCCTGCCCTACCCGTCGACCATGGAAGAGTTCAAGATGGCCGTGCAACTCCTGGGACGCACCGCACGCCAGGTGCCCGCCTGCCCCCTCATGCACGGCACCGGCCTGTTCACCGCAATGGGCGCCTTCCTGGCAGGGGGCGCCATCATCACGCTGGAACAGAATGCCAGTTTCGACCCGGAAAACCTGTGGGACACGGTCGACGAGCATGGCGTCACCAGCATGGCCATTGTGGGTGATGCATTCGGCAAGCCGATGCTGAAGGCGCTTGATGAAAATCCCGGCCGCTGGGACGTCAGCTCCGTTCAGTCCATTGTATCCTCTGGCGTCATGTGGAGCGCTGAAGTGAAGCAGGGCTTGCTGAAGCACATGCCACAGGCTGCCATGATGGACAGTTTCGGCTCGTCCGAAGCAGTCGGGTTCGGATCCTCCACAACCACCGCTGAAGGAGGCACCCAAACCTCGAAGTTCGAAATCGGTCCGAACTGCAAGGTGTTTTCCGAAGACGACCGCGAAATCGTGCCGGGCAGCGGAGAAGCCGGCATCATTGCGCGCGGCGGCGCCGTTCCGCTGGGATACTACAAGGACGAGGAAAAGACGGCCAAAACGTTCAAGACGATCAATGGTGTGCGCTATGCCATTCCCGGGGATTGGTGCACGGTGGAGGCTGACGGAACGATCACCCTGTTGGGCCGGGGGTCAAACTGCATCAATACCGCTGGAGAGAAAGTCTACCCGGAAGAGGTGGAAGAAGCCCTCAAAGAACATGCAGCAGTCAGGGACGCGCTCGTCGTCGGCGTACCGGATGACAAATGGGGCAGCGCCGTCACGGCCGTGGTTTCGACAGACACAGATGTGAGCGAGGATGAGTTGCGCAGTTTCGTGCAATCACGCATTGCCCGGTACAAGGCCCCGAAATCCATTCTGTTCAAGGATGACCTTGGCCGCGCACCAAATGGCAAGGCAGACTACAAATCCATAAAGGCCTACGCTCTCACCAGGCTGGGCATCAGCCAATAAGCAGAAACCCTCTCAGCGTGTAGGCGATGGTCGCCACGACCAGCATCGATACAAGCGCGATGCCGATGAACCAGAGGAGCCGCTTTGCCAGAGGCGGCTCTTCTCCGTTCTCCTGCGGCTGCACCGGGTCAATGCGCATGATAGCCATCCCCCGGCTTCACCTTGCCCCAGAACAGGCTGTAGACATAAGCCGTATACGCCAAGATGATCGGCAACATGATGACTGCACCGACCAGCATCAGCCCAAGCGCATTGTCTCGCGCCGCAGCTTCCCAGATCGATATCTCATACGGCACGATGAACGGGTAGAGGCTGACGCCCAGCCCGACATAGCCGCTGGCAAAAATACCCGCGGCCAGAAGATAGGCTCGCCATTCCGGCGCCGTTCCGACCGCATCCTGCTTCATCGACAGGTCCCGCCACAGCCAGACAACCAGCGCCATGCCGATCAGCGGCACCGGCGCCAGTGGAAGGAACCGCGCTGGTTCGATATGGGTCATGGAGAATCCCCATCGTTCACCGATCGACGGATCTACGGACAGGGTCGCAAAGCTCACGGCCAGGAAACAGATGGCAACGGCCCCGAGAGCCATACGGCCCCATTTGCGGGCCTTGGCGTTCAGGGCGCCTTCCGTCTTCAGCACCAGCCAGCATGCACCGAGCAGAAGATACCCGATCACAACGGACAAACCGGTCAGCAGGGCGAATGGAGTCAGCCAGTCAAAAGGTCCACCGGCAAAGGCGCCGCCTTCAACCCGGATCCCCTGCACCATGCCGCCCAGCATGATGCCCTGCGCGAAGGCAGCCGTGAACGAGCCGCCATAGAACGCGCCGTTCCAGAACAGGCGCGTGGGCCGGCGAACCGCCTTGTGCCTGAACTCGAACGCAACGCCCCGGAAGATCAGCGCCGCCAGCATGATCAGCACGGGCAGATAGAAGGCCGGCATGATGATGGCATAGGCCGTCGGGAAGGCCGCGAACAGGCCGCCCCCGCCGATGATGAGCCAGGTCTCGTTGCCGTCCCAGACGGGTTCGACCGTGGCGGTCATCATGTTGCGTTCTTCTTCGGACTCGGCGAATGCCGTGAACATGCCGACGCCGAGGTCGAACCCGTCGAGCAGGACATACATCATGACGCCGATGGCCAGGATGATGGCCCAGATAAAGGGAAGGTCGATTGCCATTTGGGCCTCCTATTCCGCCGCCACGATGTCTTCGGGGGTTTCGGCCTTGTCATCCACGGCCCCCATCGGAGATCCGGGCGGTCGCCGCTCGCGGCCTGCCGGATCGGTCGGCTTGTCGTCAAATCCACGCGTGGCGATGCGGGCCATGTAGACCACACCCGCCGTGAAGATGATGGCGTAGACGATCATGAAAACCAGAAGCGATGTCGCCACCTGTCCGGCCGAAACCGGCGACAGGCTGTCAGCTGTACGAAGATGTCCGTACACCGTATAGGGTTGGCGGCCGACCTCTGCTGTGATCCAGCCCGTCACGACGGCCAGGAATCCGAATGCTCCGGCAGGCACCGCCGCGATGTGAAACAGGCCCGGCGTGTCGAGTTTCTTGCGCCACCAGAGGAAACAGCCCCAGAGGCCCATTGCCAGCATGCCCAATCCGGCCGCCACCATGATGCGGAAGGAATAGAAAATCAGCCAGAGTGGCGGGCGTTCGGATTCCGGATAATGGTCCATCCCGTGCAGCATCTCTCCCTCTTCCAGTCCGGGGAACAGGAACGGGCTCGTGCCGGGAATGGTAATACCGGCATGGCCGCACTCGGAACCGTCCGGCCAGGCCAGGAGAACCGTGCCCTGCACCTCTTTGGTCTCGCACCAGCCTTCGACCACGGCAATCTTGGCCGGCTGGTATTTGTGAGCAACTTCTCCAGACCAGTGACCGGCCAGGATCTGCAGGGGCAGCAGAACCGCCAGCGTGCCCGATGCCATCCGGATCTGCCACTTGGTCGGCTCCGTGATGCGACCCTTGATGACCTGCCACGCGCCGGCCGCCAGGATCACGGCTGCCGTCGTCGAATAAGCGGCCAGCAGCATGTGGACGAACCGGCTCGGCAGGCTCGGATTGAAGATCGCCTCGATCCAGCTTGTGGCGTAGAAATTTCCGGTCTCGGCATCGATCGCAAAGCCTGCCGGCGTCTGCATCCAGCTGTTCGCCGCCAGGATCCAGAAGGCGGAAATCGTCGTGCCGATCGCGACGGCCAGCGTCGCAATGAAATGCAGCTTGCGTCCCACCTTCTGCCAGCCGAACAGCATGACACCCAGGAATGTCGCTTCCAGGAAGAAGGCGGTCAGGACTTCATAGGCCAGCATCGGCCCCATGACACTGCCCGTGATTTCCGAGAACAGGCTCCAGTTCGTGCCGAACTGGTAACTCATCACCACGCCGGACACGACGCCCATGGCAAAGGCCAGGGCGAAGATCTTTACCCAGTGCAGATAAAGCCGCTTGAAGACCTCCCGTCCGGTTTTGAGCCACAATCCCTCACACACGGCGAGAAAGGCAGCGAGACCGATCGTGAAGGCAGGGAAGAGAATGTGAAAGGCAACAACGAACGCAAATTGCAGCCGCGACAAGATAAGGGCGTCAAATTCCATGAGACCTGCTCCGGATTGTATATGCGACTTTCCTAAAATGCTTCGCGCAAAAATCAAAGCGTGCGGTCTGACGCGCGCCCGTGTGACGCAGGCGCGTCCATCGGTCAGGCCTTCCGTCGCAGGGTCCTGAATATGGCGTCGGCGCGTGCAGCAATGCCCCCATCATCCTTCACCAGGTTCGCGGTTACGTGGACAAGCTCTCCATCAACCAGCGTAACATGCGGATGCGCTTCCAGCCAGCTGCCCTCCCGGACAATGTCCATGAACTCCGTGGTCAGCTTGAGAGTCACAGACATCTTTCCGGTCTCGGACCAGACCGCCCAGGCCAGCGCACTGTCGGAAAAGGCGCAGATCATGCCGCCATGCAGGAAGCCCATGCCGTTGCAGTGACGGTCCAGCACCCACATGCCCGTGCGCAGATCGCCGGACGCGGTGGCGCGATAGGTCGGTCCATTGTGCAGCGTGAATTTTCCGCGGGACGGCGTTGGTGCAAATCCCGGCGGCGGTTGTGTCAGCGGGCTTGCCGCGTCACTCACCCAGATTTCCGAAAATCTCGTGATGGACCGTGTCGCCCGGCTCGATGCCCAGCTCTTCGGCCCGGCCACCAGCCAGTTCCAGCACAGCCTTGACCGGGAACCCCGGATTGATCCGACGCAGCGACCCCGGCACGGCCTCCCGGGCAATCGCCAGCACTTCGCCATCGGTGTCGATGAACAGCATGTCCAGCGGGATCAGCGTGTTCTTCATCCACATATTGGCTTCACGCGGCTGCCCGAAATCGAACAGCATGCCGGCATCGGGGCCTAGCTCTTCCCGGTTCATCAGTCCGGTTTGGACCTCTTCGGGATCGTTCGCCAGTTCGACAGTGAAACGGTGTTCGGTGTCACCGGAGGTCACGGTGAGCGGGCCGGTCTCCAACTGGGCGAACGCCGCAGGCAGGAACAGGATAAGGGACGCGAGCGCGAGAACAATGGAACGAAGCATGCGTCGTGTTTAGACGGCTGCCCGGGTCGCGGCAAGCGGTCTTGGCTGTCATCTAGTCGGGTTTGATGTGGCTGACATGTTCGCCCTTGGCACCGGTCTCGATGCAGGCCTCCAGTACGGTCCCCGGCTCGACATCTTCCAGCCCGGCTTTCCGCAGCACGACCGCATGGACAAAGATGTCCGTCTCGTCATTCTGGCGCTGGACGAAGCCATAGCCGCGCGTGCGATTGAACCATTTCAGCGTGACCGGCTCGTACTCGCGCTCGACGCCCTGCTCCTTGGCCACGGTGGCCCGCGGACGCTCCATCTCGATAATGTTCGCGGTCTGCCAGCCCCGGTCACTCTTCACGGCATCGCACACGATGCGCGCGCCTTCATCGGCATGGGATTCCCCATAGCCGCGCAGGCAGGTCACATGCAGCATCACATCCCCGGTCAGGCCGGGGTCCGACGTCGACTCCGCCACGATGAAGCCGTAGCCCTTCGCGCTGTCGAACCACTTTACATGTCCGATGACTCGCACGACATCTTCCATCGGCGAGGTCTCTGATTCCGGTTTGGCGGCTATTCTCGTCATCAACCCATATTCCCCAATCAGGCAACCTAAAATGTGTTAACGCGCTTGTCACGCGATCTTCACACCTGTGCCCGGCTTTCTGCGACCCTGCCCGCCGCTTAACCCCGCAATGTGGACAGAAAGGGGCAGACCGGCTGAGACGCTGCAACAAGACGCGATCAGATGCCCGGCGCCGTGATCTTCGTCACAGTGTATTTACCAAGAATATGCTTGCAACGTTAAGTAACCGCTAGCTATATGTTGCTGCCAAACTTGGCGCGTAGATTGGAATATATGAGCATTCATACCCTCGATACTTTCAAGGAATTGCTCCTCGAAGGCTTGTGCGACAGCGACGTCCTGCCCAAGGCACTCCAGCTGGTAAACGCGCATTGTGGTGCGGACACGGCACAACTCATCTCGGTCAGTGACGCCACCTTCATCCTCGATTCCGCGGTCGAGGGCACGCTGGACCGCCACCTCTTCGAAAATGAGCAGGACTATCTTGCCGTCAATCCGCGCACCCGGATTCTCGCCTCACGCGAAATCGGCCGAATCGTTCGCGACCATGAAGTGGCCGATGAAGAGACGGTCGCCACCAATGCCGCCTACCAGGAACTCCTGATCCCGGCCGGCGTCGGCCAGTTCGCCGGCACTGTGCTGGCCAGCAATGACTCGACCGTCGTGGCCTTGGCCATCGCCCGCCCACGCGCCGATGGTCCGTTTTCGGACGATGCCATTTCCCGCTTTGCAGACCTGGTCCGCGTCGCCATCCCGGTCACGGATCTGGCTGGCCGCATTGTCAGCCGGCAGGAATCTTCCCTCTTGGACATGTTCGGCAGCCAGGCCAGCGTCGCCATCCTGCACAAATCCGGCACCATCATCCGCCAGTCCGATCAATTCGAGAAACTGCTTGCGGCCGGCGTGATCCGCACAGACGGGCTCGGCCGCCTGGACCTCCTGTCGGACGAGAGCAATCGCAATCTGGCCCTCACCCTGCGCGGCAAGAGCAACGCCATTGGCGGCCGCTTCTCCTTTGCGCGCCTGCGTCCGGAATGTACCTATATCTGTTCGGTGTCGCCCGTACCGCCCATCGGTCATTTCGGCGCCCGCTCCGGCCATGCGGTCCTGTTCATCGACAAGCTCACCTCCGTGAAATCCCTGGACCGGAACCTGCTGCGCCAGACCTACGCCCTGACCGCAGCAGAATGCGATGTCTGCGAGCGGCTCTATGCCGGACAGACCGTGGCGGAAATCGCCACCGCCCGGGCTGTCGCGACGAGCACGGTCAAGACGCTTCTCAAGTCGATCATGCTGAAGATGGCGGTCAATCGCCAGGCCGAGATTGTGATAAAATCGTCACGTTTTGCGTTCGATTCCGGTATGTCCGTGCCCGTGCAAACGTCTGCAAGCGATAAACTTTACGGATAAATTGGCCCTTCCCCCGTTTGGGGGATGACAGCCCAATTTCTTAATGTTTCGTTAGCACTCACAAAGGGTGAAACGTTCGCTGAAGGCGAGCCGGGAATGGGGACACGCCCGCAACATCCGGCCAAATTCGGTGAGCTGTTGCTGTAAGATTGGCAGGGCAGAATGCGTGCGACAAAATCAGGAAAGCCACGGGCGGCATCGTATGCGGCAGTTGGCCTTGTGATCGCATTTCTTGTGCCGACCAGCGCATCAGCGGGACACCCGTCCACGGGGCATGATGCGATGACGCTGGATATTGAAGATTATGTCGGCACGCTTCGGATCATCCCGAACACCGAGGACAAGATCGAAATCATCTCTGTCGAGGACGGTGTCGGTACACTCGGAACACTCACAGTCAGCACCGATGAAGAAGGCGACGTTTCGGTTCGCGGGGCGCCTGCTTCCCTCGCCATGAATTGCGCGCGCACCAATGGCACGCTCAGCATCGCGTTCGACAATGGTGACATGCACCCGATCGGCGACTTTCCCAGTGTGGTGATTTCCGCGCCAGCCTCCGCCAATGTCCGCATTTCGATGCGCGCTGGAGACGCCGACATCTCCGACACTGGCAATCTGGAAATCATGGTGGGTGGGTGCAGCCGCATCGTCGCCGGCAATGTCAGCGACACGTTCCGGCTCACGACAACCGGTGCGTCCGCCCTGGAAATGTCAGGCGCAGAGATCGCCGAAATCGACGCCAGCCATGGCGGGCATATCCGCATCAGCGAGGTGCGCAACCGCCTGCATGCCTGCCTCGGCCGCACCTCCCGCCTGATGAGCGACCAGGTCACCGGCACGGCAGAAATCTATCAGTCGGGAACCAGCCGCATCACACTGGACTCCGTCACCCTCACCGACATCACCGCCGAACTGGACGGGACGGCCGTGCTTCAGATGGCTGGCACCGCATCCGATGCCCGCATGTCTCTTGCGGGCGCCTCCCAGGCCAAGGTGTCAAAAGGCATCACACTTGCACATGTAGATCTGCAACGCGCGGGCCGTCTCATTGTGGACGGCGTGCGTTGGAAAGGAACAGGAAATGACTAGCCACCCAATCAGGATGATCCGCACCGGCGCATGTGCCGGCATCGTCGCCCTCGCTCTCGCGGGCAGCGCCAACGCCCAGGAACTCGTCTACACGCCGGTCAATCCGTCTTTCGGCGGCAACCCGTTCAATTCGGCTCACCTTCTCGGTATTGCAAACGCCCAGGACGACACCGAAGCACCGTCTGCGAGCAGCAGCGGTGATCCGCAGGCTGACCTGTTCATCCGACAGCTACAAAGCCGCCTGCTGTCCGGTCTCGCATCCGAAGTTGCCAATGCCATTTTCGGTGAAGATCCGCAGGATTACGGCCGGGTCGTTTTCGGGGATCAGACAGTCGAATTCGTGAGGGGTCTGGATTCGATCACACTGACCATTTTTGATGCAACCACAGGGACGACGACGGAAGTCGTGGTTCCGATTTTCACGACCGGCGGCTAACCGGAATTTTGTAGGGGACACACACTGTATGTGGGGACAATCTGGCCTCAAGCGTTGGCTGGCAACGCCTGTACTGACACTGCTGCTCGCTGCGTGCGGCACTCCGCCAAAGGCGTCGATGGACATGGCGGAGCCAACCGTCAATCCGCGGACACAGACCGAATATGCGCTGATCTGGCTGCCCAAGCCGTCAGAGCAGATTCCGGTCGCCGTATATGGCGTTGCCGATGAGACCGGCGCGTTCAAGCCGAGCGATTCCGTCCAGACCCTGTCACGTGCTGTGACCCAGGGGGCGACACCCATTCTGATAAAGGCCCTGCAGGATGCAGGCGATGGCAGCTGGTTCACCGTGATTGAGCGGGAAAAACTGGACAATTTGCTCAAGGAACGCCAGATCATCCTGGAAATGCGTCAGCGCTATCTCGGGGAATCGGCAAAAGATTCCGTGGCGCTTCCGGCGCTGCTTTTCGCGGGCATCCTGATCGAAGGGGCCATCACGGGCTATGATACGAATACGCAAACGGGTGGGGCCGGCGCACGTTATCTGGGTATTGGCGCGAACACGCAGTATCGGGAGGACGCCGTCTCTGTGTATCTCCGGGCCGTCAGCGTCAAGACAGGCGAAGTCCTGATCTCGGTGACGACCGAACAACGCGTGGCTTCCGTTGCCTGGCAGGCCAACGCCTTCAAATATGTCGCCTATCGGGAACTTCTCGAAGCAGAGGCCGGCATCACTCTCAACCAGCCGCGTCATGTCGCTGTTCGACAGGCGCTCGAAAAAGCCGTTTACGGACTTATTGTAGAAGGTGTAAAGTCAGGACTCTGGAATTTCGAAGACCCCGAACTCGGCAAGACGGCGGTCGACTTCTACGATCAGAAATACCGCACAGAGTTCCCGAAAGACGCCCTGAAAGGCGTTCCGAAGGAATTACTGAAAATGGGCGAAAACTGGGAGGTCAATGACGCAAGTTGAGCTGATGCAACCTTAATCCTGCCTCCGTAAGGGGACCAGGCAAAGACATGATCGCGCGGCGCGAGCCGCAAACAGGGTGGGGAGAGGCCGACTTCAAGTTGGCGCTCGGACCGGTCTCTCCCCGGGGATCTGCCAATTGGCGGATCTCCCGACCAATACTGCCTCACGTTGAGGCAAGCAACTCGGGAGCGGCACTTTATGTTGCCACATACTGCAATCGCATCTGCACGTCGGCCCGCTGAGAATGCGCGCAGACACTCGACCCGCACATCTTTCGGAGTCCTGTCCATCTTGCTGGGCCTGGCCCTGCCCGCCGGGGCCGACACGGGCTCATTCGCGAATATTGAGCAGATTTCCGACATTCTCGAGCGCGCCCGGCAGGCTGAAGCGCAACGCAACAACACGCTGGAAGTCACCCAATCGGGGCGCAACCTGGTTGTGGACGCCTATGTTCAGGGCCAGATGAACCGGGCGAACACGATTTCCCAGACCGGGGACAATGCGACCGCAACCGTGTCGGTCACGGGCGACGCGAACAGCTTTTCGATTCGTCAGCATTCCTCCCCCGTGGGTGGACAGCCTGCGGGCCGCAACGATGCGACCCTTACTATAGAAGGCGACTCAAACGACGCCCTGATCCAGCAGACGAATGATTTCGGCGAACTCTATTACAATTCCGCCTCACTCACACAGCAGGGATACGGCAACACCGCCGCCATCTACCAGACGGTCTCGCCGGGCGATCTGATGGAAGGCGGCAATGTTGCCGCGATCGTGCAGTCTGGAAACGACAATGATGCACTGATCGAGCAGACCGGCGCCGGAAACACGGCCTCGATCGAGCAGGACGGAAATGACAATCAGGGCAGGATCTATCAGGACGGCGAAGGCCTGTCCGCCCTGCTCGTCCAGACCGGCGATGCTCTGGAATACACAATCAACCAGACCGGATGTGTCGTGGCCTCTGGCTGCGGCACTGTCACCGTGACGCAAGGCGCATACTGATGCGCGCCTGGTCTGAAACCGAACATGCCTCCAACTGTACATCAGCGGGGCGTGGCAGAAGCCATCGGGGGGACGCACTCAGCTTCCAGAATGGCCTTTTGAACAAGCTGATCCGAGAACGGATCAGTGCGAAATGTGCAATGACAAGGAGACATCTCATGCGCACGAAACTTCTCGCCACCGCCGCCATCGCGGCACTCTGCTTCGGGGGACCTGCCTTCGCAGACGAGTCAGAGGCGCTCATCAACCAGAGCGGCGTTTCAAACACTGCTGACATTGATCAGACCGAAGGCCTCGAAAACGAGGGCTATATCGACCAGACGGGCGACGAAAACTCGGCCTCCATCACCCAGAAGCACACGCCTCCCGGATCGCAGGTCTACAATATCGCCACCAATACGGCCGACATTGACCAGACCAGCGCCACTGGCGCCACAATTGGCAACTCTGCAATCGTGACCCAGACCGCTGACACCGCTGCCGGGGCCGCCCCGAACTCGGTTGACATCGACCAGAACACCGCCGGTTCGCTCGCGCAAACGGCTTCGGTGGACCAGGTCGGTGGCCAGGGCAACAGCGTGACCGTCGCACAAGGACTCAGCGACAATACTGCTGGCGAATCCGCCACGGTCAGCCAGGAAGGCAACGACAACAGCGCAGTCGTCGCCCAGGACGGCACAGGCGACAATACGACGATCGCCCAGCTCGGTGATGCCAACGCGGCCTCCGTGACGCAGACTGGCAGCGACAACAATTCGACCGTTGACCAGATCGGTAACGACAACGACTCCACTGTCACCCAGAACGCCATCGGCGCCTATGCCGACAACGACCAGACAGGCAACAGCAACTCGTCTGTGATCACGCAGACAGACGACTCGCCGAACGGCTCGATCAACATTCCGAATGCCGACCCGGAATCGACGGTCATCCAGGCTGGTGACAACAACACCTCCACGGTGGATCAGACGAATACCGGCGGTGGTTTCAACCAGGTTGCCAACGTCAACCAGAACGGAAACACCAACGTATCTGCCGTCACGCAGGAAGGCACCGGACCCGGCTTCACCGGCACGCTGCGCACCAACGTCACGCAGGAAGGTGGCTCCCAATCGACGGTCAGCCAGACGGCAACCGGTAACAAGGCCAACAACGCCTTTGCCACGATCAATCAGTCCGGTGCATCGACCTCCAGCGTCACCCAGTCTCTGGATGGCACCGGCTATGCTGGCGCCACCGGCGTTACGGCAAACGTCACGCAGGATGGCGGCTCGAACGCCATTGTGGGCCAGAGCATCGTGGGCAACGATTCTTCCAACATTTCTGCAAACATCTCGCAGAATGGTGGTTCGATGGCAGCCGTCAATCAGGGCATCAATGGTGACAGTTCCACCGACATTTCTGCAAGCATCACGCAGGATGGCGGCGCTACGGCGAATGTCGACCAGTTCATGAATGGCAATGGCCAGTCCGGCCTCAGCGCCACGGTCCTGCAGGACGGTATCAGCACGGCCAACGTGTCCCAGTCCTTCAACATGGATGGCTCGCAGAATTTCGACGCCACTGTCACCCAGTATGGTGATGGCAACACGGCCAATGTCGACCAGTATGACAACGCGCCGGAAGTCGCCGGTCAGCGGACTGACAATAACGTGATGGCAGACGTCATGCAGGACGGCTCCGGCAATCTGGCGAACGTTACCCAGGCCGGCCGTGCATGGGGCGACAACTCCCTGAACACCTATGTCACGCAAATCGGCTCTGATAACGAAGCCAACGTCTTCCAGGACGGCAAGAACAGCACGGCAGCCATCGACCAGATTGGCGGTGCATCGTTCAACCTGGCCAGCATTGACCAGAGCGGCTTCGCGAATGATTCCTACATTCTGCAGACCGGCCATGGAAACACGGGCGCCATTTCCCAGAATGGTGGCCGCGGAGATGCCGATATTGATCAGAGCGGGGACGACAACACCGCAACGGTCACCCAGGGCAGCAGCTCCGGCCGTGACCTGACCGCCAGCATCACGCAGAGCGGAAACGACAATACCGGTGAAATCACCCAGACGGGCGGCGAATTCTCCACCGCCTCGATCCTGCAGTCGACCGATGGCAACATGGCGACGATCTCGCAGAGCGGCGGTGACTTCAACGACGCGTCGATCAATCAGACGGTGACCGCCGGCAACATGGCCTCCATCGTCCAGACCGGGTCCTCCAACTCGGCCACGGTCAACCAGTAACCCCTGCCGTCCCGGGCCGGTCCGCCGGCCCGGGACTTTCCATTTCCATCACCGGAAGGACAGAGCCATGACGAGCCACCCATCCTCGTCGACCACCTATCCGCGCCCCGCGATCCTGGTTGGCGCCCTGCTCGTCCTTGCCCTCTGCACCGGCTGCGCAACATCGTTCGAGCCTCCTAAAATATTCACCATGCCGGCGACCGGCCTCGAAGCCGACACGCCGCCCCCGCCCCGCCCCGAAGGCCAGCGCAAGGATGCGGACGCCGCTGCCTACGCCATCAGCGCGGAACAGGTCGTCCCTGCCTCGGACGACACCCCATCCGACACTGCAAGCTCAAGCCTCGGCCAGATCCCTGCCGACCCGGCCGCAGCGCACCTGTCCCCCGTCTCGGATGCTGACGATCCCTGTGTCGGCGACCTTGCGGCGACCGAGCGTTGCCGCACCAGCCTTGAGCCGGGCCAGGGCCTCACCCTGTCCTCCGGCGAAGGAGACGGCACGCTGACCGTTGTCGTGCCCAGCGCGCGCGCCGTGACCGTCGTAGACCCCGCCAGCGCCGTCAACGAAATCGGGCGCGGCAAGGCCGTGTCTCAAGCCGCCCAGTCGGCCGGCAGCGACTTCCTCATCGGCAATGCCGGCGATGGCATGCAGCCGCCTCCGGACGAAGACGACATGCTGCCAGACCTGGGCACGGACGGTCTGCCGGTCGACGTGCTGATTCCCGGAACGCAGCAATAAGCCCTGCAACCTCCGGCCCGTCCGGGCGGCACGGCATGAAACCGGCTGACACGATCTGACATGCGCTGAAACAGGGGCCAACGCCGGCTTCAATGGCTCGAAACGCGCAGCGTTCTATCGCTGATGCGCGGCCAAAATTGTTGTAATTTCAGAGAAGTAAGCCGTGGCAGTCCCTAGGGGAATCGAACCCCTCTTTCCAGGTTGAAAACCTGGCGTCCTAACCGATAGACGAAGGGACCGCATCGGCTCGAAGACAGGCGATATAGCTGCTCAATTCTGACTCGTAAAGCGCTTTGGGACGGGTTTCTGCAGATAAATCATACTTCCGCTGCATCGCTGACATCAAGCTGCACCCGGCGACGACCATTCCACTCATCCGCCTTCAATTTACCGACCAGATGTAGCCGTGCATTTGGCCGGATAACTTCGCCCAGAGGCTGGTCTGCGCTGCGCCAGGCAATGCAATCCAGACGCCCGCTGGCGTCCTCTGCGGTGAACTTCAGATGATTGGCCCCAACCTGGCGGACTCCCGTCACATGTACAGACTGAAGTGCGAACACGGGCTCTGGTGAGCCCACGCCAAACGGACCGATACCTGCAATCTGGTCCACCAGATCTGGCGAGGCCGCGCCCGGGGAGAGCACCGCATCCACGGGCAGCTCCAAAGCGGCGGCGCGCTCCGCTGTAAACTGAGCCATGTGAGACACCATCCAGTCATCGAAAGCCGAGATCTGGTCCGGCTCAAGGCTCAGTCCGCCTGCCATGGCGTGCCCTCCGCCAGAAAGGATCACACCCTCGCGGGCCGCAGCCGAAATGGCGTCTCCAATGTTCACCCCGGTAACGGACCGGCCAGATCCTTTCGCAACAGGCCCGAGCCCCTGCCCCCAGCCAATGACAATACTCGGCAAATGAAAGCGCTCTTTCAACCGGCCGGCCACGATGCCGATCACGCCCGGATGCCAGCCCTCCCCGCTGGCGATCAGAATTCCACGGTCCGGATTTTTCTCCAGGGCCTGCTCCGCCTGCGCCGTTGCCTGGTCCAGAATAGCCGCCTCGACGGCCTTGCGTTCGTCGTTCAGCGCATGCAACCGCTCGGCCAGCGCTATCGCCTCCGCACGATCATCCGTGGCCAGAAGTTTTGCCGCGAGCCAGGGATCCCCCACTCGCCCACCAGCATTCAGGCGGGGCCCTAGCATAAAGGTTGCATGATAGACGCTGTCGACCTTGCTGATCCCGGACACCTCAGCCAACGCGCGCAGACCTTCATTCTGCGCTCGGGAGAGAATGTTGAGACCTTGCCGCACGAACGCGCGATTAACTCCCCGCAATGGGGACATATCGCAAAGCGTACCCAGTGCAGCGAGGTCCAGAAACGCCATGATGTCCGGCAGCCCCTCAGGCGGCGCAACGCCTCTCTCGCGCGCAAGCCGGTTAAGTGCAGCAACGAACACAAACACAACACCCGCTGCCGCCAAATGTCCGCACTCTGACGTACAGTCTGGACGGTTGGGATTGACCAGCGCCGCCGCAGGCGGGTGATGACCCGCCATCAAATGGTGATCAATGACGACAATCGGCAGGCCGATCTGCTCTGCCTCTTCAAGCGCGCTGACGGCGGCTGCACCGCAGTCCACCGTGATCACAAGTTCAGCGCCTTTATCCTTGAGATGCCTGAAAGCCTCTGGCGATGGACCATAGCCCTCTTCCAGCCGGTCTGGGACATAGAGGCCAAGCTCCTCGCCCCAAGCGCGGAAATAACGAGTCAGGATCGCTGAACTGGTGCCGCCATCAACATCATAGTCTGCGAAGACCGTAACGCGTTTCTTCTCAAGGATGGCGTCGAGGACGATCCCTGCGGCCTTGTCCATGTCGGCGAAGCTGGACGGATTGGGAAATGTGTCGCGTAGCGTAGGAGAAAGATAACCCGCAGCGTCTTCGGGCGTGACATCGCGCGCAGCGAGAAGACGTGCCAGAAGATCAGATCCACCGACGCTCGGCTGCAAACGGCGCACGAGCGCTTCATCAACGGAAGCCAACGTCCAGAAACGGCGCGTGGCCGAACTCTGAACGTCGAACAGCATATTGTCTTGCTTCAGGGCAGGATCGGCCATGATGTCTCCGGGAATCGCTTCCCGGAGATTCTAACGCATCTCAGCCCGGCCTGGAAATGCAGGGATCAGGCGCGATGATCCGAACGCACATAGCGCACCATGCCGTCGGTGGACGTCATGACGAGCGTATGGGTGTGGACGCGGCCACCGGCAGACTTCACACCTGTCAGCATGGATCCATCCGTAACGCCTGTCGCACAGAATACTGTGTCACCAGAGGCGAGCTCATTGAGGGAATAGGTCCGGTCGAAATCTTTGATGCCTGTCCGCTCGGCGCGCTTGCGCTCATCATCGTTGCGGAACACGAGACGACCGTACATCTGACCGCCAACACACTTGAGCGCCGCTGCAGCAAGTACGCCTTCCGGCGCGCCGCCCTGACCGACATAGAGATCGATACCCGTGTGCGAATTCGTCGTCGCGATCACGCCAGCAACGTCGCCATCGGTGATCAACGCAACACGGGCACCAACTGAGCGAAGGCTTTCAATAATGCCTTCATGGCGCGGGCGATCCAGGACGCAAGCCGTCATCTCGGTGACGTCCACGCCCTTATGCTTGGCCAGAGCCTGAATATTCTCTGCAGGCGTGGCATCCAGGCTGATGATACCTTCAGGATATCCCGGCCCAACTGCGATCTTGTCCATATAGGTGTCTGGCGCGTAAAGCAGGCCGCCGCGTGGCGCTATGGCCAGAACCGCAAGTGCATTCGACATGGCCTTGGCGGTCAGTGTCGTGCCTTCCAGTGGGTCGAGCGCAATGTCGATCTCGGCGCCTTTGCCGGTGCCGACTTCTTCACCAATGTATAGCATTGGCGCTTCGTCCCTCTCGCCTTCGCCAATCACGACGCGGCCTTGAAAATCCACTTCATTGAACGCGGTGCGCATTGCATCGACGGCGGCGGCGTCGGCTTTTTTCTCATCTCCGCGGCCGACCAGCTTGGCGGCAGCAATTGCGGCACATTCCGTCACACGGACCATGGAATCTGCGAGGCTGGGCGTCAGAACGCTATTTTTCATGAATTCTCAATTCTCCGAACGCGCAAAACATAAGGGCTCTACGCCTGATTAAAGCAATTAGCTTGCCGACTCGACCCTGATCAGGCGCGGCGGATCGACAGCAATTGCAAATTTTTCCAGTCGCGCCAATGCCGCGTCCATATTTGAACGCTCGCACCGATGTGTGACGATCGCAATCGGGCTGGCACCACTCTCATCCGCTGAGTCCTGCAGCAGTTTGTCCACAGACACGCCTTCCGCTGCCAGCGACTCGGACAGCGCTGCCAGGGCTCCCGGCTTGTCAGCCAGCCTCACTCGCAGGAAGAAGGGCGCAACTTCGTTTTTGCTGCCGCTTGCAAAAGGCCGGGCAACGTGATGCTCGGCTCGTCCAAAAGCGGGACGGATAGCAGGGCGGAACAGTTTGGCGACATCACCCATTACGGCGCTTGCTGTTGGTCCCGCACCAGCCCCCGGCCCCGTAAGCGTCACAGCGCCAACAGGGTCACCTTCGATACGCACCGTATTCAGCGATCCATCAACTCTTGCCAATGGATGCGCGACAGGCAGCGCCATTGGCTCAACACGGCACACAACTCCTTCGTCGGTCAGCACGCCCTCTGCGATCAGCTTGATGCGCAGGCCCAGCCGGTCTGCAAGGCGCAGATCCAGCAGCTCCACATTGTCCACGCCAGACACTTCGACTTTCGAGAAATCGAGATCGGCGGAGAACGCGATCGCGGAAAGAATGGCGGCCTTGTGGGCTGCGTCCATGCCGGACACGTCAAGGGTCGGATCAGCCTCGGCGTAGCCGAGCTTTTGCGCTTCGGCCAGCACTTCGTCATAGGCGCGTCCGGTCGCCAGCATTTCCGTCGTCAGGAAATTACAGGTGCCGTTCAGAATGCCTGCCACGCGCTTGATTTCGACGCCTGCCAGGCTATCGCGCAGCACGCGCACCACTGGAATGCCACCTGCCACCGCTGCCTCGAACAACAGGTCAACCTGCTTCTCTTCGGCCAGCTTGGCGAGCGCCATGCCATGCTTGGCGATCAGCGCCTTGTTGGCCGTAACGACAGGCTTGCCAGCCTTCAAAGCCTCTTCAACCGCGAATTTCGCGGGGCCGTCAGATCCACCAATCAGTTCGACAAACACGTCGACTTCCGGATCTTCCGCGAGCGTGGCGGCGTCATCGAACCAGCGATACTTGCTGGTGTCGACTGGACGGTTGCGCGACTGGCTGCGCGCACTGACGCCTGTAATCTCAATCTGACCTGGAATGCGCAGACGCTCCTGCCGCTCAACCAGTTCAATGAGACCACAGCCGACATGACCGAGCCCTGCGATACCTATCCTCAATGGCGCCACGTAAGTGCCCCTTCCTCTTTCAGAGTTACGTCAGGGGCAGCGCATAGCGGGTTTGGGCGAATGCGTCGAGGGTGCGCGCTACTCTGCCGCGGCAGGCTGGATATCCTTGATGCCGCGCGCTTGCAGGAACTTGCGAATGTTGCGCGCTGCCTGGCGAATACGTTGTTCGTTTTCCACCAGTGCAATGCGGACATGTCCATCCCCCTGCTCACCAAATCCGGCACCTGGCGCCACGGCCACATGTGCCTCATTAATGAGTTGGAGCGAGAACTCCAGACTGCCCATATCGCGTAACTGTTCGGGTATGGGCGCCCAGGCAAACATTGACGCTTTGGGTGAAGGTATCGGCCAACCGGCCCGCGTGAAGCTTTCGACCAGAACGTCACGACGTGCGCGATAGATCTGGCGAAACTCATCGACACAATCCTGCGGACCATCCAGAGCGGCAGCCGCGGCAACCTGAATGGGCGTATATGCGCCGTAATCGAGATAGGACTTTACCCGCGCAAGAGCACCGACAAGCTTTTCATTGCCCGCCACGAAACCGATCCGCCAACCGGCCATTGAATAGGTCTTCGACATGGTCGTGAACTCTACGGCGATGTCCTTTGCACCGTCGACCTGCAGGATCGAGGGCGTGGGTTCATCGAAGTAGATCTCGTTATAGGCAAGATCGGACAAGACGATCAGGTCATGCTTTCGCGCGAACTTTACCGCCTCCTTGTAGAAGTCCAGATCACAAACTTCAGCGGTCGGGTTCGACGGGAAACACAACACCATCGCCGTCGGAGGCGGCACACAATACTTCACAGCCTTGCTGAGATTGGACAGATATTGTTCCGGCGTATGCGCCGGTACACTGCGGATGGATGCCCCCGCAATGATAAAGCCGAACGAATGCAACGGATAGGACGGATCCGGCGACAGGATCACATCACCCGGCGCAGAAATCGCCTGAGCGAGGTTTGCAAAGCCCTCCTTGGAGCCGAGCGTGACGATCACTTCGCGATCCATATCAAGCGAAACGTCGAAGCGGCGCTGATAGTAGTTTGTAACAGCGCGTCGCAGGCCCTTGATCCCGCGCGAGGCGGAATAGCCATTTACGTCCGGACGGCGCGCTGTCTCGCACAATTTGTCGACGATATGCTCAGGCGTCGGCATGTCTGGATTGCCCATGCCGAGATCAATGATATCCGCGCCCTGCGCGCGAAGCGACGCCTTGGTGCGGTTTACCTGTTCAAAGACGTAAGGCGGAAGTCTGCGGATCTTGTGGAAGTCTGTATTCATCTCTTGGCGGCCCGGAGGCCCCTCGTAACTCGTGGAACATCGAAAGCGGATCGGATGGCCTCGATCTCTTCATCCGTCAGGAATTCAGAGTTGGCCTGAGCGCCCGCAAATCCGCGCCGGACGGTTTCCCGAAGGTCCTCGATCTCGGCAGCGGTATTCGCGGGCTCAACCGCTCGCGCATTTTCCGCAAAGACCGCTCGCAATTCTGCGCCGCGGGCTTTTGATGCTTCAAGAGTTAGTCCCGGCGCCTGATTTTCGGCAATAACCGGGACATCAATGATTTTCGGGTAGCCTTCACCACGAATTTCAACACGGCGGGCATCATACCATTCCGGTGCCTGATCGATGGCCGTCCGCACCTTCGCGAACGAGCCCGTGCACCCTGCCAAAAGCAGACAGCACACGCCTATCAGGGGAATCGCCGTGTTTTTCATGGTTAAACTCATTAAATCACAATCATTCAGTAGAATACTTACAGGTGGCTAAACAAGGCGATATTGGGACGAATGGTCGACCGCAAGGACAATAAAGACAGTCAGCCCCTGCTCACAGAGATTCTGAGCCAGCAAGATCCCGCGCAGATGCAAACCCTGCTGACCACGCTGGCGCTGGCGAATACCGAGTCTCATGCGCTGCTGCTAGATGTTCTTTCAGGCTCAGGTCCGCTCGGCACCGTTTCCAACGGTGACCCGATGGGCGTGGGCGAGGCTTTCCGGGCTGTCGGCCAGGGATTTGCCCGCAACCCCGCCGCTCTCATGACAGCCAACATGCAGCTCATGCAAGGCTGGATGGAGCTTTGGCAGGAAATGGCGCTGGAAGGCATGACCGGGTCAAGCAAGCCGGCACGCGACAAGCGCTTCTCGGACCCTGAATGGGAACGCAATCCCGGTTTCAAGTTTATCCGAAAGGCTTACGACCTGAATGCCAAATGGCTGATGGGCCTCGCGGATCACGTGAAGGACGAGATACCGGACAATATTCATCTCCGCGCCAAATTCTTCAGCCAGCAACTCGCTGACAGTCTTGCCCCGACCAATCACCTCGGCAGCAACCCACAAGCTCTCCGGCGCTTCATTGAAAGTGGCGGTGACAGCATCCTCGCCGGCATTCGTATGGCGCGCGAAGACGTCAAGAAGGGCAATGGCAAGCTCTACATCACCCAGACCGACGAAACCCCCTTCAAGCTTGGCGACAATATTGCCACCGCACCCGGCGAAGTCGTCTTTCGGAATGATCTGATCGAGTTGATCCAGTACAAGCCAACAGGGGAACAGACTTATGCGCGTCCGCTGCTGATCTTCCCGCCCTGGATCAACAAATTCTATATTCTCGACCTGCGCGAAGAGAACTCGATGATCCGGTGGCTTCTCGACAAGGGATTGTCGGTTTTTGTCGTCTCATGGCGCTCTGCCGACGACGTCACGCGCGACTACACCTGGAATGACTACGTCAAGAACGGCATCTACGCTGCGGTCGAAGCCACGCTTCAGGCAACCGGACAAAAAGGATTGAACACGGTCGGCTATTGCATCGGCGGCACGCTCCTGTCCTCCGCCCTTGGCCATATGGCGAAAACAGGCGACGACCGGATCAAGTCAGCGACGTTCTTTGCCTCCCAGTCCGACTTCAGCCTTGCGGGAGACCTCAAGGTATTCACGGACGACAATGGCCGCGGCTACATCGACTCAATCATAGAAGAGCATAATGGCATCATGCCAGGCTCCATGATGTATGAGACCTTCAACTGGCTGCGCCCAATCGATCTGGTCTGGCGATACGTCATTGACCAATACATGCTCGGCAAGGAACCGCGCCCGTTTGACCTGCTCTACTGGAACGCAGACCAGACAAACATTCCTGGCAAGGTGCACCGAAAGTACCTCAAGGATTGCTACGCCAAAAACAAGCTGGCGCGCGGCAAATTCAAGGTTCTGGGCGAGACGGTCGACCTCAAACAGGTAGAGATCCCGATCATGGTTCAGGCCAGCCGCGACGATCACATCTGCCCGATGGAAAGCGTGTATCGCACGGCCAAAGTGTTCGGCGGCAAGACACAGTTTATTCTGGCTGCCTCCGGCCATATCGCTGGCGTGGTGAACCATCCGGACTCCGGCAAGTACTGCCACTGGACGAACGATTCCGCCCTCCCCGATACCGGAGCGGAATGGCTCGACGGTGCGGAGGAGCATGCCGGTTCCTGGTGGCCGACCTGGTGGAATTGGCTTCGACCGAAGTCAGGCCGCAAAGTGGTGGCGAAGCAGCCAAAGGACATGGGCCTTGGCAGCGCGCCTGGCACATATGCCAGAGTGCGCCTCGAAGACATCAAGCTGGGTTAGTTGGCTCAGGCCGAGAGGCCGGCGTCCTCATCCAGTCCCAAAGCGATGTTGAGGTTTTGAACAGCCGCGCCGGAAGCGCCTTTACCGAGATTGTCGAACCGGGCAACGAGCCGCGCTTCTTCATCTGAACCGAATACGAAAAGATCGATCCGGTTTGTGCCATTGCAAGCCTCTGGCTCGACCCCCTTCAGCGCGTCGCAGTCTGCAATTGCGGGAACATTGACAAAACGCTCGCCAGCATAAGCGGCTGTCAGCGCACTGTGGACCTGGGCGCGGGTGGGTTTGCCCGGCAACGCCCAGAGCGGCAGACCGATCTCGACAATCATGCCCTGCGCATAGCGGCCAACGGACGGCATGAAGACGGGCTTGTTTGCCAGCTTTGAGAACTTCTTCATCTCCGGCGGATGCTTGTGTGCCTGACCCAATGCATAGATCCGGTGATTGTCTTCGGTATAATCCTCAGACTGGGCATCCTCGAATTCGGTAATCATCGCCTTGCCGCCACCCGAATAGCCGGACACAGCAGAAACCACGACTGGCCAGGATGACGGAAGCAGCCCCGCCGATACCAAGGGCCTTACCAGAGCGATCACGCCGGTTGGATAGCAGCCCGGATTGGAGATCCGACGAGATGCCTGAATGGCAGCGCGCTGGCCTTTGTCCATCTCGGCAAAGCCATAGGTCCAGCCACTCGCGACACGGTGCGCTGTCGAAGCGTCAATGATCACTGTGTTGGGATTGGTTACCAGCGATACCGCAAGCCGCGCCGCGTCATCCGGCAAGCACAGGATCACGGTATCGGACCCATTCATCAGACGCGCGCGCTCGTCATTGTCCTTGCGTTTTGCGGGGTCGATGGAAACGAGCTCGATATCGCTTCGCGCGCGAAGGCGCTCGGCAATCTGGAGTCCCGTTGTTCCGGCTTCGCCATCAATGAATACTTTAGGCAGCATGGCGGGTTCATCCCCAATTCTGGACAAAATAAAACGGGCGCTCCGTCTCCGAAGCGCCCGCCTGAATATATGTATTCGGTGTGCGGTCTAGCGCTTCGAGAACTGGAAGCTGCGGCGAGCTTTCGCGCGGCCGTACTTCTTGCGTTCGACAACGCGCGGGTCGCGGGTCATGAAGCCGAACGGTTTCAGAACCTTGCGAAGGCCGGGCTCATAGTTGACCAGAGCGCGCGACAGGCCGTGACGCACTGCGCCAGCCTGACCGGAAAGGCCGGAACCCTTCACAGTCGCGATCACGTCAAACTCACCTTCGCGGCCAGCTTCAACCAGCGGCTGGGCAATCACCATGCGCAGCACAGGGCGCGCAAAGTATTGCTCCTGATCGCGACCATTGATCGTGACCTTGCCGGTGCCCGGCTTGATCCATACGCGTGCGACAGCCTCTTTCCGGCGACCGGTGCCGTAAGCGCGGCCTTGAGCGTCGATCTTCGGCTCAACCGGGGCTGCCGGAGCTTCAGCTTCCGTTGCGCCGGACATGGCGCCAAGTTCCTGGAGGGAGTTTGCAGTGTCAGTCATGTTGATCAGGCCGCCTTGGTGTTCTTGCGGTTCATGGCTTTGAAGTCGACAGCGTCGGGCTTCTGGGCCTCGTGTGGGTGCTCCGCGCCGCCATATACGTGCAGTTTCGAGAACTGCTTGCGCGCCAGCGGGCTTTCTTTCGGCATCATGCGCTTCACGGCGAGTTCGATCGCGCGCTCAGGGAAACGGCCGTTGAGAATTTTCTCAGGCGTCGTGGACTTGATACCGCCCGGATAACCGGTGTGACGGTAGTAGGTCTTGTCCGTCATCTTGCGACCGGTGAATTTCACCTTGTCAGCGTTGATGATGACGACGTGATCGCCCGTATCAATATGAGGTGTAAAGTCAGCGCGGTGCTTGCCGCGAAGGCGCTTGGCAACATATGAAGCAAGGCGTCCGACGACGACATCGGTCGCGTCGATCACGACCCAGTTGTGCTCTACGTTGGCTGGTGCGTTATAGGTTTTCATCGCTCTACTAAGAGCCTCTCGCTTTCGGAGTTCATGGAATGCAATTCAAGCGCTGGCGTTTAAGCGCCACTTCCCCGGTTGTCAACGCAGGGCTTGGCCTAGCCCTGCTTTTTACAGCAGTTGGTTGCTCAAAGGAAGCTGAAGCCCCGGAGGAACAGGTTGAAAGCCCCCAAATTGCTACGGGAGTGGAACTCCCGGCCGTTTGGGCAACGCGCCCATTGGAAGGGAAAGTCAGCGCCGTAGCCCTGTCTGGTGGCCTCGGCGGCCTTCTCGCTATCGCCTATGAGCGTGGCGGGCTTCAATTGTTCAATATGAACGGCGAAATTCTCGGCGAACCGGCCAATTTCAGGCTGACAGACATCGCCAGCGGTCAAAGTGCCACACTGGGCGGCAGCACGGTTACGATTTTCCCGGGAATCACCCGCGAAGGACAACTCAAGGCATACCTCTACGGCGAAGGCCTTCTGGCCCCTGCTCAGGTCGACCTGCCCGTACCGGATACCAGCTTCATTGAGGGCGTATGCTCCGGCCCGATCAGCACAGACGGAATCATGCGTCTCGCCTATTGGACCTCCACGAACGACCGCATTCTCCAAACCGGCGTCGTCCGCGAAGAAAATGGTGAGTTCAGCTGGGATGCAGGCGAATCGACCTTCACCGATTTCGGAATCACGTCTTGCGCCTATACGAGCGACACGCTGGTCGCTTCGCCTCGGGCGACAAGCGCCGCATCGCTCGCTCGCGGTGATTTCGATGCACTCCTGTCAATCGAAGACGGTGCAGGACTGCAGGTGTCGACTGATTTCGGCATGACCAACACTGAAATATCGGTTCGGGACGGAATCACAGTGACCGCACCGGACGCGCCGGACGCTATGGCCGCGATGGGCACGATGATGACAGGTGGATACCCTGGCGGAGTGATTGTGCTGGCGGGCGAAACCGGCCCAAATCAACATCAGGCCGTGTTCGTTGACCCTAGCCTGCTGACACTGGAAGACGACCAGTAGACCGCCAGACCAGTCGCACAGCTGCAAGTGTGACGATGACGCCAAGCCCCTGATGGACCAATGCCAGGTTCATCGGGGCGGCATGGACAAGGGTGACGATGCCCCAAACGGCCTGCAGGCTGACAAGGCCGGCGAGCCAAACGAAACCAGTGCGAAACTCAGTCTTCCGATACGCCCATGCGCTTGCCAGCGCGCCAGCCCAGATCAGGTATGCCAACAAACGGTGGTTGAACTGGGTTGCGGCGCGGCCTTCAAACAGGCTGCGAATGCCAAGCCCATTCTCGAGATAGTGCGAAGGCACCAGTTCTCCTGCCATTAGCGGCCAATCATTATACGAGCGCCCAGCATCCAGACCAGCAACCAGCGCGCCCGCCGCCATTTGCAGGAATATAGCGACCAGAAGCGCCAACGAGACGAGCTTTATTGATTGCGATGCGACTGAACGCGCCTTTCCGCCAAGGTCCAGCCATAGCCAGGACACGTAGGCAATAATCAACAGGGCCAACATGAAATGCGTCATCAGACGATAGGGCGCGACATCAACGCGGGTAGTCTCACCGATGCCACTCGCCACCATCCACCAGCCAATGGCCCCCTGAAGTCCGCCAAGCCCGATCAGCGCGACCAGGTGCCAGGTCAGGCGCTTTGTAAGCCAGCCTCGCACCGCAAAGACGACAAAGCCGCCCACCGCCACCAACCCAATCATGCGCCCGAAGAAGCGATGGCCCCATTCCCACCAGAATATCTTCTGGAACTCGGCCATGGACATGCCCTTGTTGACCAATTGGTACTCGGTCGTTTCGCGATATTTCGCAAACTCCATCTCCCAGGCTTCAGGAGACATTGGGGGCAAAGCGCCGCTGACCGGGTTCCATTCCGTAATGGACAGGCCGGAGTCCGTCAGGCGCGTCGCGCCGCCGATCAGAATCATTGCGTAGACCATCAGCCCGACCAGCACGAGCCAGCGGCGGATCCAAGCGGCAGAAGAACTGGTTTTTGACGTTTCGCTCATGCGCGATACATGATCCAAGCAGACGCCCGTGCAAGGGGCGGGAAAGTCGCATGTGCAGCAGAAAGAGCAATTGATGAGCTATCAGACCCGAAAAATTGTCGCGAGCCTGATCCTGCTCGGCTTCATGGTCTGCTGGATCATCATGGTCGGCACGGTTGGACCGATGGTCTCAGCCTGGCCGAAATGGGCCGAACTGCTGTTTTACGTGTTTGCCGGAATTGGCTGGATCATCCCGTTCAAGCCGATCTTCGCCTGGATGAACCGCAACGCGCCGACCCAGGAAGACTAGTCTTCCGGCTTGTTTTTAGTCGCTTCCTTCAATCGCGCCAGCAAAACAGCCGGATCGTCCGGCGTATCCGCCTCATCGGGCTCCGGATAATCATCCTCGTCGAATGTATCATCCTCAATCGCACCAAGCGGCAATTCACCGGCTTCGCCCGAGACATCAAAATCTTCTTCGTCAGTGTCCGATCTCAAACGCCCCAGCACGGTTTCGCCGCCGATGAGGGTCTGCCCCGGCCATATCAATTGCCCGACACTGGCAGGAACATAGATATCGCACCAACCGCCCAGTCGCCGTTTGCCGAACACGCGGCCAAGACGCAGAATGTCGCCGGTTTCAACTTCGATTTCCTGCCGGGGCCCCAGTCCGCCCGTCGCGATACGCACGCCAACTTGCTGAGTGCGGCTCTCGAACATGAGGTATGATACCGCCAGACCATCGGCATCGGGGCGCATGGCAATGGGTGTCGAATTTTCACCCTCTTCCGTAATCAGGCTTTCCAGACTTCCCGCGATAGGCGCGTAGAGCCGGTTGGTCGATGCAGGCGATGAGGATATCCGGATGCGGGTCGTTTCTGCCCCCGACATGCGCAATTCTCCCGGGGCATCTGTTCGCGTCACGGAGACGACGATGCCATCACACGGCGCGATAATACCGTCTGCGAGGTCGGGCGCCGTCCGATTGGACCAGCGCGCGGCCAGAAGCGCTGAGATCATCGCGGCAAATCCGACCCAGAAGAGCGGATCCCATAGCCATCCAAGCAAGAGCGCTACCAGCAACAGTGCCAGAGCCGCGGCAACGCCTTCCCAATCAAACCCGCCTGTGAACCAGGGTGTGGTCTTGCGCTCGAGGTCTTCGCTCATGCTCGCTTGCCTTCTCTATCCTGTCGTCAGCGCGATTTCCGCGCTCTTGGCCTGCCGTTCCCACATATCAGCATATTTGCCGCCTTTTGACAGCAGGTCTGCATGTGTCCCGCGCTCGATGACCCGTCCGGCATCAAGAACCAGGATCTCATCTGCGGATTTCACGGTCGACAATCTGTGAGCCACCATCAGTGTGGTGCGCCCCTCTGCGGCCTCATCAAGCGCATCCTGCACGGCGGCTTCCGTCGCGCTGTCGAGCGCCGAGGTTGCTTCATCCAGCACCAGAATTGAGGGATCCGCCAAGATCACCCGCGCGATACCTACACGCTGCTTCTCGCCGCCTGACAGCTTCAGTCCCCGCTCGCCGACACGGGTATTCCAGCCTTCCGGCAAGGATTCGATGAAGTCGAGAAGCTGTGCCCGCCGTGCCGCGTCCCGAAGATCCTCGTCTGACGCATCGGGGCGCGCATAGGCGATGTTCGCGCGGACCGTATCGTTAAAAAGCACCACATCCTGTGGGACCAGCCCCAACGCCTTGCGCAGCGATTCCTGTGTTAGCGACCGCACATCCTGTCCGTCGACCAGAACCCGCCCGTCATCAACATCGTAGAAGCGGAACAGAAGCTTCAGCAATGTCGATTTGCCTGCGCCCGATGTCCCGACAAAGGCGATCTTTCGTCCCGGCAAGAGATCAAAGCTAACCCCCTGCACGCCCACCGCGCGTCCCTCATGGTGGAATGCCACATCCCGGAATTCGACGTGTCCCTCCGGTTTGGACAGAGGCATTGCGTCGGGCGCATCTGCCACCTCTGTTTTCATCGCAAGGAGGCCATAGAGTTTTTCGAGATCGACGGCGCCCTGTTTGATCTCTCGCCATGCCCAACCGAGAATGTTGAGCGGCGCATAGAGCGACAGAAGCATCAGCATGACAGCGGTAAGATCGCCGACCAGCATGGTGCCCTGAATGACGTTCCAGGCAGACAAGACGAGCACAGCCAGCAAGCCGCCATTCATGATCAGCGCCTGCGTCGCGTTCAGCAGATACATGGACCGCACGGCGTCGACATAGCGCAGATTATAGGTGCGCATCGCGTCATTGAAGCGACCAGTTTCGCGCCGCTCCGCCGCAAAGGACTTCACCGTTTCGAAATTGGTCAGAATGTCGACAGATGTCGCGCGGAAATGCGTATCGGCCTCATTCATGCGCCGACGCTGGCGGACACGCCATTCAGTGATGATCACTGTGGCGATGACGTAGATGATGATCGTGAAAACCGCGATCAGCGAGAGCCTGTAATCATACGCAACGCCAAGTGCGATGGACGCGAGGATCAGCCTCACAAAAGTCGGGCCGATGTTGAAAGCAAGAAAGCGGATTAGATAGTCAATCGCGCTTGCGCCGCGCTCGATCACACGATTGAGCGCGCCGGTGCGACGGGTCTGGTGAAAGTTGAGCGACAGGGATTGCGCATGTCCGAACGCATCCACGCTGGCAACACGCTGGGCATCCTGACTGACCGGCGAGAACAGCCAGTCTCGCGCTTGGGGCAGAGCAGCCGCCAGAAACCGCACTCCGATGCCAATTGCCAGCCACACGGCAGCTGCGCCAAAGGCCGCGGCCTCTCCGCCCTCCGGGACGGCCTTGTTGATGGCGTGCCCCAACAAGAGCGGCGAAACCACTTCCAGCACTGAGGCCGCCAGCGTCACCAAAATCGCAATCACCATGATCGGACGCCATTTCGACAATTCCGGCCGGGCGAGCAGCTTCAGGATGCGCAGGATGGAAACTCCAATCCCGCCATCGGCACTTTCAATCTTGTCGGGGTCGGCGGCGGTATGGGGATTCGTCATTCGCCGCATATGGGAACAAAAAGGCAGGCGAGCAAACCCTCCTGTGTTGCGCTATGTCGCGAAACGTTCTGAAATTGTCGCTAATACGCTGAACCGTGGTTTCAGTGGGACATCCATGATCCACGAGACGCACCGATTGAAAGGCCCTATGCATGACGAACATCAAGTCCATCTGCGTGTACTGCGGAGCATCCGATGATGTTCAGCCCAGCTATATCAAACTGGCGGAGGAACTCGGCCGGGAACTGGCAAAGCGGGACATCCGCATGGTTTATGGCGGCGGCGGTGTGGGCCTGATGGGCGCGTGCGCCCGCGCCGCGCACGAATCGGCCGGCGATGTGCTCGGGATCATGCCGCGCTTCCTGCTCAGCAAGGAGCGCATCTATGAGGAAGTCGAGCACCGCATCGTCGACGACATGCACACGCGCAAGCAGATGATGTTTGACGAGTCCGACGCTTTCATCGTGTTGCCGGGCGGCATCGGAACGCTGGAAGAGGCTGTGGAGATCTTGTCCTGGGCCCGTCTCGGCCTGCACGCAAAGCCAATGGCCTTCCTGGACGAAGACGGATTCTGGTCACCCTTCTTCGAACTGATGGAACACATCATCGACGGCAAGTTCACGCCGGCATCCTTCCGCGCGGCACTGGTTCACAGCGACACGCCGCAGGATGCCATTCAGGCGCTGATGGACAAGGTCATCGTCCTCGGAGAGTAGTCTCTACCCCTGGAAGCCCGGAACGTCCTCAACCGGCTTCTTCGTCAGATCCATGCCCAAGGCCAGAACGATGGTCGAGGCGATGAAGATGGACGAATACGTCCCGATCAGGACGCCCCAGATCAGTGCGAAGCTCATGCCGCGCAGGACTGGCCCGCCAAGGAAGAAGATGGCCAACAGCGCCAGGAGTGTGGTGCCGGAGGTCAGCAAGGTACGCGACAGCGTGCCGTTCAGGGCGAGGTTGATGACCTCCTTGTCCGGCATCTTCTTGTATTTGCGCTTCTCCTCGCGGACCCGGTCAAACACAACCACCGTGTCGTTCATCGAATAACCGATGATTGTCAGAAGCGCGGCGATGGTCGTCAGGTTGAACTCCATCTGCAGGAAAGCAAACACACCAAGCGTGATGATCACATCGTGCGCCAGCGCCGCGACGGCACCGACAGAAAACTGCCATTCGAAGCGGAACCAGATATAGATCAGCATCAGGACAAGGGCGGCGACCAGCGCCGTGATCCCGTCGCGGAACAGCTCTTGAGACACTTTCGGGCCGACCGAGTCATTCCGCAGGATCTGCTCATCGGTAATGCCCAGCGCATCCTTCAGCGTGCTGGTGACCAGTTCATTGGTCGCGCCGGTGGCACGTTCGGCCTGCTCTGCTGGCGGGAGCGCCTGAAATTCGTCTCCGAGCACAGACGCGTCAGCTTCACCATATTTCACAACCACGATGCTGCGCGCATCTGTGCCGACGGCGCTGTTCACATCTGCGTTGAGCGGCATGGCCGACCGCACCGCTTCGACGGTGATGGTGTCGGTCTGCTCCAGCTCCATCACCGTGCCGCCAGCAAAGTCGACACCGAAATTGAGACCGCGCGTCGCGAGGAAGAAGACAGATGACGCAATCAACAAGGATGAGATCACCGCGCCGATCAGGCGCGCGCTCATGAAGCTTACATTCGTCTGCTGAGGCCAGAGTTTGAGTAGCATGTCGTGTCTCCTCCGGGCCTAAACCGCGAGCTTCTTGGGACGGAACGTCTTCAGCCACATCACCGTGAACCAGCGAGTGACGACGAAGGCCGTGAACACCGAGGTCACGATACCGATGGCCAGGGTGACGGCGAAGCCTTTCACCGGTCCCGAACCGAGAAGGTAAAGTATGATGGCCGCGATCAGGGTTGTGACGTTCGCATCGAGAATGGTCGAAAAGGCGCGCTCATAGCCGGCCTGAACGGCTGTCAGGGGCGAACGCCCATTGCGTTGTTCTTCGCGGATACGTTCAAACACCAGCACGTTGGCGTCGACCGCCATACCGATGGTCAGGATGATGCCTGCGATACCCGGCAGGGTCAGCGTCGCGCCAAGCCCAGAGAGCGCCCCAAGGATCAGAACGATGTTTGCCGCCAGGGACCCAACGGCGAAACCGCCCATCAGACCGTAGGCGATAATCATGAAGATCGCGACAAGCGCGAGGCCGATCATGGAGGCGCGTGTACCTGCACGGATCGAGTCATGGCCCAGCGTGGCGCTGACCGTGCGCTGATCGAGGAACTGTACCTTGGCCGGCATTTCACCCGCTTCGATGATGGCCGCCAGATCTTGCGCTTCTTCCTGCGTGAAGTCGCCGGTGATGCGAACATTGCCGCCTGGAATTGGCTCATTGATGCGAGGGGCCGACATGATCACATCGTCCAGGACAATGGCAAACAACTTGCCGGAATTGTTGCGGGTCGTGTCGTAGAATTTCCGCGCGCCATTGCTGTTGAGGCGGAAATTAATCTGAGGTCGATTGCCCTCATCAAAACCCTGGGCAGCATTGGCAATGTCTGCGCCGGTGACTTCGGGAATGTTGCGCACCAGCAGTGGCCCGGTGGTCGGGCCTTCCAGCAGCCGATACCCCGCCCGAGGCACCCCGGCTTGAGCCGACGTAATGGCCGACGGGCTGTTGTCGACCAGATTGAAGGTCATCTTTCCGTCGCGGCTGAGCAGGTCTTTCAGGCGCTGCGGGTCAGGTTCGCCCGGCGCTTCCAGGATGATCCGGTCATTGCCCTGTGGAGTGATTGCGATTTCCGAAACGCCATCCGGATCGACCCGGCGGCGGACGATTGTCATCGTCTTGCCAAGCGCGTCCTTCATCAGCGCCTCTTCGGACGCTGCAGGCACGGTCACGAGAATGCGGTCCGTCCCCAATGCTTCGATTTCATATGTCTTGGCGCCGCCGATGGCACCTTCGACATTGCTGTTCAGTTTGCGGATGCGGCTCAGGGCTTCATCCATCGGGAAATTACCTTCGGCGTCCGGGCGCGTCAGTTTGATTTCCAGCTGGCGACCGCTGATCTCCGGCAGGTGTCCAATACGCTCGGACGGCGCAACATTGCTGAGCGCGCTGCGCACATCGCCTGCAAACACTTCCAGCCGGTTCGCAATCACCTCATCCGGGTTGATCTCCATCATCAGATAGACACCGCCCTGAAGGTCGAGGCCGAGATTGACGCCCTTCTTCGGCATGAAGCCCGGCGCGTTGTCCATATTGGCAACGTTTGGCAGGGCCATCACGACGCCCCATGCCAGTGTCAGGAGAACGAGAGCGACTTTCCACGGTGGAAACTGAAGCATGCGGGAATCCTTGTCATGCAGCGGGCCGACTTTCGGCCCTGCAAGCGCTTAGTCGTTGGCGGCAACCGGCTGATTCTTGCCGCGCACATCAATCACCATCTGCTTGATGATCTGCACGCGCACGCCATCGGCCAGCTCAACGGTGATTTCATCATCGCCCGGCTTGGTCACCTTGCCGACGAGGCCACCTGAAGTGACGATTGTATCGCCTTTCTTGATGCCCTCGATCAGCGCCTTGTGCTTTTTCGCGCGCTGTTGCTGTGGGCGGATCAGCAGGAAGTAGAAGATCAGGATCAGAGGCAGGAACAGCAGAACCTGGCTCATGATGCTGGGGCCTGCGGCGCTTGGAGCGGCCTGAGCGAAAGCTGGCAGGGTTGCAGCAGCGGCAACTGCAGTCAGCGTGGCAAGTCTGGTCAGCATGTGGTGTTCTCCCGTAGACCCCTGAAAATGTGTTGCTCCTATAGCTGTGGGCAGTTGCATTGGCAAACAAGCCCTGCAGATGAAACAACCGACATCAAAGGGCGCGGGAACGCCCCTCCACAAGCATGGGCAGGTCGTGGGCAAGGCCAGACCACTTTTCCGTGCCATCTGGCGTAATTCTCGCGATCTGCTGGCGGCCATCCTTTACCATCGGCGCGACCACGAATCCCTCCGGATTCAACTGGTCGAACAGGGTCTGCGGCACATGCTGGATCACGGAGGTGAACAGGATGCGATCATACGGCCCGCGCTCGGCCCAGCCTTCCAGTCCGTCCCCATGCCGCACGGCCAGATTGTCGAGCCCGAGCTTCACAATCCGCTGGCGGGCATGATCTGTCAGGCGATTGTAACGCTCCACGCCGAACACATCCGCTGCGAGATACCCGGCCAAAGCGGCGATATAGCCAGAGCCGACACCGATCAGCAGGACGCGCGCCTCTTTCTGACGCCCCAGCGCGAGCGCCTGTAGCAGCTGGCCGATGGCCGCCGGTCTCGGAATGGTCTGGCCGCACGGTATGGGCAGCGCGCAATCGGCAAAGGCGAGCTGTTTCAGCTCCGGATCATCAACGAAGGCGCCGCGGTCAATCGTCTCCATCGCGCCGAGGACCGCGTCATCCGTTACCCCTTCCTGGCGGAGACGCAGGACGAGGCGGGCGGCGCGGAACGGGTCGACGGTCAGTTCTTCCATGACTCCCACAGCGTCTGGAGGAACGCGTCGTGCGTCAAGTCCACATGAAGCGGTGAGATCGAGACATAGCCATCATAGATCGCCCGCAAATCGGTGCCCTCATCCGGCTTGGATAGCTTTCCCTTGTAGCCGATCCAGTAATAATCATTGCCGCGCAAATCTTCGCGGCGATCTGTATGAATGATGGATTCGTCGCGGAAACCCTGACGGGTGATCTGGATGCCCTTCACATCATCGGGCTCCACATCCGGGAAGTTCACATTCATCACGACATCATCCGGCCAGCGCATGTCTATCAGCGGTTTGATCGCCCGGCTGCCCCAGGCGCGGGCCGTATCCCAAGGCAGGGAGCCGCGCTCACGAAAGCTCTGCGACTGGCTGAGCGCAATGGATGGAATGCCCAATTGCATACCGAACAGGGCGGCCGCGATGGTGCCGGAAAAGCTGGTGTCTTCTGCGATGTTCTGACCGCGATTGACGCCGGACAGCACGAGGTCTGGCTTCTCCGGCATCAGATTCTGAGTTGCCAGCAACACGCAGTCTGACGGTGTGCCTGCCACAGCCCAGGCCTTCTCGCCCACCTCGCGCGTGCGCACAGGATGGGTCAGCGAGATCGCGCGGCCCTTGCCGGATTGTTCCTCCTCCGGCGCGGCGATCCAGACATCATCGGAAATCTCCCGCGCAATATCTTCCAGCACGGCCAGCCCCGGCGCGTTGATGCCATCATCATTGGTCAGGAGGATTCTCATACTTGCCTTGCTCCGCGTTCAATCCTCCCCCCGCTTGCGGGGGAGGTGCCCGAAGGGCGGAGGGGGCACTCATTCTTCGGTTACGTTTTGATTCCGCAACTGAAGAAGCACACCGTCCAACACGCCTTCAAGATTGTCATACACGTCGTTATTCCAGACCCGGTGAACATGCCACCCCTTCGCCTGCAGGAAGGCAGTTCGCCGCATATCATGAGCGATTTGGTGGTCTTCAGAATGGGTGTCTCCATCCACTTCCACCAGCAGCCTTGCATCAACGCATGCGAAATCCGCGATGAACGGCCCGACCGGAACCTGACGCCGAAACCGATACCCTGCCAGCTGACGCCGACGTAGGTGCTGCCACAGAATAACTTCTGCCCGGGTCATAGTCCGGCGTAACCGGCGCGCCTGCTTGATGGTGAGCTTTTCGTTGTCCCGCATTTCCCCCTCCGCCCTGTCGGGCACCTCCCCCGTGAACGGGGGAGGATATCATGCCGCGCGTACCGTTTCATCCTCCCCCGCTTGCGGGGGAGGTGGGCCGCGCCAGCGGGTAGGAGGGGGCTTAGGCCGAAATCACCTCAAGGCCGCCCATGTATCCGCGCAGGGCTTCCGGGACGGTAATGGAGCCGTCTTCATTCTGATAGTTTTCGAGGATCGCCACGAGTGTGCGACCGACGGCGAGGCCGGAGCCGTTCAGCGTGTGGACGAATTCAGGCTTCGCGCCCGCTTCCGGGCGATAGCGGGCATTCATGCGGCGGGCCTGATAGTCACCACAGTACGAGCACGAACTGATCTCGCGATAGGTGTCCTGACTCGGCAACCAGACTTCGAGGTCATAGGTCTTGCGCGCCCCTGCCCCCATATCGCCCGCGCAGAGCAGCATCCGGCGGAACGGCAGGTCGAGCTTTTTCAGGATTGCCTCGGCGCATTCCGTCATGCGCTCCAGTTCCTTCAGCCCCTCATCCTGGTTCGCGACGACAGAGACCATCTCGACCTTGTTGAACTGGTGCAGCCGGATCATGCCCTTCGTGTCGCGTCCTGCACTGCCCGCTTCCGAACGGAAGCAAGGCGTGTGCGCGGTGAAGCGTTTGGGCAGCTCTCCGGGTTCGAGGATGGTCTCGCGGACAATGTTGGTTAGCGGAACTTCGGCGGTGGGGATGAGGTAGTGAGAAGTGTCGCGGTCAACCCACTCTGGTTTCAAACTTAGATCCTCTCTTTGGAGAGCCTTGGCAATCTCGCCAGCGCGCTCCAACCTCGTAGCTTGTTCGTACCCTGCCTCATCAAGCTGTTCAACAAGATGCTTTTCGAGCGGAGTGTTTGCATTGCCTTGGAATGCATTCATGAATGCAATCATCGAAGACTTCATGCCTTCGACAAACTCTTCTCGAATGTTGGGATTTTCAGTCTTGAATAGGTCTTCTTCAAACTTCGGAAGCTGCCCCGTCCCAACCAAGGCTTGATCTTTCACCAGCAGCGGCGGCGAGCATTCCGTGTACCCATGCTCTTCGGTCTGCACGTCCAGCATGAAGGCGGCGAGGGCGCGTTCGAAGCGCGCAAGCTTGCCCTTCAGCAACACAAAGCGCGCGCCGCTCATCTTGGCAGCGGTCTCGAAATCCATCATGCCGAGCGCTTCGCCGAGATCGGCATGGTCTTTCACATCGAAGGCAAAGGATTTCGGCTCGCCCCAGCGGGCTTGCTCCACATTGCCGTCTTCGTCCTGCCCTTCCGGCACTTCGTCCAGCGGGATGTTCGGCAAGCCATAGAGCAGATCGTCGAGCAGTTTGCGGGCGGCCTCTTCCTGTTCGCCTGCCGCTTCAATCGTGTCCTTGGCGTCGGCCACGACCTTGCGCAGGCGTTCAAACTCTGCCTCATCACCCGAGGCCTTCGCCTTGCCGATCAGTTTGGAGGTTTCGTTACGAGCCTTTTCGGCTTCCTGCTTGTCGGTCACCGCCGTACGCACAGCGCCGTCATGCGCCAGGATCTCGTCCACGGAGTCGCCAAGGCCCGGCTTCTTCCGGTTCCAGGCGGCGCGGAACGCGTCGGGATTGTCTCGGATGGCGCGGATATCGAACATGGCTGTCGTCCTGTCTGGTCAGTCGGGCAATGCTCTAATCCGCACCGCGCCAGCCTGCAACCGTGGGATATGCTTAGCAGCCTGCCTGATTAGGCGGCGTCGGCGTCTGCCTCGGCCTGCTTCTTCTCGATCATCTTCACGCACCAGATCGAAATCTCATACAGGCAATAGACCGGAATGGTCAGCAAGACCTGCGAGATCATGTCTGGCGGGGTGAAGAAGGCTGAAAATGCCAGGATGGCGACAATCGCATATTTCCGTCCCTTGGAGAGGGCGTCAGACGACACAACGCCAATCTTGCCCAGAAGGGTCAGAACAACCGGCAACTGGAACGAAATGCCGAAGGCCAGCATCAGCGCCATGACGAGAGACAGATAATCCGCGACTTTCGGCAACATGGTGATGTTGGCGATGTCGCTGTCTGGAATCTCCATCCCGACCGTGAAACGCGCCAGCATGGGCAACATCAGGAAATAGACGAAAGTGGCCCCCGCTACGAACAAGACAGGCGCGAAGACGAGATAAGGCCAGAACGCCCCCCGCTCATTCTTGTAGAGCCCCGGCGCCACGAATTTGTAGAGCTGCCAGGCCATGAATGGAAACGCCAGAAAGATGCCGCCGAACAAGGCCAGCTTCAGCTTGGCGAAGAAGAATTCCATCGGCGCGGTGTAGACAAATTCCAGCTTCGACCCGCGGATCGATTCCGCCATCAGCGCGAAGGGCGCGAGCAGCAGCTCGAAGATTTCCTGCGCAAAGAAGAAGCAGGCAATTGTGCCGACCATCAGCGCCACAAGAGACTTGATCAGGCGCGAGCGCAGCTCTGTCAGATGCTCCAGCAGGGGCGCGCGGCTTGCTTCGACTTCATCATCAAGGATCTCAGGCTGTTCGTCTTTCGGCGGGACGGTGTTCACGTGGCATCCCCCCCGGTTTTCGGTGCGGTGTCAGGCGCGTCGCTCCCAGCTTCAGGCTCTGGCGCGGAGGTCTTTTCCATAACGGCGGAATTCACATCCGCCTCGAACGCGGCAAGATCGTCCTGCGCCTCTTTCATCGTGTTCTCGCGCTTGAGGTCTTCGATCTCCTTGCGGAGTTCGTCCAGCTCACTCTGGCGGGCAATGTCTTCGAACGCGGCCTGGAATTCCCGCGCCATTGCGCGGCCCTTGCCGACGAACTGGCCGATTCGGCGCATCATCATCGGCAGGTCCTTCGGGCCGACAATGATCAGCGCCGCAAGGCCCAACAGCAAAAGCTCGGAAAACCCGATTCCGGGCAGCATATTAAGCGCCCTCCAGTCGGCAGCTTATGACGAGGCCTTCGTCTCGTCCTTTTTTGGGGTGACGTCGACCATCTCGTCCTTCTCGACGGATTTGGTCTCTTCTTCGTCCTTCAGGCCCTTGCGGAAAGCGCCAATGCCCTTGGCCATATCACCCATGATGGACGAAATCCGGCCCCGACCACCGAACAGGAGAAGCGCGACGACCACAACGATCAGCAATTGAATCCAGCTTGGCGACATGCGTCTCTCCTCGAAGATTTCCCGACATATATACAGCAGCCCACGCTGGAACAATGGCCCGGAGCTGCTAAAGAACAGCCATGCGTATCGCCACATGGAATGTCAACTCGATCAAGGCCCGCCTTCCCACAGTGTTGGAAGTGCTGGACGCCATCAATTGTGATGTCGTCTGCCTTCAGGAAATCAAATGCGAGACGAATGCGTTTCCGTATATGGAGCTGGAGGAGCGGGGCTGGAACTGTGAAGTGCTCGGCCAGAAGAGCTATAATGGCGTTGCCCTGCTCTCGAAGCACGAGATCGAGGACGTCACCAAGGGTCTGCCGACCATCGAGGACGAACAGGCGCGCTATATCGAGGCGCTGATCCTCGCCGACCGCCCGATCCGGGTTGGCGGGCTCTATCTGCCAAACGGCAATCCGGCGCCCGGCCAGAAATACGACTACAAGATGGAATGGATGGACGCGCTTGAACAGCATGCGCGCGCCCTGCTGAAACAGGACGAAGCCTTTGTCCTGTGCGGCGACTACAATTGCATTCCTACGCCGGAAGACTGCTGGGATGAAACCGTCTGGCAGGATGACGCGCTCGCCCTGCCCCAGACGCGGGCCGAATTCCGGAAACTGAAATATCTCGGCCTCGCCGACGCGTTTGAGTTAACCGACAACCGGGCGCATCAATACACGTTTTGGGACTATCAGGGCGGCGCCTTCAAGAAGGATCACGGGATCCGAATCGACCACCTGCTCTGCTCTCCACAGGCTTGCGACAGGCTCCAGTCGGTGGAGATCTATCGCAAGGCCCGGGAACTTGAGAAGCCATCCGACCATGTGCCCGTGATTGGCACGTTTGAAGACTAGGCCTTATTCGGCGCGGTCGATGTCATCGGCCCAGGCCGCAAGCCAGAAGGTCACTGCCTGCCAGTTGATGGCAACTTCGTTCAGGGAGTACGCATCGACATGATCGGCGTAGCAGGTCTGGGCGTGGCACTGATCGAAGATCACGCGCGCAACAGGTCCGGCAGGATCGGTATTGTTCGGACCGCCCGCGACAGCGCCGGGTGGCGGTAGCGGATAACCTTCATACTGAGCTCCGGCCCAATGGCGGTGATGCGGCGCCTTGAAGGCGTTTTCGCCATGACCGGCAACGTATGAGAGGTCGCGGGGATTCCGACCGAGAACGTAGTCCAGCAGGTCCAGAGCGCCATCACGATACCGCGTGTCTCCAGTCAAATCATACGCGGTGCCAAGCATGACGCCGCGATTGCCCAGCAAGCCCATCGAGCCCCACGGCCAGACACCGCGGCTCATCGGGATCTGATAGCCTTCAAACCTGGTCTGCTGGACATATCCGTTTGTGGTGTTCAATAGCGCAGCCTGAGCTTCGGCCCGAATATCCTCGTCCGGTGCAAACCGGGACAGGGTGAGAATTCCATAGCCTGATGTCGCGCTCCAGGAAGGTTGCTGATACTCACTGATCGGCCACTGATCCAGCTCCGACTGGTATCGCTTCAGATCGTCTGCATACTTGGCCGCGCCTGTTGTGGCGTACAGTTCAGCAGCTGCCCAATAGAACTCTTCCCGCACATCCGTGGACCCGTACGGTCCGCTTCCGGGAATGTTGTCGTACGCGTAAACATCCGGCAGGCGTTGAGCTGCCTTGTAGGCGCGCTTTGCTGCGGACAGACATTTGTTCGCATAGGCATCATCGATTCCCTGGAAAACACGGGCGCACTGCGCGCCCACCGCGGCAACATGAAGGGTCGCCGCCGTTGATGGAGGCGCCAGCGCACGCGCACGATTGCTCTCATGTGGCATGACGGGAAAGTCCGGCCAGCTCGTATCGCCGGACTTGTGATGCACCATGCCCGACACATCGGTGAGTTCGGGCTCAGCGGTTTCCCATTGGCCGGACATGTTTCCCCGAAGAATGGGGGCTTCCATACCCGGCTTTGCCTGCATGCTCAGCATATAGTCGATGTTGACCCGTGCCTCATCCAGCAGGTCATTCAGGCCGTTCCCGGATTCCGGAAGATTGGCTGCGCCGTCTTCAAACCCTTTCGTGCCGCGCTCATAGGCGTTCAGCAGCGCCCACACGCTGACACCACCATTCACGACATATTTGCTGTGGTCGCCGGCATCATACCATCCGCCACTGACATCCAGCTTGTAGTCACATCCCGGCCATTTGACGTCATATTTGTCCGTGCCGGAAAAGCAGGTCAGCAATTCTCGTTCATGGCCGGCAGGGCGCGCCCATTGCTGGCCGCCCGCATATTCCGCTTCAATCGGAACAGCGACGCGATTGTGATAGAAATAACGGAGCGTATCGTATTTCAGCTTGTTGAAGACGTTCTCAGAGACATCGAAAGGGTGGCTCTTGCCGACACCTTCGACGTCGAGAACCAGCTGGGTCGCCGGGGTCCTCAGAGCATCTGTGATGACCAGCTGAATGTTGGCATTGGAGCCCTCATGGAAGCCTTGAGGAATTGTCATGCCTTCGGCGGCAACGGCCCCGTTGGGCGCGAGAATTCGCCAGTTCAGCGGTTCGGCAATATCCGTTTCAGCAATACCGACAAAAGTGTAGCCAGGCCGAATGCCGGTCTGGGTGGCTCGCACAGGATTACGCGGCGCATTGAATGCGTTGAGATATTCCTGCTGGCGAGCCGAAATTTGCGCGGCAGCTGCGCTTGCACCATCATCCTGTGGCGCGGTTGCGCACCCTGCCAATAACAGCGCTGAAGCCAATGAGGCGAAAGAAACATTCTTGAGCGAGACCATCGGTTGAGTCCAATTTCTGCATGATTTTGAACTCTACCATGCAATTTCAGGACCACTCAGCGAAGATCCAACCGTCTATTCCCGCTAATTTACCGAACCGTACTCGGCGCCTGCCTCATCGAAATAGGCCCGCCAGAAGGCTTTCACGTCCGCGACGGGCAGGTCATAAATCTGGCGGGGAACGATCCGCGCGACGACCTCAGCCTCATCCAGTCTCGGTTTCAGTTCGGCCAGTTCGCTATCCAGATACGCTTCGTAATCTGCCCCGGCCCGATAGAAGCTGAACCCGTCAGAGTGCTGCATCAGGTCTGACACCAGAACCACTCTGCGGCCGCGTTCGCCTGGCTGAAAGTCAGCGCGATCTGCAACAGAATAAACAGCTTCGATCAGAGGTGAGCTGGGCTGACGCGTGTCCATGAGGGCCGCTTCCACGCTCTCCAGCAGAGGCGCATAGAACTGCCCCTGCCAAGTCTGCTCTACCATTTTCGGATTCTGGAAGATCGGATTTGCCTCGGACGCGCTCCCCGGCGAGCAGGCATAATGCACCACTTTGGGATCGTAGGGGCTGACCGCATTCGGGATCATGACGGTGAGCCGGCCATATTTCGGCAAGGCACGCGCCTCGGCGTCGACGAATTCATAAACCCAATCCAGATCATTTGGATTGAAGGGGTCCGATTGATCGATCAGGATGATCGTGTGGGCCGGATCATTCCGGTCAACCCGGCAACTGGTCTCCGCCATCAGCGTGGGCGGCTGGTTGAACGCCACCAGGGCGAACAATGCAAAGACAACCCCAAGCATCAGCGCGATCATTCCGCGCCAGAACCATGGGCCTCGGTCACTTCTGCGACGTGGCATCCCTGTCTACTCCTCCTAGGCGCGGCGAGCCTGATCAACGGGGACATGTGTTGCCCCTTTGGCGTCGCGGACCTTGCTGATTTCGTCAGCAACTTTCTTCTCGATGGAAGACAAGCCCTTCTGGACTTGCTGGATGTGCTGTTCAAGCCATTCCCTGGTCTGGTTCAGGGCCTTGATGTTATTGTCGATCGCCGCAATCGCCTTGTTGGCCTGCTCGCGTTCCTTTGAATAATCGAAGGGCGGCAGTTGCGGTGTGACGATTTCGCTAAAGTATTCCGGGCAAGGCGCCTGATCGCCCAGCCGGTCCCGATTGGCATTGCGGGCGCGGCGGTGAGCCTGACGGTATGCCACTTTCAGGCTGCGCTCCTGATCAGCTGCGCGGGCCGCGATGGCGGATGCGTAATCACGGCGCGTTTCCAGCAAATTCATCGCTTTTTCGATCTCGCGTTTCGCCGCAACGTGACGCGATTGCTGAGTCTCGAACCAGAGACGGCAATTCGAGAAATAGTCAGACAGGTCATCGCGAACGCCATTGCGGACCTCCTGACGACGCTCATAGGCGCGGCGTTCTTTCCGCCAGACGCGGCCATACCCCGGATAACGATCGGAGATACGATCATAGCCCTCATATATGGCCAGGCCGAACACGGCGAGCCCCATGAAAAGCAGGCCAAGAGCCAGGAAGCTCTCCAGCGCGAAGATGTTGGGGAACATTGACGAGATGACTTCGCCCGGCGCGATAGAGAACATCGAGAATGAGCCCAGCGTTCCGGCTTCGGTGGCGGCGAGCAGGCCAAGTTCCACGGCGTCCCTGAAATGGGCAACGAAGAAGTTCAGGAAAATGCCGGCGAGAATGAAGATCATCGCAATGGCACCGCCCATGATCTTCGCTGGCAGCGCCGGGTGATTGAGATAACGCAAGCCGAAGAAGCCCGCGATCACGCCAAACACGACGTTCACAGCAGACACACCGAACGCGATCATCAGGCCGCCCATCAGGCCATTTGCCTGAGCGTCCTTGAACAACAGCGCGTTGAAACCGCCTTCAAGGATCATGATGAAAATCAAGATCGCGACGGCCTGCTCGACATTCTTCTTGATGTCCGGCGTCCGGTCGCCGATTCGATCACCGTGGCGCAGCTTGAACTGCTGGAGCTCGATGATCGCGGCCGAATGAGTTTCCTTCGCCTCGTTCACATCATCCAGTTCGTAGTGGCGATATTCGTTTTCTTCCGTCTTGATCGCCTCACGCAATTGGTCGGGATAAATGTCGATGGGCGTGTAGTCAGCAATATAGTTGCGGACAGACGCAGCCGTCGTGGTCAGCCATGTGCCGAGGCCCCGGCGAACGTCTTCTGCGCGTTCAGCAATCTGCTGTTCGCATTCGCTCCACTCATCAGGGGTCGCAGCCTCAGACATGGGCAGGCCATCACGCCCGTCCTTCTTTGCGGTCACCTTGGTGATCTGGCGACTCAACCCGAGATATCCCTGGGCGCGCTTGCCCTTCAGACCATGATCAGAAAGGTCGTTGCGAATCTCCAGCGGCTTCACCTTTGTCTGGCATCCAACGTCTGCGCCCCAGCGCACAGCTTTCTTTGACATGCTACATCCTCTTAACAACACACCGCGTTTCATTAACTTTCGCGAAGATGGGCTGCCTTGGTTACTGAAGCGTGAAAACCGGCGCGGTTAATGCGTATCGTAATGTAATTGGCACAGCTTCATGCTTGCGGCGTTCATTTCGAAAATGTAACAGCGTAACCATGAGCTTTCATCGCCATCGGACCCTCTATCTGGCCCTTCTGGCAGCGCTGTTCGTTTTCGTGCAGGCGCACGCACTCAGCCATGCGGCGGAGCATGGAGATGAACCGCATGACCATTACGGCGCAGCATGCGAACTCAGTGTGATTGCCACAGATCAGATCCTGTTGCCCGCGGCGCCAAGCGAGCCATTCGTCTTGCCGCCTGCGCCCGGCGCGACTGAGCCCTGTATTTCTGCCGCGAACTGGACCCGTCCGCCGGGGCGCGCGCCGCCTCCGCGAAGTCCTCCATCCCTTCAGCAATAGAAACCATTTGTTCCCGCCTTCGGGCGGCACGTCTATTGTCTGAAGGACCCTCCAATCATGAAATTCCCCGTCTCTCGTCGCGTCATCGCGACGTCGCTCCTGTTAAGCGCAAGTCCCTTTGCCTTCGCCCAGGAAGAAGCGCCTGAAACCCTCGATACCATTATCGTCACCGGCGTTGGCCCACAGCGCACATCAGATGAAATGGTCGGCAATGTCACCGCCATCGACCGCGGTGAACTGGTTCAAAAACTCTCCGGCACGCTCGGTGATACGCTGTCCACGGAAGCGGGTGTCTCGACCACCTTCTTCGGTCAGGGGGCCAGCCGCCCGGTCCTGAGGGGGCTTGGCGCGGAACGCGTTCTCGTTCTCGCAAATGGGATCGGCACCATTGATGCCTCCGCCGCGTCGCCGGACCACCAGGTCGCCACCGACGGCATCGACGCCGAAAAGATCGAGATCGTTCGCGGACCAGCTGCTCTGGCCTATGGCGGTCAGGCGATCGGCGGTGTGGTCAATGTGATCGATGGCCTGATCGTTGAAAGCCTGCCCGATGAACCGGTCTCCTTTGACGGCTTTGCCGCCACCAACAGTGCAAATGAAGGCTCGGAGCTGCGCGGCAAGGCGCGCTTCGCGACCGGCCCATTCGTTCTGACACTGTCAGCATCCGCACGCGATTTTGGCGATTATGACATTCCGGGCTTTGCAGAGTCATCTCTGCTGAGAGCAATGGAAGAAGACGAGCACGATGATCATGACGATGAAGATCATGACGACGAGGACCATGATCACGACGAGCACGAGGATGAAGAAATTCGTGACACGATGGAGAATTCCTTCCTCCAGTCCGAAACCTATTCAGCCGGCTTCTCTTGGGTTGGTGATGACGCGTTCCTGGGCTTTGCCATCCGCCAGCAGACGTCCAGCTACGGGTTGCCAGGCCACGAGCATCATCATGAAGAAGAAGAGCACGATGATCATAATGACGAGGATGATCACGACGATGAAGATCATGACGACGAAGATCACGAGCACGAGGAAGAATCCCCGTTCATTGATCTGGAGCAGACCCGTTATGACATTCGCGGTGGCGCCAAGCTGAATGCCGGTCCGCTTACGCACATTGCCGGCAACCTGTCCTATGCGGACTATGAGCATATCGAGTTCGAAGGCGCAGGTGAGCCGGGCACCGTGTTTACCACTGAGGGAACTGAGGGCCGCCTTGAGCTTGGTCATGCATTCGGCGAATTTGTCGGCGCGGCTGGCGTTCAATTCCTGGACAAGGATTTCAGCGCAGACGGCGACGAAGCCTTCCTGACACCAACATCCACCAAGACCTTTGGGGCCTTCCTGTTTGAAACCCTGCAATTTGCAGATCATTCCGTACTGGAAGGTGGTCTCCGCTTCGACAATACCGAGCTCGACAATGACATTCAGGGCGAGCGCAGCTTCGACCTGTTCAGCGCATCAGCGGGCGCGCACAAGCATCTGGAGTCCGGCTGGTGGATCGGCGGCCTGGTCAGCTATACCGAGCGTGCGCCAAACGAAAGCGAGCTGTTCGCAGATGGTCCGCACCTCGCGACCAGTCAGTATGAGGTTGGCAACGCTTCACTGAGCAAGGAGAAAGGCACGAATATCGAAGCCTCGCTCCGCTGGGAGAATGACCGTTTCAGCATCAGCGGGAACATCTTCCATGCTGACTTTGACGGCTTTATCTACCTGACACCCGGCGTGGTTCTGGAGGATGGCGTTGAAGTGGATGAACTGGATGAACTTCCGGTCTTCCTGTTCCAGCAACAGGGCGCGAGCTTCACAGGCGCAGAGATCGAAGCCGAAGCCCGCTTCCCCGAGGGATTGCTGGGCGCAAACTGGGTCACCTCTGCCAGCCTCGACCTGGTCGATGGCGAACTGGATGACGGGGGCAATGTGCCTTACCTGCCGCCGATGACATTCCACGCGGCGCTTGATGGCGATTGGGGCCTCTGGTCCGCCGGGGTCAACGTCACCGCCGCTGCCGATCAGGATGATCCGGGCACCAGAATTCTGCCAACAGACGGATATATCATGACCGGCCTGCGCGGTGCTGTGAATCTGTCAGAGCTTGGCTTTGGCAAGGAAGGCACGCAATTCTTCGTGGAAGGCCGGAATCTGACGGATGAGGAAGTCCGCTATTCCACATCGGTCCTGAAGGATTCGGTGCCGGCACCGGGCCGAAACATTCGCGTCGGAATTCGCGTCGCGTTCTAACCAACAGGCGTGGCCTGACCTGCACGATTCGTGTGGGTCAGGCTGCTGGCTGGCCCAGATAGGCCGAGAGAATGGCCTGATCGACGACTGTTCGAACATGCACAGGTTCGAAAGGTTTGGGGATCAGGTAGGACGGTTCCTCGTCCTGTCCCTGCAACAGCATTTCCGGATAGGCGGTGATGAAGATCACCGGGACCGGGTTTTCCATCGCGCCGAGGATGTCTCTCACAGCATCAATTCCAATGGATCCGTCAGCCAGGCGAATGTCTGACAGGATCAACCCGAACTCTGTCTCAGCGGCGAGGTCGACGGCTTCCTTGTGGGTGGTTGCAATCCCCACAACTGAGTGGCCCGCTTCGGTCACGATCTGGGACAATTGATAGGAAATCAGGGATTCGTCTTCGATGATGAGAACGGACGTGCTGACTTCGTTGGCGATCGTGGTTTCCGCCTGTCTCAGCATTTCCTCGACATCGGTATCGTTCACGGTGAGTATCCGAGCCGCTTCCTGAACGGAAAATCCCTCGACGACAGTCAGCAGCAATGCGCGGCGCTGAATGGTCGTCATCGTGCTCAGGATCTTGCCGATGCCACTATCTGCGGACAGCTTGCTGACGCGCTTGCTGATCGACTTGTCGAGTTCGGCAAACAGGTCGGCCCTGTTGAACTTCAGATCCGGGGCAACGGAGATTCGGAATATGAGCGACTCGATCATGTCTTCGACGGCTTCGTCGCCGTTCGTCTGCTCCCCCATCAAACCGCGCGCATAGCGCCGCAGATAGGGTAGTTCTGAAGAAATCAAGTCAGAGAGCATCCTGCCCGTATCCCCCTTTAGTTGGCCATCTTTGCTGGCCAACACGTTGCAGGCCGTCTAACCCTGATCACCTGTTCTTCAGAAATGCATAATCAAGGGTTAAGAACAATAATACGTGTCAGCGGCGGGCGGGTTGCCCGTGCCAAGCAGCTTGAGTCACAGAATTCCTCAAACCTGCAATAATTACTACAGGACACAACCTCACCAGAAACGCGGGAACAAGTCAGCGCCGCGGGCGCCTACCCCCTAAGGGGCACTCAACCGCTCGCGAGCCCGATGCAGCGCCATCTGTAGTAAATACTACAGTTCAAACCCGTCACCCTGAACGGCAAGCGATTGCCGCTGGCACAAAACGCAGTTCGGAGGGATGCGAACTGCGAAAATATTCAGGAAACCCGGCCTCAGGCTGGCAGGGACACACTCATCCGGTAACCGGTTTCCGTCGGCCCGTTTTCCAGATGCGCGCCGATTTGCGCCGCTGAGGCCGCCATGATGCGCTTGCCGAGACCGGAGACTGATCCTGGCGCGGGTTCCGGCCGCTTGGCGGCGCCGCCATTGTCTTCGCAGAGGATTTCTAGCCCGCCTTCAACCTGTCCAGAGCCCTTGATCCAAATTTCGCCCGGCTGGCCGTCGCTGAAGGCGTGCTTGATGGAATTGGCGACGAACTCACTCACGATTACGGCGATGGCGCTGGCCGTGGAGGTGGGAATATCGACGGCCCCTGCCTCGCAATGCACGCGAACCCCCGGCGGCGCGGAATCCTCCAGCAATTGGGCGATATGGCCCAGGAAGGCATCGAGGCTCACCGCATTCTCCAGCGGCGAGTCATGCAGCAATTCGTGAAGCGCAGCTGTCGCCTCAATTCGCCGCCCGATCGCATCGAAGGCTTCGGTCATGTCCACGCCCGGCCTAGCGCGGCTCTTGTAGACGCGCACCAGCGAGGCGACCGACTGGAGCGAATTCTTGACCCGATGGTCCATTTCATTGCGCAGGATTTTCTGGTTCTTCAAGGCGAGGCGCAGATCCAGTTCCCGCATCACCTGCCGGGCGAGCGTGTGCAACGTGCTTTTCTGAAAATCGTCCAGCGCGTTCGGCTTGTTGTCGAGCACGCAGAGCGTTCCGATGGGCAGGCCGTTTGGCGCTTTGAGCAACGCGCCCGCATAGAACCTCAACCCGTCTGCCGGGGTGCAGAGTTCATTGTCGGCCGTGCGCGGGTCCAGTTGGGTGTCGTGGATCTCGACGTAATCCTCACTCAGGATGACGTGAGAGCAGATCGAGGTGGCGAGCGGCGTTTCGCGGGCGCCGATGCCGACTTCCGCCTTGAACCATTGGCGCTCCTTATCGATCAGATTCACCACCGAAATCGGCACATTGCAAATTCGCGAGGCCAGCTCGACAACTTCGTCGAATTCCGGCTCGCGCTCTGTGTCCAGGATGTCGTATTTCCGAAGAGTCTCCAGCCGGAGAGCCTGGTTCGGGTGGGCCGCCGCTTCCATAGATATGTGTCCAGTGTCTTTTCGCGCCAGTATAGCGGGAGTTTCAACAAATACACCCATAAGTGGCCCGCGCACTGCCAGTTGCACAGGCGACGCCCGTGAAGGCGCTTGAGCTTGGAATCCGGATTGTCAGGAAATGGCCGCCGCGTCAGGTGTCCGGCAGGGGCAGAGGCACGCCGAGCCTGTCGGCAAAATGGTCATGCGCCGCGCCGCACGGCCCGAAATCGAGCCCGCGCGGTGCGGTGCTCAACCCGACCAGCGGCACATGACGTCTGTGATCATCTTCGCCATCCAGCGCGGCGCACAGGGCGGGCGATGGCTCTGCCCCCGGCAAGGGCGTGCGCCGCCGCCCGGTGAAATCATCTGACAGGGCCAGGACAACCACTTCGCCCCAACCCGCAATGCCCCACAGCATCTGCGCCCCCGGCGGGGCTTCACGCCGGAACCATGCCTGCAAGCGCTGAATGCGCCAAAAGATCAGTGGCCAGACGGGCCACAGATACCACGGCAAGGTCTTCACAGGGGAGAAAAGCGAACACTCCATCGCCTGCCAGTATATGTCAGGCGGCGGAGGGGTTGGATAAGTTTATTTCCCGCGCAATGATCGCGGCAGGATGGGGCGGGTTTGAGGGGGGATAAGCGCCCTGCCCCGATCCCGGCCGTCACGAGAACGGGCTCCCGTCAGGATCAGGTCGCCCTTCGTCGCCCCGTGTCACCATGTGTCGCCCAGTGTCGTCTCATGTCGCCATCTGTGAGCGCTCATGCTGAGCGAAGTCGAAGCATGTGCGCGGGCTATGCAATCCGGGTCCCGGATATTTGCTGCGCAAATTCCGGGATGACAGGATTGGGAGGCTTGTAGGGCAAGTTGGAACAACGACAATTCACGCAATCAGCTAGTGCTCCGATCTTGGCAATGTTGAGCACTCACGCTATCCACTTAAAAAAGCAGCCAAACTCACCCTAAGGTATCATTTCAACTGTGCAGACTTTCTTGTCATTCGCTAGGGATTCTTGGGACTTCATTGCGCTCGGGTTTCGTGATGCGGCGCTGAGTGCCGTTTTTACCTCGACTCTCACTATTCTATTACTTCTGTTGGTGGCGAAAATAACCGGCCGTAGACTGAGCGCTATAGAAGTGGGCGGAATAAATTTCCAATTTGCCGCGAGAGAAACTCGAAATGCTTACAAACAGCGTGGTGAGATTCCGCCTTCTCGAGGAAAAATTTTAAAAACGCTAGAGACGCTGTCAGGCCGCTGGAAAGTTCTTTGGGTTGATGATCACCCTGAGAACAACCGGCACGAGATGGAAGCCTTATCCGCAATAGGCTTCTCATTCCAACTCGCTCGGAGCAACGCTGAAGCGGTTGAGTGCTTGAGAACTACGTTTTTCCATCTCGTAATCTCAGACATTGGACGCGAAAACGGAGAGGATGGAGCCGCTCTGCCCGAACAAGTTCGTGATCTTGCCGTTAACATACCTTTTGTTTTCTACGTGGGACAACGCCACTCAAAGACGACGAAAGAAGGGTTTCCTGTCGTCGTTGATCCACATGAACTTTACGCCACGATTCAAAAGCAAATCGGCATTCGCGGCCCATGAGGTGCGCTCGCACGGAATAGACCTTCGCGAATCTAATGTGTGCAAACAGAACAAAATAATGGCTCCCGGATATTTGCTATGCAAATTCCGGGATGACAGGATTATAGGTTTTGTATGGTGGGTGTCACTTCCCCACCCCACCGAACAATCGTTACCCCTAAAGCGGAATATTGTCGTGCTTTTTCCACGGGTTTTCGAGCTGCTTGTTCTGCAGGCTACGGAGGGCTTTGGCGACGCGGCGGCGGGTTGAGTGCGGCATGATGATGTCGTCGATATAGCCCTTGCGCGCGGCGACGTAGGGGTTTGCGAAATTGTCCTCATACATCTTTGTGTGCTCGGCAATCTTCTCTTCGTCGCCAATATCCTTGCGGAAGATGATCTCGACCGCGCCCTTCGCGCCCATCACGGCGATCTCTGCCGTTGGCCAGGCATAGTTCACATCGCCGCGCAGATGCTTGGAGCTCATCACGTCATATGCGCCGCCATATGCCTTGCGGGTGATGACGGTCACCTTCGGCACGGTCGCCTCGGCATAGGCGAACAGCAGTTTCGCGCCATGCTTGATCAGGCCGCCATATTCCTGCTTCGTGCCCGGCATGAAGCCCGGAACGTCCACAAAGGTGACGACCGGAATGTTGAAACAGTCGCAGAAGCGGACAAAGCGCGACGCCTTGCGGGAGGCGTCAATGTCCAGAACCCCGGCCAGCGTCATCGGCTGGTTGGCGACGAAGCCCACGGTGGAGCCTTCGATGCGGCCAAAGCCGCACAGGATGTTGGCGCCGAATTTCGGGCTGATCTCGAAGAAGTCGCCTTCATCAGCCACTTTCTCGATCAGTTCGCGCATGTCGTAAGGCGAGTTCGGGTTTGGCGGGATCAATGAGTCGAGGCTTTCCTCAACCCGGTCCGCGGAATCATAGACGGTGCGGACGGGCGGGTCTTCACGGTTCGAGCCCGGCAGGAAATCGATCAGGCGGCGCATCTGGACCAGCGCCTCGATGTCATTCTCGAACGCGCCATCCACCACGCCGGACTTCGCCGCATGAACGGAGGCCCCGCCGAGGGATTCGTGGGTGACCTCTTCATTGGTCACGGTTTTCACCACGTCCGGCCCGGTGACGTACATGTAGGACGTGTCCTTCACCATGAAGATGAAGTCTGTCAGCGCCGGCGAATACACATCGCCCCCGGCGCAGGGGCCCATGATGACGGAGATCTGAGGGATGACACCGGAGGAGAGTACGTTCTCCATGAAGATGTCGGCATAGCCAGCCAGCGAATCGACGCCTTCCTGGATGCGCGCGCCGCCCGCATCGAAGATGCCGACCACGGGCGCGCCATTCATGGCGGCAGCCTTCTGAACCTTCACGATCTTGGCAGCGTGCGTCTTCGACAGGGAACCACCGAACACGGTGAAATCCTTGGAGAAAACATAGACGAGGCGGCCATTGATGGTGCCCTGTCCGGTGACGACGCCGTCGCCGGGGATCTTCTGCTCGTCCATGCCGAAATCAGAGCATTGATGCTCAACGAACATGTCCCATTCCTCGAAGCTGCCTTCGTCCAGCAGAACCTCGATCCGCTCGCGGGCGCTCAGCTTGCCCTTGGCGTGCTGCCGCTCAATCCGGGCGGCTCCACCACCCATGCGGGCCTGTTCGCGTTTCTGCTCTAGCGCTTCGATTACATCCTGCATGCGCGCGGACTCCTTGCCAAAAGACTGTCACAAATTTCGTTGGTTTGTTTGATAGTCGCACCACTTTCATTGGCAAGGGCAAATCCGGCGGTATCTTGCCGCGCGTCGCGTCAGCTTCCGCTGCGTCAGGGGCAATCTGTTGCGGGATCGACCGGCCATGCGGGGGAAAGTTGCGGGTTGGCGCGCTGGAGGTCAGCCGAGGCCGACGAGCCAGGTTTCCAGCGCCCTGGCCTCCACCCGGCGCAGCGCGGTGACGGCCTTGGCCTCATCATCTTCGCCCCATTGCTGGGCCTGCCACGCCTCATCGATCCGGGCGACCTCAAAGGCGTCCGTCGCGGTCAGTTCGCCCTCGACCACGGCCATTGCCAGCACGGCCGAGCCGAACAGGCCGCAGCCATAGAGCAGGCCTGTCAGGGCAAAATCATCCAGGCCAAGCGCATAGGTCCGCGCCGCCTCCAGCGAGGCATCGGGCTGGGGCGAGGCGATGATCCCCTCGACCGGCACAAGGATCACGTCCAGCGCCTGGCCAGCCCAGGTCCGCAGCGGCGCCCAATGGGCCTCTTCCAGCTCGGCCAATTCCTCGGAATCCTCCGCGATGTGGCAGACAAGGTCCGTCTCGCAATAGCGCGCCAGTTCATCGGCCATCTCGTAGCGGGTCTCCGGCACGCGGTCGATCGCGACATTGGCAAGGCGCGTCAGATGCATGGCGGCAAGGTCGATATGCTCATCTTGCGCGTTCCACTCGGCCGCGATGGCCTTGGCCAGTTTCTCCGTCGGCAGGCTCAGCGCCGCGCGGGCGGGCGTCTTGATGGAGCGGCCATCGAGTTCCACGGTCCAGCCGCCCGGCATCTGCACGGCCTTGGCGGTTTCATAGAAGCGTTTTGGCTTTGGAGTCTCGTCAGTCATGCGCGCGCATGTACGCGCAAGAGGCCGGGTTTCCAAGAGGCGAAGTGTTCAGGACGCAAGCTCAAACGCCATCAGGCTTTTCCGGAGCGTCTCGAACTCATGGTGGATTTCGTGGGCGCCGACGTCTTCCAGTTCATGGGCGGCGGCGAAGCCCCAGCTGACGCCGTGCGTGTATACGCCAGCGGCGCGGCCAATGGAAATGTCGTGGATAGAGGTACTGGCTAATCTAAGTTCAAAGATGGACAGCCGGACAAAAGCTCTCCTTGGCAGCTATTCGCCGAAAATAGACATCCGCCATGCAGTCAAATAGGGTATCGGAACAGTTCTCGGAGGATCCACAAAATGCTTAGCTGGCGAATACTGCTGGCCGTTTTTGCGCTGGTCTTTGTCGCCTGCCAGCAACGTTCCGAAACAATTGCTTCCGCACCTGCCTGCAATGGTACCGCCGAAGAGGCCACGCCCTGCATAGAGAAGAAGGTTCAAAGTTGGCGTGCGTCCGCTGATATGTCCGACGCTAATTCAACATACAAATTGTTCGAATCCGCGTGTGGAGTGGACGATCCCGACGGATGCTGGATGCTGGGCCGGGCCCTTCAAGGCGACGGTTTCATGTCAGAGAAGATGCAGAAAATCGGTAGCTTCAGACAGGATCGCCTCGATCCAGAACGGGGGGCAATGATGATCCAAAAATCCTGCGAACTCGGATCGGAGTACGGTTGTTTGAATCATGCCGCAAGTCTGGCGGCCGAAGTTCACTGGAATCCGGACGAGCTTCAGAAAGCCGATCTAGAAAAGGTTATGGATAACTTTTACCGTTCCTGTGAGCTGGGCTTCGTAACCGGGTGTGGCGGTTACTTCGATTTATCCGTCTCCATGCAACCTTCACCAGATATCGAAAAAGAAAAGTACGCTGCGCAGGAGCTTTGCGACAACAAGATCGGAAGCGGGTGCCACCTTCTTGGCATTTACATTATACATGAAGCCCAAGACGAAGATCAGCACAAACGCGCACTGCCAATGTGGAAGCAGGGGTGTGAATACGGGCACGAAGATGCGTGCCGTTCGTATGCGGGCAACATGGACTATTTTGGAAACGACGCTGAGTATGACTGGGCGGTCCGAACTGCGTGTGAATTTGGTTTCCACACGGGAGAATGGGGGGCTAAAGACAGTGTCGATTATCCACCTTGTCGTTCGTTAAATTCTGGATCAGATGATTGATATACGATCTCACGGCTAAACGCGGTTATGTACCGGACAGGTTCCTAGTTTTGTGAGACTTCTGGATCAAACGCCATCAGGCTTTTCCGGAGCGTCTCGAACTCATGGTGGATTTCGTGGGCGCCGACGTCTTCAAGTTCGTGGGCGGCGCCGAAGCCCCAGCTGACGCCGTGGGTGTAGACGCCGGCGGCGCGGCCCATGGAAATGTCGTGGATCGCATCGCCGATCATCAGGCTTTCATGCGGCGCGCAGCCCAGCGCGCCCATCGCTTGTTCCACCATGTGCGGATGCGGCTTGCCGGGGCCATCATCGGCGCACCAGATCGTGTCGAAGAAATGCTTGATGTCATGCGCCTCGAACAGGCTGGCGATGCCCTTGTGCGTCTTGCCGGTGGCCATGGCGATCAGCCAGCCCTCCTCGCGCAGCATTTCCAGCGTCTCCAGCGCACCATCATAAAGCGGCTGCGCAAAATCCGGACGGGCGCGGGCACGCACCCAGGAGTCCCGATAGTCCTGCACCAGCTTTTCAATGTCGTCAGCGCCGGCCTCCGGCGCCAGCTGGCCGCACGCCTGATGCAGGCTGAGTCCGACAATCTTTCGGGTACCCTCATAGTCCGGCGGGGTCAGCGCGGAGAGGCGAAAGGCCTCCACCATGATCTCATGGATCGACTGGCGGCTGTCGACGAGTGTTCCGTCCACGTCCCAGATGGCAAGTTTCAGACTGTCACTCATACAAAGGGCGCGAGCGGGTCCTTGCCCGCTTCCTGTTCGAGGAAGCCGAGCGCCTCAAAGGTCTGTTTCATGTGCGGCGGCAACGGCGCGACGATCTTGATCGGCTTGCCATTCTCGCGCGGGATGATCAGGGCGCGGGCATGCAGATGCAGGCCGGGCGCGAGGCCCTGAGGCACTTCCCGACGGCACTGGTATTTGAAATCACCCAGAATGGACGTGTTCATTTCCAGCATGTGGAAGCGCAGCTGGTGCATGCGACCGGTTTCCGGCTTCAGCGCGACCCAGGCCGCTTTCTGCCCGGCGGTGGAAACAACCGCATAATCCGTGATCGAATGACGTGCGCCTTCAACGCCTTGCGCAGAGCGGAACATGCGCTCCCGGTCGGCATCGCGGCGGCCCCGGGCCTTCGGGTGGATCACGCGGTAGCCATCCGGCTCGCGCTCATCCTCAATGCCCTTTACCATCCAGCAACGTATCTGGCCGAAAGGCGGATTGGGCACGGCGACCGTGACCGCCCAATAGACCTTGTCCATGTCGCGGCTGCGAAACTTTTCGGCAAGTTGTGCGGCGGCCTTCGGATATTTGGCCAGCAGCAGCACGCCGCTCGTATCCTTGTCGAGCCGGTGGACGAGGACCGGGCGGTGCTCGCCATCGCCCAGCGCGGCCAGCATGCCATCAATATGGCGGCCCTGCCCCGATCCGCCCTGCACGGCGATGCCGGCTGGCTTGTTGATGGCGATCATCTCGTCATCCTCATAGAGGATCAGGTCACGGATGAACCGGCGATCTTCCTCGGAGACGCGATCCGCCTTTTTCTGGGCCGGGCGCGTTGCATCCGCCTCCAGGATCGGCAGGCGCACCTGCTGGCCAGTCTCCAGCCGCGTATTCGCCTTGGCGCGAGACCCGTCGACGCGGATCTGCCCCGTGCGGAGCATCTTCTCGATCTGGCCCTGCGTGACTGGCACGCGACGCTTGACCCAGCGGTCAAGCCGGGTGCCGGATTCCTTGTCGGAAACCGTTTCTGTAACAATCTGGCCGCTCATGCGAACACCTTCCGCGCAATCCAAAGTCCAATGAACAGCGCCATTACGCCCAGCAACAGGGACAGGCCCGCATAGGCCCCCGCCTTCACCGTCTCGCCCTTGCGCAGGAATTCTGCCACTTCCAGCGAGAAGGCCGAAAACGTGGTGAACCCGCCAAGCACACCAGTCGCCAGGAAGAGCCGCGTCGTCTGGTGCAGCCCTTCTGCTTTCAGCGCCAGCCAGCCAACCAGCAGGCCCATCAGCAGGCTGCCCAGCAGGTTTACGGCAAACGTGCCATGCGGCCAGCCCGCCGGCAGATGGCGCACGGCCAAAAGACCGACGCCATGCCGAAGCGATGCGCCAATAGCGCCGCCTGCTGCAACTGCGAGAAATCCGTTCATGGCGGCCTTCTACCCGTTCACACGACGTTCTTAAAGGGCGAAACACCGTGAGGTGGCTCGGGCCGTCATGACCAAGCACGTAGCACAAAAAAAGGCCGGCCCGTGTCGGGCCGACCATTCTGAAAGGCGTCTTGGGGACATCGATCAGAAATTCGCGAATAGAGGGCCTGTCAGCCGGCCCTCTGATGCCTAGCGAGCTTGTGCGAGGCGGACCTCGGAATTCACCTTGCTGCTGACATAGTCTGGAGATGGCGAGTCCACACGGCCTTCAACGCCCGAGAAGAGCTGGACGATGTAGATCTTGCCATTCGCACGAACGGCGGCAATGCCCATGTGATCAAATTCGGACCGCGCCATATTCGCCGCGTTCACCGGATCGGATTTCAGCGCATTGAAGGCTTCGGCTGCGGTTCCGAAATCAGAGATCACGGCCATGTTCGCACCGAATGCACCAATCAGATGCGTACGCTCCAACATGCGGACGCGGTCCAGATGCCCACGACCTTCCGGATCGCTGTGCGCGATGTAATCCCGTGTGGCCATGTCATAGGCATGGATACGCGCAGCTTCGTTAAGCGACTGAAGGCTCTTCAGGCCATCGGCGCCCTGACTGGTCCGCATCGCATCCGTCAAACGGCTGAGTTCGGTTTGCATGAATGGATCAGCTTCTACACCCTGCGCCGATTGGAGGCAGGCTACAGTCTCTGATTGGAAAGCTGCGGGCTGAAGGGCGAGCCCGTCAGACAGGTCGCATTCCTGATCGGCATTTGCTGCCAGTCCCAGCGCCGCGAGCGCCAGAGCCGAGATTGACATATATTTGTAGCATCTCTGTAACATAACTGTCACAATACATTTTGCGACGAATTTGCGTCAAGTAACTACAAAATTGCGTATCTTTTCCGTATCGGCGTTTTCAGCTTAATGATCCAAGCACCTGAATTTACTCAGTATCGGGCTGGCACGCGCGCAATCCTGAGACGGGAATGACGGTTTCCCAACCTCCAGAATTCAGGAGCGTTATGCGGCCAGATGAAATTTTTTGTCCGCCTTCGACGGTCTCGCCGGGGGTAATCTTCAAGAAAACCGACTCACTTTCGGGGCCGATATAGTCCATCTCTGTCATGAATTGCCCGAACAGGCTGCCGCCCTGACGAACCATGGCAAGCGTCTGCTGGGTCTCAGCCAGCATGGTTTCGGCGGTGCTGGCGCCGGCCCTGGAGAAATAAATGAAGCGGCGGGGATCGCCCTGGGTCCAGAGAAACAGGCCGCACTCACCGGGTTCAAGATCCTGCGCGGGAAGATTCCCCGCAATGGGCACATCCGGCGCCGGCGGGACTGGCGCCTTTCCTGCCCCACTCGCGCAGCCTGCCAGGGCAAGCGTGCCCACCGTCAACATCGCAATCAACCGCTTCATGGACGGCTCCCTTCTGGTTTTAGCGGACGCTCATAGATCAGCGTGCCATTCTCGTCCCGAAAGCCAGCGAAGGCCAGATTTGCCTTCACTTCATCATCTGCCTCCGCAACGGTGACACGCAGGCCCGCAGATTGGCTGAACATCATATGCAGTACGGTACCGTCCGCCGCCTTACCCGACAGGTCGGCTTCGAATTGGCCATTCAGGCACCCAAGCGGTCCACTCACGATCGGCCAGTCGCGGCCAAAGCCAGCCGCCGCAAGGCGCACTACGTCGCTCGTCACAGTGCCCGCCGCGGACTCGCAGCGCTCGCCTGCCAGCCGGACCTGACCATCGGATAAGCGAATGGAGCCTCCAAGCTGCGCGATCATGGGGTCTACATTCCATTCGTCTGTGAGAGGCAGGTTGAGATTGACGTGATCCGCAAGAACGGAGTCCCGACTGGCTTTGATGTCCGCCTGTCCCTGCCCCTGCTGGCCGACCCAGCTGACATGGTGCGATGGTCCACCGCCCAGCATGCGCAGCAAGTCAGAATCCAGATTGATCGCCCCTACGGGCGTGCCGCGCCAGGAAAGGCCCGTCACCTGACCATGCCAGATCGAGCCGCGCGCCTGCTGCCAGCCCAATCCTCGCTCCGCCATACCGGATTGACGCAAGACAAACGACAGCGGCGTGAATGCGATGAGACCCCCGACAAGCGTGATCAGAAACAGGATGACAAAGAGCGTGCTGCTTCGCATCAGGTATCTCCTCCCGCGAACTCAAAGCTGGCGCGAACATATCCGCCCGGTTCGGCAAACATGGAAACCCGCTCTGGCACAATACCATAGGAGTCATCTGCATCAGCCAGCCACGCATAAACAAGTGTTGGTGCGGCCTGTTCGAATTGCAGGATCAGCCGGTCATCGTCTGTGGTCTGCAGGCGTGACACAGACAGACCGCGGGCGTTGGCAAGCTGCAACAGGTCCGCCCGCACATTGCCGCTGGACGCTTCAGATGATTCGGCAGGTCCGGTGCCTGTGGATCTTGTCGCCAGTTCCGCGGAGACCACGTCCAATTGCCGGCTTGCGGCTTCCAGCTTCATGGATGCATCGGCGCGCGCGGCCGTCACGGGGCGCACAACCCCAAACTGCGCCAGAGCAAAGATCACAAGCAACGCTGCCACGGCCAGCAAGCCCTTTTCGCGCCCCGACCGCTCGTTCCAATATTGCATCATGAGCGGCCTCCAATGGAAAGATCCCCGACGACGAGCCCATCCTCCAGTCGCGTATCGCCCAGATTCACACGCATGCCGGTCTGTTCGACAGCCTGCTTCAAATCCTGGTCTGCGCCGAAGGCGGGATAGGTCAGTGTGGCGCGCAGTTCGCCCATGTTGCGGTCATAACGCAAGCTGACCAGTGACGCCCCCGGTGTCTCTGCCACCGCGCCATAGAGCACCGCGCTTGTTTGCTCGAAATCGGCGGTCGGACTGCGCGACGCATTTCCCTCGCTCGCGCGCAAGGCAGCGGCGGGATTGGAGGGCATCGGCTGGTCTGGAAATGCCGCCGCATAGAGACGCGCTGTTTCCGCATCCAGACCGGCCGTCAGCTGTTTCATCTTCTCGATGGACCAGACGGACTGCGCGGTCCAGGCCAGGAAGAGCGATGCCGCCAACGCAGCAGGAAGACGGAAGCGGGTGAGATTGATCGATTGTTCAGATGGACGAGCGTATTCGCCTTGCCTGAAATCGACGAGGCGCGGTGCATTCTCTGCCCAGCTGGCGAGTTGGGTGAGGCTGTCGGTCTGCTGAATGTTCGGCTCAGCGCCCGTTTCCCGCATCAGCGCCGCCATCACATCTGATGGCCAATACGGATCAATCGCGACGGGACGTCCGCTGATTGTTGCGAGCTGTCGCGAACCGAAATCCACATGCGTTGACGCGGGCAGCACGGACAGGTCTGGCACAAGACGCGCAGCCCCAATCCCGGCAGAGTCCAATGCGTCCAACCAGCCCGCCATGCTCTGCCTTGAAACCGCATAGACGAGCCTGTGGTCACTGGCCTCTTGCGCGGCTGCGACTGCAACATGCATCGTATCGACGGGAACGGCGAGTTCATCTTCGATGGCAAATGCCGCGAGCCGTGTCATCTCGGCGGGCCGTTTCGCTGTCATCCGCACCCTGTGCGCAGACACCTCCGTGCCCGGCACGAACACGACCATATCCGCCCCGGAGGGAAGGGTTGCATTTGGCGGTAGCGTTTCAATCCCATGCGGACCACTGCGCACGAAACGCCACTCAGCGCCACTGGCGGGAATTTCCGTATATATACGCGTGCGCATCAGCGAAGGCTCCTGTGCGAGTTCAGCAGGACGAAACGGCCATTATCACCCCGCCCGTATAGAGCGTCTATTGCGATATCACCCGTTCCCGAAGACACTGTGATGATGGCGCCAATTACGCTCGAAACCGTAGAGAGCTCATGATCCCGGCGCAGTTCCGGCGCGATGCTCACCACATTCTCTGAAAGCAGAAATTCCTCAACATTCAACCAGCCCCCACTTGGCCGCGACAAGATAAGTCGTTCAGCTTCACTGACGCTCAGCTCTTCTGACAGCCGCGCCGCCAGCAGTGGCGCCTGTGACTCGGTCAGCGTATTGATGTTCATGGGGGGATTGTTCGTGTCCGAGCGTACACAGACAAGGTCTGAAATGGCGGCGCGCGTTTCTGGCGTATAGCCCTTGATGGCCCTCAGATCCTGACGGGACACGAGACGCTGGCCCGGTGTGCGATGCGGGACATCGCGATCAAAATACAGCGCGTCCTCGCCGCCGAACGCGCGTGGACTGGAGTCCGCGTCCATCCAGTCTGCCAGCGTATCAACCATTTCGCGTGCTTCGGTGCTGAACAGTCCAGCCCCTTCCAGCAGGCGATGAAGTTGATCCGTCGAGACCGTGCCGCCCGCATCTTCGGCGTCCGACAGGACCAGGGAATTCAGATTCAGGCAATTCGTGGCATCATACAGGTCTACGGTGATGACGCCGCGGGGATAGGTGAAGCGGATCGGCTCAGCGAAGATGGCAGAGTCGGCATCCAGTTTCCCATTTGTCTGAGCGAGCATTTCATTGACGATGACTTCGCCAACTGAAATCGCCCCCCGCGCCGCCCAGAAGCGATCCGCCCTGTCGGTGGAAACGCGCGAAACATGGACCGATCTGGCGAGCGCGTCGGTCGCCGCCAGCGCAGCGGTCGACATCAACACTATCAGCAACAGAACACTGAGAAGCGTCGCGCCGCGTTCAGTATCGCGGTTTTCTGATTTCATCATCCGGCGCCTCCCACCAGGAAGACCTGCCGCAATTCGTCACCCTCTCCGAACACAAGCGTGAGCTCTACCAGTTCCGGCAACGCATCCGCCTGCCCCGACCAGTCCAGCCGCCAGTTCTCACTGGAGAAGAACCGAATGCCCACCGTTTCGAGACCTTGCGCCAAGACCCGATCAGCATACGGCGTTCTGTAAACCGGGTCTGGCCGCAACCACGCTCGGCGCACCAAGCTTCCATTATCAAGAAGATACTCGACCCGTTGCAAGTCTCCGCGCGGATCGGTTTCATCCGGATTGAACCAGCCCGCACGGGTGAACGCCATCAAGGGTTCAAGTGTGGAATACCCTCCACTGAACGCCCTTGGCGCATCTAGCCCGTTCGCGGGGCGTGTCCGCCGCAAAGTCGCATTGGCAAGATCATCCCTCAATAGGCTATGCGCCGCGCTTTGGCTGCGCACCATGTCTGTGCGGGCTTCCACCATCTGCCCGGAGCGTAATGTCTGGATCAGCAAGGTAGAGCCGGCAACCATCAGAAGGGATGTCACCGCCAGGGCAACGAGCATTTCAATAAGCGAGAAACCAGCAGTCCTGCTCATGGCGCGGCCCTGTGCACAAGTGTTTGGCGGGTCACCAATTGCTGGTCTGTCTCTGCGTCGCTGACAATCACCTGCACCGCGAACAGGTTCTGCCGATCTGTCGCCGCGATCGTGCGCGTCCATGCGAGCGCTCGGCCCCGCTGCACGCTCGTTCCAGACTGGATACCCGGCGCGAACGTGTCCGACACTGCCATGATTTCCGCGATCTGATTGTCCGCTTCGACCGTCGCCAGGAAGCGCTGGTCAACATGCCGGGCGCCCACGAGCGTTTCATTGCCCAGATGCGCCAGTGACATGGCCGCGATGCTGAAGACGCCCAATGCGACCAGCACCTCAACCAGTGTAAATCCATGCTCCTGACGCGTGATGGCCATCCTAACGCTCCACCCTGAACTGACCAGCCGCAGAAACATTGATCGTCCGTACGGCAGTGCCCTCTCTCAGCGTTAGTGGTCGACCGCTGACCATGCCTGTGGGGTCGGCCACAATGGCGGGCCAGTCCTTGCGATCGTCTCGGCCCTTGCGAACCGCCAACTGGATGGAAGACGGCAAACGGTGGTTTGACCTGGCCATCGCCACCCAGTCGCCATTGGCCCAAGATTGAGATTGGTATCCCTGAGCAGTCAGGTGGATCGCGCGCAATTCACCGGACGAGATCGCCTCATCCGAAATGCGTTCGATTGCGTCCTCCAATCGCGCAAGCTCACGATCCAGCCCGGACGGCTGACGTGGGAGCGTCATGACGATGGCCGCGCTGGCAAGCGCCAGAATGAACAAGGCGACAAGCACTTCCACCAATGACATGCCCGACTGAGAGGACGATGACAGCTTCATCAGGACATGGAATCCCAATTGCCGATATCATCATCCGTTCCGGCCTGACCATCCGGCCCTGTCGAGAACACATCATATGCGCCGCCCGACCGTGTGCCCGGATAGGCGTATTGATAGGCATTGCCCCAGGGATCGGTGCGCAGGCGCTTGATGTATCCGCCGGGGCGATACTGAGCCGCCTGCGGCCCCGTGGGCGCAGTGTTGAGCGCCGCCAGACCCTGATCCGCAGAGGGGTAATTGTACATGTCCAGATTGTACATATCGAGCGCGCTTTCGAGCGCCGCGATATCAGAATGCGCCTTGCCGATACGGGATTGATCCGTTGCGGGCGCAACATTGATGACGATCAGCGTGGCCAACAGACCCATGATGAAAACAACCACCATCAATTCAACGAGTGAAAAGCCTGCCGACATGTTGCGACGGCCCTGTTCTGTTTCGGGTGCTTTGAAGTCCATGAAAGCCTCCTATCCAATAGCGAGTGTGTTGAGTTGCAGGATTGGCAGCATGACCGACAGGACGATCAGCCCGACTATCCCGCCCAGAACAACAATGATCAGCGGTTCCAGCAAGGACAGCAGGGTCGAAGAGCCAGTTTCGAATTCTGAATCCAGAAAGTCAGCGGCGCGGGTCATCATGCCCGGAATGTCCCGGCCCGCCTCACCGCTCGACACCATGTGCACCATCATCGGCGGGAAGACGCCCGTGGCCTTCAAGGCGCCAGCAAAGGAACCACCTTCCCGGACGCGCTCTGCTATCTGATCGGCGGCATTGCTGAAGACGAGGTTTCCCGACGCCCCCTTGGCGCCCGCGAGCGCCTCAAGCACGGTCGCTCCCGAGCCGGACAGCGTGGCGAACACGCGGGCGAACCGACCCGCACAGACGGTGCGGTTCAATGGGCCAATAATGGGCATGAGCAAGCTGTAATGATCCAATGCCCGGCGGACGACAGGCAATCGCGCGGCACGGACAATCAGGAAGATACCTGTCGCCAAAACGAGACCAATGAGGATACCATGCGCCTTCAACGTCTCCGACATGCCGATGACGATCCGGGTAATGAGCGGTATGTCCGCATCGAACAGATCGAATTGCTCGACCAGACGCGGCACCACGAACAGCATCATGGCAATGATCATACCGACCGCCATCACCCCAAGCACCGCAGGGTAAATCAGCGCCGCCTGAACTTTCTGACGAAGTTGATGACTGCGTTCCAGATAAGTGGCGAGCCGTTCGGTGACATCACCCAGGCGACCTGACATTTCACCGGCGGACACCACTGAACGCACGAGCGGAGGGAACGCCTTTGGCGCGATCGACATGGCGTCCGCCAGGCGCGCGCCCTCAGTCACTTCGGCCTTAATGGCATGTAGCACTCTTTGGGATTGCGGCGTCGAGGCATCCTCCGCAGCCGCGGCAAGGGCCTGTTCAACTGGCAAGCCGGATTGGAGCAGAACTGACAATTGCCGCACGAGCAGAACCCGCTGTTTCTCGCTGATACCGCCGCGGACACGGCTCGCTTTGGCAGCTGTCTCGCTTACCGGGTTCACATCAAGCGCCATGAGATCTCTCAGACGCAATTCCCGTCGTGCGGAGCGTGGACTGTCGGCAGAGATGATACCCTTTTGACGGCGACCATGTCCGTCAACCGCAACATACTCGAAGGCTGGCATTACGCGCCTCCCTTGCGACAGACGCGCAGGACTTCGGCAGGGCTGGTGTCCTGAGACACCACGTAGCGACGCGCATTGTCGATCAGGCGATCATGGACGCTGAAGGCAGCCTCATCGATCTGATGCTCACTGGCTTCACTGCCCAGAAGGTCGCGAATTTCGTGATCAACGGTCAAAAGCTCGTAGATGCCGATGCGTCCATCAAACCCGGTATTGCCGCAAGAGAAGCATCCATTCGGCTCCCCGACCATGACTGCGTCACCGGAGGAGAAGCCAAGCGCTTCCAGTTCGGCCCCGGTCGCCGGGCGCTCTGTCTTGCAATTCGGGCAGAGGCGACGCACCAGACGCTGCGCCATCACGGCGCGCAGCGTAGACGCGAGCAAATACGCCTCGACGCCCATGTCGCGCAGGCGGGTAATGGCCCCGGCGGCGCTGTTCGTGTGCAGCGTTGAGAGCGCAAGACGCCCCGTGGATGCAAACTCGAACGCGACTTCGGCAGTCTCGGAGTCCCGGATCTCACCCACCATCACGACATTCGGATCCTGGCGCAGAATCGAGCGGAGCGTTGCCGCAAAATTGAGGCCGACTTTGTGGTCCATCTGGGTCTGACTGATGCCCGGAAGTCCGTACTCGACGGGATCTTCGAGGGTCATGATGTTATCGCGGCCGTTGTTGAGCCGGGACAGGGAGGCATAAAGAGTCGTGGTTTTGCCGGAGCCAACAGGTCCGGTCACGAGGATGACGCCGTTCGGCTGGGCCAGCGCATCCGAGAAGCGCGCCAGTGTTTTCTCGTCCATGCCCAGTTCCGTCAGGCCCACCAGGGCATTTTTCGTGTCCAGCAGGCGCAGCACGACCCGCTCGCCATATCGCGTGGGCAGCGTGGCAACACGCACATCGATGGACCTCCCGCCAACTGACAGAGAGATGCGCCCGTCCTGGGGCAAGCGTTTCTCCGCGATATCCAGCCGGGCCATGACCTTGATACGCGAGACAATCGGCGCAGCCAGCTTTCGGGGGGGCGTCAAGACTTCAACAAGATCCCCATCAATCCGATAGCGGATGGAAAGATTGCTTTCGAACGGGTCCATATGGATATCCGATGCCCGCCGCTTGATGGCTTCGTGGATCAAACCATTGATGAGACGAATAACCGGCGCATCATCCTGACCATCCAACAGGTCAGCCGCCTTCGGTAGGTCGTCAATCAGGCTTTCAAGCCCACCCCGGCTTTCAACAGCAGCGTCAATGTCGTCATCCGCCATGGGACCGGTTGCAAACGCTTCGGCCAGGATCTGGTCATACTTGTCCTTGTCAAAAGCCTCGACCGCAAACACGTCGCCAAGCGCGCGGCGCGCCTCGATCAGAGCCAATGGGTCAGCCCCCTGACGGACAGCAACCGTTAGGCGGTCACGTCCGGACAGGACGACCAGACCCTTGTCCTTTGCAAAGGCATAGGTGAATTGTGTGGGGGCGAGTTCAGACGGCATCATTTCGGGGGCGGGCTTCCCAGCACTTCCGTGATGAAATTGTCGATGGAGGATGTGCCATCGCTTTCACCTTCCCACAGTTCTTCGGCACGAATGTAGTTGTAGGACCGGCTGGTCGCACCTGCCGCATCCCTGCGGTCACGAATAACCGTGGGGCGGATGAAGACCATCAGATTGGTCCGGCCGAGGGATTTTCCTTCCGTGCGGAACAACCGACCCGCAACCGGAATGTCCCCCAGCACCGGAACTTTCTGATTGGAAAATTCCTCTTTCTGCTCGATCAAGCCGCCGAGCACGATGATTTCACCATCATCCGCGATTACACTGGTTGAGATTTCGCGCGTGTTGAAGACAACATCGGTGACGCCGGCGGCGATAGCCCCCGCAACATTCGACACTTCCTGTTCGATCTGCATGCGAATTGTATTGTCGTTGGAAATGCGTGGCGTGACGGTAAGAGACACACCAACATCCTTTCGCTCGACCGTGGTGAACGGGTTGCTGTTATCATCACCCAGGACCTGTCCCGTTGTGATCGGCACGTTCTGACCGACCAGAAGCGAGGATGTTCCATTGTCGAGGGTCATATTGAACGGCTTCGACAAGATACGGGAGTTCGTGTCGGCCTCGACAGCTGTCAGCACCGCGCCGAACAGCGTATCACCATCCTGTCCCCCTACGCCAACGGTCAGACCGGTCAGGCCAAGCAGGGAATTGAGGGCTGCGGTGGTCAGCGCCTCATTGACGGTCTCATCATCGCCGGAGAAAGGCGTATCATCGCTGATCGCGCCTGCCAGGGTCAGCAGGTTCGGGGCAGATGCGGAGAAATTGGTTGTCGCAAATGGCGTCGAGTTGCTGCCCGTGCCGGACAACAGGAATTGCAGACCAAGTTGGCGCGCCGTGTCGTCTGACATTTCGACGATGATCGCCTCGACGAGAACCTGAGCCCTGCGACGGTCCAGGTCAGAGATCACGCGCTCAAGGCTGAGGAGTGTTTCCGGCGCGGCGCTGATCACGAGCGAATTCGTGGAATCATGATGCGCGATGGTTGTTGCCTCGTTCGGCTCCGCAAGACCGCGACGCTTGTCGATCGCGTATGCGACTTGCTGAAGAATTGGCACGACCTCGTTTGCGTCAGCATTGTTCAGCGGAACTACACGGATTGTGTCTTTCAACCGGTCGCGTCCGTCCAGGTCGGCTGTAACCAGTTTCGCCCGCTCAACCGCAGCAGGATCCCCCCGGAGGATGAGCGCATTGCCGGCTTCCGATGCGATGGCCTTGAAATTGGTCTTGTAGCTGTCTTCAGACGTGCTCGCGTTCAGCGACGTAAGGATGCTCGCCACTTCCGTGGCAGATGTGTTCGCCAACTGGATGGTCGCTGTCACGGACGGGTCGACATCAATATTGCCAACCATGTTCCGCAGGCGCGGTACGTTGGACGCATAGTCGACGACCACGAGCGTATTTGACTGGCTGTTGGCGATTACCTGCCCCTGCTCATCAATAATCGGCTTCAGCATTTTCGCCGCTTCCACCGCGTTCACATGCTTCAGATTGAAGATCTCCGTAGTGAACGCGTTTGAGCCGTAGGCAGACATACCGGCCTCACCAACAGCGCTCTGTTCCGGGACAATGCGGTAAGTTGCCTTGCCCGCCGGGATCGCCGCGAAACCATGCACGCGAAGCGATGACAGGAAAACATCGAAGACCTGCTGGCGCGTCAATGGCGTGGTCGAAGACACGGTGATGCGCTTGGTGCGGGCTTCAGGGTGAACCACGAATGTGTATCCGGTGACCGTCGACACATCCGCAATCAGGGCCGAAAGCTCAACGTCTTCGAAGTTGAGCACGTGGCGCGCTGTATCTGAAGGCGCCTGATTGGCGAGGGCAAAAGCGGACGGTGTCGCCGCTATGAACGCTGTCGCTGACAAGAGGGTTTTGAGTTTCATCGGGATCGGGCCTCCTCTGGCGCGAGCGTGTGGTCGAATGTTTGTCCATCGCGGTCGAGCGTCAGCCGAACCGGGGCGGGATCTGAAAATTTGCGGGCGAGTTCTGCGGGCGGCACGTCTGTGATCGCGGCGCCGTCGAGGCCGATCACGACATCACCCGGTCGAAGGCCGGCCTGGATGAGAACAGTCTCATCGCCGCGCGAGCCGATCCGGTAGCCAACGAAATCGGTTCCGCGGTGAACCGGATCAATCGTGATGCTGGATACCAGATCCGCGCGCGCGACCCGGGATGTCGTTGTATTGGGAGACAAGCCGTCGCGCGCCTCGTTACTGCCGGGAGTTGTCAGCACTGACAGTAATCCCGCGCCGCCCTCCATGAGCAGGGCTTCGGTTTGTCCCGCCTTTCGGAGGGTCACCCGATCTGCATAGATCCGGTGAAGTGTGACGCCATCCAGAATGACTTCTCCCGGCCTGTAGGCCGCGGTCTCGTTGTTCGGTGTCGTGATCCAGGCAATGCCATCGGCCTCGTCTGAAGAGGCGCGGACGCCGCGGAGACGCAAGTTCAGGCTGGTCTCCGGAGCATCGGGTGTGTCGGCCAGAATCGCCGCACCGGCACCGAAGGGATTCTCATGAATCAATCGGGATGTATCCACCGCGATTGCTGATGTCGTGACCATTGGTCCCTGTACCGAAGCACGTACAGGAATGTCTGGCGACACAGCCCCGCCGGGCTCAATGGCAAGCCAGGCGAGCTTGGCAGCGCTCAGGCCGAGTCCGATCACAAGAACGGCTTCAATTGCGCGCAATGCCGGGCTGGCACCCTGCCGCGCAATCTTCGCAAGAGATTCGAACCGTTCCACGCTCAACTCGACCCACTTTCCCCGGTCTTTCAACGACCAACGGGCTCGCGATTCGTGTCGCAAGCCCTTTCACTCAATCTCTCAACCTGGATCAGATCGCGACGTTTGGTCGGCGTCTCACCAGATAACTCCTTAACTCGCGCGAACCGCGCCTGCCAATCAGGTCAGCAGATCCACCGGCACATCGAGGGCGTCTGCCAATCGCTTCGCCGTCTTGAGGCCGTAAGACATTCCGCGCTCGATCGCCGAAATGTGGTTTGGCCGGATGCCGCACAGATCACTCAAGTCCTTCTGCGTCATCAGTCGGTATTGCCGGACAACCCTTACCGGGTTTTCGCCCTCGCGAATCCGCTCAGAGACTTCCTCCGGCACATTGGCGGCGGCATCGCTTTCGACCGAGTTCAGTTGCTGCGCCAGGCCGGCGACCGACTGTTCAAGGTCAGACACCTTCTTCTCAAGGTCCAAAACCTTGATTTCCAAGGAATAAACCAGCTCAAAGTCGCTTGACACAGCTATGCCCCTCTGCAGTTGCTGCACCGATATGCGCTTTTCTGTACGGTTTAATGTCGGGAGTAATAAAGTTCTGTGACAGCCTCAGCCGGCGTCCCGTCTTGCGGGCCATAATCGCTTAACCGAATCGCCGCCTCCTCAGGCTACGCGATTTCGGGAGCTGACCATGTCGATTAAATGGGTTCGCCGCAGGGCGCATATGCGCCGCCTTCCGTCCGGCCAAACTGTTGAGGTTGCGGCCTCCTGGATGCCCATTGAACGCAATGAAAGCGGCAGTCCGGAGCGATCGAGTCATTCCGCATGCCCAATCTGCGGCGCGCCGATCCTCAGCCAGCGCATGCCAAATGGCGGCTGGGTTCACTATGAGCGTCACCGCAATTTCAGCCGGATCAAACATCCCTGCTTTTATAGAGGGGATGATATGGCCCCGGCACGCGACGAGGAAACAGGCGACCTATTCGCAGAGCTCTGACGCGCACATTTTACCCCGCTCACACGATTATGGAGTACACATTTTCGCGCACCCATGAGCATTGGGGATGATCTCGCCCCTGCGCGGTGTTACCAGTCCTGTTCAAACGGCGAACGAACGCGCGCCGATGTAATACGGGATCATCGTCATGACGAATTTCGACGCACTGAAATCCATGGAACAACGCCTGCTCTGGCTGTCATCCTGGATCGTGCACAACGCCAACCATCTTCGCCCAAAGGAAGACGGAGACGTTAAAGTCGGCGGCCATCAGGCTTCCTGCGCGTCGATGGTGTCCATCATGACCGCGCTCTACTTCCACACATTGCGCCCGGAAGACCGCGTTGCGGTGAAGCCCCACGCATCACCTGTCTTTCACGCCATGCAATACATGATGGGAAACCAGACGCGCGAAAAACTCGAAAACTTTCGCGGCTATGGCGGCGCCCAATCCTATCCCAGCCGCACCAAGGATGTGGATGACGTCGACTTCTCCACAGGATCGGTCGGGCTTGGCGTTGCAATCACGGCCTTCGCCTCCCTGATGCAGGACTATCTGGAAGCGAAAGATTGGGCCGGCGACCGAAAACTGGGGCGCATGATCGCTCTGGTTGGCGATGCCGAACTCGACGAAGGCAATGTCTATGAATGCCTGCAGGAAGGCTGGAAACATGGCCTGCGCAATACATGGTGGGTGATCGACTATAATCGCCAGAGTCTGGACGGCGTGGTCCATGAGGGGCTTTGGGAAAAAATCGACGCGATCTTCAAGGCGTTCGGCTGGCGAACCGTGGTGCTGCGTCACGGCGTGCTGCAACGGGCCGCCTTTGAAGAACCCGGTGGTGAGGCGCTGAAGGAATGGATCCAGTCCTGTCCAAATGCTGACTACTCTGCCCTCACCTATCAGGGCGGCGCGGCATGGCGCAAACGCCTGTTGGACGATATTGGCGACCAGGGCGATGTTACAGCCTTGTTGGAAAAGCGAAGCGATGAAGAGCTAAGCGCGCTCATGAACAATCTGGGCGGGCAGTGCGTTCAGACGCTGACAGATGCTTTCGACAGTATCAACGATGATCAGCCTACAGTCTTCCTTGCCTACACGATCAAGGGCTGGGGCACGCCGCTGGCCGGACACAAGGACAACCATGCCGGCCTGATGAACCCGCCGCAAATGGCAGACTTCCAGAAGCGCATGAATGTGCCCGAAGGGCAGGAATGGGAGAGACTGGCAGGCATCGACGATCCCGACGCGCTTCAGGCACTGATGGACACTGCCGCCTTCTTCGCAGAGGGGCGCCGCCGCTTTGAAGCCCCACGAGTGGAGAGCTCCGGGCCGGTATTCCTTGACGATCGAAACCAGTCGACCCAGGCAGGCTTCGGAAAGATTCTGGACGCAATCGCCAAATCTGACAGCGAACTGGCGGACCGCATCCTCACCACCTCGCCTGACGTTACTGCATCAACCAATCTTGGCCCGTGGGTAAACAGGCGCAGCCTGTTCGCACGCGAGTCCAAGGGAGATACGTTCCGGGAACAGAGAATCCCCTCGACGCAGAAATGGCAGTTCTCCCCCGAGGGCCAGCATATCGAACTTGGCATTGCCGAAATGAATTTGTTCCTGATGCTGGGCGCAGCGGGATTGTCACACAGCCTATTTGGTGAACGTATCCTTCCCATCGGCACAGTGTATGACCCCTTTGTGGCGCGTGGCCTCGATGCGCTTAATTATGCCTGCTATCAGGATTCCCGCTTCATCATTGTCGGAACGCCATCGGGCGTCACGCTGGCCCCGGAAGGTGGCGCGCACCAGTCTATCGGCGCGCAGCTAATCGGCATGAGTCAGGACGGACTGGTCTCATTCGAACCGGCATTCCTGGACGAGTTGTCCATCATCATGGATTGGTCATTCGACTACCTTCAGCGCAGCGGCGAAGGCGACCCCGATGAACGCACATGGCTCCGCGATGAAACAGGCGGCTCCGTTTATCTTCGGCTGACCACCCGCTCCATTGACCAGCTTGGCCTCAAAGCACGCGACGACGCAGAGTTTCAGCGCGGCGTTGTCGATGGTGGCTATTGGCTGCGCGAACCCGGTCCAAACTGCGAAGTCGTGATCGCCTATCAGGGCTGTGTCGCGCCGGAGGTAATTGAAGCGGCCGGCCGCATCGGCAATGACCGGCGTGACATCGGCGTATTGGCAATTACCTCAGCTGACAGACTGAATTCGGGCTGGACCGCCGCAAGGCGTGCGAGAGCCAGAGGTCATGTGGATGCTACCAGCCAGATTGAACGACTGATGGGGTCGGTCTCACGCGATGCAACCCTGATCACGGTGACGGATGGCCATCCGGCGACGCTGGCCTGGATCGGCTCGGTCATGGGACACCGCACAGCGCCGCTCGGCGTGGAGCATTTCGGTCAAACCGGCACAATCAACGATCTCTATCGGCACTTCATGATTGATGCCGACGCCATCGTCTCCGCCGCAAACCACCTCTCAGCCGGGCGCAAGATACGCCTCGCGAAACAGATCTGACCACTCGCCGTCGCCAGCCGGTCACCAGTCAATCTCCGGCTCACCGACCCAGATGGGGGAACTCCATGCGCGCACAGGCCTGTCCTGAAGCGTGGGAATGGTCACGCGTATAGGCGCCGCCTGTTCTACGCGGGCATAATAGATCGCGTGCCCGACGGCTGGCGCCGTCCACTCTGCTTCGAAGTCCAGCCCCAGATCTCCGCTGCGATGAAACACCGGCTCCCACTCCGCATCTTCGCCGAACACGTAGCGGTAGACTTCAATCTCCGAGATGCCGGCCGTTCCATGAACTTCCAGCCGGAAATCAAGCTCCGTCACATCTTCTGAGAGAACACTGCCCATCGGCTGACCATTGGCAGAAAAGTCGAGCAGGATGCGCTCACCCGTCGTGCCATACATGGCCCCATCCCGCATGGACTGCAGGAGTGCGTCACGGGTTAGTTCAGGGGCCATGATAGCCGTTAGTCCGTTGGCGCGTTTGCCCGGCTGTCCGTTGTGATCGTCTGACGCCGCCAGCGTGAACAGCTTCATCCCCGCCGCCCAGGCGTCTCGCACATAATGCGCCCCGCGTTTCGACAGGGAGAAGCCAGGCGTACTTCCCGCATTCTCATAGGATAGCGGGTCGGATGGGTCGTACATCTCGCTCTGGCCGTGGGCGCTGAATATCTCGATGTGACGCATCTGTCGCGGGAAACGGTGTGAGCCGTCAAAGTTCGCGCCGCCCCAGCCGATGCCTGTGTGATGCGTCGCGACAATCATCTGCTCTCGATCAATATCCTCTTCGAGCGCAGTCAATTTGTCTTCGTTCATCCCCCTGCCCGCGCCATACCGTTGGCTTTCAATGGCAGGTCCGGAGCAGGTCGGGAAATAGCCATCCAGATGATAGCCGATACCGCCTTCGAACCCGAGGATCGTTACGAACTCACCGGGCGAGTTGTATGACTCACACCAATCCTGGGTCTTCTGCCAGTATCCCGCTTCCAATCCAAACACATGATTGGTTAGCGCCGCATAGTCGAGCGCGGAGACATCTCGCGCATATGTATAATGATCAGGATCTGCAACCGAACTCAGCGCGTCCGCGCTCCAGGCATTGTGGGAGTGCAAATCTCCCCACCACGGCCCGTTCGGCGTGTCCGTAATCCGAACGGGATTGGACAAGGTGCCACTGACATCGAACCGATAGATGCCGGGCCCGTCCAGCGTGACGACGCGTTCAACGCGTCCCGTATACAGGATCATCTCATCAAGGACCTCTCCGTCCAGCGATAGATTCACGCTGTCTTCGCTGGCGGACAGATTGTCATACTTGTCGCGTGAAATGATCTCTACCTTGAACGGCTCACCCGGCCGTACAGATGACGGCACGATAACTTGCCGGGACGCTGTCGATCCTGCCTCTACGACAAAAGTCGGGTCCTGTGCCATGCGAACCTTGTTCACATCCACGCGCACCGGAAATGCCCCACTGGCGACCCAGGGTGTGGTAGTGGAGTAGGTCATGACGACTTCGCCGCCGGGCGGAATATCCGCGCCCTTCAGCACAGCCGTGACCCGCTGGCCGTGACGCTCTGCCGCCGCCTTTCCCACATCGTCAAACTGCAGCCTGCGGATGCGAAGACTGAATTTCGCCTTCGGTGCATCGGGCGACGTAACGGTGACCGTGTCCCAGAGCATGATCTCCCGCGTGTCAGCCCGTCCCGTAAAAATGTAGCCGATCGCGACGCCGATCACGTCTACAATGGAAGCTGGCTTCTGCAAGGTTTTGGTAAGCGAGTAACTGAGGTCATAGGTCAGCGCAGCGTTGGGCAGCTGCGTACTGATATTCGAACCGCGCTTGAGACCATCCGGAAAGGCAATTCTGACGCGTATAGGCGCAGATACGTGGGCCGGCATGACAGCTGGTTCCACAAGGGCAGTAATGTTCGGATTGATCTCTTCCGCTTTCTTCTCGAAAGTTTCCATCCGGCTGATCCTCTGCCACAGGAAGCCCACAATAAAGAGAACGGCCACGCCAATCAGAATGTACTTCGCAATACGACGTTTTTTCATAAAACTCCCTCCCCCGAGCTTATTTGAAATCAGGGATTTAGAACAGATTGAGTGACAAGGCGAACATCACCGATCAATCCGATCTTTGGATGCTTCTTCTCGCCAAGCCCTGCCATGAATTCCATTTTCGGTTCTTCACCGGACTCTGCTCGCGCAACCAGTTCGTGGAACCGTGGCGGCGTTACGGTCAGCGTGATCTGGTTCTCGCCTGCGTGAAGCGCGGAGGAGATATCGATCTCATATGGTGGCAGCACAAGCCGCCCCAAGTCGCTTCCATTCACCGAAACCGCCACGCTACCTTCGACGCGCTCCATCACCAGATAGATCGGACCCGGGATCTCGGACACAGAAGTGGTGGCTGAATAGACGAGCCCGGTCCCTTCGTCACGAAATCCTTCAAGGCTTGCCGCATCAACGAGTGGAGACTTCAACTCGGCCTCAAAGGTGCCAGCCTTCAGCGACCACTCTGTCACTGAAATGCCTTCGCCAATGGGCAACGACTCGTAGACGACAGCGCCGGGCAGTTCGCCGGGCGTCTCGATCAGGAAGAGAGACGCCAGAGCCGGAAAGGCTAGCTCGACCTGCCCTTGGCTGGCTTCCTCAAATTTGAATGCCTGACCCGATTTCGGATCAAATGCATAGAGACTGCTACCCTCATCCAGCATCACGTCCACAGTCACGCGGGTCGCCGTCGCACTCTGGTTTGAGAGGAAGTGAATTGCGCTATCATCCGACTGAACACGGGTAACCCGGCGTACAGTACTGGCCCCGGCAAAGACGAAGTTTCCTTTCGCCCAGGCTTGCAACGCGCCCGCATCCGACAATGTACGGTTGGCTTCCAGCACGCGCATTATGTCGGCGATTTGGGCATCTCTCACCTGATGATCCAAATAACCTGGCTGACGGGTTGGTGTGCGCCCCATGATAGCGACGCGATCCGATATGGCCGAAAGCGCCTGGGCCGATTCCAGCTCGATCCACGGCGTATCAAACAACAGGATTTTCTGGTCCGTATTGAGCGTATCGAGACGATGCGTGAGTGCGTCATCATTTATCCAGGTCCATGTAATGCCACGCTCATCCAGTTCTTTCACGATCGGCATGAGGCGTTCGAGCCAAAGCGTGCTTTCCAGTTTCTCGATCTCAGGCAGCTTGACGAAGGGAATGCTGCCACCTGCCTCTTTATCAGCGCGGTCGACTTCGTCGGGCATAGCGCCCATGAAGAGGAACAGATCCTTTGCTTGCTCGCTGATGGACAGCTCACTCGGGAATCCGAGGAATGGATAATAGATCAGGACGTCAGCATCTGGCTTACCTGCCTGTAGAAGGTTCTGTGAACGGACCAGATAGGTGTTGATCTCTTCCAACGTATTCCAGATTGAGGATTCTGGCCCATAGTTTCCGGAATAATTGAACTCTCCGCCACTTCCGTGGAAGGGGTGCCAGCCCATTTCACCGAATGCCTCTGCATATTCTGGCCGATCGGAATCATAGGGCACGCCATGATAGAGAATCTGATTTACGCCAGACAGGAACAGCTTGTCTGCGGCCGCCTTGATCCGTGCCGGCGAAACAGCATAGCCCATTTCCGACCACACGAAGGATTCGCTTGCGATAACTGGTCGGTCATAGAGCAGTCCCGCAGCTCCCGCGAGCTTCAACGAGAATTCCGAACCGCCGCCATACAATTGCTCCATCTCCGGAATGTGATTGCGACCAAGTGCCTGAATCGCATCCAAATCCATTCCGTAGCTTTGGCCCTTGGACAGCAAGCCCCGGGCCTCTGCCCAATCCGCGCTCCCCCCAACGAAGCGATCCACAAGGAGATCAGAAATTGTCTTCTGATAATCGAAGCGAATGCGCTCGTCGTTTTCTGTTAGTTTGAAGCTTGGTGCCGCGTAGACCCGAGCCACGTCTCGCACATAGAAATTGTCGCGCACATCGACGAAGACAGCAGGAATAAGGGGCGCAAGATCATATCCCCGACGGCTCTCGAACTCCTCCAGAATATCAGGCGTGCCCAGGCGGTCTGCCATAAATTCGATACTGTCATTGAAGAAACCGGTGAACCCGTCGCCATAATGCGCGCTCAAACCTGTGCGCTCCCCAAACGCGTAGGCGTAGTGCCCGCTCAGGATTTCTGTATCCAGATGGTCCACAACGAAGCCGGAAGAATCCCCGGCCACAAGAACCGGTGCAGACCCGGAGGGCTGGCTCCACGCCGAAACAATGACCCATTCGCCTTCAGGCGCATCCCAGGACAGCCGACCATCCACAACGCGGTCTGTCAGGACAATAGCTGACGCACCGTCCAGCTCTACAGTGTCGGTTGCAACCATCGGACTTCCGTCTCGCTTTCCGCCAATCTTTTTGGCCGCGACGACGCTTACCAGCTGGCCCAGCTCGGGCACAAAATTGTTCAGGTCTGCCCCGGGCGACGCATGGCTGAACGCCATCTCGCCATAGGCCATCAGATGGTCCCCAAAGCCCGCTTTCGGTGCTGGCAGATCAAAACTGACCTCTCGACCACCGGAAACCGTCTTCTCGGAGAAACGCAATTCCCGAAGTCCTTCATCAACCGGCACCTGTGGACCACCTGCCGGCCAACCGCTCAGATGGTTCAGGTACAAATCGAAGTTCAGGTCTGATGCACACGCCATGACCTCGGAGAGTTCGGCGTTGAATTCATCTGATCCGAACGATCGAATACTTGCCTGGATTTCGTCTGAATCAATATCGAGTCCCGCTGCGAACGCCTGAATCTCGACGCCGCCAAACCCTTTGGCATCAAAGGCTGTTAGCTGCGCGCATGCCGTCTCGGCCGAAACATCTCCACCGGGCCACCACCACCGGGTCCACGGCCGGCGCTCCTCCGGCGGATGGGTCAGGGCTCCCGGTTGGGTCAGGTCCAGTTCATAGCTGAGATTGATCGCGCTTTTTGGTGCGCCGACCTGCTCCCGATACTCCAGCAAACTGCTCACCTCGGGATTATTATCCGGAAGCGTCATATGGGATTTGATCTTGCCATTCAGCCAGAACCAGCCAATCGCCACCGCGAGCAGTGCAAGCACGACAAGCGCCCCGATGCCGATTCCCAGCCACTTCAATATCCGGCCCATGTTTCTTCCCTCGTGTTTTGTCGGCTGGCAGTTGCTCCGGCCAGCTATGATTGTTCAGCAGGTATGCCACGCCGTCAAAGGCGCAGCGCACCCTCGGCCAGCGCATCCCGGTCCGAGATGGTGTACGGCCTGTAGCTCTTTTCCCGTTCGTCCAGAATGAAAACGCCATCCACGTTCGCAAGCCGGTCAATGCCCTGCTTGACCAAATCCACTTTGGACAGCTTCAACGTCCCCGTTGTGTCGTGGCCGTCGACGATACGCAGAAAGACGGGCCGTGCATATGACGGCAAATGCTTTGCAATCTCTTCGTATACAGATGCCACTGAGAACGTCTCATCGACCGACACAGCCGCCATTCCCGCTTTGCCGTCAAACCCTGGGACGGGCACGCCGAACACATTGGCAATGGTCACCCCCGGAACATGGGACATCACTTCCGCGACCTCTGTGGTCGATACATTTTCCGACTTCCAGCGGAAAGTATCGCCAACCCGGTCCACAAAATAGAAACGTCCCATCCTGTCCCGGCGCATCAGGTCACCCGAACGGAACCAGGCATCATTTGCTTCAAATACATTGCGCAGGATCTTCTTCTCAGTCGCGGATTTGTCGCTATACCCCTCAAAACTGTTGCGGGTTTCCGTCTGCTTGATTGCACCAATGGCCTCGCCGGGCTCGTCTATATCTGCCTCCATGCAGAGGCCATCAGGCGTTCGAAGGATCTCACCTGTAACTGGGTCGGTCTTCACGACCCTTATCAACATCTGCTTACGGATGATGGGAGGCACACAGCCCACCGACCCAATCGTTCCATCCAGATTGATGAGAGAGATATTACCTTCTGTTGATCCGTAGAATTCGAACAATTGCTTGATGCCCGTTCGGTTTACAAATTGCCGCCAAACATCAGGCCGCATGCCATTCCCGAGGCCACGGGTCATCTTGTGCGTCCGCTCCGCATCGCTGGGTGGCTGGTTCATCAGGAACCGCCCAAGCTCTCCAACATAGATGAACATGGTCGCGCCATACTCGCGGGCTTCGTTCCAGAAGGCGCTGGCCGAGAATTTGCGACGCAAGAGGATTGCGGCCCCCGTGGTCAACGCAATGCCCACACCGCAGACGCCGGTTGTCCCGTGATAGAGCGGGAGCGTCTCGTAGATCACATCATCAGGCCCGACCTGGCACGGGGTCGCGAAACTGCGCATCATGATCAGGCATCGCGCATGGGTCATCTTCGCCGCCTTGGGCAGGCCAGTGGTGCCGGACGTGTAGATTAGAAGCGCGACATCCTTGCCCCGCAAGGCATCCCTTTGAGATCGGTCAGGGCGATCCGAGGAAAGAGTTTCGAGCCAGTTGGAGAACGTGCTGCCCGGATCAAGAATTTCGACAGGCACAGTGCTGTCTACCAGATCGGCGCGAATGTCCCGCACACGGGCGTCCAGCTCCTGACAGGTAATGATTGCCTTGGCTTCAGCCACATTAAGACAATGCGTCAGGCCGGTGCCAGACAGATGCGAATTGATCAGCGCCGTTATCACACCAATCTTCGACAGGCCGAACCACACCGCGACATAGTCCGGTCGGTTGTCCATGAACAGGGCGACCGTGTCTCCGGGCTTCAGCCCTATATTCTGCCCCCAGGCCGCTATCCTGTTCGCCCGCGCCTCAAGATCGGCATAGGTGGAGCGCGCGCCTTCAAAGATAAAAGCGGTGTTGTCCGCGAAGCGATCAACCGTGCCTTCAAGAACGTCCGGGATCAGCACCGACCCAAGCGGCGTGAAAGCTTTGGTGTCCTGATCGATCTGTCGGAGCTTTGCCGTATAGACAATCTGCTTCCACAAGCGGGAAAGTGCGCCGCCATCACGACGATCAGATTGGTCCGCAGGCTTGGCACCCCGCTTCGCAAGCGACAAATCCAAAGCTTCCTCCACTTTTTCTCCACTTGTAATCTTTTTATCTGATCGCTAAGCTCGCGCAACAGATCACAAATGGCAATTGTAATTTTCTCCAATTGAAATTATTTCTGTTTGAACCGGTCGGCAACAGGCTTGGCAAAAATATTTACGGGAGGATGTCGGCCGCTTGCGCCGACATTGGCACTTTATGAACTCTATTGCGTCTCAGGGCCTATCGGTCTCGCCTGCCACCCAAATCGGCTTCGGACGCAGAGCCGGGTTTGGCCTCGGCGATTTCGGCATCAATATTTTCTGGAACATGACGAATCTTTTCGCCATGTTCTTCTATACTGATGTCGCGGGCCTGCCGAACTTCATGGCCGGGCTCGTGATCTTCGGAGCGATGCTCTGGGATGCGGTGACAGACCCACTCGTCGGTCTGCTCGCGGACCGCACCCGCACAAGGCTTGGCCGCTTCCGCCCCTACCTTTTCCTTGGCGCAATTCCGCTCGGCTTGTCCTTCATGTTCATGTTCAGGACCGGCAATCTCGAACTGGGTGCGTTGGCGCTTTACGCCTTTGCCACGCAGATCATTTTCCGAACTTTCTACACAGTTGTCAGTGTTCCTTATGGATCCTTGTCGGCTCGCATGACGAAGGACCCGAACGAGCGAAGCGCGCTGGCAGTCTACAGAATGGTATTCGCCACCACCGCCGGCATCCTGATCGCTGCATTCACACGAGACGGCGCTGCGGTGCTCGGCGGCGGGGACCTCAAGCTTGGTTTTGAACGCCTGGCAATGGTGTACGCCGCGCTCGGCGCCGCCGCCGTCCTGGCATGTGCCGTCTTCACGCGCGAGCCTGATATTGACCAGAACGAGCCATCCGCAGCCCTGCGAGACCAAGCCCGCATGATGCGACAGAACTCTGCGTTCTGGATCGTCTTCGCCACGACAGTGATCGGGGGTATCGGCTCCACCATCGCTGGCAAGGCGATGTTGTATTACCTGAAATACAATCTGAATGCCGAACACCTGTTCGGCGTGGTGATGTTCAGCATCACTTTGATGGTAATGTTCTGCGTACCGATCTGGGGCTTTCTTTCCCGGCGGATAGGCAAACGGGCCGTCTGGGCGTGTGGCGCCTCCATTTCAGCCATCACGACGGCGCTACTTTTCTTTAATCCTGTGGAGACGGCTCTTGTCGTTACGCTGATCCTAATCTTCGGGGCGATCGGATCATCGGCAAGTTATGTCAGTGTCTGGTCCACGCTTCCTGACACGGTTGAATATGGCGAATGGAAAACCGGCGTTCGGTCTGAATCGCTTGTTTTCGGCGCAATCGCATTTGCACAGAAACTGTCGCTTGGCGTTGCCACCCTGTTCAGCGGCTTCCTGCTCGATGCTTTCGGATATGTCGCCAATCAGGAGCAGACGCCACAGGCGCTGATGGGCCTGAAACTCATGATTTCTGTCATCCCTTTCATGGCGGCGATCACCTGTCTCGTCCTGATCCTCAACTACAAGCTCGACCAGGCGCGACACCGAGAGATCGTCCGTGACATCGAGCTGCGCGAAAGCCATTCCGACTCTCAGTAAAAGGACCCCGCACGCCCTATGGTCAATGCACACAAAGACTTCAACACGGCCCCTCTGGACCCGGCTCTTGAGCAGGAAGTCAAATCCATCGTCGATGACTTGTCTCTGACCGAGAAGGTGAAGATGCTGTCAGGACACGGCTTCTTCGAGAAGTTCTTTGGCGAGGAAAATCGACAGTTCGGTCAACGCGCCTATCCTGCGGGCAGCGGCAACGAACGTCACGATATTCCGTCGCTATACTTCTGCGATGGGCCGAGAGGCGCGCGACACAAGCGGAATACCACCTGCTTTCCAGTCACCATGGCGCGCGGAGCGACCTGGGATCGCGACATTGAACGCCGCGTGGGTGAAGCCATCGCGATTGAAGCGCGCGCGCTTGGCGCCTCAATATCCGGTGCCGTCTGCATCAACTTGCTGCGCCATCCGGCTTGGGGCCGCGCACAGGAAACCTATGGCGAAGACCCCGTGCACCTCGGTGAAATGGGCGCAGCGCTCACAGAGGGACTTCAGACTCACAACATCATCGCCACCGCAAAACACTTTGCAGTCAACAGCATCGAAAACTCGCGTTTCAAGGTTGATGTGCGCGTCACCGACCGCGCATTGCATGAAGTCTACCTGCCGCATTTCAAACGTGTGCTGATGTCAGGCTGCGCGTCCGTCATGAGCGCCTATAACAAGATCAATGGCGACTATTGCGCCCACAGCGTTCCGTTGCTGCGGAATATTCTGAAAGAGCAATGGGGCTTCAGAGGGTTCGTCCACTCTGACTGGGTGAAAGGATGTTACGGCGCCGACGCAGTTACGGCTGGTCTGGATGTCGAGATGCCCGAAGGAATTTTCTATGGCAGCAACCTCGAAGGCGCTGTCGAACGTGGGGAAGTGGATGAGGCACATGTCGACGAAGCGGTGACGCGCATTCTGCGCACCCAGTTCACATTCGCGCGGGCCGACGATCCCAGAACCTATTCCGAAGAAGACCTTGCCTGCGAAGCCCATATCCAGTTGTCGCGGGAAGTCGCCGGGAAAAGTTTCGTCCTCCTGAAAAATGACGGTCTGCTCCCGCTTGATCGCGACAAGCCGCAAACAATCGCTGTGATCGGCAAACTTGCCGCCGAAGTGAATCTCGGTGATCGAGGTTCATCCAGCGTGAACCCGCCCTATGCGGTTACGATCCTTGATGGCCTGAAATCTGCCGCCGGACCAGACACGCAGATTGTATTTGACGACGGATCTGACCCTGCACGCATGATCGAATGCGCAAAGGCTGCTGACGTGGTGATCGCCATTGTTGGCTATACCTGGGAGGATGAAGGAGAGTTTATCCCCGGAAATGAAGCCCTGGAAGGTCTGGACCCGGACAAACAAATGCCATCGCGCGGCGGTGATCGATCGTTCCTCAATCTGCTGAAATCCGACGAAGACATGATCGCTGAACTGTCGGATGCGAATGACCGTCTGCTGGTTGGCGTAATGTCCGGCAGCGCGGTCATCATGGAATCCTGGCGCAACAAACCTGCGGCAATCATGATGACATGGTACCCCGGCATGGAAGGCGGCAACGCCTTTGCCTCGGCCATTTTTGGCGACATCAATCCGGAAGGACGCCTGCCATTCACAATTCCGACCGATGCGGACCATTTGCCATTCTTCGATGCCGAAGCAGACGACATCAAATACGGTCTCTACCACGGTTACACGCTGCTGGAAAAATCGGGGCAGCGTGCGGCCTTCCCGTTCGGCTTCGGCCTTGGCTACACTGAATTCACATATGGCGACATCAGAGCGACAAAGGGCGACAAACTGCCAACATTCGAGATCGATGTTACAAACACGGGCGACAAACCCGGCACCGAAACCGTGCAATTCTACATCGGCTTTGGCGAGAGCCTGATCGACCGCCCCGTCAAACTGCTTCGAGGTTTTGAAAAACTATTCCTTCGCCCGGGCGAAACAAAAACAGTCGCCTTTTCCGTGACCCATCAGGACCTGGCCTATTACGACGAGACCTCACGGTCCTGGCAAGTCGAACCTGTTGGTCATACGGCACATATCGGCGCGAATTGCGAAGACGCACTCACCCGCACCGTTCGCTTTGAAACAGAGCCGGCAGACGACTCATGAAGATTGCCATATGGTCCCCAGCCCAAAGCCAGTGTAAGGAATTTGCATGACAAATTCGAAAACGGCCACGAAAACACCCCAGCAACCCGTGCAAGCACGAGCCATCGAGACGCGCGCCCGAATCATTGAAGTCGCGATGAAAACCTTCGCCGAACGCGGATATGACGGGGCCAACACGCGCGACATTGCGGACGAGGCTGGCGCGACGCATGGCGCGATCCGCTATCATTTTGGCACGAAAGAAGAGCTCTGGAAGAAAACCATCGAGACGATGTTCCACCAGCTACGCATGCACGTCTATGGTGAGGACGGCACGGAGCTTTTGAACATAAAAGATCCCGTCAAAAGCATGCGGGAGTTCCTGTCGCGCTACATCCGCTATTCGGCAAACAACCCTGACCATGCACGCATCATGATTTCAGAATCCGTGCGCGGCGGCCCGCGGCTCGAGTGGATGGCAGAAAACTTCATCAAGCCTGCCCACAAGATCCTGATGAAGGAAACGCAGAAACAGATCAAATCAGGACTGCTGCCCGATCTGCCACCGGTTTCGATGTTCTACATTATCGTTTCAATGTGTCAGATGCCCTTTGTCCTCTCCAAGGAAATCAAGCTTCTCCACAAACTCGACCTGCAAAAGAACCCAGCAATTGAGCAGCACATCGATGCTGTCATGGCTGTGCTGGTGCGCAACGGAAGCTAGTTTCAAGAATTGGAAGCGCAGATAAGCGTACTGTTTTTCGATAAAAACATTTCCATTGAAATGTTTTGAGTGTATCCTCCCCGCAGATCAGAAACAGACAATCTCTGGGGAGAACATGAAACGTATCCGAACATTATCGCTTGCCCTGATTGCCGGCTTGGCACTCGGGGCTTGTGGCGACAAAACCGAATCCGAAGTGCCAGCGTTAACCTACGAACTGGATGAAGCAACTCGGCGCACATTGGCTGACGGCGAAGTTATAGGCACGCGCGGTCGGGATGATGCCTTTGCATGGTACGGAATTCCTTTTGCGGCTCCGCCGGTCGGAGACCTCAGGTGGCGTGCGCCTCGCCCGGTCGAGGCATGGGACACGCCACTCGAAGCCACCTTTCCCTTCAACCGCTGCGCTCAGCTGACCAGCAGTTTTGAGCCCGATCGCGAAGAAGGCGAGCTCGCGGGAAAAGAAGACTGCTTGTATCTGAACGTTTGGGCCCCATCGAATTCGGACAGTGAGCCCAAGCCGGTCATGGTCTGGATCCACGGCGGCGCCAATGTCTGGGGCTATGCCGGACAATACGAAATGGGTCGCTTGGCTCAATCACAAGATGTTGTCGTTGTGGGCATCAATTACCGCCTCGCCATGATGGGGTGGTTCGGGCATCCTTCGATCGTGTCGACGGCCGAAACAGATCTCGACCGTTCCATGAATTTTGGCACGCTGGACCAGATTGCCGCCCTCGAATGGATACAGAAGAACATCGGCGCGTTTGGTGGAGATCCGAACAACGTAACCGTATTCGGCCAATCGGCCGGCGCGTTTAACGTCGCCGCATTGATTTCTTCGCCACTTACCGAAGACCTGTTCCATAAGGCGATCGTCCAGAGCGGCGGGTTTCGCAGTACGTCCTATCAGGATGCTGTTGATGGCCCCGCCAACGAAGCGCGTCGGCGGGGCGCTGCGTCACAAGAATTTGTCGCTCACTTGGTCGATATGGGCAGTCTCCCCCCCCAGGACTCCATGAGTCCTGAGGAGTTGGCCACGCGCCTTCGGGCAATGTCGCCCGCTGAGATCTTTGACGCCTACAAGAAGCTCCCCATCGCGGTAGACGCAGCTGGGTTGATCAATCCGGTCGATATTTCCCACGACGGCGTTGCCTTGCCAGAAGAAGGCATTCGCAATGCCCTCATCAACGGCTCCGAAATGCGGGATGTGCCCCTGATGGTCGGCACCACGAAGGATGAATTCAAAGGCATAGCGTTCGTCGACAAGGAAATGGTCGGCAATTTCTTCAACATCGCATTCTGGCCAAAAAACAAGAAAGCCTACACCGCATACGGATACTATCCGAATGCCCTCTGGTCTTATCATGGGGTCGAAGAAGTGGCTGATTACTGGACACGTCATCGGTCATCGCCTGTCTACACGTACCGGTTTGATTGGGACGAGCAAGGCAAAGCGTTCACAACGGATGTGAGCTTCCTGGTTGGTGCTTCTCATTCACTCGAGATCCCATTCGTTATTGGCGGTTTTGATGACAAGGTCGGAGACCCGATGGGCGTGTTTTTCAACAAGAAAAACAGGGCTGGCCGCGAATCGCTATCCGGAAAAATGATGGAGTACTGGGCCAATTTCGCCTATGAAGGCGCCCCCGGCAAAGGTCGCTCCGGCACATTACCAGAATGGTCCGCCTGGAAACGAGGTGATGACACGGACCGACTGATGATCCTTGACACAGAGGAGGATGGCGGCGTCCGAATGATCCACGATATTCCATCAGCCGAGGAATTGTTCGAAGCCTTCCAGGATGACAAGCGCTTTCGCAAGCAGAGTGTGCGATGCAAAACCGCTGATATGGCACTGGAAATCATGAACATCGTTGGCGGTGAAATGGAGCCTTGGGAAGCCTACCAGGCTGATCATTGCAACTCCTGACCACGAAACCAGGCTGGAGCGGAATCGCGCTCCAGCCTGGGGCCACCCTCCACATCTCTGCCACACCTGCCACGCATTACTTAAAAACTCGCCCAAGCCAAAAAGATTGCACTTGACATGTTTTTAGGTTTCGGAGCATCGTCCCCTCACGAAATCAGCTGCTGAACGCAACGTCGGACAGCGGATTAGAAAAGATGGGCCAACGGCCCCGCACACGTTGTGCGAAGGGAGGAAAATTATGGGAAACATCCAGCGCAAGCTGTTACTTTCGTCTGTCGCTCTGGCGAGCACGGGATTCGTCGCGCCTATCGCAATGGCACAGGACGCCACCGATATGCCACCTGCGGTCACTGATGAGGACTCTCGAGAACTCGATACCGTCACGGTTACGGTTTCTACTGGCACATTGCTTCGCGGCGTCAGCCCAGTTGGTGCAAACGTGCTCAGCATAGATCAGGAAGCCATTGCCGAGATCGCACCGGCATCTTCCATCGACCTGCTGGCCCGCGTTCCGCAGGTGACGAACACCTTCAATACGCTGCCAACCGCACTAGGCAATGTCGGCGTACCATTCCCGCGACCCAACATCCGAAATCTTGGAAACGCCGGGTCAGACACTACACTGACGCTTCTCAATGGCCACCGGCTGGTCGGCTCAGGCGCGCTACAATCTGCGCCAGATGTCACAACGATTGCACCAGAAGTTCTGGGCCGCCTGGAAGTTGTCGCGAATGGTGGGTCGGCCACCTATGGTTCTGACGCTGTCGGCGGCGTGATCAACTTCATCACACGAAACGAGATTGACGGTATTGAAGCCAGCTACCGGCACGGTTTCGGCGACAAGTACAAATCCTCTGACGCCTCTCTCTCACTCGGTAAGGTATGGGAGTCAGGTGATGCGTACATCACGCTCAACCATACGAATAATGATGAAGTATACGGTCGAGATCGCGACTATGTTCAGCAGGACCATACGTCTCGCGGTGGCGATGACTTCCGTGTTTTGAATTGTTCGCCCGGACATATTACGCTTGGCGACATCAATTTCTTTCTGCCAAACCGCCTGCCGGGCGAGAACCGTTGCGCTGAGACTGACTTCACGACCCTGTATCCCGAACAGGAAAACACACGTGCTTTCGCCAACCTCACCCAGTCATTTGGTGAGTCTCTCGTATTCGACGTTACGGCTTATTACTCAGACCGCGAAGTCACCAACCAAGGTGGAGGACTGCTTCTGGGAACAGGCCTCAGCGGCAGCGGCCTGATTACCGCAGCCAACCCGTTTTTCCAGACCATTGTAGGAGAGCCCGCCCACCAGGTTAGCTTCAGTTATGACGAAGTCTTTGGGACTAATACGGAAGAATTCACGACAAACCTGAGTGCATGGGGGATTACGCCCAAACTTTCCTGGAAGATCAATAATTCCTGGAATCTAACCTCGTCACTGAATTACGGTAAGAGCGACAATGAGATCCTCGAACCCAAGATCAACCCGGCGCTTCAAGCCGCAGCGCTGGCTTCCTCAAACCCACTAACTGCGCTGAACCCCTATGATCTCAGCCAAACAAATCCGGCAGTTCTCGCAGCTTTGCGTGACTACACAACGGGCGGCGTTTCAGAACAGGAATTGTTCCAGATCCGGTCCGTATTGGACGGCGATGCGTTCGAATTGCCGGCCGGAACCGTCAAGCTGGCAGTGGGCGCGGAATATACCGAGGAATCTCTGGACGCCGCAATCCTGGAAGGAACACGCAGTGATCCAACGCGCTATGAAGCAAACCCTTCTCGCGAGATCACCTCCTTCTTCGGAGAAGTTCTGGTTCCGATCCTGTCTGAAGACTCCGGCACCGGTAGCCTTGAGGTGTCCTTGGCAGCCCGTCACGACTCCTACAGTGATGCGGGTGACACGACAAATCCGCAAGTCGGTTTCAACTACAAGCCAATTGAGGATCTGACCATTCGCGGATCCGTCGGCACATCGTTCAATGCGCCTTCGCTAAACGACTCTGTCGGCGGGGCAGATCTGCGCTATCAAATCATTCCGGTTAGCCCGGTACGCGCCCCGGACTCGCTGCCGACCGACCTGTTCCGTCCCACGGTCGTGGTCGCTGGGTCAAATCCTGACATAAAGCCTCAGGAAGCTGACACGATGACCATCGGTTTCGACTGGGCCCCTTCAAGCGGCGCATTTGAGGGATGGCGCACAAGCCTGACCTACTACAAGGTGGACTTCAAGAACCAGATCGCTGTGCCGCCTATTCTTGAGCCAGCATTCTTCCTGACGCCGGCCTATGATAGCTTGTACGATATCAATCCGACACTTGAGCAGGTGCTGGCACGTGCAGGCGACCTTCGGGTCGAAGGGCTGCCGAACATCGCCACCGTATTCGCAACATCTTCTCCATACGTCGTTCTGGACGCGCGCCGAATCAATCTCGGTTCAGTCGAAACTGATGGCCTTGATTTCGAAGTCAGCTACTTGCACCCGACCGACATGGGCGCCTTCTATTCCAGCCTCGGCGGAACCTATGCGCTCAATCGCGATGTTACTCCCTTCGAAGGCGCGTCCGCCTCTGATGGACTGGAATTTGGCGTCAGTCGGCTGAAAGCCGTTGCCACGTTCGGCTGGCATGCTGATCGCTTTGATACAACCGTCCGCATCAATCATAACTCCGGATACGACGCAAACCCGACAGCTAGCGTCGATGGCTTCACGACTGTCAACTACTATGCTGGCTACGATTTGCCGACGCCGGACTATGTCGACGAACTCAAACTGACGCTGAATGTCGACAATCTCATCGACGAAGATCCACCATTCTTCGCGGATGGAGATGGCTTCGCGAACGGGTCCACCCTCGGTCGCGTTATCTATCTCGGCCTGAAAGCAAAGTTCTAATCGGTCCCAAATGGAGAAAGGCAGTCAAATCTCCAAAACTTGACGGAGTTTGCGTCCATACCGGATGCAAACTCCCTTTTTTCCGACACCCCATCTCCAGTTACGTCCTCCCACAAACATCAAGGAGCTTCCCTTGAGCGACACCCCCCCAAACTACGCCCCCCGGAAAGGCCTCAGCGAGGCTGAAATTCGGGAGATGGTTGAAGGCGTCATCAAGGACGCAACCCTCGAAGAAAAAGTCGCCATGATGTCTGGACGGGGATTCATGGAGTCCATGCAACGAACCAATAATCGCTGGGGCGCAGAACCTTACCAGGCAGGTGGCGGATGCGAACGGCTGGGCGCACCAGCCTTTTACTTTACAGATGGCCCTCGCGGCGTAGCCCGCGGCAATTCAACGTGTTTCCCCACAACGATGGCCCGCGGCGCAAGTTGGGACTGCGACCTGGAACAACGCATTGGCGAGGCTATGGGCAAGGAAATCCGCGCCCAGGATTGCAATCTTTCCGGCGCGGTGTGCATCAATCTGCTGCGCCATCCAGGATGGGGCCGCGCGCAGGAAACCTATGGGGAAGACCCTTATCATCTCGGTGAGATGGGGGCAGCATTGTCCACAGGCATCCAGACCCACAATGTCGCCGCAACGGTCAAACATTTCGCTGTAAATTCAATCGAGAATTCTCGTTTCAAGGTCGATGTAAAGGTCGATGACCGGACGTTGCGCGAAGTCTACTTGCCGCATTTCAAACGCGTACTCGACTCCGGCTGCGCAACTGTGATGAGTGCGTACAACAAGATGAATGGTGAGTATTGCGGCCAGAATCACGACCTGCTCACAAACATCCTGCGCGGTGAATGGGGTTTTGAAGGCTTCGTCCACTCAGACTGGATTTTCGGCGTGTACAAACCTTATGGAGCGGCTGCGGGGCTCGACGTAGAAAACCCGGAGCCGATCTATTTCGGGCAAAACCTCATCAAGTCTGTCAAGAAAGGCGCGGTCGCACCGAGTGTAATCGACACGGCCTGTCGGCGAATCCTGACCACTGCCTACAAACTTCTAGCGGCTGAAGATCCATTTGAAGCCTACACGATTGATATGGTGGCAAATGAGGAGCATGTAGCGCTCGCGCGAGAAGCAGCTGAAAAATCCGCTGTGCTTCTGACCAATAATGGCGTCCTGCCTCTCAGGAAATCCAGCAACGTCTCGGTTTTCGGTAGCTTGGCGACAATCGCCAATACGGGGGATCACGGTTCCTCCACGGTCAGGCCGCCTCATGTGGTTACGCCCCTTCAAGGTCTTTCCACATATGTCGGACGCAACCTGACTTTGGCTGGCGACGAAACCGATCTCGAACAAGCTGCCGCCGCAGCGCGGGATGCCGAGATCGCAATCGTCATTGTCGGCACCACCGCAGATGACGAAGGCGAGTACATTCCAGGAAATCTAAGCACGCAATCCGAGACATCTGAAGAAAAGTCCGCCGAAAACGCCGGACCTCTCGGGAGCGGTAAGGATCGCGGTGGAGACCGGCGCAAACTACGCCTGCCCGACCATCAGCAAGCGCTTGTTGACACGGTCACCGAGAATAACCCGAACACAATCGTCGTGCTTGTTTGCGGATCGGCAATCATTTGTGATTGGGCCGATAAGGCGGGAGCCATCTTGCAAACTTTCTATGCGGGTATGGAAGGCGGCACTGCCCTGGCAAACCTCCTCTATGGCGAAGTAAATCCCTCCGGAAAGCTGCCCTTCTCGGTTGCGTATTCAGAAGCCGATTACCCGTTCTTTGATCCAGATGCTGATGAGATCGAATACGGCCCACTCCACGGATATACGCTTCTTGAGAGCACGGAAACCGAGCCGATGTTCTGGTTCGGCCATGGCCTGTCGTACACACAGTTCAGCTACCGCGCCCTGAAGGCTCGCACTACGGCGGAAGGGATCGATGCCGAAGTCACGTTGGTCAACACGGGCGACACCGCCGGAACAGAAATTTCTCAGCTCTACATCGGCTTCCCGGGGGATCTGGTGTATCGCCCGAACAAATTGTTGCGCGGCTTTGAACGTACTACCCTTGCCCTCGGGGCACGAAAGACAATCCGTTTCCACGTGCCGCTGGAACAGTTGAAATACTATGATACCAGCACCGGCACTTGGCGGATCGAGCCGGGCACGCACACGATCCATGTCGGCGGAACCAGCGATCCGGCAGCTCTGCTGAATGCCAGCGTGACGATATGATTTCGAGGGCTAGCCTGAGAACGTGGCTCAACGGGTGGGCTTGCTCCACTGCTGATCGACATTGATCCTTCCTGACCGCCAATCCTACGGCCGCCAAAGCAAGCCTTCGAGCGCGACAGCGATGTTCATACGGTTGCCGTCTCCCAAGGCCTGAGGAAGCAAATCATTCACCCGGTCCAATTGCCGATTGAGCGTATTTCGGTGAATGCCAAGCTGGTCGGCCGTATACGCCGCATTACAGCCCTGTTTCAGATATGTGAGGAGGTTGCGCTTCAAATCCTCCGGCGCCCTGAGCAAGTCTCCGAGGACATCAGACGCAAACCGCTGGAACGCGCCATCATCCGGGATCAAGACTGTTTGAAGCCTGACCAGATCATGGTCCGCAACGCGTCGCCCATTCCGCGCCCCCGCGAGAATATTGCGCACAATGCGCGCAGAGTTTGCACTTTCCAGAAACCCGGCAAACCCCTGCCCCAAACGTCCGATCGCCACCATTACGCCGTCCGGACACTCTGACTCCAATTCAGCAGCCTGGATCTGCTTGTCAAAGCAAAGAAATATGGAGCTTTCGCCCTCCTCAACGCGCAGCCCCGGCGCGTGCCCCAGAACCTGTACTATCTGATCTGTCGCGCGGTTTACCAGGGCGCTATCAGGCTGCACATCCATCGCCCAAATTCGAACAACTGTGTGGCTGCGATCAAAACGATACCCCAGCCTTTGACCAGCGGAAAACGGATCCCCCAATTTCCCGCTCAATACCTGTTGCAGCACTTCTCGCTGTAAAGCCGGCGCCCCTTTCGCGAGTTCAGCCCGTTCTGCATCGATGAATCTCGAGAGGATCGCTAAAGCCGCATCAGTATAGTCACCAATGCTGCGCGCCGAACGATCCAGAACGGCCTGAAGCTCGTGTTTGTCAGATGTCAGGTCAAAGACGATCCGCATCCAGCGGCGCCAGGTGATATTCTGCGCAACCCGATACCCGTTCAGCGAAATATCAAGTTCTCCCTTGCGCACTTGCTCGCGAATGATGGCGTACAATTCCGAAGAGATAACCGGTGTGATCGGCCCGTTCGGATCTGACAGAATGGAATTGGCCCAGTGCATTACGCCAATCAGGTTTTCTCGCCGGATGACGCTTTCAACGAAGGGCAAATTGTCCGACTCGATAGCGGTGACCACGGCCTTGCCCACCTCATCGCGCCAGGATTGCGGCGCCTTCAGCACACGCTCTGCGCCTTGTCGCAATAGCTCGTCCACGCGCCCATCGAAACTGTTCATCATGCACTCACTATACCCCGAAAAGGTATGATGTGCACATCCCATTCCACACAGAACTAATAGATCGTGTGGTCTGATGGAGGCCTCTATGCCAATTGAAACCGATCCCGCTTTCTCTGTTGAACCGATTGATGTGCTGATCATCGGCGCTGGTATCTCTGGAATTGGCTGCGCGTGCTACCTGCAGCGTGAACTACCCGGCAAGAGCTGGGAAATTGTGGAAGCGCGTGAGACGTTTGGCGGGACCTGGGACTTGTTCAAATATCCAGGCATCCGCTCGGACTCCGATCTCTACACCTTCTCCTACGACTTCAAACCCTGGACCAGTCCGAACGCCCTCGCATCGGCCGAGGAGATCATGTCCTATCTCAAGGAAGCCGCCGAAGAGCACAACGTGCTGGAGCGGATCTCCTATAATCGGAAAGTCGTCAGCGCGTCGTGGGAAAGTGATGAAGCGTTGTGGACAGTCACAATCGAAAATAGCCAGACCGGCGCGCGCGAGACCCGCAAATGCCGCTGGCTTTTCGGCGCGACCGGTTACTATGACTATGACGAAGGCTTCCGACCAGCGTTCGAGGATGAGGATGCCTTTCACGGCCCGAAGATCCACCCTCAATTCTGGCCTGAAGACTTCGACTATTCCGGAAAGCGCGTTGCCATAATCGGAAGTGGAGCCACCGCGGTCACGCTGGTGCCCTCCATGACAGACAGGGCTGCACACGTCGTTCAGGTCCAACGCACCCCGACCTATATCATGCCGCGCCCCAAACAGGACAAGGTCGCGCTTTGGTTAAAAAAATGGTTGCCGCCCAAGGTCGCCTATGGGCTGACCCGTTGGAAAAACACGCGCGTACAGCGCTGGTTCTATCTGTACTGCCAGAAATTCCCTAACCGCGCGCGACGGCTGATCCGTAAGCTGAACCGCCAACATCTGCCAGCCGACTATCCCGTAGATGTGCATTTCAAGCCACCTTACAATCCGTGGGACCAAAGGCTCTGCGCTGTTCCAGATGCCGACTTCTTCAAGGATATTTCTGCCGGGCGGGCATCTATCGTGACCGGTCATATTGAACGGTTTACACCTGCCGGAATTCAGATGAAGTCGAGCGAACATGTAGATGCAGATGCGATCATCATTGCGACCGGCCTGAAGCTAAAGATGATGGGCGGCATCGACTTCACCGTAGACGGAAAACCGGTCGACGTATCTGATCACCTGGTTTTCAAAGGCCTGATGCTCGACGGTATCCCAAACTACAGTTTCGCGATCGGCTACACCAATTCCTCCTGGACTTTAAAAGTTGGGCTGGTGTGCGGCTATCTCTGCAAACTGCTGAAGGAAATGGATCGCCAGGGCAAAACAGTCTGCATTCCTCGACGCCCTGAAGGGGAGATCGTTACACGGCCCTTGATGGATTTTGGCGCCGGCTACGTCAAACGCGCGGTCGCTTCAATGCCGAAACAGGGAGATGATTATCCGTGGGAGATGTCGTCTGACTACACGACAGATATTGCCCTGTTCAAACGGGGCAAGGTTATCGACCCGGCCCTGGAGCTTTTCTAGCCATTCCAACCGCCAATCCAGCTCAAGACATTCAGGATACGTCAGATGATCAAGAAATATGCAGGCAAGACTTGCGTCGTCACCGGTGCCGGCAGTGGTATCGGTCGGGAGTTGGCCCTCGCACTGGCACGCGCCGGCGCTCGTCTGGCAATTTCGGACATTGACCCTGTCGGCCTCGATGAAACCCAACAGATGCTGCACGCAGAGGGCGTGCAACTGCACAGTCAAATTCTGGACGTGTCCGACAGCGCTGCGATCTATGCCTACCCCGATGCCATTCTCAGCAAGTTTGGCGCAATCCACCAACTTTACAACAATGCCGGAATATCCGGTGGCGGACGTTCCATAGCCGACACGCCTTTGGAAACCATCCAGAAAGTCATCGACATCAACCTGATGGGGGTTCTGCACGCCTCGCGCGCCTTCATGCCCCACCTGGAAAGCAGCGGTTCAGGGATTCTCGTCAATATCTCCAGTCTGAATGGCCTCGTCGCACAGCCGAACGTCGCCATCTATTGCACGACCAAGTTTGCAGTCCGTGGCCTTACAGAAGCCATCCGGACGGACGCCCTGTTTTCCGGCGCGAATCTGCAGGTGGTCGTGGTCCACCCTGGCGGCGTCAAAACCAACATCGCCAAAGCGAAGGAAGCAGATCTCGCAAAGATGACGCCAGAAGAACGCGAGCAGGCTTTGAAAGTGCTGTCGGTCTACGAAAAGAAATTCCTGACTTATCCAGCGGATGCCGCGGCGATGGATATCCTCAACGGCGTTGCCAAGGGCAAGTGCCGTATCATTGTCACGCCGCAGGCCAAGCATTTGGACCGGCTCGCACGTCTACTGCCCGCATCCTATCCGAAGATCATTTCCAACGCGACGAAACGCATTCAACGCAAGCTCACTTCCAAAGCCTGAATTCACGGCACCCCTCCAACCTGCTTGCCTTTGGGGCATCGGCGACGCGCCTGAATCTGTTTGCTAAGTCTGCTTCGAAAGCATCAAGTTTCGGAGCATCACACATGTCGATCTGGAAGAATGGGGTCCCGCAACCGCAAGCCCTCACACATTACGAGTCACCTACCCTGGTTGAACACCTCGGGATTGAAGTCATTGACGCAACAGAAAATTCGCTGACTGCCAGGATGCCTGTCGATGGCCGCACGGTTCAGCCTCACGGCCGCCTGCATGGTGGCGCGTCAGTGGCCCTGGCAGAAACCGTTGGCTCTATTGCGTCCAACCTCACGCTTGATTCCAGTGAACAGGTCGGTGTCGGTCTTGAAATCAATGCCAACCATATCCGCCCGGTCATGAGCGGATACGTGTATGCGAAGGCAACCCCAGAGGCGCTGGGCCGAACAACTCAGATCTGGTCTATCCGCATCGTGGATGAGGACGGTCGACTGGTCTGTATTTCGCGATTTACCGTAGCGGTCATCCCGGCCAAACGCGCCTGAACAGGCACCAAAGGAAAAGCCCCCGAAATCCGCGAGGATATCAGGGGCTTGTTGGGTGCGGGAGGGCGCACCCAACAAAAGAGTAAGCTAGTAATTCCTTTTATTACAAGGCATTAAAACTTTCGAAGACGTCGGGCGAATTGGCCAACTGCGTTCTACGGCAGTAATAACGCATGTTCGTTCGAGTTTCGCTTCGGCGACACTTAAAGACAAGCTCTGCCGAGTCAGCCTAAGGTCGCCGACCAACATAGAAGTGGGGGATTCCTTCCCGATGGTAGAAAGCATTGAAGGTAATTGGGCGGTCGGCAAGGCATTCGATATCCATACTGTTTCCAGCGAGTATCTCGGCGTGGATGCGGGAGGGCGAGACCGCTACGACACAAAGCGGAGTGAAATGGGGCAGCTTGTATATGAACTGAAATACGCCCAGAATCGGGGGGCTGTTGCGAGAATTGTGGAATTGCTTGATCAGATAAAGGGAATAGAGGGATTCGACGCCCTGGTTCCGATACCTGCAACAAACAAGAAGCGCGCCTATCAGCCGGTCCAGCTGATAACTGCCGAAATTGGAAAAAGGAGAAAAGTGAGCGTTCTTGACGATCTGCTCTTAAATTCCGGTGATGAGGAGCTCAAAGGAATAACTGATCCGGTCGCTCGGTTGGACCTACTTCGGAAAGCTCTATCTCTTCACAAAGGAGAGAGAGTGAAAGGAAAGCAAATTTTACTCGTTGATGATCTCTTCCGGTCAGGTTCGACGTTGAACGTGGCGACTGATATACTGCTTACCGAAGGAGGCGCAGCACGCGTATGTGTTTTGACGATGACAAAAACGCGAAGCAATCGATGAGCACGGTGTTCCTTTCGGGATCTCGAAACATAAGTCGTCTCAACGACCAGATTCGAGAGCGTCTGCAGAATATGATGCGCAAGGAATTGAAGATCGTGGTCGGTGATGCCAATGGCGCTGACAAAGCCATGCAATCATACTTGGCCGACCAGCACTACTTGTTTGTCACTGTCTTTTGCTCGGCCGGCAAATGCCGGAACAATATTGGCTCTTGGCCGGTAGAAGCGGTTGACGTTGACCCAAAATTGAAAGGCAGAGCGTTCTATACGGTCAAGGACAAGGCCATGGCGGAGGCAGCAGAGTATGGCTTCATCTTATGGGACGGCGAATCGAAAGGATCGATTTCGAATGCCGAAACCCTGCTGGAAGCTGGAAAAAAAGTCGCGCTGTACTACGCTCCTTCCAAGGGCTTTGTTCATCTCAAGGCGCCTCAGGACCTCAAACCTCTATTGAGCGATCGTCCTGCGTCGAAACCAAATTCAAAATCGCGCAGAGCCTACCCGGATGGCCAAGGTACTCTGCCACTCGGCAAAGCATCCTAGTTTACCACGCACTTCTGCGCTCAGCGAGCTCGATCAGGCGGCTCCTGACTGGCACCACCAGCACCATGACACTCCGCCCAACTGGATCATCGCTTGCTCCAGTGCGCACAGCATGGGCAAAGACCTCCTCATCCTGAAGGTCGTTGCCATTGAAGTAAGTGCTGGCCGGTTCTCGCCGTGCGTCGCGCGCTTCAGTGCATCGCTCGAAAAGGAGACCCAGTACGTCCGAGTTCGCGCCCACCTCCCTGGCAGGGATCAACGTTGAGGGCCAGTTCCTCGATTTTCGGAACCAGTTTCGGCCATTTGGTCCGTAGCAAATCAAGATTGAGTAGACTGGATCTGTACCGACGAAGCGAAGCGCGGTAGCTGTGCGGCTTATCCGGAACTCTGATGCTAATTCGCTGATCGAGCGAAACGAAGGACGATCATAAGACTTGGCTCTAGGCTCAAACATGTATCTCGGCATAAGCAGTCCAGCTGAATAAGTATCAGCCTGCCACTCCTTCGCCGAACCAGCGTCCCGGGTCGAGCCGATGACTTCTTTGGAGCAGTGCAGATTCTGGTTCTTGTGGCACTGCCAGTGTCCAATTTCATGCCCGAGCGAGAAGCGGGCACGTTCGGCGCCTCCCCGGTCATCAATTGTAATGATTGCCCTATCCCTGATACCCATGATTTGCGCTTCACAGCCATCCAGCGGGCGATAACGGACCCTCGCATTGAGCAACCACGCTAACGCCTCCAGATCGATCTGCTCCGGCGTGACAATACCGTAGCGCTGCATAAGGAGTTCAGGACGCTGAAAGGTAGTCACTTTTTGCTTTCATCATTCAGATCTATATTAAGCTCCCCAAGCAGCTCCAAAACATCTTCGAGCTGCGCCAATGCATCCCTGTCCGACAGCTCTGAACCATCCGCGTTTCTTGCCGCGATCGTTAGTTCGCTCAGTTCTGCTTGAACCCGGTGCAAGAAAGCGCGCGCCTCGTCTGGCGTTTGAGACCGGCTGCGCGCCTCTCGCTTTCGTCGATCCTCCAAGAGTTCAACGCGCGCCTTCTTGAGCTCAACAAAACCCGCATGCCCTTTCGCCGCAATTAATGCACGGCCAAACATGGATTTGCCATCGCCAGTCTTGTGACCCAGAGATTCCAGTTCTTGCTGAATCTCCGCATTGGTCATACCGAGAATGTCGTCGAGCATGGCGTCATCAAGACGGTCGAGCTCGGCGCGCTTTTTAGAATCGGTCATGATCCTCTCCGACCTTCGAATTCATTTATCTTGCGGCGAATCCTTCGCCTGATGGTGGCGAGCTGGCCCTTTGTGACGCCTGTCTGAGAGCAAAGCTCTTCACCCGACAGCCCTTCAAACATGCCCAGCAAAACCAGCATGGTTTCGTCATCTTCGAATTGCTCACACAGCCAGGCATGAAATTCGGCGTCATGCTCCTTACGGCAGATAGTGTCTTCAATACCTGCCCGACCATCGCTCACAGTATCTGCGAACAAGCCGAGATCGGCGGGCGTTTCAGCATATCCGGCATCCTCACGACGGGCGCGCTTTCGCACTTCTGAACTTGCAATGCTCTTCATGACACCGCCGAGAAAGGCAACAATGTCGACATCCGGAGGCCTCTCGCGATCTCCACAAAGCACCCTTGTAAGTGCTTCCTGCAGGAGATCCTCAGGACTGAGATGCGCCCGCGTCGCGAAGTATTTCGCAATCACAAGGAGGCGGTCACCCTGATGAAGGCTGACTTCCTCAATCTCGTCTTTACGGTCTTCTTCGGACCGCTTTCGTGCATCCTCGTGACAGCTTTGGTGCTGGATGCAGTGGCGCTTGGCGCATTTCTGATCCTGAAATGGCAGGCCGATCCAACGATCATTCTTATCGCAATTGGAGGCATGACAACCGTGTTCGCCTTCGAACGATTCTTCCTTCGTCACTTGCGGAACCAAAGCTCCGATCAAAGCACTTTCCACGATCACATGGATCCGTCATGACCGGGTCCATTCTCATCGGCGTTCTCATTTTCTGCCTCGCAAGCACGGTCCATTATTTTGCGCTGACCCGGCTGTATGGCGTAATCACGGCGCGATTGAAGCCGGGATATTGGGCTATGCTGGCCGGTATTTGCGGCGCAGGCGCTGCGCACCTTATCGAAGCCATGCTTTACGCATTGGGCTTTGCGGTGATGGACTCAACTGGGCTGGGCGGATTCAAGGGAGGCGACAGCGATAGTTTCATGGACATCTTCTATTTTTCTCTGGTCAATTACACTTCGCTCGGCCTTGGTGACATCTACCCCACGGGACATTCGAGATTTCTAGCTGGGCTGGAATCCCTGAATGGCTTTCTGCTCATCTCCTGCTCAGCCTCGCTCGTCTTTTTTCTGATGCACAAGAGTTTCAAGAGGGACTAATGCGAATGAACGCCAGAACCCATTGCGCGTCAGTGAATTCATCACAGACAGCATGTAAGCATTACTCACGACCAAACCAAATCCCCTCATAGTATATGCGCTGGATCCCAACTGCCTGCCGAGCAGGCATTCCGCACACAAAACGATCACCCGACCAATTCATGAAGGTATTTTTAATATTTAATTGATCGCCAACCTCCAAGCTGTCTATACAGGTATGTATTAATCGTGTGACGTAACCCTATAGCCACCAGAAACAAGGAGACGGCCCCATGAACCATCTGAAGAACAACATATTGAAGAGTGCAGCGATCTTTCCGCTAGCGGCATGCCTGGCAGCAGCTACTGCGGTCGCCCAGGACGCACCGGCTACTGACGACACTCAGGTTCAGGAAACCGTTACGGTCACAGGTAGCCGGATCAAGCGCACAGATTTGACCAGTGTGGGACCCGTCACAGTTCTGGATAGCCTTGAAATTGAACAATCAGGCATCACAAATCTCGAAACGCTGCTTCAACGCCTCCCCTCCTCTGCTGGGTTTGGTGGAAATTCGACCAGTGCATATTGGGTCTCCAATGGTTGGGGTACGCCGCAGATCAACCTGAGGGGCCTCGGCGTGAACCGCACGCTCGTGCTTCTGAATGGCCGCCGGATCGTATATGGCGGCACAGGCGCTAACAGTGCCGTAGACCTGTCCATGATCCCGATGTCGCTGGTGTCGCGCATCGAAGTTCTCAAGGACGGGGCTTCGGCAACATATGGAGCTGATGCAGTCGCAGGCGTGATCAACCTGATCACCAAAGAAAGCTATGACGGTTTCGAGCTGTCCGCAAAGTACGGAATGACCGACGAAGGCGATGGCGAAGAGTTGCTCCTGGACCTGAACTGGGGAGCCTCCAGCGACAAAGCCGACGTCATGTTCAATGTAAGCTACCAAGACAATGGGGCCGCACCGCTATGGGACGAAAGTCGCGCTCCATGTCCGGGAACCCCTACACCGAACGGCTTTGTTTGTGATGGTCTAAGCTCCTCAACGATTGGCGGCCGCGGTACGCTTCCAGCGGGCTATGTCATGCCGGACGGGACCGTCCTCACTGGCCCCACTCGGGTCAACTTCAACCAGGTGCCGGGAGGCGATGGAGATTCATTCCAAATCTATGACGGCGTGCGAGATGGCTTCAACTACAACCGGTACTTTAACGCCTCGAACCCCTTGGAACGCCTCAGCTTTGCAACGTTTGGCACCTATCACCTGACTGACACGACAGATCTGTTTGCCGAGCTCCTCTACACAAAACGTTGGTCTACCCAGCCCGCCTCTCCTGCGACACTCGTAGATATCGCGTTCGACGCCAATCACCCGAGAAACCCAACGGGTGTGGACTTTGTTCTAGAACGCCGCAGACTACTCGAAAACGGTGCCCGTACATTTGAGCAGGAGACGGACACGTTCCGGATTGTAACAGGCCTACGCGGCTCTCTCGGCGACACGTGGAGTTACGAAGCGTCCTTGAATTGGGGCAGAAACACAGGCTCGGACTCAATCCTCAACAATATCAATACCGGTCGCCTTTCTCAAACACTCGACACAACGGTGTGCGGCTCAAACGGTATTCCTTGCGCCGACTTGTTTGGCTATGGTGATGTCACGCCGGAGGTGCTGGACTACATCGTCTTCACTGAAACCGGGCTTGGTGGCAACGAGCAGAAAGCCCTAAGCGCCAGCGTGAGCGGTGATCTGTTTGCGCTCCCAGCCGGAACAGTTGGCGCAGCGTTCGGTGCGGAGTGGCGCGAAGACAAGGGCTGGCGAAACCCTGACTCCCTCGCTGTCGCAGGCTTGGCATTAGGTAACCAGCAAGACCCGATTTCCGGATCGACAACTGCCAAGGAAGTCTTCGCTGAAGTGAGCGTGCCTGTTTTGAAGGACAGGCCATTTGTGCAGTCCCTCGATCTGGATGGCGCAGTCCGTTATTCGGATTATGACCTGTTTGGAAGCGATACGAACTACAAAGCTGGCATCAACTGGCGGGTCAACGACGCGATCAAACTTCGCGGAACATTTGCCACCGCATTCAGAATCCCCAATGTGCCTGAGCTTTTTGGCGGTGTGTCGGAAGGCAACCTCACAACGGTCGATCCATGCTCCGGCTGGGCAAGTCTTTCACCGTCAAGCAATGTTTCCCAAAACTGTCAGGCTGCGGGGGTTCCTGTCAATTACGTGCAGCTCGGGAACACCATCCTAACTGATGCGGGCGGAAACCCTGATCTGGAGCCTGAGTCTTCAGAATCCTTCACCATCGGCACAGTGTTGCAACCGCTTGAAGGCCTGTCGGTCACACTCGACTACTTCGATATCGAGATTGACAACGCGATCCGGACCACACCGGGCTCGACCAAGCTTGCCCTTTGCTATGAGTCCCCAAATCTTTCACATCAGTTCTGCGGCCCGGAACATCATACGAGAAACCCGCTCAACGGCGATGTGAACTACCTTTCGACGCAGAACGCCAATACAGGTAGCGAAACAATGAAGGGGCTCGACATCGGCGTTGTTTACGATTTCGACAAGTTCGGACTGGCTCACTCAATCGATTTCAACGCGACGTATCTGTCGGAGTACGAAACCGTCGCGTTTGCAGGCGATCAGCCCACGGTTATCAACGGCTACATTGGCGGTGGCAACGGCGGCTACCCTGAGTGGCGAGCTCTCGGTTCCTGGACCACCACTGCTGATAGATGGTCAGGGACATATTCCGTACAGATGATCGGCGAAGGCGATGATTTCTTCGCGACTTCCGGACCGGGCTCTAATATCCCGGCGCAATTCTACCACAATGCGCAGTTCAGCTACGATGTGTCGGAGGAATTGCGGTTTACACTTGGTATCGACAATATCTTCCAGAATGACCCTCCTTTTGTGGCGAGCTGGACAGACGGCAATACTGACACAATGACGTACGATCTGCTGGGGCGTCGCGGATACGTCCGGCTGACATATCGGCGGTAATTGCCAGAAGCCTGCAGACGCCACAAGACGTCTGCAGGCTTTCGGTTACCCTCTTTGTGTCCGTTGAGCTAACCAAATGCTCAATGCAAACATTCGTCAGATCTATAGTCCGGATAAGGACATAGTTCATGAGCGTATCGCCGTGTAGTGCGAGCAGCCAAGGTACAAAAGGATCAGGATGATCGATGAGCAAGAAGATCGCATTCAAGCTGCGCCAATGGCACAAATGGCTCTCTTTGGCCATCGGAGGACAAGTGCTGCTCTGGTTAGCGTCCGGGGTTTACATGGTGGTTGTCGATCTCGATTTCATACATGGTGATCACCTTGTAACGAACATGACAGAGATCATTGAGGCAGACGACGAGCCTGCAGTCACATTCGCGGAAATCGTTTCAGAATATCCCGACGCCACAAGCATCACACTAGCGAACTGGGTCGGCCGGCCCGTCTACAGAGTCACGTCTGATGAAGGTCTGAAACTTGTTGATGCTGGTTCTGGGGTGGTCCTGTCGCCGATTCAGGAGTCTGACGCAATCGCCGTCGCACGCTTCCACTATACCCGGGACAATGAAGTCCGGTCTGCAACTCTACTTGAGGATAAGGCGGACGCGCCCAGCGAAATCCAGTCGCGCCCCCTTCCATTGTGGAGAATCGACTTCGACGACCCTGGTTCCACAGCATTCTATGTGTCACCCAGTGATGGCTCGCTCGTGACGCGTCGTCATACATACTGGCGGTTGTTCGACTTTGCATGGATGCTCCACATCATGGACTATGAAGAGCGTGCTGATGTGAACAATCCATTGCTTCGTATTGCAGCAGGCCTCGGTCTTTTGCTTTCCCTGGTGGGTATGTGCCTCCTCTTCTTCAGCTTCAGGCGCCGGGGGCAGATTGCATCATGATCCTCATTCGAAAAGCTCATAAATGGATTGCGCTCCTCCTTGGCATTCAGCTGGCGCTCTGGATGTTGAGCGGCCTTGGAATGGCTCTTCTTCCGCATGATAAAGTGGCGGGTGCGCACCGTCAGTCTGCGCCGGAAGATCCCCTCCCGCTCGCCAGATTGGCACCCGACCCCGTGGTAATGCCAACTCTTCCGCAAGGGACGGATGTCCGCCAAATCACACTACAGCCGTTGTACGGTATGCTTGTCTACCGCATCGAAACTGAGGATGGCGTGATTTTAAGCGATGCGGTTACAGGAGCGCCGATCGGCATTGGAGAAGACCTGGCTATAGCTATCGCCAAAAGTGATTACTCCGGGCCAGGCACTGTCAAAAAAGCAGAATACCTTAGCGAGAGCACGCTGGAGACACGCAACCATTCCGACCCCACCTGGCGGATCGACTTCTCCGATGCTGAAGCTACCGCGATCTATGTGTCAGCTGCGACGGGTGAGATTCTTGAACGGCGCAACAATTACTGGCGGGCCTTTGATGTATTCTGGATGCTCCACATCATGGACTATCAGAACCGCACGGATTTCAATCACCCGCTGATCGTCATTGCGGCCCTTATTGTACTCTGGCTGGGCGTTAGCGGCATCGCACTTTGGTGGGATAGTTTCCGGGCCAGAGATTTCAATCTGACGCGCCGATGGCTTCATCGGAACCACAGCATACCATTATCACTCGTCGATAGCGAAGGAACTGCGCTGAAGAAGGTTGAGACACGACCGCTTCGCTCGCTTTTTTCCACGATGGAGAATCTGGGATATCCCCTGCCTTCAACCTGCGGAGGGGGAGGCACTTGCGGGCTATGCCGGGTCAAGGTCAGTTCAGACTGGCCAATTGTTCCAGCTGACCGCCGCCAAATTCCAGAGACGGAACTAGAAGCTGGCTATCGACTTGCTTGTCAACATACGATCGAGGCACCCGTCACAGTTACCCTCCCACATGGCCTTCTAGATGCTGCCGAGCTGGACGGCCGCGTCGTTTCAGCGACTTTTCTGACACCGGATATGTACGAACTTCGCCTTGTCTTGCCGTCACCACTGGATTTTCGAGCTGGAAGCTATTTGCAGGTCGAAGTTCCGCCATTCGAGTCACACCTCGACAAGTTGCCGTTGCCGCCGACAGTGAAATCGCAGTGGGAAGCATCCGGCACTGACCGGACATTCGGAACTGATCAAAACGTCTACCGCACCTACTCACTGGCGAATGCGCCGGGCGAATTTGGCAATGAAATCATTCTCAACATTCGTCTAGCGCTTGCAAAACCAGATAAGGCGGGCGTTCCAGTCGGTCTCGGGTCTGCTTATCTCACCAGCCTGAATCGGGGCGACAAAGTTCGTCTTCGAGGCCCGTTCGGGGACTTTCGTGTCGATGAAGAAGCCGAAGAACTCGTTTTCATCGCAGGTGGTGCGGGGATCGCACCTATTCGCTCCATGATTATCGACCAACTGCGGAGAAAAAAGACATCCCGCCCCATTTCATTTTGGTATGGCGTGAGAACGCCTGATCATGTCGTCTACAAAGAGGATTTCAAGTCACTCGGGGACTTACATCAAAATTTCTCATGGCACGTGGCCATTTCCGACCTCTCCGAACACCTGGACTGGACCGGACACCGCGGGATGATCCATGAAACCCTCCGAGACCAGTTTCTCGCACGACACCCTGATCTCGGAAGCTGCAGTTTTTATATATGCGGGCCACCGGCAATGCTGAAAGCCACGCTTGCGCTTCTCGAATCTTTTGAGGTTTCGAAAGACAGGATCGCGTTCGATGATTTTGGTTCATAAATCTTTCCTACGCCCAGATCTCAGGGAATAGCGTTGCTTTCTGAATTGGCCCCCTAGCCGAACATGTATTCCGATTGTGAGTATTCCTTTCAGTCCGGTTTGGTTTAGGGTGGCCTAATCCGACACAGGTTTTTTCCTTGATTACCCGATAAACCAATTCACTTGTACTCGAATTTGAACAAATTGAGGATGCTCCTTCCTTGCCTGCTCCGCTCTATGTAAAAATAAAACAACATATCACGGGTCTGATTGAATCGGGAGATCTCAAGCCGAATGACCGTATTCCGTCGGAAACGGATCTGGCGGCAGAATTTAATGTTGCGCGGATGACTGTCCATCGCGCCATAAAGGAACTTAAAGATTCAGGCGTGGTCATGCGTATAGCGGGGGTCGGCACATTTGTTGCCGAAACTCAATCCCGGGGACAGCTGATCGCGATCAACAATATTGCAGACGAAATCCGGAGTCGGCGCAGCACCTACTCAGCAATAATGGTTCAAAATTCGCTTGAAAGTGCCTCCCGCGCCGTAGCGAGGCAGCTGGAGATCGAGGCTGGTGCCCCCGTTTATCATTCAATTGTCGTTCATCAGGAAAATGGTGTCCCACTACAATTGGAAGAGCGCTTCGTTCCGAAAGCTGTTCTCCCGGGGTATGGTGCAATAGATTTCTCATGCAGCACGCCTAACGAGTATCTGATGGAGCATGCTCCCCTGCAGAAGTTCGAGCACCGCGTGCGTTCAATTATGCCTGACGCCGAGGCAAGACGACTGTTAAAAATTAACAAGTCAGAACCTTGTTTGTTGCTCCTCCGTCGGACGTGGAGTCGCAGGCAAGTTGTTTCCTTCGCGAGCATGGTTCACCCCGGCTCGCGCTACGAGTTCCTCGACAGTCACCTCACATCTTGAGAAAGGCTCAAGAGTTTGCAACACTGATTGCGGCGTCGGCCAGTCGGTGTCCGAAATCACTACTTATACCCCTTTAAAGGATGGCCGGCAGATTGAGCCCGCTGTCGCGCGCGCATTCCAAGGCAATATCGTACCCTGCATCAGCATGCCGCATTACGCCTGTCGCTGGGTCATTCCACAGCACCCGCTCCAGGCGACGATCTGCTTCAACGCTTCCATCACAGCAAATGACCATGCCAGAGTGTTGCGAAAAACCCATACCGACTCCTCCCCCATGGTGCAGGGACACCCAGGTCGCCCCGGACGCGGTATTGAGCAATGCATTCAGCAATGGCCAGTCCGATACCGCATCAGAACCATCCCGCATCGATTCTGTTTCGCGGTTGGGCGATGCGACGGAACCGGAATCAAGGTGATCACGACCGATCACGACAGGGGCAGAAAGTTCCCCTGTGCGAACCATCTCGTTGAAAGCGAGACCGAGTTTATGACGGACACCAAGACCCACCCAGCAAATTCTCGCAGGCAACCCTTGAAATGCAATCCGTTCTTTGGCCATGTCGAGCCAGTTATGCAGATGCGGGTCATCGACGAGTTCTTTGACTTTCGCATCCGTCTTGTAGATGTCTTCCGGATCTCCAGAAAGTGCGCACCAACGAAAGGGCCCTATTCCCCGACAGAAGAGCGGACGAATATAGGCTGGAACGAATCCAGGAAACGCAAAAGCGTCATCGAACCCCTGCTCCAGTGCGACCTGGCGAATGTTGTTGCCATAATCCAGTGTCGGGACTCCATCCTTCCAGAAGTCTACCATGGACCGCACATGGACTTCCATACTGGCGCGAGCAGCTGCCTCGACAGCTTTGGGATCGGTAGTCTGTCGCTCTCTCCACTCGGCAACACTCCATCCCTTCGGAAGGTATCCATGCAATGGATCATGCGCACTGGTCTGATCAGTTAGAATATCTGGTCGCACACCCTTCCGATAGATCTCGGGAAGAACTTCTGCCGCATTGCCGATAAGCGCGACAGACTTTGCCTCTCCTTTGGCCGTCCAGTCTGCGATCATTCCCAAAGCTTCGTCAAGAGATTCAGCTTTTGCGTCGACATAGCCAGTGCGCATCCGGAAATCGACGCGCGTTTCATCGCATTCAACTGCCAGGCAGCACGCGCCGGCCATGACTGCAGCGAGCGGCTGAGCTGCGCCCATACCGCCAAGTCCGCCCGTCAGAATCCAGCGCCCTTTCAAGTCGCCCTGGTAATGCTGACGGCCGACTTCCATGAAAGTTTCATACGTGCCCTGAACAATTCCCTGTGAGCCGATATAGATCCATGACCCCGCAGTCATCTGACCGTACATGGCCAGACCCTTGCGATCGAGTTCATTGAAGTGATCCCAGTTCGCCCAATGAGGGACAAGATTTGAATTGGCGATCAGGACACGCGGAGCGTCGGCATGTGTTCGAAACACACCTACCGGTTTGCCGGATTGAACCAGAAGAGTTTCGTCTTCCTCCAGTTGCTTCAAGCTGTCCACAATCTTGTCAAAGTCAGCCCACGAGCGCGCCGCCCGCCCAATACCGCCGTAAACGACAAGCTCGTGAGGGTTCTCGGCGACATCCGGATGAAGATTATTCATCAGCATACGCATCGGCGCCTCCGTCAACCAGCTTTTCGCAGTAATCTGATTGCCAGTAGGGGGATAGATGTCTCTTTGGTTATGTCGGGGATTCATAATGTCTTGCTTTCCAGAGTAGTTATCTCGGCGATAATGGCGTCGAGGATCGATCGCAGATGGCCGCGGAGGGTATTCGACTTTTCAATGTCGTAGTTAAACGGTTCGCTCTCGGTAGACAGGTATGCCGATTGAGCCAGCTCCATCTGGATCGCGTGAATACCATTGTCCGGGCAGCCATAGTGTCGGGTGGTCCAGCCTCCCCGGAAGCGGCCATCACGTACTGTGGTTAAGCCTTGGGCTTTGTGACACACTTCTTCAACGGCATCGGCGATTCTGACATCGCAGGACAGCCCGGAATTTGTACCGATATTGAAGTCCGGCAGACGACCTTGAAAAAGGTATGGGGCCGAAGAACGTATGGAGTGGCAATCGTAGAGCACAGCGATTCCATGCAACTCCCGAACGCGGTGAATTTCGTGCGCCAACGCTGCGTGATAAGGAGCGTGCCAAGCAGTTCGTCGCGCGTCTATCTCATCGCTAAGAGGTTCGCTCTCCCAAATGGGCAACCCGTCAAAGTCCGTCGTCGGCACCAGCCCTGTCGTGTTCAGCCCCGGGTAAAGACTCTCGGAATCAGGAGATCGGTTCGCGTCAATAACGTAGCGGTTGAAGTTTGCCTTCACAGTTGTCGCTTCAGGGAATATGCCATCATACAGGCGATCAACATGCCAATCTGTGTCAGCGAGCCTTTGCCCCCGAGCATTCAGTGCGTTGAAAATTTCAGGCGGCACATAGGTTCCGCTATGAGGCAGCCCCAGGATAAGGGGTGACTGCCCTCTTGAGACAGCAACCGGATTCACAACGCGATCTCACTGAGGTCAGCCGGCAGGCCCGCCGCTTCAGAGAGTACGCCGCTTCGAACCAAACGCCCGGCATGCTCGAGGTCGGGAGCCATAAATCTATCGTTCCCGAGCGGCGCAATATCCTTGCGTAGCGTCTGGATGGCGCGCGCCAGAGCAGGACTTGTCCGCAATGGTGCTCGATATTCAACGCCCTGAGCCCCGCAGAGAAATTCGACTGCAAGGATCATGCTGAGATTTTGGTTCATACGTGCCAACCGACGGGCGCCATGCGCCGCCATTGAAACATGGTCTTCCTGATTTGCCGATGTCGGTGTGGAGTCAGTGGAGCACGGATTGGCAAGATGCTTGTTCTCGCTCATCAATGCCGCAGTCGTGACCTCAGCGATCATCATGCCGGAATTCAAACCCGGAGAGCTTGCTAAGAAAGGGGGAAGGTCAAACGACAATGTCGGGTCAACCATTACCGCGATACGTCGTTGAGCGATTGCCCCAATTTCTGCAATCGCCAGCGCGATCAGATCAGCTGCGAAAGCCACAGGTTCGGCATGAAAATTTCCCCCCGACACAATTTCCTCGCGCTCTACGAGCACCAGGGGATTATCGGAGACAGCATTTGCTTCTATTTCGAGTACATTGCCCGCCTGAACGAGAAGATCCAACGCGGCGCCCGCAACCTGTGGCTGACATCGGATGCAGTAAGGATCCTGCACCCGCACGTCATCCTGCCTGTGGCTTTCTCGTATCTCGGAGCCACACATGATAGTACGCATTGCAGCAGCTACGCGTATCTGTCCGGGATGACCACGCAACTCATGAATTTCCGCTAATAGCGGCGCAGTTGACCCCATTACCGCATCCGTAGACAATGAAGCAGATACGAGCGCCTGAACGAGATTCCTGTTTGCGTCGAATAGGCCTGCAAGGGCACACGCTGTCGAAAACTGGGTCCCGTTGATCAGACCGAGCCCCTCCTTGGGGCCTAATTGAACCGGCATCAATCCAGCCGATTCCAATCCTTCCCGCGCATTAACGCGTCGACCACGGTAATAAACTTCACCCGCGCCGATCATTGCCGCTGCCATATGGGCCAGGGGCGCGAGATCACCACTCGCCCCTACCGACCCTTGGGCGGGCACGACCGGCACGACATCCCGCTCTAGCATATCTTCTATAAGACTGATCACGCTCCATCGAACGCCCGATGCGCCTCGTCCAAGCGAGAGCAGCTTGAGCGTCATCATCAATCGCGTTGTCGGAATATCCAGCGTCTCTCCCACACCGCAGCAATGCGACAGCACAAGGTTGGTCTGCAGTGCTTGCGTGTCCTCCGGCGCTATCTTGATCGAAGCAAGCTTACCGAATCCGGTGTTAACGCCATAGATCGCCTCGCGTCCCTCGGAATGTCGAGCGACGATCTCGGCAGCACGGTCTACGCCATCCCTCGCCGATTCCGACAGTCTGACGGGGTGATCGTTTCTCCAGATGTTCTCTAGAATTTTCAGCGAGGTACGCCCCGGCTCCAGGACAATCATGCGATTTCTCCTTCGAAGATCCGCATATGCAGAGGCGTTGAGCCGATCAGGTAAGACAATTTTGCCGGGTGTCCGACATCCCATACAGCAAGGTCGGCATAATTGCCGGCACGGATGCACCCCACATCGTCGAGACCTAGCGCCTTCGCACCGTTCATAGTCGCACCCGCCAGCGCCTCCGCAGGCGTCAGCCCGAACAGTGTGCACGCCATATTCATACAGAGAAGCATCGAAGTCAGCGGCGAAGACCCGGGATTGCAGTCAGTCGCGAGAGCCATATCCACGCCCCTGTTCCTGAATAGCGCAATCGGAGGCAGCTTCGTCTCCCGAAGAAAATAGAAGGCGCCCGGAAGCAACACAGCCACTGTGCCGGCTTGAGCCATGGCGTCGATATCGGACTTTGAGGAGTACTCGAGATGATCGCAAGAAAGCGCGCGGTACGCGGTTGCCGCCTGTGTCCCGCCTATTCGCGACAGTTGCTCTGCGTGCAGCTTGACCGGCAGATTTAGCTGCGATGCCTTCTCGAATACGGTCCGAATTTGGTCTGCTGAGAATGCAATATTCTCGCAGAACCCATCTACCGCATCCACAAGTCCTTCGGCGTGGGCCTGCTCCAAGGCTGGCAGACATACATCCTGCAGATACATATCAGCCTTCCCTGCATACTCTGCAGGGACGGCGTGGGCGCCGAGAAACGTAGCTTTTATTCTGACCGGCCGTTGACGAGCTATCTCTCGAGCTACCCGCAACATCTTGAGTTCAGTGTCGATATCGAGTCCATAACCCGACTTGATCTCTAAAGTTGTTACCCCACCAGCCAACGACTCATCTACACGGCTTAGAGCACTCGCGAGCAATTCATCTGAACTCGCCCTACGCGTGTCGCGCACGGTCGAGATGATCCCACCTCCCGCTTTCGCAATTTCTTCATAGGTCGCCCCCTGCTGGCGAGACTCGAATTCGCTCGCTCGATCTCCGCCATGAACGATGTGCGTATGACAGTCGACGAGGCCCGGAGTTACCAGCCGCCCGTCAAGGTCAAGCGCCTCTTGGTCTCTCGCCTCGTCAGGCATTCGGTCGTGGTACCCTGCCCACAGTATCCGTCCGCCACGAATCCAAATCGCCCCATCCTGTATGAGGCCATAAGCATCACTGCCGTCGAGTGTGGCGAGATTGGCGTTGATAAGAAGCATGATAGCGAGTTGCGTTGTGACGAAGACAGGCTTAATATGTCTACACATATTCGAGAGTCAAGGAAAGACCGAATGGCTATTGTCTGGGCCGGATCCGCGTTACTGAAAGATGGCTGGTTCGAAGCAGTCCGCATCGCCATCGACGCAAATGGGCTCATTGAATCTGTAACGCCTGATACGCCACCCGAAGGCATCAGAAGGGGCGTGGTTCTGCCTTCGCCGACAAACGTGCATTCCCATAGTTTCCAGCGCTCAATGGCGGGGCTAACCGAGCGACGCGGACCGGATCCGTCCGATTCGTTCTGGACTTGGCGTCAACTGATGTATCGGTTTCTGGACCAACTGACCCCAGACGACGTTGAAGCGATTGCTGCCTTCGTTCAGATGGAAATGTTGGAAGCAGGGTACTCAACAAATGTCGAATTCCACTATCTTCATCACCAATCGGATGGTCGTCCGTATGCGGCCGTCTCTGAAATGAGCGACAGAATTGTCGCAGCCGCGCAAACGACCGGCATCGGACTGACGCTGCTACCCGTCCTTTATCAATACGCAGGTTGCGACAAGCGTCCTCTGGGCCGAGGTCAAATCCGATTTGGCAACAGCCTTGATGATTTTCAGAGATTGTTCGAGTCCGCAACCCACAGCGTCAGCCAGCTTCCGCCGGACAGCCGTATTGGCGTGGCTCCGCATAGTCTGCGTGCCGTGTCTCCAGATGACATTGTCAAGATCGAGCAAATGGCAGCGGGCGGGCCTGTACACATGCATCTGGCAGAGCAGATGGCTGAGGTGAATGAAGTGGTTGCTTCCCATGGCATGAAGCCGGTTCGCCTTTTTCTTGAATCTTGCATGAGACCGGCAGATTGGTGTGTCATTCACTGCACCCAAATGGATGCTGATGAAACTCGCTCCCTTGCAGCAAGCGGAGCTGTGGCGGGACTTTGCCCCATCACAGAGGCCAGCCTTGGGGACGGTATATTCAATGCCAGCGACTGGATGGCGGCGGGCGGTTCGATCGGCATCGGCTCAGATTCAAATGTTCGCATTTCTCTTTCCGAGGAATTGCGCATGCTCGAGTATTCGCAGCGATTGCGTGATCATTCCCGCGCGGCTCTTGCCTCTCAGCACAAATCTACGGGTCGGAGATTATTCGAAGCCATCAATGCTGGTGGGGCGCGTGCGGCGGGACGAAATAGTGGAAGGATTGCACCAGGCTACGTGGCTGATCTGGTCGCGCTGGATTCGAACAATATCTGTCTGGCAAATCGCAAGGGAGATTCACTCCTCGACAGTTACATTTTTTCGGGAAGCGACAGTTTGGTGGCGGACGTTTGGTCCTCAGGACGACATCTGGTCGTTGAGGGCCGCCATATTCACCATGCGTCAATTGAGCAGCAATACCGGAAAGTGATGCAGAACCTAAAGGATGTGTTGTGACGGATGAGAAGCAGAAGAGCTGGCAGTCAGTCAAGGAGGAGGCGCTTGCTCGAATTCACTCTCGTCGCTGGAAACCCGGCCAGCTGATTCCATTCGAGGCTGACCTGGCCGAGGAATTTGGCTGTTCACGTTCGACAGTCAATCGAGCCCTGCGGGCCCTCGCAGATGAAGGCCTGCTTGATCGGCGCCGAAAAGCAGGGACGCGTGTACCGCTATATCCTGCGCGAAAAGCCACTTTGTCCGTCCCAGTCATCAGGGAAGACATTATCGCGAAGGGATATGACTACTCCTATTCTCTTGTAAGTCTTGAGGCAGAAGTGCCGCCAACAGATGTCGCGGTACGACTGGGCTGGACAGCCGCCAGACAAGGCCTACACATCGTCGGTCTGCATTTCGCGAATACAAGTCCGTATGTAATTGAGGATAGATGGATCGATCAAAATCTTGCTGACAGCTCAGATGTGGAAGCATTCAGCAATCTGAGCCCTAATGAATGGCTTGTTACACATGTGCCATTCACCGCTGGGACTATCGCCTTTTCATCACTCAACGCAGATACCCAAACAGCGCGACTACTCGATTGCCCGTCCGGCGCCGCACTTTTCGTTATTGAACGGACGACCCGCAATAATCGTCGGTCGATAACAACGGTTCGATTAATTTTTGCTCCTGGCTACCAGATCGAAACATCGATCTGATACAACAGCGCATACTGGTTTTATTACAGAAGTCAGTCCGTGAGTCGTTGTGCCAACTTCAAATGGTGGACGGAACTTTTAGGTCTCCACGCCGTTGGTCGGTTCCCATACCCCACCATAGTATTAGGAGGACGCAATTTATGGAGAACAAGAGCAATTACTGGAAGTTCGGTGCCATGATCGGCACGTCGATGATTGTGATGTTCGGACTGATGTATCTCAACACCTACGCCTTCGAGCACGTTCGGTGGAGTGAAACGCGTTTCTACATGACCTTCATCATGGGTGCCGCCATGGCCGTCGTCATGTTGAGCTTCATGTTAAACATGTACAAGGACAGCCGGATCAACCTCGCAATCTTCGGCGGCTCTGCACTCGTTTTCTTACTGGCGCTGTGGCTGGTACGCAGTCAAACGACGGTTGAGGATCGTTCCTATATGAAAGCAATGATCCCGCACCACTCCATCGCCATCATGACGAGCAAGCGGGCCGGAATTGAAGACGTACGTGTTCGCAAGCTCGCTGACGAAATCATCAAGGCTCAGCGCCGTGAGATCAAGGAGATGGACTGGTTGATCAGGGATATCGCTACCAACGGTCCGGCCACGACAGAGGCCGAGGCAGCCGCCAGACCCGTGCCTCCTTTCGAGGGCAAACTCGACCCTGCCGTCCCGTCTGGCTCAGAAGTAGCAGAGCAATAGTCTTAGCATAAAGGTGAACAGTAGGATTCTGCAAAAGAGACTGGAAAAATCTTAACTTTCTTCCCAAATAGATACCCTGTATGGGGTATCCGTGAATGTTGAAGACCGAAACAAAAGATGCAGCAGCCCGGCGCCTGGCCCGTATCGAGGGCCAGGTCCGAGGGATATCCAAAATGATCGCCGAGGATCGATATTGTATCGATGTGATCCGGCAGGTGCAGGCGGTGAAGGCCGCCTTGACCGGTCTTGAAGCAACCATTCTGGACGATCACATATCGACCTGCGTTGAACATGCACTGACTGGAGATAGCGTCGAAGATCGCCGGGAAAAGGTTGAGGAGCTGGTTGCAGTCCTTGGCGGCCGCAAGAAATGAACGCCCCTTGGTCTGCCTCCCGAAAAGTGGTCCGTTATTTGAGTTAGTTCCGGCTTCAGATATGGAGCTGAGACATGGGCAAGAGAGCCAAGCCTGAAGAGATTATTGCGAAACTGCGGGAGGTGGAGGT
>Ga0189274_100051_pt1 | contig 153948 bp, 138 predicted proteins | sample N5B1minimetaG_FD_130323 | JGI IMG/M metagenome (GOLD analysis project Ga0189274, IMG submission 130323) | Marine microbial communities from the Costa Rica Dome - N5 B1 mini metaG | ecosystem: Environmental > Aquatic > Marine > Oceanic > Photic zone | place: Costa Rica: the Eastern Pacific... | reverse complement strand
CCTCCACCTCCCGCAGTTTCGCAATAATCTCTTCAGGCTTGGCTCTCTTGCCCATGTCTCAGCTCCATATCTGAAGCCGGAACTAACTCAAATAACGGACCACTTTTCGGGAGGCAGACCAGAAGTTGGAGCCATTCGTCACGCGGTCTGACGTTGACATAATGCTGCAATGATATGCGGGTTTTGTGGCAGAAAGCAGACTATTTTTCTCAGAAGCTGCATTTTTCTTCTAAAAATCAGTTCACGAATGAAGCGTATACTCAGGGCTTCGGACTTCCCACTCGACTAGTTGGGGGAGTAATAGATCCCTCTGTTCACGAAGCTTGGTTGCTGTGCCAACAATCCTCACTAGAGCGTATTGTTCGTGAGATGGATTTGCATATGGCGGCGGAAACTAAAACATAGTTGCTAGTAATCACTAGGTTTTCTGGGGCGGAAGGAAACTGAACGATTACCCTTTCCTTCAATAAACTATAGGGTGTATCTACTAGCGCTAATCGTCAAAAATTGGGGGGCGTCATGAGCCAGAGTCGGATCGATTGGGACAAGCTCCGCGTCTTCAAAGTAGTGGCTGAGATGGGTAGCATGACGGCTGCCGCTGCTCGTCTGAATGAGTCGCCGCCGACCGTCAGCCGCAAAATGGATGAATTGGAGAAGTTCCTCAGCAGCAAGCTGTTCACGCGGTCGACGCGAGGCATGGAGCTGACGGAGACCGGCAAGATCGTCCTGCGCTATTCGCGGCAAATGGAAGATGCGGCAAATCAGGTGCTGAGCGAGGCTGTTGGCCAGAGTGATGGCTCAGAGGGGCGCGTCACGATAGGAACTGGCGATGGTGTCGGGCCGTACTGGATTGCGCCACGTCTCGCGCAATTCCAGAAGGTGCACCCGAAAGCGCAGGTTCGTATGCATGTTCAGGAGCAGGAGCCTGATCTACTGAACGACGAAGTCGATATTGCAATCCAGTTCACCGAGCCGAGGGATCCTGAGATTATCTCTCACAAGCTGGGTACGCTTCATTATATCGGCTTTGCTTCTCAGGATTATCTGGATGCGCAGGAAACGCTGCCGTCGAGCCTTTTTGAGTACTATCAGTATCGCTGCATCTTGCACGAATCGTATGTGCGCCAAGTCGAGCGATGGGCGCCGAAAGCGGGCGAATTGAAGAAGATGATCGACTTTGCGTTCGTGACGAATTCGGCGAGCGCCATGATCGAGCTTTGTCGCCAAGGCGGAGGAATCGCCCTCCTGCCGACATATCACAAGGAAGTATTCCCGGACCTCATGGCGTTGGATATGTCTGAAGTGGCACCGATCCAGTTCTGGATCGCTTATACCGACCAGACGCGTCGCACGCCTCTTGGAAATCTCATGATCGAGTGGATCAAGTCATTGTTCGCCAAGGATGCATCGCCTTGGTTCACGGATGACTTCCTCCACCCAAAAGAACTGAGTGAATTGTCTGCCACCGGCCAAGAGCCCGCGGCTAAAAATCGTGCAGTGGGTTAGGTTGAGGTCGCCGTTGGGTCGGACTTAGTCAGTCGACATAACGCGCAGAACTTTTGCCATCATGCTAAGGCGTTCCTTGGACGGCGTCCGATCAATCCAGGAGTGGCACTCTGCCCGCACCTTGGCGGAAGGATCGGCATCCTTGCTATCGTCCGCGTTCTCGTCCTCGAACAGGCTGGCAATGGAAACGCGGAGAACATCCGCAACATTCGCGAGCATGCCGGCGCTGAGGCGATTTGTGCCGGTTTCGTACTTCTGCAGCTGTTGATGGCTGATGCCCAGCTCGGAGCCGAGTTCGGCAAGAGTCAAATTACGGTCCAGACGAAGTCTTCGGATTTTTTCGCCAACCATCTGATCGACTGCCGTTGGGGCTCTGGAAGTAGATTGCTTCATGATCTGCTCTCTCCATATATCCATCAGAGGTGACAAGTTTTCGCGCAAAGGGTGTTATAGCAAGATTGCCGTTACCCCCAAAAATGTAATGCGCTGAGACTTACGTATTACGCTCCGATTATGAATCCAATACTGAACTGCTTTGGGGTATGAAAAAACCCATATAAAGCAGCGCTTTGTGTAATTCGTTTAATCCATGATAGGGCGCAGCGGTCGCCACCATAGGTGGATTAAACTTGCGTAACGATCAGTAATCTTTTTTCCACTTTATAGAGAGCCTTGCCTCTCCGTCTGTAGTAGTTTCTGAAGTAACCGAGACTTGAGGTCTTGGCTCCCACTCAACCTCAACGGAACTTCCTGCGGCGCCTGCTGAGTTTAACTCGAGATATACATCCTCCGCGATGTATTGTCCCACACCTACTTGGGCGGTTCCTTCTTCACTCGTGCCAAACGACAAGCGGTCTACGCCCAACGCTGCCTGGAGCTCGGAGGTCGGGTCGAATCCCGTGCTATTGCCACTCAGTTGCGCGATTGAATTGGCCAATTGCGCTGCTTCGAGTGCGGACAGGTCGACCGATGAGCGGCCAAAGAGCAGGCGGGAAAGAATCTCGTCTTCCGGCAAGTCCGGTGTGCTGCTCAATTCGATGTCGGGTCGCATCGGTGAGCCGGTTAAAGCGACCGTCGCTTCAAAACCGTTGACGCTTCGCTCGGCTTCGATGTCCAGTCGCGCGCGTTGGATGGGCCCATCGAAGTAAACTGTCCCACTGTCAAAGACGAATGGGCGGCCAGCCAGGGCAAGTGTTCCGCGTCGCATACTGGCGCGTCCGTTAAGTTGCGGGTCAGCTGCCGTTCCGGTCAGTTTCAGGTTGGCGCTCCACTCACTTTCAAGGCCGCGCCCGTCGATATAGACACGCCGGTCAGCTGTGATGGCCAGATCGAGCGCCAGGGACTGGCGGAATTCGCTTTCGCCGGCTGCGAACTCGCCGTCTTCCATCCATCGCACGTCAATCGCTTGGGCTTTCGATGAGGGAAGATTGTCGAGATTGAATTCTGCCGATTCGATGTCCAGCTTGCCATTCACTGTGCGAGATACCGCGTCTCCGGTTAGCGAAATGTCGCCATCCGCTCGCAAAGAGTCGCCGTCGCGATTGTAGAGCAGCAAATCCGAAAACTCGGTCCTGAGATTTGTGTTTTCACGGGACAATATTCCAAGGATCTTCGCGGAGCCGCCGTCCGCGCCGTCGCCTGATCCATTCAGTCGTAGCTCATTGTCGCCATATGCCGCTTCGAGACTCAAATTCACGAGCCGAAGACTGGTTGCGCCAAATTCGTAGATGCCATCGCTCAAATCCGCGTGGGCGCTGAATTGCGGAGATTTGAGTGGTCCACTGAGGCTGGCTGATGCGTCGATTATTCCGCCGATGTCGTGACCATAGGCAAGTGCGAGGGATCGCAGATCCGATAGATCTCCATTGAGGTTGGCGGTTCCTTCTACCGGGGCGTCCATATTGAGATGCGCAATCCCGTCCGGATTGGCGGATACGGGCAATGAAGCGGCGCCAGCGAGTCGAAGGGCCCCATAATCCCCGGCCCCTTCAATCGTCAGGGCCTGGCCGCGCAACTGTCCGACCAGTTCGATGGCAAGGGACCGTTCCAGGCCGGGGAGCGGCCCTTCAACTTCCATGTCAAACTGACCTTCCGGGTTCGCGCCGAATAGCAGGAAGTCGCCACGGCCATTCACCATCACGCGCCGGGTGGCTATGCCTGCCGACGCCATCACGGGGGCCAGGTCGACGTTTGCGATCTCGAACTTCATTCGGGGCGTGCGCGTGTCTTCCTCAATGCGGGCTTCAATCGATCCGCCGAACATTGCGAGGTTCGCCTCGATGGATGGCGTGTCTCCCAAGCGCCAGCTGACAGGCTGGACCGAACGAACTGCTTCGCCAAGCAGTGTGCCATCCAGCTCGATCTGGCCGCTTGGATAATCGGCTGCGAAGTCTGCTGATCCAAGCATGTCCAGTGATGTCGGCCGGGCATCATGGTCTCGTTCGATTTGAACGGCGAAATTGTATCCTTCCGGAGCGTTTTGGATCTTCCCTGTTACGGAATCGAAGCGCAATGAAGGGGATAGCCAGACGTCACGCACGTCGCCAGATGCGACGATTGAAGTGTCTTCCTCTGGAGGGCGCCGAATTTGAACGGCGACATCGAACAGGCCCACCCGTCGAGACTCAAATGCGAATCTGTCTCCGGTGGCATTCAGGTTCATGTCGAGCCCAATGTCCCCTCCGTAAACCAGCGATCCGCTGAGTTGGGCGGTGTCGTATCTGGATGATATGTTCCGGAGTGCGAACACGCTATCGGCCCAAGAGGCGGTGGCGTTCACCGCGACAGGCTGCTGTCCCATCTGGCCTGCCAGCTCAACCGGCCCCGCCCAGGAATTGTCCTCATTCTGCAACTCGATCGTTGTCTCAAGGCCTTCAATCTCAACACTGTCCCGCGCGAGGCGGCCACCGGAAGATGCGAAGTGAACTGCGTCAATGCCATTCGAGCCGGTCAGTCGGACTGTGCCGGTGCCAAGCTGTATCTGCGTGCCAGAGATCGAAAGCGCGTCACTTTGCGCGAGCTGGACTACCAGATCGGTCGCGTCGCTTGCTGCAAACTTGCCTGAGCCCGTTGCGCTGAGATTGCTCCCGTCGAGCGATGCGGAGCGAACGACAAACGTCTGCCCCTTTTTCTGAATGTCACCTCGCAGCCGGGCAGATGCACCCAGCGCGTCGACGGCGATTGCGTTCAGAGCATCAATATTCTGGATGCGGAGATCTGCTGAAATGTTTGGTGCGTCGAATGTGCCGTTCAGCGCAAGAACGCCGCCCGCGGAAAGGTTCGGGGCAGTTGAGAGCAGTCCCGAGACATTTTGCAGTTTGACCTGCAGGTCGAGTGTCTTGTCTCGAGTGGATACGTTTCCACTGGCATCCGCCCTGCCGCGCTCGAGCTGAGCTGTGGAGGGAGACAAGCTCAGTTCGCCAGAAGTCCGGTCGTATTCCCCAGCTACCTGCATACTTGGCGTCTTCCCCAGAATTCGCAAGGCCGTTTTGTTCGACTTCAGAATACCTTTGCCGGCCAATTGTCCTTCAAATTTAATTGTCTGCTCGTTCGAGCGAATCTTCACCGGCCCGCTAATCTGGTCAAACGGGAGGTCGGATCCATCGCGGCGATTCAGAATCGCGTCGCCTGACATTGTCGGTATCCCCAGCGGGTCTGCTAGCTGGCCTGTGAAAGTCAAGTCTGCGGAAAAGTCAGTAAGCGTCTCAAAACCTGTAAAGGAAAGATCAAGATTGAGTGGGCCATCAAGATCACGTTTGTCACTCCGATAAGTGCCGTTGGCGGACAGTGTGCCTGAGGCAACGTTCGCCGATAGCTCGAAAGGTGCCTTTTTCTTTCCGGTTTCGGCGTCCAGCGTGACACGCGCGGATTGTCCGACAAGTTGTCTTACCCGGTCTGATACGGGCAACCGCTCGGCGTTGATGGTTGTGTTGGCGCGCAGCTTGCCATCGGTGATCTTGGCGGTGAGTTCGGCGACTGTCGCATCTGACAGTTTCAGTTCAGCAAAGCCATCACCGGATTCCAGCGTGCCGCTGGCGCGCGCGATGAGGGTGGCGTTTTCGCCTTCTGGCAGATTGGTGAGGGTGGCGATCGTTCCGCCGGCTGGTGCTTCGATGTCCGCATCGATGCGAAAGGCCCCCGAGGCGTTGCGCGTCAGGCGCGCGTCTATCCTGTCTCCAGCGCCTTCAAGGGGCAGGGCGGTGAGCGCGAGTTCAAACGTCCGCGTTTTTGGTAGGCTGAAATTGCCATCAATTTCAAAGGCCGCCGTGGGGCCTGCGACGCCTTCCTGCAGTAATAACTTGTCAATCGCCAGCGTATCGAGCGACACTGCCCAATTGCTGGAGCCGGAAGAGTTCCGTTCATCGCGTTGGCTGAGGATCGGGCGACGGATGACATTGATCCTGTCCGCCCCTATAAGGTCCAGCTTCACTGTTCGGGATACGAGACGCGCGGGCGACCAGGCAAGGTCTATGCCTTCGGCGGTGAGCCATACGCCGTCGTCATCTGATATGGTCAGACGTGCAACAGACATCTGGTCCAGCGGATCTCCGCGCAGGCCATCGATTTCTACCGTTCCAAGTGGCCCGGCTTCTCGACCATCAATCTGTGCCTCCAGAAAAGCGCGACCACCGTTGGAGGCAATCCAGATGCGTGCGGCAATCAGAATTGTGCACAGGACGAGCAAGACTGACAGCGCCGCCATCAGCCAGCGACGTCTACGGACCATGCCAAGAAGGGAGTGAAACGCTGCCATCAGAACGCCTGTCCGATAGATACGTAGATTTGCACGGGGTCGTCACCGTCGCGGCGATCCAGAGGTGTTGCAATGTCAAACCGTACTGGACCGAAACCTGGGTAGAAGCGCACGCCGAAGCCGACCGACGTTCGCATCTCGCCGATGGCTTCATCCACAGAGCCGGCCGCAGAGCCGGAATCGACAAAGGCCACATAACCCCAACGTTCTGATTTGCGCCAGCGAAGCTCGGCTGATGCGGCGAACATCGCGTCACCTCCGATGATGTTTCCGTCTGCGTCGGTCGGGGAAAGGGACTGATACTCAAAGCCACGGACAGAGCCGCCGCCACCCGCATAGAATTTGCGATCGACCGGTACATCGTCTTCGCCGAGGAACGTCCCGGCCTCTGCGCGCACAGCGGCAACCAGCCGCTCCGAGATCTTGTGATAGGTTGACGCCGAACTTGTGATCCGCGTGAAGGGCGCTTCGCTATCGCCGACAGAGACGCCGGGCTCGACGCCAAGCGAAACACGATTGCCGGATTGAGGGTCCAGCGGTCGTTTCACCGTGTCGTAGGTTGCGCCTAGCGGGAAAGAGAAGGTGACCTGCTCCTCATAATCGTCCTCGCCGGCAGCGCGCAGTTCGTAATCCGTCGAGCGCGTCGCATCGATGGTTGCGCCCGCAGATAGCGTGAAGTGGTCGTTGAACGGTTGCGACAGGCTTGCCGTGGCGCTGATGCCCTGCAGGTCGTAGGCATCTGTTTCTTCTGCGCGGATGCCTGTCTCTGCAGAAAAGTCGCGACCATACCTGCCAATATTGGGACGGTCATAGCTCAGTGTCAGACCACTTGTGAGAGTCGCGATCTGCGCATCGACACCGAGCGTGTCGCCAACGCCGGTTAGATTGCGGCGTTCCCAACTCGCTGTGGCGCCGACCCCTTCAGATGTTGAAACGCTGATACCTGCGCCGATGGATCGGCGCTTGCCTTCGGACAATTGCAGCTCAACGGGATGTAATCCATCCGCCGCCGGATCTTCCTGGATCTGGACGCCAATACCATCAAACAGTCCGGTCCCGCGTATGCGGGTGCGAAGCGTTTCCACCTTTTCCGGAGTGTAGTAGTTGCCGAGTTCCCAATTGCGAAGAATTTCAATCGAGCGATCTTTCGTCTGCAGGCCTTCCGGAATGATCAGTTCGCCGAGTTGGACGCGTGGTCCCGGAACGAGTTGGTAGGTCAGCTCCAGCGTTTTGTCGGCGCGGGAGGCAAGCGCGTCGATGCCTTCGCTTTCCGCGAAGGCATACCCTTCACGACGGAGCTCAGTGACGAGCCGTCGCTCCAATTCCTCGATGTCAGTGGTTACGGCCCATGTGCCGATACCCAGTTCATCAGAGGCGATGCTCAGCTTGTCCAGAACGTCAGCTGGTAAAGTCTCCGTACCAGTCAGGTTTATCTCGGCGATGGTGAAGCGCTCGCCAACGTCCACGTCGAGCTGGGGGCGCATATCCATGTCTTCCACAAGGTCCGGGCTGACCACCGCCATGAAGTAACCTTCGGACGCGAGATATTCTTCCAGCGCGCTGGCGGCCTGGGTTGCGCGGCGCCTCACGTCCAGCAGGCTGGTTGGTTCGCCTGCGCGGATCTCGACGGATTTGAGCGCGCCGCTTTCCAGTTGTTTCGGTACACCCTCGATTGTGACCGGAATCGTCGTGTTGCCTGAGCCGGTCGTTTCGCCATTATCAGTGAATGGAAGATAGGAGCAGGCAGGGGCCAGGCTGAGCGCCAGGCAGCAGACAGCGATCCTGCCGAAAGGCGGGGCTGAATTCTGCGCGGGGCGGATCGCCCGATTTACCATCTTCCGTGTGATCCTTGCGTATCCATTGAGATATGTGCGCCATCGAGCTGAGTGTACGGTGAACAAGATTGCTGAAATTTGTCGCGCCTCCCCGGATATCTGCTTTTTTGTACGTTTGGGCGGTCGGAAGGGTCCTCGAAAATCTCAGCATGGGTCAGATTGCGCTCGTATTCGTGGTTTACCATATTCAAGGCTTCATTCTTTCCCACGGGGATTTTCATGACATATCTGATGGTTCTGGGCGGCCTCATTCTCTTGTTCATCGGGGGTGAAGGGCTGGTTCGCGGATCCGTGAGCGTTGCGCGAAAGCTCAACATTTCCGAACTCGTGATCGGGCTAACGCTCGTTGGCTTCGGCACATCGGTTCCTGAGTTGGTCACCAGCTTGCAAGCCATCAGTGAAGGCGCGGTGGGGATCGCTGTCGGAAACGTTGTCGGCTCCAATATCGCGAATGTCCTTCTTGTTCTGGGCGTAGCGGCCGTCATTCATCCAATCATCACCAACCCGCGGGCTCTGATGCGGGATACGTCCATCATGGTGATCGTGACGGCTGTGCTGTGTGCGTTGATCTGGTTTGATTTGTTCTCGCGGCTTGCCGGCTTCGTTCTGGTCGCTGCGTTGCTGGCCTATATCGCCTTCTCGCTGATCGCGGATCGGACTGCGGGCGACAAGGCGGCGGACATGCATGCGGAGGAGGGCGAAATCGTCGAGGCGAACTATGGCATTCTCCTCGGCATTCTCATCGCGGTTGCGGGCCTGGCAGGCGTCGTCATCGGGGCAAAGCTGCTGGTTGATGGCGGTGTCATCATCGCGCGGGAGTTTGGCATCAGCGAGACAGTTATTGGTCTCTCGATTGTCGCTGTCGGCACCAGCCTGCCTGAACTTGCCACATCGGCTATCGCGGCCTTCCGGGGCAAGGCGGATGTCGCGCTCGGTAACATCATTGGTTCGAACATCTTCAATATTCTCGGCATTCTGGGCGCAACGGCACTGGTGCATCCATTCAGTGTGCGCGGCGTACCGACCGGCGATGTAACGACAGATGCGATGTCGTCCGGCATCAGCCACAGCCTGATCAGTGTTGGCGATATTGCGGCTCTGCTTCTGTCTGTCGCGCTGATGGTGGTCTTTGCGATTTCCGGCAAGCTGGTTGCGCGCTGGGAGGGAGCGGTTCTCCTTTTCGCATATGCGCTCTATATGGGGCTGACCTTCAATCTCATTCCCGTACCGGCGATCCTTTAATATGGCTGACAATCCGATCTATCAGGGGCTGGGCCAACTCGGCCAGCAAACCGACCAACCGCAAAGCCCCGAGACAGCAGAGCTCGAGCGGGTGGCAAATCCGTATGCCGACACGCTCTATCTCACGCGCTTTGTTGCGCCGGAATTCACGTCCCTGTGTCCGGTCACGGGCCAGCCCGATTTCGCGCACCTTGTCATCGACTACGCGCCGGGTGATTGGCTGGTCGAATCCAAGAGCCTCAAGCTCTACCTGACCAGCTTCCGCAATCATGGCGCGTTTCACGAGGAATGCACGGTGTCTATCGGCAAGAAGATTTTTGACTTCACCGAGGCGAAGTGGCTGCGCATTTCCGGATACTGGTATCCGCGCGGCGGCATTCCGATTGATGTGTTCTGGCAGTCCGGCGAGGTGCCAGCCGGGCTCTATGTGCCCGACACCGGCGTCGCTTCTTATCGCGGTCGGGGCTAGCGCGACCAGCGCGTGACGATATCCGCCATGCAGGCTCGTCCACGTTCGGGTGGGTCGATCTTTGATGTGCCGAGATAGATAAACCCGGCGACGCGCTCTTTACCAGTGAGGCCGAGTGCTTCGGCGACCTGCTTGTCAAAGGCTGGCCATTCGCTGAGCCAGGCGCCCGCCCAGCCGCTGGCATTGGCGGCGAGCAGCAAATTGTAGCACACGGCCCCAGCGGACAATTCCTGTTCCCAAATTGGGGTACGCCCATCTTCCTTTGGTGAGGAAATGACGGCCACCACGGTTGGTGCGCGCAGGAACAGACCTGCGGCCTCCATCAAATCCTGTGACTCTGCATCTTCCAGGGTCTCGCCCCGAATGCGCGCCAGTTCCTGGCCAAAGTCGGCCCGCGCGTCGCCTTCGAACACGATGAAACGCCAGGGCGTCAGCTTGCGGTGATCCGGTACGCGAGCGGCGATCTCCAGCAACTCGTCCAGCGCGTCTGGCGTTGGGCCGGGTTCGGAGATGAAATGTTTTCCCGCCGAACGTCGCCGGGCCAGCAATTGCCGCGCCTCCGCGCTTGGGCGTGTTGCCAGCATTGGGGTTCCGATGGCGGGGGCGGGGGGGAATCGCTTTGTCATGGCGGCAACATAGGCTCGCGTGAGGCCCACTTAAAGCCGCCTGTTAACAATTGCCGTCTTGAGCTTGGGCCCCGAAAAGCGTACAAGAGTGAACAGTGTTCACTTTCTGAACGCTTTGCACGAAGATTGGGTCAAATGCAGACAGATGACGCCCCTGAAGAGACGCCAGCCGACCGTCGTCGGTCGCGCGTGCGGGAGTCCATCATCTCGGCCGCCGAGCGCGTGTTTGCCAAGGAGGGGGAGGAAGGTTTGTCGATCCGCCGTTTGGCGGACGAGATCGATTATTCGCCCTCTGCGATCTACAAATATTTCGGGTCCAAGGAAGAACTCATTGATGAGTTGAAGGAGGCGTTCTTCGAGCGGCTCCTGGAAAAGGTCGACAACAGTTCCAGCGCCGACCGTCCGTTTCTCGAGCGTGCAAAAGCGTGTGTCGCAACATATGTCGAAACCGCGGTGACACGCCCTTTCCACTACGCGGCCGCATTTTCCAGCATTCAGAATGATCTGCCTGAAAATGGTGCCGGAATTCTGTCGTGGGACGGGTTTGTGGCGTCGCAGAAAGGGCAGGCTTTCGGTGTGCTGATCAGCATGGTGCGCGAAGGGCAGGAACTTGGCGTGTTCGACCCGGCGCTGCACCCGGTCATCGCGGCGAAGTCTCTTTGGGCCGGGTCGCATGGACTTGCGCAATTATTGATCCACGTTCCAAAGTTCCATCAACTCGTGCCGGACGAAACGCCCATGTCGGCAACTGATTTCATAGAATTCCACGCAAGCCTGCAGATCCGCAGCCTGCTGAAACCCGCAGTCGCGAGTGAAAACGGCGACCTCTCAGGACAAGCAACATGACAGAGACAAACCCGCATATCGGAGATGTGTCGCGCGACAAGCGACCGACAGCCATCAAGGGGCTGATCTTCATGCTGATCCTGGTGGTGGTCTGCGTCGGTCTTGTGCTCGCGGCGACGCGCCTGCGCAGCGAAGAAGGGCCGAAGATTGCCAAGGCTGCTCCTATACCGATGACCGTTCAGGTCGCGCCGGTCGAATTGGTCACGGCTTTCACATTGAACGAGGCCTATTCCGGTCTTGCCGAAGCCAGACGCAACAGCGCGCTTGGCTTCTCGACCGGTGGTCGGATTGAATCGATTGCTGTGGATGTTGGCGACCGTGTCCAGCGCGGCAGCATCCTTGCCAGTTTGGATACGCGCGGCCTGCGTGCGCAACTGGCTTCGGCGAATGCCGTGGTTGAAGAGGCGCGCGCGGCGCATTCGCTTGCCATGAGTACGGTCGAGCGCCAACGCAAACTGAAGATGCAGGGGCATGTTTCCCAGCAAGCGGTGGATGAAGCTGAGGCGCAGGCAGATACGGCGCTCGCGCGTGTTGAAGCAGCCAAGGCGCAGGCAGACATTTACCGCGTGCAGATAGACCTGTCTCGCATCACAGCACCTTTCGATGGCGTGGTGACTTCCCGCATGGCGGACGAAGGTACCATTGCCGGGGCTGGCCAGCCTGTGCTGGACCTGGTCGAGGCGGGGCATCTGGAAGCTCGCATCGGACTGCCTGCCAACAGCGCCGCCCGCCTGACACCTGGCGAGACCTATGATCTCAAGACCGATGTTGGAACAGTCGAGGCCATTTTGCGCAGTGTCACCGGCGTGATCGATCCGGCGCAGCGCACTGTCGCAGCCGTTTTTGAAATCGAGAACAAGGGGCAGGTTGCGTCAGGAACTGTTGTGCGCCTGACGATGCAGAGAGACATTGATGAGCCGGGCTTCTGGGTGCCGGTCAAATCTTTGTCTACCGCGTCGCGCGGACTATGGTCGATCTATGTAGCGGAGCCGAGCGGGTCGGGCTGGAAGGTCGCCACCCGTCCGGTAGAAATGGTGCATACGGATGGGGATCGCGCCTTTGTTCGCGGCGCTGTCGAAGAAGGTGAGCGGGTCATAACCGATGGTTTGCAACGCATCGTGCCGGGTTTGCCGGTTGAGCCGCGCGACGTGCACCGTGCTGCTGCCGTGAATGGTGGCTAAGTCTCATGTCGACGCTTTTCTTCAAACTGCCGCGCCTTGCCATACTCGCGATCCTGGTTGTCCTGATCGGTGGGCTTGGCGCGATGCTGACGCTGGGGCGTCAGGAAGACCCGACCCTGATCGAGCGCTATGGCTTTGTGCTGACGCCATATCCCGGCGCGGACGCTGAACGGGTTGAGGCGCTCGTCACGGAACCTGTCGAAGCGGCTCTCATGGAGTTGGCCGAGATTGAAGACGTGACATCCACCAGCCGCGCGGGCTTTTCACAGGTGCGGATCGAGATCCGGGAAGACCTGACTGAAGGCGAGGTCGATGACACTTGGACGCTGATCCGGGGGCAAGTGGAAGAGGCGCAGGCCCAATTCCCATCTGGCGTCGGATCGCCTGAGGTTGAAAGACTGTATGTGGGCGCTGCGACGTTGGTCGTTGGTCTGACCTGGACAGGCGAGGGAGAGCCTCCCCTTACTGTCATGCGCCGGCTTGTACTGGACCTCGAAGACAAATTCCAACGCCTTGGTGGCACCGAGGAAACGGAAACCTACGGTTTGCCAGAAGAAGAAGTTCGTGTGGTCGTCGATCCGCAGGCATTGTCGGCAGCGGGGCTGTCTTTCCGTGAGGCCGCGGGCCTTATCGCGTCGGCCGATAGCAAAACACCAGCTGGTCGCCTACGCGGGCAGGGTGGCACAATCGGCCTCGAGGTCGGCGGTGAGTTTGATGGCATCTCGCGCGTGCGCCAGGTGCCGCTTCTGCAGCGGCCTGACGGCTCGGCCGTCCGCGTGGCGGATGTCGCACGGGTGGAGAAGGGGTATGCTGATCCGTCCACCAAGCAGGCCTATGAAAACAATCTTCGGACTGTGCTAGTCGGCGTTTATATCTCGCCTGGACAGCGCGTGGACAAATGGGCAGAAAGCGCCCGCGCTATCGCCGATGAATTCGCGGCGTCAGCGCCACCGGGGCTGAAAGTAGAGACTGTATTTGATCAGAGTCTCTACACAAATGATCGCCTGAACGGCCTGGCGCAAAGCCTGTTATTCTCGGCCTTTATCGTTGTGCTCGTCCTGTTCGTGACGATGGGGTGGCGGTCCGCCATCGTTGTTGGCATGGCCATTCCGCTTACGGTCAGCCTGGTGCTGATCCTGTTCAGCGTATTCGGCCACCCGCTCCACCAGATGTCTGTGACGGGGCTCGTCATCTCACTTGGCTTGTTGATCGATAACGCCATCGTTGTGGTCGACGAGTTCGACCAATTGCGCGCCAAGGGCAAGAACCGTTTCGAGGCTATTCGGGAAAGTCTGGGTCACCTTGCCGCGCCGCTTGCCGCGTCGACATTGACCACAGCGCTTGCCTTTGCGCCCATCGCCCTGTTGCCGGGCGGCGCAGGCGAGTTCGTTGGCATGATCGGCCTGTCAGTTGTGTTCGCGATCTCCGCATCTTTCCTCATCTCCATTACCGTGATCCCGGCGATGGCCGGCTGGTTCGACCGCAAGCGCGGCTGGGAGACTGGCCACGCAAAACGCCCGCGCCGCTGGTGGCGGGACGGCGTGATGAACGACTATATTTCGGATGGCTACCGCGCCTCCATCGAGGCCATTTTGCGCTTCCCGCTGCTGGGCATCGCGATTGGTGTGGCCCCGGCCATATTCGGTTTCTGGCTCGTCGGGCAGTTGCCATCCCAATTCTTTCCGCAAACGGAGCGCGACCAGTTTCAGGTGACGTTCCAATTGTCGGCCGAGGCAGACATTCATGACACCGTCGATGTGGTTCATCGCGCCACCGACATGATCAGTGCCATTGAGGGTGTTGAAGATGTAACCTGGGTGCTCGGCCAGCCTTCGCCGCGTGTCTACTATAATGTTCTCAACAATACGGAAGGCGTTGAAGGCTTTGCGACAGGTTGGGTGCAGCTCGATTCAAATGAGCGCACGCATGAGATTGTCGGCGAAGTCCAGCGCATGGTGCGGGAGGAGTTTCCAAGTGCGCGCTTCCTGGCGCTGCCATTCGAGCAGGGCCCCCCCGCTGACGCACCGATCGAGTTGCGCGTCATGGGGAATGATTTTGATACTCTGGACATGATTGGCGACGAAATTCGCAACGTTCTCGGACAAACACCCGGCATCACCTACACGGTCGCGTCATTGGAATTGGGCGCGCCCACGATGCGCCTGCAGGCTGACGAAGCCGCATCGGCTCTCGCTGGTGAACGCCTGACCGATATCGCCGCAGACCTGAGCGCGGAACTCGAAGGCGTGCGGGCTGGCTCTGTGCTGGAGGGGACGGAAGAGTTGCCGGTAAAAGTGATTGCGCCGATGTCGCGCAGGTCTGGGATGACGGACTTGCGATCAGCCACAGTTGGCACTGGCTCTGGTACGCCGATTTCTGCCTTGGGCGAGGTGACGCTTGTGCCCGAAACCGCGGTGATCACGCGCCGCAATGGCCAGCGCATGAACCAGATTCTCGCCTATCTGGATCCATACACGCTGCCAGCACCTGTGCTTGCGGACTATCAGGCGCGGTTTGAGGAAACCGGGTTTCATGTTCCCGCTGGATATGAGGTCGTGATTGGAGGCGAAGCAGAGAATTCCAGCGACGCTGTTGGCAATCTCGCCGCTGTCGGTGTCCCACTCGTCATGGTGATGGCCGGGGCGATCATGCTGGTGTTCAATTCGTTCCGCATGATGCTGCTGGTGCTGGCGTCAGGATTTCTCTCGCTTGGCTATGCCTTCTTTGGGGTGTGGTTATTCAATCTGCCGTTCGGCTTCAATGCCATCATCGGCGGCCTTGGCCTGTTCGGCATTGCGATCAACGGCTCTATCGTCGTTCTGTCATTGCTCAGGGCGAATCCGGCTGCAATGGCGGATGACGTGATTGCCCAACGTGAAGTTGTCGTGGATGCGACGCGCCATATTGTGGCGACGACATTGACGACAATGGGAGGCTTTGTGCCGATCCTGCTGACGGGGGATTCCTTCTGGATGCCTCTGGCAGCGGGAATCTCCGGCGGGGTCAGTGGATCCGCGCTTCTGGCGCTGTATTTCACGCCGGCCGTATTCCGCATCACGACCATGAAACCTGTGCAGAAAACGTTTCGCCGGATCTTTAACCGTCAGGAAATACCCGCCGAATAGGGCAGGTCAAAGACTTGCACTTGGGCAAAAGTGGCCCATGTCGGAAAGACAGGCATTGGAAGGAAGAGATATGCCAGACAATCCGGATATCGGTGCACCCGCACCAGCCTGGAATCGCCTTCGCTTCGAAGCTCGCGCTGCGGCTGCGGACGAGCCTGCTCTGGCGAGCTATCTGAACTCTGCCATCCTGGCGCACTCAACCCTGTGTCAGGCGCTTTCCTTCCATCTCGCTGAAAAGCTGAAAAGCCCGGTCATGAGCACACAGCAGGTGCGCCAGATTCTCAGCGATACCTATGATTCCAACCATGCACTGGTCGAGGCCGCTGAAGACGACCTGCAAGCGGTCCTTGAGCGCGACCCTGCCTGCCGCGGCATGTTGCAGCCTTTCCTGTACTTCAAGGGTTTCCTTGCCCTTCAGACCTATCGCGTTGCTCATTCGCTCTGGCGTGAAGGGCGTGAAACGCTGTCCTTCCATTTCCAGAGCCGCGCTTCTGAATTGTTCGGCGTGGACATCCACCCAGCCGCCCGCATAGGGACGGCTGTCATGCTGGACCATGCGTCGGGCATCACGATTGGTGAAACGGCGATTGTCGGCGACGGGTGTTCATTGCTGCACGGTGTCACGCTCGGCGGAACCGGCAAGGAAGTGGGTGACCGCCATCCGAAGATCGGCAAGGGCGTGCTACTGTCCGTTGGGGCGAAGGTTCTCGGCAACATCCATATCGGTGACGAGGCCAAGGTCGCAGCGGGTAGTGTGGTGCTGAAAGACGTGCCAGCGAAGTGCACTGTGGCAGGCGTTCCGGCGCGAATTGTCAGCGGACCGTCCTGCTGCCATCCGGCAGAAACCATGGATCAGACGATTCCCGACGATATGGGCAAGTAAGTCCGCCGTTCGCGTGTCAGTTGACCGGCCTGAATACAAATCGCGCGACAGCTGAGTTTTTGCAGTAATTGACAGCAATATTGTCTCCAGCAACGTTTCATTTCGGGATCGGAATGTTGTTGCGGCCCTTTGTTTCGTTTAATATTTGACCCACGACCCGGTTTCGGGAGGGGTGTTTTTGGCGCGTGAACAGAGGGTGGCCGGTTGACCGACAGTAGCAGCACTGCAGGCCGGTTCATGCGCACGCGCAAGGTGCGGCGCGCTGAGGCAGAACGTTTGCCGTTTGTGCCCTACGCTGTGGTTCCTTTGGCCGCTCTGGGGCTCCTCCTTTTGTTCGCGATCTGGCCTTTTGCGTTTGGTGTGGTGCAGGCAACCGCCCAGCGGACCGCGTCGCAGGCGCTGGTTGAGGCTGATGCCAGCTGGGCCCGGTCTCGTGTCTCTGGCCAGTGGATCACGCTCGAAGGGCGTCCTCCCAGCCGTGAAGCCGCGGACGCTGCCGTCGACGCAGTGAGGAAAGCGCGCGCACCAGCCTTGTTCGGATCGGCTAGGCCGGTCACGCGCATTCGAGAAAATTTCGACTGGAGCCTTCTGGGTGAAGGTGCCGTTGGCCCCAATACGGATTGGTCGTTTCGTGTGGCTGATGGTGTGCTGACACTTGATGGCGATATGCCGAACACGGAAATTCGTCAGGAAGTCGTCGCAGCCGCTCGCACGAAAATAGACCCACCGCGCGTAATTTCCATTCAGGACAGTCTGTCGATCAATAACGAGCCCGTCGCCGATGGTTTCCTGGAAGTCGCCATGCGCGGCCTAAACACGGTGTCGAAGTGCGACCGCGGTGTATCTGCGTTTACCACGAACCGGTTTTCGCTTGATTGCGAGCTTCCGGGCGCCGAAGCCGCCGCCACACGCAAGCTTGCCCTGGAGCCGATCCCGTTAGGGGAGGTCGGGGCGATCAATGTCATCTCACGCGAAGCGGTCAGCTCCTGTGAAAGTTCACTTGAAGAATTGTTGGGCGATGCGCGCATTGAATTCCAGTCATCCAGCGCGGTGATCGGCGCATCAAGCGCTGGCCTGCTGGATGATGTCGCCGAAGCCGTGCGCGCATGCCCGGGATCTCTGCGCATCGCTGGCTATACAGACAGCACCGGTCTGCCGGAAACCAATCGCCAGCTCAGTCAGGCGCGCGCCGAAGCGGTGCGCAATGCACTGATCGCGCGGGGCGTGCCATCTGGCCGACTAGTCGCAACGGGGTATGGCGATGCCAGCCCGGTTGCGCCAAACTCCACTGCGGCAGGTCGCGCCCAGAACAGACGCATCGAGATTCGGGTGATCCGTGTCTCGGAATGAATTCCACCAGCTAGCCTGAAAGTAAACATCATGTGGTTTCTTCTCATCCAGATCTTGCTGCTCATGCTGCTTGCCGCGCTGGCGGGGGCAGCTCTGGTTTATTGGTGGATGCGCAATCGCTACGAGGACGTCACCGAGTCCTATGAAGAGCTGATGGAAAATAGCGCCATGTCGGAATTGCGTGCCGGCGTGACGCGTGACGATTTGCTGGCACACTTCGCCGCGATCGAGGAGCGGCTCTCTGCCATGCCTTCGCCGGTCACGCGGGATGAATTCCACGCCAACATCAACAGTCTGGGTGATCGTCTGAGAAACATTCCGACGCCAGACATTTCACCCGTGAATGCGCGTTTGGAGGCGATTGAAACCCGCCTTGCCGATAGCGGCTCAAGCTTTGACCCGGTTATCTCGCGGCTCGCTGATCTCGACATGGCTGTGGGCCAGTTGAAGAATACAGATCTGGACAGTCTGGAAGCCCGGCTGTCGCGCATCGAAGACAGTGTAAACGTGCTGGTCAATACAGAGCCACCGGCGATGCCACAAATGCCTGAGATACCAGCATTTCCGGAGATTCCTGAAGTTGATCTCGGCCCAATCCATAGCGGCCTTGCGCGCCTTGAACTTGCACTCGAGAATCTTGATGTGCCGGTTACGGATCTTGATCCGATCCGCGGGGATTTTGGCCAGATGGAAGCCCGTCTCGCCGAATTCGCCGAGCGGCTGGATGCCCAGCGCAAGGCTGACAATGAGAGCATGACCATCCGTCTGCAAACACTGTCTTCGTCTCTTGCCTCGCTGCGTGTGCCGGATGTGGACAGCCTGCGCGACCGCCTTGCCAAGCTTGAAACCGCGATCAGCCAGATCACTGTGCCGGACGTGGATCTCGGCCCGGTCACGGAAACCTTGCGCCAGATCGAACGCGACCTGAAGACTTCGCCGGATCATGTCCGCGTTACGCATAACAAGCTGGCCGATCTGGAAGGCGGAACGGCCGCCCTCCATTCGAAGCTCGCTGCACTTGAGGCCCATGTCGCCAGTATGGATCGTGGACCTGTGGACCTGTCACCACTGCAGGCACGCCTTGCGACACTCGATTCCGCGCTGGCAACGATGCGCGTCGACATTCAGTCCACATCCGACACATCCTCGCTTGAGCGCCGTCTGGCCACGCTGCAGGAGATGGTGGTCGGGCTTCAGGATCCCGACATGTCGGCAATCACGAACTCGCTCCGCAAGATGGAGGCGCGCCTCAATATGGCGGCGGTCGAAGACCGGCTGACTTCAATCGAGTACGGTATGGCGGCGATGCATCACATGGTGCGTACGCTTCAGGAAACCGCCTATTCGCGCACAGATATTGATTATTCTCAGCGCGTTCCGCTGTCCCAGGCGCAATTCACGCAAACCACAACGACAACGGAAACTCCGGCGACTCCCCCGCCACCACCACCTCCGCCGCCGCCTCCGGCCCCACAACCGGAGACGACCACGACCGTCCACAAGATCGAGATCATTCGCGGCCAGGACCCTGTTCGTCAGGCCATGCGCCCGGATGACCAGGCCAATTTGCTGGTCGAAGCGGCCTTCGGGGAGGAAGACGATCTTGAGCGCGTGAACGGTATTGGTCCGATGCTGGCTGAATTGCTGAATGAGATCGGCGTCTATTATTTCTGGCAGATTTCGGAATGGGGCCCTGACGAGATCCAGTGGGTCGATGACAAGCTGGAACATTTCAAGGGCCGTATCCTGCGCGATGACTGGGTCGGACAGGCCAAGGTTCTCGCGCTGCTCCCCGAAACAGCAAACCGCCCGCAAAGCGGCTGATTCAGGCTTCACAGCTGAAGGGCAGGCTTGCCCCCTTTTCTCGTGCCGGGAATTGGGGTTAGTTAATGCTGTGCTCGGGGGACGCATTGAGCAACCAGCGGAAGGGGACGCCCGCAATGCTTCGGACCGTAATTGCAGCCTTTCTATGCCTTATCCTGGCGCCCGTCGCATTGGCGGATAGTCAACAAGCACCGCGCTACGCGCTCGTGATTGGCAATTCCAGCTATCAGCAGACCGGTTGGCAACTGCCCAATCCGGCGCGGGATGCACGCCTGATGGCCGAAACACTCGGCAAGGTGGGCTTTACGGTAGACTTGGTCATAGATGGCACGGAAGACCAGATGGAACGGGCCTTTGCCGATCACGGCGCGCGTCTCAAGGCGGGCGGCTCCGATTCTGTTGGTCTGATCTATTACGCTGGGCACGGGGTTCAGTCGCAGGGGCTGAACTATCTGGTGCCGGTGGATGCAAACGCCCGTTCGGAACAGGACATCTGGCGACAGGCCCCGCGCCTTGGCGACGCGTTGCGCTATGTGGAGCATGCCGGGAATGCGGTGAACTTCGTCATTCTGGACGCTTGCCGCGACAACCCATTGCCAAGTGCAACGCGTAGTGCAGCGGGCGGGCTGGCCGAAGTGAAGCCGGCGCGCGGCCTGTTGATTTCATACTCCACCGCGCCGGGCTATGTCGCCTATGATGGCGAGGGCGAGAACTCGACCTTTGCGATGGCGCTGTCACAGACGATTGGCCAGCAGAACCTGATTGCCGAACAAGTCTTCAAGCGCGTGGCAGATCGGGTAAACCAGTCGACCAATGGGTTGCAGACACCCTTTTACAATTCCGGGCTGACAGGTGCAGATTTCTGCTTCGCGGGCTGTGATGGCGGCCCGGCGCCCCAGCCCGTGCCAACCAATACCAGCGCGCAATTGCCGGCTCATGGGGCACGTGGCTCAGCCGCCCGTAGCGCCAGTGACATGGCCGAGGCGCCAAACGCCGTGAATGCCGCGCCCGGCTTCACCAGCGTATCCACCTTGCTGCGCGGTGCGGCCTTTACCGCGGCTGATGCCGGTGGTGCCATTGCCGAACGCAAGTTTCGCGATTGCACAGACTGTCCGGAAATGGTCGCCATTCCGGGCGGAGAATTCATGATGGGCTCCCCGGCGACCGAGAAAGAACGCAAGGATAATGAGGGCCCACAATGGCGCGCCACGATCAAGCCCTTTGCAGTGTCCGCAACTGAGATCAGCTGGGCCAATCTGACCGCCTGTATCGAAGGCGGCGGCTGCGTTGGAAACGAAGCCGCGAATGAGACCCGCAGTGACCAATGGCAACAGCCGGGTCTGCCAGTGATCAACATCACCTGGGTTGAGGCAATGGCCTATGTCGATTGGCTGAATACTCGCGTCGATGGAGAGCCTTACCGCCTGCTGAGCGAAGCAGAATGGGAGTATGCCGCGCGCGCAGGCACCACGACTGCTTTCAACACCGGCGATACGCTGACGGACCAGCAGGCGAACTTCAATGCCGGGCGGATCTACAATGACAGTCCGAAAGGCGTCTGGCCCCGCCGACCCATGCCGGTTGGCTATTATCCGCCGAATGGCTTCGGCCTGCATGAGATGCACGGCAATGTCGCCGAATGGACCGCTGACTGTAGCGTGCGCAGCTATCTTGGCCGGTTTGGTGAGGCGACGGTCTATGATGAGCGTGGCTGTCGCTCCCGTGCAGTCCGCGGCGGCAGTTGGGAGAAGGTGCCCTCCTATGTTCGGTCCGCAATCCGTGATGCATTTCCGGATACGGGCCGCGATGACGGGATTGGATTCCGGGTCGCACGGGACAGGGATTAACCGATGAAGACCATCAGCCCCCTGATTAGCCATCACCGGTCCGAGCTCAAGGCAGAAGCCAAATTGGATCGTCACTTGCTGACCGGGGCGATCTTCATGGCGCTCGTGTCGTTCAGCGTCTTCCTGTCGACCCTGCTTGGCAAATACCCTTTGCCCTTCGGTGCAGACGTATTCGCAGATAATCCGGAGCGCATGATTGGCGCGTCAAATTTCTTCGTCGCGACCGCCATCGGCGCAGCGCTGCGCATCTGGCGAAAGCGGCAGATGCGGATCAAGCTGCTCGTGGCGGAGGCCTTCATTCGCGAAGGTGACGAGGACACCGGCCTGCGTCTGTTGCTGGAGCCTGTTTTTGGTGAAACCGTCTGGGATGGCGCCGAAACGCCAATCCTCTCTGAAAGGAGCCGGGCATGAGCCTGCAATCAGAATCCGGAACCTCGCCGGTTACTTCGCTTGACCTGCTGCGCGAGTTGCAGGGAGAGCAGAAGGCTTTCCGCTTCCTGATCCGTGCCCTGGCGGTCTTGCTCGTCACGGCGGCGGTGATTGCTGTGGGCAGCGTAATCTATTTCTACGTCGCGCTGCAGGGGCTGAAATCGGAGTACGCCCATCAGGCGCGGTTGAACGAGATCAATCTCCGCATCGTCGCAGGAGAAGCCAGCCGACAGCGCGAGTCGACACAGGCTCAACTCGTCGCAATCCGCGAGGAAAATGAGTCGGCGCGCAGGCAGGCCGAGCTTTCAAGAGAATTGCAACAGGCCGGATCGGCGCGCCAGATCGCTGCTTACAAAGATCGCGCTGTGAACATTGCGCGCAGCCACGTGCTCGGCAAGACGATGAACGAGGTTACCTCGCAAGTGGTCAGCATGGTGCTCCGTGCGGATGAGGGGGATGTCCGCCTGCTGAGGGATGAGGAGCACCAGTTGCTGCAGGCCGCTTTGGATGATTGGGGCGGAGAAGTGGACTCTGCAAATGTACGCGCTGCGTTTGAACGTTTGATGGATGCAGAGGCCCTGTCGGATCAGGCAATGGGCGCTGCGGGGCTAGCCATGCTGGAGTACCGCGCAGCAGATGAGGCGTCACTGGTCTGGAGCCAAGGATGCTCCACCGTGGTGGACTATGTAAACCAGGCGACGGCGCGCGATCTTGACGCGCCGATGCTGCTGATCTGGAAGGGCCAGTGTCTGCGCAAGCGCGGCGACGCCTTGCTGGCCTATCGCGCTTTCAGTGAGGCGGCACATCTGATTGGGGCGGATTCCGAAGACATCACTCTGGAACAGGAACAGATGGCGCATCATGGCGTCGGCACAACACTGGTTGCGCTGGCGGCGCAGCGCGAACTGCCGGAAGGGCGTCTCTACGAAGAGGCGCTGCAGGAGGCCTTGTCAGAGCTGCGCATTGCGGCCCGCATCCGCGCTGAACGCGGCGCAACGCAGGTGGGCGTCGCCTATACGGAAGAGAATATCGGCTTCATTCACATACTGGACGAAGACTGGCCCACCGCGCTGGAACACACGCAACGGATTGATGATATTCTCCCGCTCGCCTGGAATTTGACGGTTCGCCACATCGCCGCCCGCGAGAATGAAGCGGCGCTGCGCCAGGCCGGGGCGAGCCAGGATGCGCTGGATTATATGGAAACGATTCAGGACGAAACGGCGATGGTGTTGTCGCTGATGGATTGCGACCAGATCGACAAGCCGGAATTGCAACGCCTGCTGCCGGCGCGTTTTGAGGAAACTGTGGAATCCCTGTCGGCGCATTGCGTTCTGGAGGCCGAGCGCAGCTGATTTGCAGGCTTTGCGGTTGCAACGCCAAGCAAAATCTCTAGGTTCGCCGCGAACACAAAGACCCAAGAGGAGCCCGACCCATGGAGCGCGAAGAAACGCTGCGCCTTGAAGCCTATCTCAAGGAAAAACTGCACCCGGGCCTTCGCCTGGTTGCGCGTGACAAGACCGATGATTCCGTTGAGTGCTATCTCGGCGCCGAATTCCTGGCCGTGGTCTACAAGGATGTGGACGAGGGCGAAACGTCCTACCAGTTCCAGATGACCGTGCTGTCGGAAGACATCAGCTAAACTGTTCTCGCCTCGACAGGCGGGCATGAAAAAGGCCGGCGCTCCTTTCTGGAGGGCCGGCCTTTCGCTTTTTGAAAGCGCTGTCGTGCTATTCGTAATCCTTGCGAACAAACACGGCGGTTTCGGGATAATCGGTCCAGATGCCGTCGACACCAGCTTCGATGAGGACTTTCAACTCCTCTTCAGCTGATGCAAATCCTTCTGCCGGTTCATCATCGCGCACCGTGTAGACATGCACGATCTTGCCGAGGGCGTGGGCGCGTTCAACGAAGTCTGTCGTCCCGCCTTCAGGGGTCAGGATCATCGCCTTGTGAGCGCCGACGCCTGCTGTCGGAATGTCTTCCAGCTTCATGTCCAGGCCGAGCAGGGCCGCGTAGGGCGGGCCGACGAGGTTCTGTACGAGTGTCAGGTCGCTCTTAGCGGCGACCTTGGCGAGGAAGTCCGGCTCAAAGCACTGGATGAAGATCGGAATGCCCGCTTCGACGAGGCCGCGCTCTTCAATCGTGTTCAGGATCGGATCGACCATGTCGAGCCCGGCCGCAGAGAAATTGGAAGGCCATTTGGCCTCGATGTGCAGGCCGACCTTCCGGCCTTGCGCTGCATTCTCTTCAACGAGGTCGATGATCTCGTCGAACGTCGCGATCCGGAACTGGTCGTTATAGTCTTGCGGGCGGCCTTCAACGCGCTGGATGGCATTCAGCGTCTTCAGCTCAGCGAGGGTGAAATCGTCAGACCACCAGTCTTCCTTGTCGCCCAGAGGCGTTTTACGCACGCTTTTGCGATCGGCGAATTCTTCGTGATTGGCAATGTTTGTCGTGTCGGACAGGTAGCCATCATGGTTGGCAACGAGAACGCCATCCTTGGTCATCACCAGATCCGGTTCGATGAAGTCAGCCCCCTGATCGATGGCGACCTGATAGGCTTTCAGCGTGTGCTCGGGATAAAGGCCGCTTGCGCCGCGATGGGCGATGATGACAGGCGGCTCGCCCGTGAGGGTCTTTAGCGCGGTTTCGGTGTCGCTTGCGTCGGCCGGAGCTGCTTCTGCTGGCGCTTCAGCCGGGGCATCCACAGGTGCAATCGTTTCAGCCGCCGGATTGCAGGCAGCCAGCAACAGGCCGCCGAGGAGGAAATATTTCTTCATGGTTCATAGTCCTGTCTGGAGGATCGGGGCGAGCACGGGCCCGCCCCGGTATGTAGTCAGCCTAGAACTTGATATAGGCACCGGCTTTCAGCATCTGCGGCTTGCCGCGGATGATGGTATGCAGGCCAAAGGCACCGCCCGTGTTGCCCACGTCGATCAGGTATTCCTCATCGAAGATGTTTTCGCCCAGGAAGTAGACGCCCCACTGATCGTCTGCGCTGTCGAAGCCGATGCGGAGGTTGGCGATGCCATATGCGTCCTGTTCTTCCTCGACAAAGGTGCCGTCCGGATAGGCTTCACGAACGCGGATGAATCCACCATTTCCATCAGCGGCATAATTGTAGCCATTGTCATCTTCGAAATAGTGATGATCTTTCCAGACATAGCTCGGCACGATCGAGAAATCGCCGCGTTCGCCAGCCGGGATCGTGATGTCAGCCGCCAGCGAGAAGCTGTGCTCCGGGCTGATCCGGAAGCTGTTGCCAGCGAACTGGAGCGGGTTTCCGTTGTCGTCTTCGTCATCATATTCCGAATGCGTGTAGGCATATGTGCCGAGCAGGCGGATATTGTCGGTGACCAGGGCCTGACCATCGAATTCGAAGCCATACTGGGTGGCGTTACCGGAGTTCTCGGTGATGAAGACGCCGTTGATCGGGTCAAAGCGCGTGGTTTGGAAGTCCTTGTACTCACCATAGTAGACCGAGCTGGTCATCTGGACGCGATTGTCCCAGAGACGGGCGAACACACCGGCCTCGACATTGTCCAGCGTTTCCGCGTCGATGACATCATAGCTTGCACCAGAAGCAGAGAGCACTTCCGGGCGACGGCCCCGGCCGTAGGCGACCCAGGTGTTCACATTGTCAGATACGCGATAGGCGGCATTCAGGCGCCATGTGAACGCACCATCCGTTTCTTCTGATCCGGTAGCCTTGTTGTTGAGGCGATCAGCGCTCAGCAGCAGGGAAGGCGCCAGGGTCACACCATTGAGGCCGCCGAGATACGGGTTGCTCTTGAGGACAGCTGCAACGGAGCTCGCCGCCAGGTCTTCCTTGGTGTAGCGAAGGCCACCTGTCAGTTCGAGGCGATCTGTCAGCTGATAGGTCACATCGCCGAACAGGTCATATGTGTCGCGTTCGTCGGTGGAGATTTGCTGTTCCAGATGCTCACCGTAAAGCGGTACCAGCGCGCCTTGCAGCAGGGCTGCCAGAGCAGAGTACTGAAGAGGCGTATCAAAGCTGCCGAAGTTTGCACCGCCCGGGATACCGGCCAGTGTCAGCGCGCCCTGAACCTGCTCAACGGTCAGGCCAGCGGCACCTGCGAGGCTCGGTGCAAACAGGGATTGAGCGTAAGCTTCATCCGTGGAGAAGCGCAGCTCATCCTTGCCGTTCACAGTGAAATAGTTTCCGCCGAAGAAGGCCGACAGTTTGCCACCGGCATCATAGTTCAGGCGCAATTCCTGGCTGAACGTATTGGCCTGGCGGCCCTGATAGAATTGAAGCAGGTTGAACTCGACACCATCAGAGTCCCACGCTTCATTCGAGAACAGGTTGCGATAGTCGGTGAGGGAGGTCAGCGACCAGTCATCGTTGAGGTCGTATTCGACGTTGGCGGTGACATAGAACAGCTCACGATCATTGCCGAGCTTGCTGCGGACCTGATCATCATTCACGTTCATGGCCGTTGCGCCGTATGGATCGACCTTCCCGTTTACCTCGAAGAAGCCGGACGTGAACTGGGTGCCGGTGGAATCATCGTCCTGATAGTTGACGAACAGGTCGGCGCGCAGCTGCGGGCTCGGCTCCCAGTGAAGGGCGGTGCGCAGGGCAAGCGTGTCCTGTCCCATCAGGTCCGGAGAGTTGGCGGTGTTCGGCACATAGCCGTCCATGTTCTTCAGCTGACCCGCAACGCGCAGGGCGAGCGTGTCATTGATGACGTAGTTGTAGTGGCCTTCCGCGCGGACGAAGCTGTAGTCACCGCCTTCGATGGAGGCTTTGCCGGAATTGCCGGACAGGGAGGCGCGGTTCTGGATGAAGTTCACGCCGCCAACCAGCGCGCCCTGGCCGAACAGAGTAGCTTGGGGGCCTTTGACAACCTCAACCCGCTCCATGTCATAGATGGCGAGATTGGTGGCAAACCCCACATTGCCGATCGCCACACCATTCTGGAACATGGCCACGCGGGGCGTACCACCATCCGACACCACACCGCGCAAGGAATAGCTCGGCGCGTTGAGGCTTTGGGCCTGCACCTGCAGGCCTGGAACGAAGTTGCCAAGGTCTTCGAAATCATCGGCCGCGAGCAGGTCGATCAGGGCCTGGTCTGCCACAGACACGTTGATTGGAACGTCGATGAGCGCCTGTTGCTGCTTCTGTGTCGTCACGGTGACGACTTCCAGGTGACGAGCCTTTTCGGCGCTGGTTTCCTGTGCGTGAGCGGACAATTGTCCGGAGAGACCAAGAGCGGCAATTGCCGTCGCGGTAAGATAAGAGTGTTTCATGATTTGACCCGTTAACTAGGCGCACTGTGCGCAGTCGGGCGCTGCCTACTCAGCGGCTCAAACCGGCTCAAATCAAAGTTTTACAACAGAAAGTTCGAGAAGGTTTCAGTTTTGTGCGACGCACAAGCTTTGGGCGAAATCATCACAAAACCTTATTGAAGATACACTTTTTGATACTGCGGAAAGGTGTGCGGATGAACAAAATCAGACATTCGCTCGGGTGTCGAAATATCACTATTTTTCGTATGTGCAGCACTGATTAAATAGCGAGCACTTTGTGGGAGAAGACTTGATGGACGTTCCGTAAGGGGAGGTCCAGCGAGCCCGGCCCCCGATTCTGTCTAGAATAGGGAGCCCTGATCGGTCTTCGGCTTCGCTGGCTTTGCCGCTTTTGGAACTGGCGGCGCAGGCGGTGGCGAAGGCGGTGCGGCTCCGTCCGGGCGCGCCATGACATCGCCATCACCGAAGCTGACCTTGAAGCTGGGGGTGGAGGCGGCGGCCGTCGCGGAGCGAACAAGATTGCCATCGGTATCGCGCACGATGGCATAGCCGCGCTTCAGTGTTGACTGATAGGACAGTGTTTCAAGTAGTTTGCCTTGAGCGGCCAGCGTGTTCCGGCGGGCTTCGATCAGGCGGTTGAGCGCCGGGCGCGCGCGGACGGCTGTGTCACGCAGGCGCTGTTTCGAGGCCCGGATTTCGGCGTTGAGACTGGCCGGGCTGATCGCCAGCCGGGAGACCCGCAGGCGGGCTTTCTGAACGAGCGCGAGAGCCGCCTTGGGAAGGCTCGCGCTGGCATAGTCGAGCCGCTGGCGCTTGGCCTGCAGCAGGGATTCGGGGCGGGGCAGTCGCGCTGCCGCCAGCTTGTCGCGTGATTGGCCGGTGCGGCGGGCCAGAGCGCGCTTCAGGCGCTCGCCATGCTCTCCCGTCATCAGCAGCAATTCAGAGCGAACAGGCACAGCAATTTCTGCCGCTCCGGTCGGGGTCGGCGCGCGGGCGTCGGATACGTAATCGATGAGCGTTGTGTCAGTCTCATGCCCCACTGCAGAGATCAGCGGGATCTCGCTGTTGAAGGCGGCGCGAACGACGTTTTCCTCATTGAATGGCCAGAGATCTTCGATCGAGCCACCGCCCCGAGCGACGATCAGCACGTCCGGACGGTCAGCGCCGGTCATGGCATTGAAGCCTTCGATCCCCGCTGTGATTTGTCCGGCAGCGCTGTCACCCTGAACCAGTGCTGGCCAGACAATGACGCGCACCGGAAACCGGTCACGGATGCGGTGCAGGATATCCCGGATCACCGCCCCGGTCGGGCTGGTGACCACGCCAATCGTGCGGGGCAGGTAGGGCAGTTTCTTCTTGTGCTCGGGGGCGAACAGGCCTTCGGCGGCGAACTTCTTCTTCCGCTCCTCCAGCAGGGCCATCAGTGCGCCAGCGCCTGCCGGACGCATGGAAGAGGCGATCATCTGGTAGTTGGATCGGCCCTCATAGATGGATAAACGGCCCGTCGCGATGACTTCGAGACCCTCTTCCGGCTTGAAGGGCAGGCGGCTGACTTGTCCTTTCCACATCACCGTATTCAGCACGGCCTTGTCGTCTTTCAGGTCGCAATACATGTGACCGGACCGGGCAAGGGTGACGCGGCCCAATTCGCCGCGGACGACCACATGATCGTAATTGGTCTCAACCGTGCGCTTCAGGCTGGCGGCGAGGTCGGAAACCGACAGGGCGGCATCATTGGAGGGGGGCGTGTCAGACGGCATGATCACAGTCATATAGGGGATGCCGGGCAGGGCAAGTGTTCTTCAGGGGTGCAGATGTGGTCACTCACTGTTAACAGATTTGATGAAAGTTCGGGGTGTACGAGGTAAAAACATTCGCATGACACGTCACGATTCAATGCCGGACAGTTTTGGCGAAAAGCTGTTTCGGGATGTGGCCGACTCCTGGGCCATGCCCATGATGATTCTGAACAAGGATTTGCGCTTCGCCTACGCCAATGACGCATACATGACCGCCACAGAAACTGACTGGGAGCGGCTTGCGGGGCAGTACATATTCGACATTTTCCCAGATGCGAGGGGCCGCCAGGAACCGGTGGAGGCGAAATTCCGGGAAGTCTTCAGCGGCAAACGCACGACGTTGGATGCCCAGCCTTACGAACTGACCATGCCGGATGGCACCGTTGAGACTCGCGTCTGGCAAGCTGTTCAGGACCCTCACTATGATGAGGCTGGCAATGTCACGCACATGATCCAGCGGGCGGAAGACATTACGACGCAAGTCGAGCTGAAGCGCCAGAACGACTATATGGAAAACGAGCTGGCCCACCGCATTCGCAACATGTTTGCGGTGATCATGGCCACGTCCCGGATTTCAGGCGACAGCGCGGAAGACGTTGGCACGTACGTCAAGGATTTCAACGAGCGGCTGGCGTCCATGAGCCGGACCTATTTCGAGCTGAGCCGCCGGAATTGGCGCGGTCTCAGGCTGCGGGACATTCTTGAGAACGAACTGATTGCGATCGTCGGACGGAATGCGAGCCGCTTCACACTGGATGGCCCGGATTTCCTGCTCACCGTGAAGGCGAGCAAGGATGCCGCTATGATTGCGCACGAGCTCGCAGCCAACGCGCGCAAGTTCGGATGTTTCTCCGTGCCCGGCGGCCATCTCCATCTCAGCTGGAAGCTGGAAGACAATATTGTCGTTTCCGTCTGGAAAGAGACGGGTGTGGGCCCGGTTCAGCCACCTGCCCGGACGGGCTTTGGGACGCAGATTTTCAAGATGTTCCCGCGCACGCGGGTTGAGCGTGAATATACAGATGACGGTCTGATCGTGACGATCCATACCCAATTGCTGCCGTCATCTTATGAGGACGCCGCTAACGAGTTTGCGGAGCCGTTTCAGTAAGCATGCGGGACAATTGGGTCAGCAGCTTGCTCGTGATGATCGGCTTTGACAGGAAAGGTGCCTGACTGAATTCCGCGCCGCTGGTTTCCGGCGTGTTGCCAGAGACGGTCACAAACGGAACGCCCTGTTGCAGCAGACGTCCGGCCACAGGCGCGGAGGTTTCTCCCGCCAGATTGATGTCCAGCACGGCGCAGTCGCAAGGTGTCTCATCCAGCAATTGCATTGCCTCGAACACAGAGCCGACCGGCCCGATGACGGCATAACCGGCATCTTCCAGCGCGGCCGCCATGTCGATGGCGATGATCGCCTCATCCTCAACCACTAGCACCCGGCGATGGGCGCTCGGGGATTGCTGTGTCCCGGAAACGGGGGCCACGGATTGCGGATCAGGCGCCTCTGACTTTGACGGCTCTGGCACGAAGTCGGATTCAAAAACGCGGTCATCGACGCTGAAGAGGTGCCATTGCAGGCCCTCCGGCGGGAATTCCAGCTTCACGGGATAGCCGAACGCGATGCGCGTCATCTTTTCGATAACGGTTGAGCCAAATCCCCGGCGCTCAGGCGCCTCAACGGGGGGGCCGCCACTTTCGATCCAGTTGATCTCGAACCGGTTTACATTCTCATCCGTCCGGATGTTCCAGGTGATGTGAACCTGACCGGTATCATTGGACAATGCGCCATACTTGCCGGCATTGGTGGCCAGCTCATGCAGTGCCATGCCCAGCGATTGAGCCGCCGCCGAGGTGAGGCGGACATGCGGGCCATTCAGGATGATCCGGGTGCCAATGAAGTCTTCCAGATGGGCGAGCTGGGAGCTCATGATGTCTTCCACGCGCGCGCCGCGCCAGCCGGAGCTGACCAGCAAATCCTGGCTGGATGCCAGAGAGCGCATGCGCTCCGAGAAGCGGTCCAGGAAGTTTTCGCCGCTGGCCATCGTCTGGCGTGCGATTGCCTGAACCAGGGTCAGCATGTTCTTGGCGCGGTGGTTCACTTCACCCAGCAGGAGTTGAATACGCTCCTCGCGCTGTTTCTGGTCGGTCACATCCGTGTTGGTGCCGAACCACATGATGATGTTGCCGTCATCACCTCTGATCGGATGGGCGCGGGAAAGGAACCAGCGGAACTTTCCATCCTTGCCGCGCAAGGGGAATGTATCTTCCCAGACTTCGCCGGACTTGACCGAGTTGAGAAAATGCTCCGTTGCGCGCGCCTCGTGTTCCGGGTGATGAACCGTCTTCCAGCCATGGCCAAGTGTCGTCGCTTCATCAGCGCCGGTGAATTCATACCAGCGTTTGTTGTACCAGAAGATCTGTCCTTCCGGATCGCACATCCAGGCAAGCTGGGGGATGTTGTCGGCCAGGGCCTTGAACTGGGTTTCGCTCTGCTCAAGCTTTTCGCGGCTTTCGAGCTCGGCGGACAGGTCCCTCACTATCTTTGAGGCACCGACGATCTTGCCGTTTGAATCATGGATGGGGGAGACGGTGACCATGATGTGCAAATCATGGCCGTCCTTGTGTCGGCGGACTGTCCTCAGATTCGTGACCGTCTTGTTCGCCTGAATCGCGGTAAGGATCTCATCTTCTTCCGGTTGCCGGTCCTCGGGAATCAACATGCGGATCGACTTGCCGATAACCTCATGCGGCGCATAGCCAAACAGGCGTTCAGCCGCTGGGTTCCAGCTGGCGATGATGCCGTCTGTGGTCTTGGAAATGATGGCGTCGGTGGACGACGTGATGATGGCGCTAAGCCAGGAACTCTCGTCTGCCGACAAGGCAGGCGTGTTCGCAACCGGCGAGGGAGCGCTAGACAAAACATCCCGCTTCATGACGGGGCTCCCGATCAGGGTTTGTGCAGCGCCGAGCGCGCTGTTTTCAAACTGCATTATGACGGAAGTTCGGGGCCTGTCTACAATTCAGATCAATGTGAGCGAGTGCGCGCTGTCAATTTCGGCGCTCTTGTGCCGCGCCTGTGCGGGCCTGTTGCGCAAGCACTTGATCTTAATAGAGAAAATATGATGTTGGAATTGGCAGCGCCCCCGGGGGAGCGCTGCCTGATTTGCGGATTAGTAGCGGATGCGCAGGTCGGAGATCGACTGGGCGATCTTCGTATAGGCTTCCTTCAGCTCTTCGGAGCTGTCAGGGGTGAAGGTGAACTCCTCCCCGGAGGCGCAATAGGCCAGGATCTCGCGGCCGGCCCGCGGGGCGCTGAAGGCCACTGTATAGACCTTGATGCCCTGTTCCTTGATGCCGTCGCACATCTTCTTGGACTGGTCGAAGGAGTCGCCTTCAGAGGTGTTGTACTCCTGGTTGAACTCACCATCCGTCATGATGATCATGGCCTTGGCAGAGTCCGGCTCGTCGTACGGGTAGGGATCAGAGCCAGCCGGCCAGACCGTATCCCAATCCGGCGCGATCAGATACCAGCCCCAGGCGATGCCGAGGTGACCGGCCGTGCCGCCACTCGCGTTCAGATCGTCGATATAATCATACAGCTTGTCGCGGTTGGCCGTCATGGGTTGAGGGCCGATCGGGTTGCAGCTTTCCACCGTCCAGTACGGATTTCCGTAATAGTCAGTGTATGGGTCGCCGTCACGGTCGCGCTGGATGTAGGCCTCGGCCGCTTCGATCCACGCATACGGGCCGGGATCAGCATCCGTGAAGGCGTCGTCTCCAATTCGCTCTTTCACGCAAGTATTGTTGACGGTCTTCGTGGCTGTTTTTTCAACATCATCATAGATGGCTTCGTAGCCCCATCTGCGGCAGCTTCCATTACGGCGGTACCGTGTACAGACGTATTCGTAGCCGACGAACTCGCGAGTTGTATAGGTCTCCGTGTAGATACGGATAGGCGTCTTGCCGGTAGCCTTGAGGAAATAGTCGCTGCCCGCATCAACCATCGACGAATAGGACGCCATGCCGATGCGAACTTCGCCGGTCGTGCCATCATCCTTGACGGGGATAAGCACATCAACTGCCGTTTCCGCGGCATCTTTCAGGGCCGTCATCTTGCTGCCGCCCATGGAGCCGGAGACGTCGAACACAAAGGCGATATCGACCTTGCCGATACCATAGGTCGATGCGGATGTGACGCCAAAGGTCAGCTCTTTCGTGCCGGTGATCTGCATGATCGAGGTCGGCTGGTCACAGCGCACCGTAACGGAAATGTCCTGAGATTCGCTGGCAATGGTGGAGACGGGGTCAGCGCAATCTGTCGCCATGCCCTGGGCTTTCATCGCGGATTCGAAATAGTTCAGGATGTAGGCCTTGATCTGAGTGTCTGACTTGCCCTCCTGCATTTCCCGCGCGCCGGCGATCACCGCGCTGTCCAAAATGTACTGCACACGGTTCTTCGCGGTGTTGACCTGTTGAAGGTCAATCGCAAATCCCATCAGCAGGAAAAGCGGAATGGTCAACAGCGCGAAAATGATCGCGACATTGCCTTCGGTTTCGTCTTTCAGGCGGCGCAACGTTTTGAGCTGTGCTGCCGCAAAATTCAGGATAATCATGGTTCCCACCCCTGAGATAGCCTCACCTGGCCTTTTTAGGTTCACGCCGTACCATCGCAGATCGGGATAACTTCTCGGTAAAACCATGCCGGCCAAATGCTCCGGCCCCGGAAAGGATATGTTAACCAGCACAGGCGGCGCGACAGCCGGTGGGCTTCGCGCGGAAAGGATGGATTTCAGGCGGGTTCAGGATGTGTCCGGAGCGTGCGCCAACATCGCAACAGCGTGCAGATCACGGGCGCTTTCCTGTTGTATATGCTTCAGTCTGCGCGACCTGAACACAGGCGGGCAAGCGGTGTGCAGGACTGGCGCGGCCGCACCGATCAGACGGCGCATCCGGGTTATATATTGACCCGGATGGTCCAGTGCATGGTTAATCGCCCGCATTCGGCGGATGAGAATTCCGCTAGGCAAAATGTCAGTCGGCAGCGCGGGATAATCCCGAAGGTCAACCGGTGCGGGCTCGTCCAGGAAGCGTATGCGCGGCCCGGTGCGGAACTGTTTCGGTGGGGGATTGGCCGCCTTGCGCGGCGTCGATTCCATCAGCCTGAAGCGCGGCTCTGACCCAAGGGCTTTGCCGGGCGGGGCGTCCTGGTGCGGTTGGGGGCGTGTCGGCACCCAAACAATCCCGTTGAGCGAGCGTGATGGAAGGGCCCCCAGATCCTCGGCTTCGAGATAGAGCAGGCGGCGCAGGATGGCTTCCAGGAAGGTGACGAGGCCGCCAAGGCGCTCATGCTCTGCGCGGGTCAGGAAGGGCTTGGCCGGAACGGGCCAGAGGCCGAGCCCGGTCTGCGCCGACGAGGCGAGATAGCTGGCCACGGACCACCAGAACTCGATCAGGCCAAACAGGGAGGAGTCAGAACGCGCTTGCATGCCTCTGACCCTGACAGGCGCCCACCCCTGCCGGATTGGCAGCAGGAGCGCGCCAGGTGGGAGGGTATCAATGCCTTGTAAATTAATATAATTTTTCGGGTGAGTGCACGAAATGGATGGGGATAGGGTTGCCACTTTCCCCATCTTGCTCTGCCAGCAAAGGCGGCGGTGGCGGGCGGTGTGAGCGGTCTGCGCCGCTGAGGGCTTGATTCCGGGGGCCAACCCGCGCAATGAGCGCGGCCATGAACATTCTTCTGATCGGATCGGGCGGGCGTGAACACGCCCTGGCGTGGAAAATGGCGCAATCGCCATTGGTGGACATGGTTCACTCGACACCGGGCAATCCCGGCATGGACGAGATCGGCCCCTGTTTCGATGTGGCTGTCACCGATATCGACAAGCTGGTGCAGCTGACGCTGCAGGTGGAGCCGGACCTTGTGGTCATCGGACCGGAAGCGCCACTGGCCGAGGGGCTTGCAGACATCTTGCGGGCGCGGGGCTTTGACGTGTTCGGGCCCAGCCAGCAGGCGGCGCAGCTGGAAAGCTCCAAGGCGTTCTCCAAGGCCCGCATGGTGCAGTATGGCGTGCCGACGGCGGCCTATGGTGAGTTCACCGATCCGGTGCTGGCGAAATCCTATCTGCGCACACTGGAAGCGCCCTATGTGCTGAAGGCCGATGGCCTGGCCGCGGGCAAGGGCGTGGTGATTGCCGAGACGCTGGAGCAGGCCGACGCCGAGATCGACGAGATGCTGTCCGGCAAGTTTGGCGATGCCTCCGCGACGCTGGTGATCGAGGAGTTCATGCATGGCGAAGAAGCCAGCATCTTCGTGATCACTGATGGCGCCGGCGCGGTTTACCTGCCAGCGGCGCAGGACCACAAGCGCGCGGGCGATGGCGATACCGGGCCGAATACGGGCGGCATGGGCGCCTACGCCCCGGCGCCGGTGGTGACAGATGAGATCCTCTCGCGCGTGAAGGCAGAGATCGTGCAGCCCATGCTGAAAGGCATGAAGGCGGACGGCATGCCGTATCAGGGCGTGCTCTATGTCGGCATCATGGTGACCGAGTCCGGGCCGAAGGTTGTGGAGTTCAATGCGCGGTTCGGAGACCCTGAATGCCAGGTCCTGATGAAAGGCCTGAAGGGCGACATCGTGCCGGCCATTCTGGGCGCGGCGACGGGTGGCCTGGAGGGCAATGAAGAGGCCTTCGAGGCGCTGCTGGAGCTGGACGGGTTCGAGCCGACAGCAACGATTGTTCTGGCCACGGAAGGCTATCCGGGCAGCTATGCCAAGGGCTCCATCATTCGCGGCGTGAAACCGGCCAATGAATTGCCGGGCGTCACCGTGTTCCATGCGGGCACCGATATTGATGAGGGTGGCGCGCTGGTGGCCAATGGCGGGCGCGTGCTGAACGTCACGGCCAGTGGCGAAACGCTGAAAGAGGCGGTCGACCGCGCCTATGCCGGCGTGGAGCAGATTGACTGGCCGGAAGGCTTCTGCCGCCGCGACATCGGCTGGCGCGCGCTGAGCTAGCGCCGGGACTCCGATACATGTTTTCCGTGCCGGGCTGGTTCCAGCTTCCTGCGCGGTTATAGTCTGATCGACTCGTAGCCGGTCAGGGAGATGTATATGCGGCAATTCGGGATATGGAGCGGTGCGGCGCTCTGCGCGCTGGTTGCGGCGTGTGCCTCGTCGGGGCCGGTGACGCAGCCCCTGCAAGGTGACCTGCTGGTTTCCAATGTTCGCGTGATCGATTTTTCAGGCGAGGCCCCAAAGGTGCGCGACAATGCCTTCGTCCTGATTGGCGATGGCGGGGTTCTGGCCGTTGCGGAGACGCGGACGGGCCTGACCGCGACAGTGGAACAGGACGCCAGCGGGCTGACCATGATCCCCGGCCTGACCGATATGCATGTTCATGTCTGGGATGAGGCGGAGCTTGGGGCGTATCTCTCCTGGGGCGTGACGCGGGTGCGCAACATGTCGGGCCTGCCGTTTCACCTGACACTGGCCGAGCAGATCGAGGCAGGCGCCGTGATGGGACCGCACCTTGTCACCACCGGGCCGATCCTGAACAGCGCCGGGCCGAATGCGCAGGTGAACCATCAATTTGTAGAGACGGCAGACGATGCGCGCGCCGCCATCGCATGGCAGGCCGAGCAGGGCTTCACGCGCCTGAAAGTGTATTCCAATCTCACCCGCGAGGCCTATGGCGCGGTGCGCGAAGAGGCGGACGCGCGCGGCTTCATCATCACCGGGCACACGCCCGAGGGGGTGCGCGGACCGGGCGTGCCGTTCGAAGCGCCATTCGACATCGCCTTCAGTGAAATCCTTGATGATGGCTTCGAGACGATCGAGCATGTGGAGTCGATTGTCTGGCACGGGTTGAGCGACCGGGAGGATGAGGTAGCGGCGCGGGCGCTGGCCGTACAGATCGCCGAGGCCAGTGTGCCGGTCACGCCGACGCTGCTGGCGTTTCACAATCTCTGGCGCGTGGCAGACACGCAGGGCGCGGCGCTGACCCGTCCGGAGACGGACTTATTGAATCCTCTGGTGCAAGCCACGGAAACCGACATGTACGAATACTGGTCGGGCGCGCCGGCCGGGCCGACGGCGGAACGGGATGCGTTTCACCTGCGCATGACCAGATGGCTGCACGAAGCGGGCGTCACGCTGGTCGCGGGCAGCGATGCGGGGATCTTCACCAATGTGCCGGGCCTGTCCCTGGTCGAGGAATTGGAGCTGATGGTGGAGGCGGGGCTGTCCCCGTTTGAGGCCCTGAAGGCGGCGACGGATGCGCCCGCGCGGGTGCTGGAGCGTGAGGGGCTGGATGGCTGCGCGCGCGAAGGCTGCGCGGCGGATCTTGTGCTCTATGCCTGTGATCCGCTGTCGGACATATCCTGTTTGCACGCACCTGAGGCCCTGATCCGCGCGGGCGACTGGCTGAGCGCGGAAGACCTGATGGCCCTGCGCGACAGCGCCCGCCATCACAATCTGGAGCGCACACAGGAAAACGTCATCGGTGGCCTCGCCGCGCAGGGCGTGGACGTGTCGGCGCTGGGCATCAATTAGGCGGAAGCTTGTCCTCAATGCGGTGCAGATAGTCCTCGCTGAAATCGATCTTCAGCGCCATCCAGAGCGGAATATGGTCTGACATGTGATAGGTGCGCCAGTTTGTGGCGTACCATTCGCGCTGTTGCGCCGGTGTTCGGGGGTCGCCCGCCACAACCTTCACATTTTCCTTGAAGGTGCGTTTCCGGTCGTGTGTGTCGCGCAGGTCGGTTTCGCCCATCTGGTCGAAATAGGCCAGGAAGTCCGACTCCGCTGCCGCAGGAAAATCCTCGTCAGCATCCATGTTGCGGATGGCGACGTCTTCTTCGGAAGCGCGGTAGACGACTTGGAAAAAATCGAGCGCACCGGCCTTTGCCTCATCCATCTTCACTTGGCCATGGTCTTCCAGCACGGCGATCTGGTCATAATATTCTGTCTGGAACATGTTGGTTGGTGCTTCCCGAAGTTTTGGGTGCATGCCGAAACCATTGTCGAGCAGCGCGTTCAGGGTTTCGCTCTCGCCGGTGCGCTGGCTGGGCTTGAGAATGTTGAAATCGCCGAGCACGAAATAGGTTTCCAGCGCGGATTCATCGAGCGTTTCGTGGCGCTCCGCGGCGGCCTCCTTGGCCTTGCGGCGCTCTTTCTCCGCCCGTTTCTGGAACACTTGCGCCACTTTTTCGATCTCTTGCCTGCGGCGTTCCAGTCCTTCCTTGCCGGATCCGTAATACATGTGCACGGTACAGAGATTGAATTTGAACCAGCCTGCCTGGAAGGATACCATGAAGGGCGTGCGGTTGAATTGCTTTCCGTTCAGTTCCTTCGCGCCTTCCGGCAATTCCAGCTCAACATCATCCGGCAGCGCGATGATCGTGCCATCTTTCTTTCGAAGAATGGCGTCTGCCGGCAGGGGCACCGATTGACGGGTACGGATGAGTTCATCTTCCAACAGCGTGATTTCGCCGACGATTGAGCGGAAGTGAACCTTGCGCGTGTCGTATACGAACACCATACGTTCCTGGTTCCCGGTGACATCCGTGGCAATGAATTCCCAGTTTCGGCCCAGTATGTCCATAAGGTCTTTAAACAGGCTGAGATCGTCTGTGATTTCCTGAAGGGCGACGAGATCGAAGCCTGAAATGATCTGGGCCATGTAATGCAGCGGTTCCAGCGTGCGGTCGCCATAGCCCTTGTTCTTGCCGAAATCCCGTATGTTCCATGTGGCGAGCAGCAGAGTGGCGTCGGTATCCTTGGGCGGCACGCCGCCGCCGCCGTCCGCCTCGGGCCGGGCCATCCAGAGCTTCAGCTCTCGCAACCGATCAATCGTCCGCCGGGTGGTTTCGGGATTGTTCTTGAAAAACCCGTGATAGCGCAGCTTTGTTAGATTCATGATCGTCCCTCCCGCAAGGAATTATGCGCTGGAGGGGACGAAAAATCAACTTACAGGCGTTTGTCAGTCACGCGACGGATTCGGCAACTTGTCCGGGTTGCGCATGGCGTAGAGCCAGGCGATGCGGCCGGAAGAATCCGGGGCGAGGGTGAGGACGAGATCGACCTTTCCCTTCAGCCTGCGGATCAGGGCGGGGGCGCCATTGGCGAGGGCGGGCTCCATGGTCCAGTCTTCGCCGTCGCGCATTGATTTCATCATTACACCCATCAACACCTGAACAATATCCGCCGGGCCATGCAGCGGGCGCAGCGCCGCGCGGGCCTTGCGTCCGCCATCTGTATAGGCGGTGGCATCCGGTGACAGCAGGTCCAGCACGGCGGCGTGGTCCTGTGCAGCGGCGGCGGCCATGAAACGCTGGAGCAAATCCGCCACTTCAGACGGGGCAGCGTCAAAGCGCGGGCCGGTTTCCTGCAGGCGCTTGTGGGCGCGGCTGACCAATTGACGACAGGCAGCCTCAGACTTTCCCGTTGCGGCGGCGATTTCGTCATAGCCCGCATCGAAGGCTTCGCGCAGGATGAAGGCTGCGCGCTCTGTTTCCGACAGGCGCTCCATGGCCCAGAGCAGGGCGAGCTCACATTCCTGCGCCAGGGCGAAGCGATCCTCCACGGTCAGGCTCGGCGATTCCACGATGGGCTCTGGCAACCACGGGCCGGGATATGTCTCGCGGCGGGCGCGGGCAGAGCGCAGCGCGTCGATGGCGATGCGGGCGGCGGTGCGACGCAACCACGCACGGGGGTTCTCGATGCGCGTACGGTCTGTTCGTTGCCAGCGCAGCCACGTGTCCTGCACGGCGTCTTCCGCGCCGGCTCGCTCGCCCAGCATGCGATAGCAAAGGGCGGTCAGGCCGGGGCGTTCGGCCTCGAAGATGGCGGTGTCGGCGCTCATGCGGCGAGTGTCACAATCGTATCGCCAAAGTCCAGCCGCTGGCAGGCTTGTCCGTGGCCCATGCCGCGTTTCAGCACCGGATAGATGCGGCCCGACGCGGCGGCGAAGGCGCAGGACAGGGCGCATTTCTCGCCAAATTCCCTGGCGATCTCGCTGCGGAATTTGTCAGCCATCGGGTCGGCCTTGATAGCGGCCTCCGCAAAGCGGAATCCGAGCCCCATCGCCCCGGCCTTGTCGGCCTGGCCTTCGGCGCACAGGCGCAGGGTCTCCCGGTCCGCACCCGCGGCCAGCGCCATGTCGATGACCAGCTGAGCGCACGGCCCGCAATCGCCATACAGCGTCGAGGCCAGCAATGCGCCGGTCCACACCGGCTGGCCAAGCGCCGGACCGCGATAACGATAGAATTCCGGCAGCTTCAGCAGGCCGTAGACCGCGCCGGGCGAAACGGCGCAGATTTCATGCATGTAGCTGGTGTCATAATTGAAGCGCCGCCCGAATTTACGGATCTGGGCATTCAGAAAAGAACGGATCATGGAACTGTCTCCTGCTTGGTTCAGAGACAGGACGAGATAGGGATCGATTTTGTGACAGGTGAGGCCCGACGGCCGATGGGCAAGCGGGCCTCAGATCAGGGGTCACTCGCTGCTGGAGTCCAGCATGGTGAGTTCGTGCATCAGGTATTGGCCCGTAATTTTGCGGAGCTCGGGATATGTCTTTGCCGTTTCGCGTGACATGTCCGCATTGGCTTCGCCCCAAGCCGTCATGAACGCATCATATTTTTCCCGCGAAGGCCCCAAGTCGGCCATGCTCGCATATTTTACGCCAAGGAGAATGTTGAAATGTCCGCTGTCCGGCATGGCACTGACCAGGATTGTGTAGTCTTCGATGTGGCCGAGGGATTTGGCCACTTCATTGGATTCGACCCATGTCGATTTGATGCCTTCGAGATAATAGTCCCCCATGTTTGAATCGACCTTGATTGTCGAGATCGACCAAACGGAATCGCTGACCGTATAATCTTCGTACACGTTCAATTGCGCCAAGGCCGGAGTCGCGAAAGCGGCCAGCGCTGCTGACAGAAGTAGTCCCTTGATATTCATTGTGTGTCTCCAAGACGAAAGAGCGCCTGCGCGCTCGCCAGTGGCCCCACCGCCACCATGACAGCAGGTTAATGTTGGTTAACGCCGGAGGCAAGTAAAAGACGGTCCGTTATCAAATAAAAATATTCAGAAGACGGTCTATTTCAATTGCTGAGCAGTCTCGGTGCTGGCGCAGTTGCTGCAGGTCGGGTGCTCAGGAGGCCGCGCTGGATGCATTTGCCGTTTCAAGCGCTTCAGCGGCCTCCATCCATTCGATTTCGGCCGCTTCGGCGGTTTCGGCATGCCTGACGCGGTCTTTCAGAAGCTTTTCGAGTTCGTTGGCGGGAGGCGTGCCATTTGCCAGTTTGGCGTCGATCTTCGCAATGGCGGTATTCGCCTTGTCGAGGCGCTCTTCAGCGTCACGGGCGGTTTTCTTCAGGGCGCTGAGACGCTTTTTCTCTTCCGGAGAGATCTCTTTCGGCGCGGCGGACTTGGCAGGCTTGGCCGCCTTCGCGCCCTTCGTGTCGTCGCGGTCCGCCTTCATGACGAGGGCGCGATAGTCGGCGAGGTCTCCCTCATAGGGCGCGGCGCGGCCATTGTTGACGAGCCAGAGCCGGTCGGCAGTCGCTTCGGCGAGGTAGACATCGTGGGTAATGAGCAAGACGGCGCCGGGAAACTCGTTCAGCGCATAGATCAGCGCCTCGCGGCTGTCGATGTCGAGGTGAGAGGTCGGCTCGTCCAGGATGAGGATGTGCGGCGCGGCCGACGACATGAGGCCGAGCAGGAGGCGCACTTTTTCGCCGCCGGACAGTTTCTCGACATTGGTCTCGACCTTTTCGTGGCTGAAGCCCATTGCGGCAGCAGCGGCGCGCACTTTTGCCGGCGTGGTGCCGGGCGGCATGATGCGCTGAACGTGTAGCAGCACGCTATCGCCTTCGGAGAGTTCGTCCAGTTGGTCTTGAGAGAAATAGCCGATGCGCACGGCCTTTGGCACAACACGCTCCCCACCCAGAAGGGAAAGGCGCTCACCAATGGATTTGACCAGCGTCGTCTTGCCCTGTCCGTTCGCGCCGACAATGGCAATCCGGTCGTCCGGGTCCAGACGAAGGTTCACCTTGTCAAGAATGACCGCGTCCTCCCCATAGCCGAGCGTGGCATTGCGCAACTCCAGCATGGGCGGGGCGAGCTTGTCCTTTGGCGGGGCGAAATGGAACGGCGTCGTGCGGTCTTCCACCGGGATGGAGATGTCCTGCATCTTTTCCAGCATCTTGATGCGGGACTGGGCCTGACGCGCCTTGGACGCCTTGGCACGGAACCGGTCGACAAATGCCTGCAGGTGCTGGCGGTCCTTGTCCTGTTTGGCTTTCTGGGATTCGAGCTGGGCGAGCTTGGCGGCGCGCAGCTTCAGCCAGTCATCATAGCCGCCCGGCGTGATGGAGAGCTTGCGATGCTCCAGCGCCATTGTGTGCGTCACACAGCGGTTCAGCAATTCCCGGTCATGGCTGACAATCAGAACCGTATACGGATATTTCTTGATATAGGATTCCAGCCACGCGGCGCCTTCTAGGTCCAGATAGTTGGTCGGCTCGTCCAGCAGCAGGAAATCCGGCTGGGAGAACAGGACGCCGGCAATGGCGGCCCGCATGCGCCAGCCGCCTGAGAATTCCTTTGTCGCGCGGCCAAGGTCTTCGGTTGTGAAACCGAGGCCGTTGAGCACTTCGGCGGCGCGGGACTCCGCCGTCCAGGCGTCGATGTCCAGCAGGCGTTCATGGATTTCGCCGATCCGGTCAGGATCCGTCGCGGTTTCGGATTCCAGCATCAACGCGTGGCGTTCCGTGTCTGCGGCGAGGACAACGTCCAGAATGGTGTCATCCGTCGCGGCGACCTCCTGCGCGACCCAGCCGAGCCGGGCGCCGGAGTTCAGGCGGATGGCGCTGTCGGCGCGCGGGTTCTCGACGTCTTCGCGGATCAGACGGAGCAGGGTGGATTTGCCGGTGCCATTGCGGCCGACCAGGCCGACCTTCCAGCCAGCGGAGATCTGCGCCGTGGCGGACTCGAACAGAGGCCGGGCTTCGATCTGGAAGTCGAGATTGGAAATCGTAAGCATGCGCGGCGGTCTACTAGAGACCACCGCGAAAGCAAGCAAAGAAGGGAGCCCGTCATGTCATCAGTAAGGGGGCACTGTGGGCTGACATGACGGGCAGTTCGCTGTGGGCTGGGGGGGGGGACGGTGCACCACAGCGAACAGGGTCTCTTCGACACAGTTGATGTAGGCGCGCCAAGCGCGAGGGCAAAGGGCCTCACGCCTTCGTGATGGGTGAAGTTTGGGTAATGTTGCATGAGCGCCTGGAGCATATGCAGCTGCGGGAAGTTACGCTTCCCGCAGCCAGCAGCGACCCATATAAAAATTCGACCGATGGGGCCCCGGTCTTTCGTGGATTTAGTCCTCCGACCCGGCAAGGTCTTTCAGGATAATGGACCAATGGTCGAGCCCGTCATAGAAGCTCGCGACGGGAAGGCGTTCATTCAGGCCATGAGCGAACGTATCGTTCTGCTTGGCGGCCGCCGCTGAAATGCCGACCGTATCATAGCCGAGATTGCGATAATGCATGCCATCCGTACCGCCCGATGACATGTGCGGCAGGATCGGCACGTCGACACCGCGTTCTGCGAGCGAGGCCTTGATTGCGTTGGTCACGTCTTCGCGCAGGATGGATTCCGGGCTTTCAACAAGGTCGGAGATCAATTCGAACTTCACGCCTTCATTGTCGATGACGTCTTTCAGTGTGGCCTCGGTCGCCTCAATGCCGACCCCGGGGAAGATGCGGCAATTGACGGTGACGGTGGCGGATTGCGGCAGTGCGTTTTCGGCATGTCCACCGCGCAGCATGGTCGCCACGCAAGTGGTACCGATGGTGCCGACGGTTGCCGGATTGGCGCGCAGTACCGCGATCGCGTCTTCATTGGACGGGTCATCGGCAAAGTCCCGCATCGCCTGACCGAGTTTGTCGAGCCGCTGGCGCCCGCCGATGCGGAGCGATGCGCGTGTCAGTTCGCTCGACATGACCGGGAATGTGTGGTCCCGAATTTTCAGGATCGCCTCGGAGAGTTCGTAGATTGCATTATCCGCGCGCGGAGTAGATGAGTGACCACCCGGGTTGGTCACGGTCAGCTCCCAGGTTGCATAGGTCTTTTCAGCGCCCTGCACGCCGTAATATAGCGGCTGGCCATTTGGTCCGAGTGCCAGACCGCCCGCATCGGCGTTCAGCACGAATTCCGGCTTGATATGCTCATGGACATATTGGGCCTGACCGCGGGTTGAGACCATACCGGTCTCTTCGTCACCGGACAGCACCATGACAATGTCACGGTTCGGCTTCCAGCCTTCGTTTTTCAGGCGAATGAAGGTCTGGACCAGATTGGTCACACCATACTTGTTGTCAGCGGTTCCGCGCCCGAAGAAATAGCCGTCTTCCTCAATCAGTTCATACGGCGCCCGAACCCAATCCTCGGCCAGCGCATCGACCACATCCGCATGGGCGAGCAGAACGATGGGTGCCTTCACAGGGTCTTCGGCCCGGTACCAGACCATCAGGCCCTGCGTGCCCTCGCCATTGTTTTCGTAGTCCGTGATCTTCATGTCTTCGTCGGTAAACCCGGCGGCAGACAGTTCGCTCATCAGGTATTCGAAGACTTCCGGTACATTTTCCTGCCCACGGGCAGATCGGATCGAGACGACCTTGGCGTAGATCTCGCGCGCTTTCAGTTCATCTGCGGTGCGCTCCTGCGCGACAGCGACGGGCGTCAGGCAGCTTGCGCCCAGCAGTGCAGAAAGGGCGAAAAGCGAATGTCTCGTGGTCATGGTCACTCCTTGGTGTCGGGGCGCGGGCAGTCCGCGGAATCATTTTTTCGTACTTTAGTCATATGCTGACGAGAGTCAGTAGCGATATCGGGCAATGTCGGGTCAGCATCCGTTCGGATCGGTGCCGGAGGATCATCGCGTTGCCTCCAGATCAGACACCAGCGACGCTGCTTGTCGATCAAGGTAATCAAGAAACGACGGCAGCCACGCAAGTTTGCTCAGCTGGAAATTCAGCTGCAATCGAAGCGCCTCGGACTCCCGCAGATTTTCGGCTGAGTGCGAAACGAGAGAAAAATCTTCTGGCGGCGGACAGTTTTCGTAGAATGAATCCGGATTTGCACCCGGTTGGCTGGGTTCGGGGCTGGCTGCCGAGGAGAGACAGTCACCAATGACCATACCGACGCGGCCTTCGATCAATTGGCGCGACAGGTCGCGATATCCCGACTGGAATATCGTCAGCGTTTCAATCTCGTTGACCGAGTCTTCATAATAGTCGCGCAGTCGGCGCTGCATCGATCCGCTGGCAATGAGGTCGAGATCACCAGAATTCTGAAGTTCCCTGTAAATCTGCGCCGACGGCTCGAACGGCCATTCGCCACCGGCAATCCAGCTGTCCAGGACAAATCCCCACGTTTCATCAATCGTTTCGGGCGGATCGGACCGCAGCGCATCATCCACGCGCAGAGCGGCTTCCTGGACCTCCGCGTACCATTGCCGACGAACCGCAAAGGCATCCAGATCAGCATGGAGATCCGCAATCAGTCGCTCACGCGAGGTCTCGGCCTCAAGACGATCCTTCCGCGCCTCGTTCCAGTTGTTCACCTGCAGACCGATGAAGACGCCGAAAACGACAATCAGCGTTTCGATGAAGACAGTGAACCAGTCCTGCTTGCGGATGGAGGTGGCGAGGCGCTGGAGGATCACTGGCGGCGCTCCAGTTCGGCTTCGATTACCTCCAGGGCGATTTCTGCTGTCTGGTTCTGGACTATGAGATCAGCTGGCGTAGCGGTGTGGAGGCCGACCCATTCAGTGAGAAGGAGCGGGATGTCAGGCGTGTCGGCAATTCTTCCGACAGCCCGCTCGGCGGCTTTGTCGCTGATGCCTTTCGCGCAATCGAGAATGTAGGTCTCGGCACCGTCGTTCAGGATGTAACAATTATCCCAGTAGAATTCCTGCGCGTCGAACGGGATGAGCTGGCGTACGCGGGAGCGATAGGCAGGCATCTCGTTGGTGATTGACAGGGTGGCATTCTGGGCAAGGTAGCCTTCGACCACGTCGACGATGTCGCGAGAGCGAGGAAAGCCCTGCCGGCGCATTTCGTCATAGGTGGACCGGTCGACCTCGATAGATTGCCACTGTGAGGCGTGAAAGAAATCGACCAGCACATTCCAGCACTCATCACCGCAGCTTTCGTCTGACTCAAGGAAATCAAGCGAGCGCTTGCCGGCAGCGACCACCTGCTGGATGGCATCGACTTTCTGATCGGTGAGGCGGATGGATGTCTCGATTTCCTGATGCAGTGCGCGGAGGAGTTCGGTTTCCTGCGCCCGCTCGGCGCGAGCCTCGTTCCAGTTGCCGAGCTGGAGGCCGAGGAACACGCCGAGCACGACGATCAGTGTCTCGATGAAGACAGTGAACCAGTCCTGCTTGCGGATGGAGGTGGCGAGGCGTTGGAGGATCATGGGGTGACCTCAGCATTGCGACCCTCCGGGGCAGCACCAAGTAATTCCAGGGCCGAGCTGACAAGCGAGGAGTTCCCCTGCAGATTGATGACCGCAGTCGTTGTTTCGGAAAATTGCAACCTCAGATGCTCACGAATAGCTGGGTCGGCCCGGATGGCATCAGCGACGGCCTGCAGGGTTTCAGGGTCCGCCTCAATCTCGCATTCCTCCTTGAAACCCAGCAAAATACTCTGTTCATCCAGCAGGTCGCTACATCCCACCCGAATGGCTTGCTGAACCGGTATCGGGATTTTCGACCGCAAGGCCTTGCGATACGGCGTTTGTTCGAGTGCGTCATAACTCACCTTCATCGCATCGAATGCATAATATGTGGAAAGTCCGCCTTCGACAGCCCCTTCGGGCAACAATCCCAGATGTCCGGAGGAAACCATCTGATCCCATGTTGCGCGTTCCGGGGGCAGCTGGTTGATCTCCGTCGCCCGATAAGCCATCTGGATCAGTTCTTTTGCATCGGGGGCATCGGCGGACAGCAGCTCACCTGTTCTCACAACAGCGGCCAATACCTGCTCATGATATTCTGTCAGCAGACGTGAATTGGCGAGGTCTGTGCGAAGGTCTGTTTCGAGACGTTTGACATAGTCTTTTGCAAGCTGACGCTCCACCCGCGCCTCATTCCAATTGTTGACCTGCAGACCGATGAATACGCCAAACACTACGATCAGCGTTTCTATCGCGACGGTGAACCAGTCCTGCTTGCGGATGGCGGTGGCGAGACGCTGGAGGATCATGCTCAGTCTACTCCACAGCCTGCAGCTGGTCCCACAGATCAATCGGGGGCACGTCTCGCACCATTCCGTCGACCATGTCCGCGAACCCCGCATTGAAATAGCCCCGGCAGAGCTGCCACAGGGCACGGCCGCGCGGCGTGCCGAGGACGAAATAGATCACGCCCTGATACGTCTCCCAAGACTCCTTTGTGATCGCGCCGTTCTGGTATTGCAGCCACTCATACTCGCGGGCCCGCATCTGGCCGATCATCCAGAAAAACAGCTTGGTCTTCTCCTCGAAGCTCGGCGTTTCGGTCTGCGAGAAGATGCGGCCCAGTTCCGGGAAGTCGACGAATTTGTAGACGCCGGTCTGGTCATAGGTGAGCTGCGCCTGACGGCTTTCGGAGCGCATCTGCTGCGCGCCCTGGTGCACCTGCAGGGCAAGATAGATGAGCGTCGCTGCCACAACGACGACGCCGATAATCTGTGCAATGAGGGCGGCTTGTTCGAGGGTCATGGCTCCATCTCCAGAAGCGGCGCGGTCGGCCCGGCTTTGATCAGTTCGTCGACAAGCTTGCGGAAGCTTGGCGGGAAGTGGTGGCGCCGCGCCTTCCAGAAGCCCTGATAATATTTGGAAGCCAGATGGTCGCGAAAATGGTTTTGCGAATGTCGCCAGAAGTCTTCCTCGAAGACCTTCTTGCGGGCCTGATAATGCATCACCTGATAGCCGCGTGTGACCATTGTGTAGAATACGTTGAGGCGCGTCCTGTCCGCGGCTTCAAACTCCTGTGGATCCGTGTCCAGCCCCCGCAGGAACAGATCGACCATTCCGGCTTCGCTGAGGATCTTCATATGGTCGCGGAAGATGTCGTAATAGCCAACCGCGGTCGCGATGCGCTGCTGGTCGGCAGAGTGTCTCAACTGGAAACCGACGAATATCAGTGACGCAATCACCGCAACCGACGAGACAATCCCGGCAATGAAATAGAGCTGCTCCAACGTCATTCCGGCGCGTCCTCATCTGTCTCGCTGGCCGTCGCGTCTGCCGGTAACTTCAGTGAGTCCATGTACCCTACGAGGAAATCCTCATCGAGGGCGGCGATGATCGGGCCGGCGTCCCTTTGCATGGCCGTGCCTTCCCAGCCGGGGGCCTGCAGCGCCCACCAGTGTTTGGCGAACCGCGATCCGAAATAGAAGGGGGCCGTGTTCGCGATGTGCTGGCGCACGCGCTCGTCCGAGATCAGCCCGGCATCGCGCATCATGAACATCTGGTCCCATTGCAGCATGATCGCGACGAGGACGCTGCCAGCCGCCTGGTTTTCGGTGTCGCTCAAGGCTTCCGGCGTACGGATCGCCTTGATCCAGATGGCCGACATCTCCGGCTTGGCGATGTTGAACTCGATTTGAGCCAGCAAGTCATTCTTCTGCTGGTCCATCGCCGCGCGTGTCAGAGCCGCGTTCTGGCGCACTTCCACAATCAGGACGACAAGGCCCAGCAGCACGCCAATATTCGCGCCGAGGGTCAGCCAGCGATTGAGCCGCTCCAGCGGGGTGGGCCCGGGCGCGGCGGATGGTACGGTCGGGGGCGTTTCAATGGGCGGCGAGGATGGTGGATCAACACGCGCTGGCTTACGTCGTAGACGGGGCAGGGCAAACGGAAATTTCACGAGGCGTTCGGCCTCGCACAATTTGTCCCAAGATGATCAGACGCGTCGTCTGCCAGCATGTTTTCGTCCCCCAATCATGCACTTTAAGCCGGGAATGGGGGGTGACAAGCGTTTTCCGGGAGGCTTAGCGCCCCACGTAGATCAGCGTGCCTTGCGGGACGAGGGTCATGAAGGTGTCGAGGTCGGCGCGCGAGAAGGCGATGCAACCAAGAGAGCGGCCGAGCCTGCCATACGTGTCGATCATGCCCGGTTCTGCATAGTCGGCGGCATGGATGACGATGGCGCGGCGGCGCGCATTGGCGTTTGTCTCGTCCAACCCGTCAAGGCGCAGCGACCGGCCGTGTCGGCCATGATATTCCTCAGCTGTCAGGAAAGCGCCCTGCGGACTCGCGCCAGAGCCGGGTGTGTCGGAGAAAGTGTCCAGATAGCCATCATGGTCCGCGTCCGAGCCCCGGCCATGCGTCGTGCGAAAAGCGGACACGTGACCGGTGTCGAGATTGACGATGAACAGGCGCTTCTTGCTGGAATGCAGGCTGTAATCGACGACGACCAGACGCTCCGAATTCGCATGTGCGGCATGGGTGTGGAGCGCGCCGATTGCCTGTTCCAGAAGGTCCGGGCGGATCAGGCGGTCTGGGTCAATCGCCTCGGCCTGGGAGAAGTGCGGCAGGCAGAAGAGGGATAACAGAATCAGAAAGTGGCGCATCGGCAGGCGGGCTTTCGAGCGAGTGGACACGGGGGCGGCGCGGCGAAAGGTCCGCGGGGGAGAGCCATCGTTTCAGCTGGCGGGCTGCCAGAATCAGTTCACGGGCAAGGACGACGAAGATGATGGCCATCAGGGTCAGCAGGCCGATCACAAGATAGGCGAGGGTTCGGGCGAGGGTCTCCATGTTTCGCATGATGCGAGCCTTTCAATCGGATTGGCCGGTGCGGACGTCGCGGAAGGCCTTGGCGTCGCGTAAGCCGTGAGTATGTTGTGGCAGGCAAAATTGTAGAAAAGAGGGCGAAAAATGGCCGAGGGAGAAACCGCTGAGGAATTGTTCACAGGCACCAAGCCTGTCGCGGACACTCACAAATTCGATGAGGCTAAGCTCGCTGCGTGGATGGAGGCGAATGTCGAGGGCTATGAAGGCCCGCTCGAAGTGCGCCAGTTCAAGGGCGGCCAGTCCAATCCGACCTACCAGCTTGTTACGCCGAACAAGAAATACGTGATGCGCCGCAAACCGCCGGGCAAACTGTTGCCGAGCGCCCATGCTGTTGACCGGGAATATCGTGTGATTTCCGCCCTCTATCCTCTCGGTTATCCGGTGGCGCGCCCCTATGGCCTGTGCACCGATGAGAGTGTGGTCGGCACGATGTTCTATGTCATGGACATGGTGGAAGGCCGCATCCTGTGGGATGGCACCTTGCCGGATTACGAACCGGCCGAACGCCGTGCGATTTATGAGGCGAAGGTGAAGACCTTTGCAGACCTGCACAATGTCGACTGGCGCGCTGCGGGCCTCGAAGGCTTCGGCAAGGAGGGCGACTATGTGGCCCGCCAGATCCATCGCTGGACCAAGCAGTACAAGGCGTCCGAGACCCAGCACATCCCCGAGATGGAACAGCTGATCGAATGGTTGCCGAACAACATCCCGCCGGGCGACAAGACCACGATCGTGCACGGGGATTATCGGCTCGACAATATGGTGCTGCACCCGACCGAGCCGCGGGTAATTGCCGTGCTGGACTGGGAGCTTTGCACGCTGGGCGACCCGCTGGCGGACTTCTCCTATCATTTGATGAACTGGGTGATGCCGCCGGGCGATTCCTCGCGCGGATCCATCATGGCGATTGATGACCTCAAGGCCTGGGGCATTCCGACGATGGACGAATATGTCGATCTCTACTGCAAGCATACCGGCCGCGATGGCCTGCCGGAGCTCGACTATTACTTTGCGTACAATGGCTTCCGCCTTGCCGGCATTCTGCAGGGCATCATTGGCCGAGTACGCGATGGCACCGCCAACAGCGCGAATGCCGAGTCGAATGCGGCGCGGGTTGTGCCGCTGGCAAAGTTTGCGGCTGAATATGCGCGTCGTGCCGGGATGCCCGGGTGAGTTCTGTGCCGCCCGGCCAGCCGGGCAGCGAGGCTGACTACCGACAGCTGAGCCGCCGCGATTTGTGGCTGCTGACGCTTGCCTGCGCGGTGGTGACGGCGAACGCCTACTATATCCACCCGATCATTGCGCTTGTGGCAGATGATTTCGGCGTGTCCGCATCCGAGATCGGACTTGTTCCCGCGCTCAACCAGATCGCGCTGGCATTCGGCATCTTCCTGTTGCTGCCCTTGGGCGACCGGTTCAGCAATCGGACGCTCGCCACCATATTCGCGGCGGGGCAGTTCGTGGGCATGGCGGCGATGGCGTTCGCGACGGATTTCCGCGTCTTCGTGGCGGGCTCGACCTTTCTCGGCTTCTCGACGATCACCCCCTACCTTTTGCCAGCCTATGCGTCGAAGCGTGTGTCGCTGGCTCGGCTGGGGCAGACCACCGCGACGCTGACGACTGGCGTGATCAGCGGCATCCTGGTCGCGCGGGTGGGCGGCGGCTTGCTGGGCGAGCATTATGGCTGGCGAAGCGTGTATTATGTTGCCACCGCGCTCATGGCTGCGGTGACGCTGCTTTTGCCCCGGATCATGGATGCGCGCCAGAAACGAAGTGCTGAAGGTGAACGGCAGGGCTATGTTTCCTTGATCCTGTCCCTGTTTCCCGTCGTGCGACGCCACCCCGAAGTGGTGTTGTCCGGCACGATGCAGGGGCTGGCGTTCGGCATCTTCCTGGCCGTATGGCTGGGACTTGGCCTGTACCTGACCAGTCCGGAGATGGGGTATGGCGCAGATGTGGTCGGGTATCTGGCTGCGCTCGGCCTGATCAACATGTTCACCACGCCGATCCTTGGCCAATGGGCCGACCGGATCGGTCCGCGCCGGCTGCGGGCTGTTGTGGCTCTCGTCCAGTTTACGGGCGTCTGCCTGCTGGGCGTGCTGGGCCACAATGTCTGGACGCTGCTTGTGCCGCTGATGCTGATGAATGTGGTCGGCCCGTTGATTGATGTGACGGGGCGGATGACGTTCCTGAGCCAGCCGCCTGATGTACGGACGCGGCTGATGACGGCTTACATCATCCTGATGTTCATCGGCGGTGGGCTCGGCAGCTGGCTGGGGACAAGCGTCTACGAAATCTGGGGCTGGTCCGGCACGGCGACGATGGCGCTGGTCATGTCGGCGGCACTGCTGGCATTGGCGGTTGTGGCCACGCGGCTGGACCCGAAGCGCGGCGCATCAAGCGGGAAGGAATTGGATGGCTGACGGCGAACACACACGCGACGCATTCTGGGTGCCGTCGCAATCGGCGGTGGACCCTGACCGGTTCACCTATATGGTTCCGCAGGCGGCTTGTGTTGGCCCATATGAGAGCCAATTCCTGATGGGCGGTGTATCGATGGCGGCGTGTATCCATGCGTTGCAGGTCGCGACCGATCTTCCCTTGCTGTGGGCAACGGTCCAGTTCGCCGGTGCGACGGGATTGGGCGAGGATCTCGACATTCATATTACGCGCTTCGCTGAGGGCCGATCTGCCACGCAGGCTGTGGCGGATTTGACGGATAATGGGCGGATGGTCGTGCATATGGCGGCGGCGCTGGGCGGCGTGACCGATGGACCGCAGCATCAATTTGTTCAGATGCCGGAGGTCCCGGCGCCCATGGATTGCGTGCCGAGCCGGGACATTCCCTTTGCCCGGCCGGACAATTTGGCGGGACATATCGAACGGCGAGAGGCGTATCAAAATGACGAGACCGGCGAGGAATATGTCTGGGTGCGGGTAAGCGATACCGGCATTCCCGATGCGCCCTTGCTGGCGCTGATGTCAGACTTTTTTCTGGGCGCCCATTCGAAGACGCGCGGCGGGCGCAGCCTGGACAATACGGTTCGCATGCATGCGACTGCGAAATCGGACTGGGTGCTGAATGTGACGCGCATGTCCGGCTTTGCGTCCGGCGTAGCTCACGGCACGCTTCACCAGTTCGATGAATCCGGGATGCTTCTGACCACCGCCAGCCAGACCGGATTCATGGCGCGGGCCCAGAACTTGCCCGAACAAGAAAGATAAGAGACGATAAGGACGGAGGAAACATGACAGAGACGATCAAGGGGCCGCTGCGCCCGCCCGCACAGATGCTGCAGGACCAGTCCTATGATGGGCACAAAAGCCTGCACGATGACAGCGAAGCCGAGCGTCTCGGCATCAAGGCCGGACCGATTGAAGGGCCAACGCATTTCTCTCAGTTCGTGCCGTATCTGGTCGAAATCTGGGGAGATGCGTGGCTGGAGCGCGGCTGCTTCTCCAGCCATTTCCTGAACATGGTGTTCGAAGGCGAGAAGGTGCGTGTCGAAGTGGACCGCCCGGAGGCCGGCGCGACACGGACAATGTGCCGGGCTTTCAAGGAGGACGGTACGCCGGTGCTGGAGGCCAGCGCATCCATCGGGCCGGATCATGGCGAGACCCTGCTGGAAGGCCGTATGGCGAAGCTGCGCCCGGCAGATGACCTGGTGATCCTGTCAGACCTGCATGTCGGCATGACCGGCGCAGCCGATGAAGTGGTCACGATGGGGGCGGACCAGCATATGGGAAATCTCTATCCCTTTTCGCTGGCTGACAAGCTGAAGGTGATTACCGAGCCGATGGACATCTACCATGATGCGTCGGCGTCAAAATGGGGTAAGCCTGTTGTGCCCTTGGAAATGGTCAGTGTGCTGGGCAATTACTCCAACCGGAATTCGAAGTTCCCTGTGAAGCAGCCTGCGATCGGCCTGTTTGCTGATCTGGAAATCCGTATGATCGAGGGGCCGCTTCTGGTGGGCGAAACCTATGTGCTGCGTCGTGAAGTGGTGGCGCTGTCGGAAAGCCGCCGGGTGGAGAATTACTGGATCCGCACGCGCTTCTTCGATGCGGCGGGTGAGACGCAAGTCGCCGAGATGCTGTTGAACCATGGTGTGATGAAGGCGAGCTATCCGCATTATCCCGCTGATCGTCTGCCAGCCTGAGGAGACACACCATGAAGGGTCTGTTGTACCAAGGGACGCGGGACATTGCCTATGGTGACGCGCCGGAGCTGAAACCGGAAGACACGCGCAGCGCCATTGTGAAAATGACCGCCTGTGGCATCTGCGGGTCTGACCTGCATATTTATCAGGGCCACGGGTTCAGCGAGGAGACTGGCTATTGCGTTGGTCATGAAGCCGTCGGCGAAGTGGTCGAGACCGGTAGCGGCGTGTCGCGCTTCAAGGCGGGCGACCGGGTTATGATCTCGGCAGCGGTCGGGTGTGGCAGCTGTGTGCCATGCATGAGCGGCAATATGAATGCATGCGCAAACCATGCGGGCCGCTGCTATGGTTTGGGGCCGGGGCTGCAAGGTGTTCAGGCCGAGTATGCGATGGTGCCGGTGGCTGATTTCGGACTGGCGCTCATCCCGGACGGGATCAGCGACGATCAGGCCGTTCTGTTGACGGACAATTTACCAACGGCCTGGCATGGGCTGAAAGGCGCGGACATTCATCCTGGCGCGACGGTGGCCGTGGTCGGCTGCGGACCGATCGGGCTGATGGCCGTGGAAGGCGCGTTCCTTATGGGCGCGGCGAAAGTCTATGCCGTTGACCTTGTGCCGGAGCGACGCGCAATGGCCGAGGCGCTGGGCGCGACCGCGCTGAACGCAGGCGAGGCCGCGCAGATCGTGCAGGAACAGACCAGGGGTCGCATGTGCGACAGCGTGGTGGAATGTGTCGGCGCAGATCCGGCGATCCATTTGTCTCTGAAACTTGCGAAGGCTGCGGGCACGGTGTCCTGTATTGGCGTGAACCAGACGATGGATTTCAAATTCCCAATGGCACTGGCTTTCATCAAGAATCTGACCTTCCGCACGGGCACATGTTCGGTGCCGGAACATTGGCCGGAATTGATTCCGCTGGTGCAGGCTGGCAAGCTGACGCCGGAACGCACGATTACCCATCACATGCCGCTATCGGACGGGGCCGAAGCATATCGCATGTTTGATGCGCGCGAGAATGGCGCGATGAAAATGATCCTGACACCCTGACGGAGGCAAAGCCCATGACAAAGATAATGAGAAAACTCGCAACTGGTGCAGCACTCGCGACGGTGATGACCGGGGCCGCGATGGCGGATACGACCGTGATCCATGCCGGGCATGTGCTGGCGGAACCGGGCGAAGGATATTTGACGCGCCAGACCATCACCGTGGAGGACGGCAAGATCGTTTCCGTGGAGGCGGGCTATCAGCGCGCCCCGCGCGGCGCGGAGTTGATCGACCTGAAAGATGCCTATGTGCTGCCCGGCCTGATCGACAGCCATGTGCACATCACCGGTGAGAATGGGCCGAACGAGCGGATCAAGGCGTTCGAGGATACGGATGTCGATGCCGCCTTTGATGGCGCAGGCTTCGCCTATGTCACGCTGCTCTCGGGCTTCACGACGGTTCAGGATGTCGGCGCGTCGAACAATGCGATTTTCGGACTGCGGGATGCCATTGCGAAGGGGAATGTGCCGGGGCCGCGTATCCGCGCATCCGGGCAGGCAATCAGCGTGACCGGCGGGCATGGCGATGTGAATGGTTATTCGCCAGAGGTCATGGCCTTGTTCACGGGCAAGAACGTCTGCAATGGCGCTGATGATTGCCGCCGCGCCGTGCGCCAGCAGATCAAGGAAGGCGCCGACGTTATCAAGATCACCGCGACGGGCGGGGTGCTGTCCAACACACGCGCGGGTCTGGAACAGCAGTTCACGGATGATGAGCTGGTGGCGATTGTCGAGACGGCGCATTCGATGGGTCGCAAGGTGACCGCACATGCGCATGGCAAGGGCGGCATTATCGCCGCGCTGAATGCGGGCATCGATTCCATCGAGCACGGCACCTATACCGACGATGAAACCGTGGCCCTGTTCAAGGAGCATGACGCGGTGCTGGTGCCGACGGTGCTGGCAGGCGCGACGGTGACGGGCTGGGTGAACGAGCCGTGGCTGCCTGCGCCGAGCCGTGAAAAAGCTGCGATCATCGGGCCGATGATGGTCGAGACTTTGCGCCGCGCGCGGGCCGGCGGCGTAACGGTTGCGTTCGGAACCGACACCGGCGTCTCCAAGCATGGCGACAATGCGGGTGAATTCGACCTGATGATCGAAGCGGGCTACACGCCGGAAGAAGCTATCCGCACGGCGACCGTCGTGGCGTCAGAGCATGTCGAAATGGCGGATCAGATCGGCACGATCTCGCCGGGCAAGCATGCTGACATCATTGCCGTCATGGGGGACCCGTTGAAAGATATTGGCGAACTGCATGATGTTGATTTCGTCATGAAGGACGGAACTGTCTACAAACAGGTGCAATAGAGGCAGGGGCTTCGCCTCTGCCGCGAAGTATTTTGACAAGGCGCGATATTGGCCTGAGACTTGCCTGCTGGGATCAAGTTGCCGCAAGAAATTCGGTGCAGATGAGGAAGTGCTGAATGACGTTCGACCGATTGTTCGCCGGGAGTGTCTCCGCGATGGCTTACCTTGGGCTGGTTGCCTGTGGCGGCGAGGAGGTGGACGCAGAGCCTGTGTCGACAGCGAGCGAGTCCAATCAGTGCGTGCCGTTGGCGGAGGGGCAATATTACTGGGATGGGTCAGCCTTTGTCGTGTCACCGACCCCGCCGGCGGCCCCCGCTGCGGAGCCTGAGCCAGTCATTCGCCGCACCGCAGACGGAGCGGACTGGGTAACGGCGCTGGAGCGGACATTCCCGGATGCGGGGTATCCCTGGATGGGCCTGCACGCCAGTGGTCCCATTGCAGTGTTGACGGGGCTCGCCCCTGACGCCGAGGCGAAGGCGCTAGGGTTTGCGTCGGGGCGGGCGGCGATCGAAGAGAATGCCGAAGCTGCACCGGACGTAACACTCATCGTGAACGGAATATCACTTGAAGAGGGAGGGCGTGGTGTCGGGGACGCTCTGGTTTCCCTTTCCAATGGTGATATCGATGCCATGCGCTGTGAGGCCGCCTTCAACAATACGATGCGTGACCGGACGATCATGTTCCAGAGTAATCTGGCCATCATCTCACCAACCAGCGAAGACTTGCTGGATGCGGTGAGCGGCGTGGCGCTCTTGTGTAATGATTATGCCATCGAGATCGGCGGGCACACGGATTCGCGCGGATCGAATGACTATAATGAGGTCATCTCCACGCAGCGGGCGGAAGCGGTTCGCGACTATCTGGTGGAGCGGGGCGTGGATGCAAGTGCACTCACAGCGGTAGGCTATGGAGAAACCCGCCCGCTCGACCGGGCGGAGACCTATGAAGCGTGGGCGAAGAACCGGCGCATGGAGTTCAAGGTATCGGAGCGCCGCTAGAGCGCTCAGGTGTGCGACCTGCCCTCGCTGTTTGGCCGCAGCGAGGGCTTTTGTCATTCGGGGGTCAGATTGAGAGGATCAGGCCTTCTGACGGGCTGACCTTGGCATCGACGGTCTGGTCCCACGCCTTCGCGATCGCCTTGGCGCCCTTGGCGTGTTTCGGTGTCACGAAAGATTTTGACGCGGCATAGAAGCTTTTCAGGGCAGCGCCCAGGCGGCGATTGATTTCGGCCCCGCCGAGCGTGGCCGCGCGTTCTGCTGCATAGGTGGGAACGAAGAAGAATTCCGGTTGCGGATCCGGCAGGGCGATGGGGGAGCGGTCTCCTTCCCAGTCCGTTGCGCCGATGATGAGGCTGCGCACCAGACGGTCCTTCAGGGCGTTGTGAATGTCTGCTGTCAGTGTTGGCCGCCCCAGGAAATCCACAAAGGCGGTCAGGCCGCGTGTGTGCAGATCGTCAGCGTCGTCATAGGTTTGAACGCGGGCATACAGGCCGGTCTTTTTCAGGAAGGCGACATTGCCCGGCGATGTCAGTGCGATCGTATCCACGCCGCCGCGAATTTTCAGGCAATGGGCAAGTGCCATCGCGGTTTTCGAGGATGCGGACGAGATGACCACCGTTTCCGGCACCGGGTCGCCGGTTTCCATCAGGCAATCATCAATCATCCAGCCGGTGGTGAAGAGGGGCCGGAACAGCATTTGCTGGTCCTCTAGCGCGGCGTCATAGGACGGGTCACCGGCGGTGTTGATGTAGGTGTTGTAGATTGGTGCGAGGCCCTGGCGATGGGCGGCGCCATCCAAGAAGCCATGCTTGCCGACATTTACGGGCTGAACGTCGAAATGTTCGGAAATGGGCAGATAGCCGTAGAAGCGCTCGCCCTCCTTCAGGTGCTCGACCTTGGACTCGACCACGGTTGCAAAGCCCCAGACCGGGACGCGGCCATCGGCGGGGTCTGCGGCGGGGAAAAAGTCCCAATACTTCATCTGCTCGCCAAACGTGGCATAGGTGACATTGTTGGCCGTCAGGGCGAATTTGTCGACTTTCAGGCGCGCGGCCCCATCTGGCAGGGCGGGCAGGTCGGCCGGCACCCAGCGCGTCTCGCGCAAATCGTCCCGGCGGATCAGGAAATCACTCATGTTTTCGCTTTCTTCGTCTTGCGCGTAAAGGCGGCGATCCGGTCCTGCATGTCTGGGCCGGTCCCTTCACAATTGAGTACCTCCCATTGCAGGCCGCTGTCCATGTCTCGCGCGTCAGTCGCTTCGAGAAGTCGCTTGTTCGCCGCATGGGAGAAGGGCGAGTTTTCCAGAATTCGCCGGGCCAGCGCGTCGCAGGCCTCGTCAAACCGATCCGCCGCGACGACCTGCTCGGCGAGGCCAATGCGGAGCGCTTCCTGCGCGTCGATCATGTCGGCGGTGAACATCAGTCGTTTTGCCGTAGCGACGCCCACGCGGCGAGGCAGGCGCTGGCTCATTCCCCAGATCGGGGTGAGCGCCCATTTGGCGTGCGTGTCGCCGAAGCGGGCAGTGTCCGAGGCGATGATGAAGTCCGCCGCCAGGGCCACTTCCAGAGCGCCAGTGTAGCAATGCCCGTGAACGGCCGCGATGACCGGCTTGGGCAACCGCTCCATCAAGCGCAGCGTTTCCGAATGCCAGCCGGGAGAGGGAACCTTCTCACCTTCGGCAATGTCCCCAAGATCATGCCCGGCCGAAAAGCACTTTCCCGCCCCGCGCAGGACAACGCAGCCGATTGAGTCATCCTTCTGCAAATCCAGAACATGCCGGCGCAATTCCTGAAACATGCCCACGGTGAGGGAATTCAGCTTGTCCGGCCGGTTGAGGGTCAGCGTGGCGAGGCCGTCATTGTCCTGACGAAGAACGAGGGCTTCGCTCATGTGCCGAGGTCCACCATGAGGCTGGAGATTGCATGAACAAAGTTGCTCGGTGCCAAGCTCTGTTCGCCCGTCCATTTGATATCCGGGAAGCGGCGCAGGATGTTGCGATAGGCAGAGTCCAATTGCATGTTCGCCACGCGCTGGCCGAGGCAGACATGCGGGCCGTGACCGAATGCGAGATGCTCCTTCGCATTGTCCCGCGTAATGTCGTACTGGTTCGGGTTCGGGAATTTGGCGGGATCCCGGTTTGCGGCGGCGTAGTACATTACGACCTTGTCGCCTTCTGCCATCTTTTGACCGCCAAGCTCCGTCTCGGTCGTGGTCGTCCGGCGCATATAGGTGACCGGACTGACCATGCGGATCGATTCATGGACGAAATTGGGGAACAATTCCTCATTCGCCATCAGTTTGGCTTTCTGGTCCGGAAATTGTGTCAGCAAGCGCATGGTGCCGGAGAGGGAGTTTCGTGTCGTGTCGTTGCCGGCGAACACGATCAGGAGCCACGACCCGTCGAGGAATTCCGGGCTGAGTGGCTTGCCGTCAATCTCGACATTGGCGATGGCCGAGAGCAGATCATTCTGCGGATTTTCGCGGCGCTTTGCCAGCATGTAGCGGCCATAGTCGAACATGGCCTGAATTTCGCCCATGAATTCCATCATTTGTTCCGGCGTGACATTGCCGAGGCCTTCCTGCTGGGCCTGATATTGAGAATTTTCGAGGAAGTGCATCCAGTGGACCAGCTTCGGGCGGTCTTCCGCCGGGACGCCCAGGATCTCACACAGCGTGAACAGGGGCAGTTCGGCGGAGAACGTCTCCACCATGTCCACGATGGGGCCTTGCTGTTCCATCTTGTCCAGCAATTCGTTGACCTGGACATCCACGCGTTTCTTCAGTTCGGCCACGAAGCCCGGACGGAAGAACTGCATATGCTCCATACGGAGCGTTGTGTGATAAGGCCGGTCCAGATTGATCAGGCTGTTCAGGCTGGATGAGTGAAGCAGCGGATGGCGCGGAGTATCTTCCTGGCCATAGGTCATCAGGATGCCGCCGCGCTGAGACGAATATGTAATCGGGTCCAACTCAACCTGCTTGACCAGGTCATATGATGTGACGGCCCAGAAACCCGCGCCGACCTGCTCAGGGTGCCACATGACCGGGGCCTTCTCGCGCATCTCGGCGAATGCATCATGGGTGTAGTCACCGCGAGATGAGAAAACGGATGGGTCGGTAAGGTCTACCGGCGGCGCGAGATCATACGCCGGCGGAAAGCTCGGCGGGCGCGGCGGCGTATCCACCTGATACGTGTCGGTTACGTTCTGTAGGGTCATGAGGGCCTCCGTCTGGCGTTTGTCCACCGGCGGCCCTTTTCTGGCCGTCTCAGCGGGGCTTACTGCGTTTCCTGGAGGGCAGCTTACCTGATGGCGACCTGCTGCCAAGGCGTGACTTAGGGGCAGGTTTTTGGGGCGACCGAGATGGTTCCGGCGTCTTGATGGCGTGTTCGGTGTTCATCAAATGCCCAATGGCCTGTTGCATCAGTTCCGGCGGCACTTCTTCAACCGCGCCGGGGCGCAAATCATCCAGAATGAACGGGCCATATTGAACGCGGATCAGTCGGTTGACCTTCAGATCCAGCGATTCCAGCGCGCGCCGAACTTCCCGTTTCTTGCCCTCCGCGAGTGTCACGGTCAGCCAGTTGTTTGCGCCAGTTTCGCGGTCCAGCACGGCCTTGATCGGCTTGTAGTTCACGCCGTCGACCGTGATGCCTTTGGCGAGTTCGTCGATCTTCTCCTGTGTCACCGTGCCGTGGGCGCGCACGCGATAGGTGCGCTCCAGCTCGTTCTTGGGCAGTTCCAGTGCCCGGGCCAGCGCCCCATCATTGGTCAGCAGCAGCAGGCCCTCGGTCGTCAGGTCGAGCCGGCCAATGGTGACAACACGAGGCAGGGATTTCGGCAGTTCGTCAAAGACGGTACGGCGACCTTCAGGATCCTGCGTCGTCGTGATGAGGCCGGATGGCTTGTGATAGCGCCAGAGACGGGTTGCGTCGGGTGCGTGAATGGTTTTGCGGCCAACGCGGATCAGCTCGCGACCGGTCACCTTGAAGGCGGGGGATGTCAGCTTGACACCGTCGACGGTCACCTTGCCCTCTTCAATCATGCGCTCGACTTCACGGCGCGAAGCAACACCTGCGCGGGCAAGGTATTTGGCGATCCGTTCGCCTTCGCTCCAGTCCTTTTCGAGGTCTGGCTTGCGGGATTTGGCGGCTGGGCGTGGCTTGCGCGATCCGGAAGGCTTCCGGCGCGAGCGGCCCGTCTCTCGACGCTCCGTCATGGGATTTTCTTTCTGTGACTTCTAAAGCAGGCTTTGAATGAAAGGTGCAGCGATCGCAAGACCGAATATGATCTCGAACACGATCCAGACCGGGATCATGCCGGGCTCCCGGTTCTTGATCCGGTCAAGTATGCGGGACATCAGTCGACCGACGCCTGCACCGACCCAGCCTGCGGCAAGGGGAAGGACGACAATGCTGGTGAGAATTTCCGGTTCAGATCCACCCAGATTCACCAGAAGAATTGCGGTCATCAGGTGGGAGAACAGGAAAAGGCCGCCATAGGTGGCGCGGAACTCGGAATAGCCGCCGGGCCGCAGCGGGTCCGGGTCTTCGACCAGGCGGACAACCCGGCTGGCCCATGCGGGTGAAAACATTGCAGACAGGCCCAGAACGGCGCCAATCAGCAGGGTTATCAGGGATATGATTTCACCGATACTCATGTCGCAAATTCTCCAAGTGTGATCTTACAACCTAGGATGATTTGCACGAAAAAACAGGCCGAATGATGGTCAGGAAGCCTGACTGAACTCGTTAAGCGAATGGGCGATCTGTTGAGACGGGCGTCCCAGCAGGTAACCTTGGCCCCGGCGAACGCCGAGCAGCTTCAACGTGTTCAGCTCCGCTTCGGTCTCAATTCCCTCGGCGATGATGTGTGCGGAAGTTTCGCGTGTGTAGAATAGCAGGGCGCCGATAAGTGCGCGGCGGGCAAGATCCTGATCCACATTGCGCGTCAGGCTCATATCCACTTTTACATAGTCCGGATTGAGTTGAACGATGTGCCGAAGCGATGAGTGGCCCGCGCCGGCATCGTCGACGGCGAGACGCAGCCCAGCGTGGCGCAGCGGACGCAGAACGCGGGTGAAGCGATCATAATCCTCGATCACGGCGTGTTCCGTGATCTCCAACAAGATGCGGTCGAGCGGAAGCTTGAGGAAAGTTTCGGCAAACTGGCCGCTGATCACGGTCGATGGGGACACGTTGACGGAAATGTACTGGTCCGGTGCGATCTCGCCGATCTTCTCGACAGCTTGCCGGATCGAGGCGAGTTCCAGTTCGACCGAGAGTCCAACCTTGGCGGCTTCGTCAAACCAGACATCCGGCGTGCGATAGGGTTCCGCAGAGAAGCGGCAAAGCGCTTCATATCCGCTGGGGTGCATCTGACCGAGATCCACAATGGGCTGATAGGCAATGGCGAATGCGTTGGTTTCGAGCGTGTCCATGATGCGCTCTCGCATTTCCTGCAAGTGGCGCTTGTGGGCGTATTCCTTGTCGATCTGCTGCGCTGCCAGGTTAGAGAACAGGCGCATGGTCTCCAGGTCGCGTTCATTCAGGCTGGGATTCGCATTGGGCCCGAGACAGCAGAACATCCCGAAGGGTGTGCCGTCTTCAAGGTGGATCGGAATACTCATATGCGCGCCGATCGGAATCTGGCGCGTAATGGGCATGGCCTGAGCGAGCGGATTGGCGGCGGTGTCCGGGATCAGCTCCGGTAAGCGTCCCTCCAGGATGTGAAGGCAGTAGACTTCTGAGAGGTCGCGGCTGTCACCCGGTTTGATCAGGTGTTCCAGACCCGGCGCATCGACGTAGCGGAACACGGATTCGTCGCCAACGAACTCGGACACATACGCGATCGGCATTCCGAGATGCTGGCGGATCGCGCTCAAGGCAGCATTGATTGCCTCACGGGAAGTGTCAGTCGGTTCGCCCAGTGCCATTGAGGGCAGTGATAGTCCGCTCATTGTTATCGTCCTGCATACGATTGCACCCGCCGGAGGGATTTTCCGGCCCCAAATTCTGATGATACGCCGATGATCCTGCAGGTCCGTTCCCAAGTTCGATGAAGCCGAACAGGCTTTGTTCGCAATTTTGAAAGGAATTGCGTTAACGCGTGAGAACTGTCTGACGAGTTCGCGCCAGCGACAATTTTACGAATGTTCGTTCGGCCTGCTGCGGGTGTAGGAACATTTCTCAATTGCTAATTGAACGCATGAACGTTTGGGACGCAGATGAAGCCCAAGATACTGACCACTCTGACCACGTACTCTTCTTCTCTGTTCGTGTCCGACCTGTTCGCGGGCATCACAGTCGCGCTTGTTGCGATACCCCTTAGTCTCGCGATTGCAATTGCGTCTGGCGCTGACCCCGCAGCAGGCCTTGTCACCGCCATCGTGGCAGGGTTTCTGATTTCCGCGCTCGGGGGCAGTCGCGTCCAGATCGGCGGTCCAACAGGTGCTTTTATTGTGGTCGTGTTCGGAGTGATCGCCGCACATGGTTATGATGGATTGGTACTCGCCACTTTCATGGCCGGGATCATCCTGGTGCTGGCTGGCTTGCTCCGCGCCGGCAATCTGATCAGTTTCGTTCCGGAATCCGTTGTGAACGGCTTTACCGTCGGCATCGCCATCATCATCGCAGCGAGCCAGATCAAGGATTTATTCGGGCTTCAACCCGAGCATTTGCCAGCTGAATTCATAGGTAAGGTCGATGCCCTGTGGGCGGCCAGGGCGACTGTGGACTGGACGTCGCTGGGCATTGGCGCGGTGACCATGGCCCTGATTGTATTGCTGCGCCGGATTGCGCCAAAATTTCCGGGACTGATCGTGGCGGTTGGATTCACATCAGCCGCGGTGTTTCTGTTTGATCTCCCGGTGGACACGATTGGCAGTCGTTTCGGTACGATGCCCAGCCAACTACCTCAGCCCCGACTGCCGGATTTGACACTCAACCGGGTCATCGAACTGTTGCCTTCAGCTTTCGTGATCGCGTTTCTTGCGGGCGTCGAATCCTTGTTGTCTGCCATGGTTGCGGACAGGATGACGGGCGGGCAGTATCGGCGAAATGCGGAAGTGATGGCGCAGGGGGCGGCCAATATTGGCTCCGCCATATTTGGCGGGCTACCTGCGACTGGAGCGATTGCGCGAACGGCTACGAATGTACGTGCGGGTGGCAAGACCCCCGTGGCAGGTTTGGTTCACGCGCTTGCCATACTTCTGGCGGTCCTGTTTGCAGCACCTCTCGCGGGATATCTCGCCATGCCTGCACTGGCCGGGCTCCTAATGCTGACGGCCTGGAATATGAGCGAGCCGAATAAATGGCCCCAGTATCTGTCTGCCCAAAAGTCAGACCTGATCTTGTTGCTGATCACGCTGATACTGACGGTCGTGGCGGACCTGACCATCGCCATTGGGGTTGGCGTGTCTCTGGGGCTTGCCCTCAGATTACGTCGTCGCCAAGTGCCTCCGGCAGAGTGGACTGAACCAGAGCGCTAAACTGAATCAGATGATGCCCGCGGCCTTCCAGGCTTCTTTCGGCCAGCGGCGATGTTGCCAGAACCACTGGCCCGGATTGGCGCGAACCTGGGCTTCAATGAAATCTGTAATGCGCTGCACGCTCCGGCGAATGTCTTCGGCCTCATCGCCCGTGTTCTCCGGGGTGAAAGGTTCATGGAAGGTGATGCGGAAACGTGCGGGCCCTGTGCGCACCGTGGAAACCGGCACGATGGGGGCGCCATATTTCATCGCAAGGCGCGTTGGCCCCGGCGCGGTCATTGCGTCGTGCCCGAAAAAGGGGATGGCGATGCCTTCATTGAACTTCTGATCGTTCATCAAGGCGATCGGATTGCCTTTGGACAAGGCCCGCATCAATTCACGGGTGCCGACCCCTTTGGGGGCATTTACCTGCGTGCCATAGGCTGCGCGTAGATCGGAGATGCGCTTGTCGATGTGCGGGTTGTTCAAGGCCCGGTACGTCATCACCGCTTCAGGCAGGCGCTGAGTAATCGTGGCGGGCATGATTTCCCAATTGGCGAAGTGGCCGGAGATAAAGACTGCGCCCTTGTCGCTCGCCTTGATCTGGTCAAGGATTTCCAGACCTTCGATCTCGACACGCCCAGACGTGTACGGATCTATCGAAGGCAAGTGTGGTAACTCACCTGCAACGCGGCCAGCGCTTTCCCAAGCGGCGAGGGCAATTTCGTCAACCTTCTCGCCGGTCCAGTCCGGGAAGGCGAGTTGCAAATTGCGCTTTACCGTTTTGTGCTGAGACAGGCGTGGTCCGATTTTCTTCATCAACCAACCGCCGAAGTTCGATGCGCGCTCAGGTCCGAGCAACTTCATCGGCTCCCAATAGATGAAGTCCCACGCAATAGTTTCGAGGCGCCACTGCACCCGCTGCCAAAAGGTTGCGCGATTATCGATGTCCTTTGGACGGATGTATTTGGGAGCGTCCTGGGTCATGCCTCTTCCACGTTCAGGATGGGGGCGAGCAAGGCGTCCAGCCGACTGAGGTCTTCGAATTCTGCATGAACCGGGAATTGCAGAATGCCGCCGCGCTCATTCGGATAGATACGCACATAGTCCTTGCTGGTCGTAATCAGCTGTGCGCCATGTGTTTTGGCCAGTTTATGAAGGAAGGCGATTTCTTTCTTTGAATAATCGTGGTGATCCGGATAGCCGATAGCTTCCCGAATGTCGCCGCCTTCGGCTTTCAGGCTGTCAAAGAATTTCTGTGGACGGCCGATGCCAGCGAAGGCTACGAGTGGGCCAGCCGGTGCCGGTTCTGATGGGACGATGCGGGCGCGCAGGACAGGGAGGCCACTATCGATCACTTGCTGTGGGACGTCGCCTTCGCCCATAAGAATAACGGCATCTGCACGCGCCAGGCCATCTTCCACAGGTTCGCGCAATGGCCCTTTCGGCAGGACATGACCATTTCCGAATGGAGCGGCCGCATCGATGACGATGATGGACAGATCCTTGGCGAGGCTGGGGTTCTGGTGCCCATCATCCATGATGGCGACTTTGGTGCCATAAAAGGCCATCATCTGCACGCCGGCAAAGCGGTCCTTTCCGATCCAGCTTTCTCCCGTCTGCGACAGCAGAAGCGGTTCGTCACCACACATGTCTGCGGTGTGCCAGGTTGGGTATATTTTCTGTGGGCTGATTTCTGACCCGCCATAGCCACGCGACAGGCTGGATGCGTGAATGCCCTTTGACTCGATATGCTTGCGAATGGCCTGGACGATCGGGGTCTTTCCGACGCCGCCGGTTGTGAGGTTTCCAACGCATATGACGGGGATGGACGCCTTGGCCGGAATAGCGCGGGCAAGCTTGCGCCGGATTCCATAAGTGTAAAGTGCGGCGAGGGGCGTCAGCAGGGCGCGTGTGACAGGGGCCGCTTCGCGGGATTTCGGATCAAGCCCCGCAGACCAGAAGTGCGGAGCCTTCATTGCAACAGTCCCGGCTCTGGCAGGAGGGGGACAAGAGCTGCCAGCGTTAGCGCCATTGGCGCGTCAGCCGCATCGTTCAATTCCTGAAGGGCTTCTTGCGAGGGAGGGGGCATGGACTGCAAGGCCTTGCCGATGGCCTTGGACGTCTTCAGTTTACGGATGAGTTTTCTGGCCTCAAGGTCGTCCATCATGGTGGCGAAGTTGAACACGTCGGGTCCGGTGACTACGGGTAGGCCGAGGCGGACAGGCTCCAGTGGATTGTGCCCGCCAACCCCCGGCGTATGTCCCCCCCCGAGAAAAACAGAATTGGCAAGCCGGTACCAAAGCCCCATCTCACCCATTGTGTCAGCCAACAGGATGCGGGTGCGCGGTGTCGGGACCTCGCCACGGGAGCGGCGCGCGAACGTCAGGCCCCGCTCTTTGAGAAGCAATTCAACCGCGTTGCCCCGGTCCGGATGGCGCGGGGCGATGATGAGGGCGGATGTGTCGTCACCTTTCAGCGCATCAAGGAAGATCGCTTCCTCTCCATCATGCGTAGAGGCCGCAAGTATGCAGCGACGGTCAGCCAGGAAGTTTTCGCGCAAGCGGCGGATCTCGATTTCGCTGGCTGAAGGCGGTGGCAGAGCCGATTTCATGTTGCCGGTAGATTGTACGGGTTCGCCAAGAAGGGTTTCTAGGCGCCGCGCCGTATCAGTATCGGCCGCGAGCACCACATCGAAGCGCCCGACGAGACGTTTGAACGCGCCGCTCAGCTTGTTCCAGCCATCTGCCGAGGAATCTGTCATGCGGCCATTCACAAGCGCACGCTTTGCGCCAGCACGCTCGGCTTCAAGGATCAGGTTCGGCCAGATCTCGCCTTCGCCAAAGATGCAGAGGTCCGGCTGCCAATGGCGGATGAACCGCCGGGCGATGCCGGGCGTGTCCAGTGGCGCCATCAGGTGAATGGCACGCTCTGGCAAGACGGGGCCAAGCAGGCGGGCAGATGTCTGCGTCTGGCTGGTGAAGAGGAGCATCAGATCCGGGCGCAATTCCAGCAGGCGTTGACCGAGTTCGAGCAGAAGCTGGCTTTCGCCGACGCTGGCCCCGTGCAGCCAGACCAGCGAACCGCCGGGCATGCGTCTCGGCAGATTGCGGGCCAGACGCTCATTGATGCGACTATAGTCTTCTTTGCCGGCACGGGCGCGCCGCTTCAGCACACCCCCTAAAAATGGAGACGCTGCGCGGGTAGCCGTTCGATATAATTGAATGCCGGCTGTCATGGCGTCTGGGAACCCGCTTCTTCTGAGTTTTTGTAACCAGCCAGCATGTCGGCCCTGCGGGTCGCCTCATCAAGACGTTTTTGCAATTCAGCCTGAATCTCGTCTGGCGCGCGTGCGCGGTCAGTGTCCATTGGTGCGCCGAAAACAATGGCGCCTCGGGCGAAGGGGAGGGGAAGGATCAGCCGGTCCCAGGTGGAGAGGCGTTTGGCGGGGCGAATGGAGAGCGCATAGGGGAGAATCGGGACGCCGGCTCGCTGTGCAATCATGATGGCGCCGGGGCTGACCTTTTCTGCCGGGCCGCGCGGGCCATCTGGCGTGATACAGACCGCCTTGCCAGATTTTAGCAACTTCACAGCCTCTGCAATGGCGCGCACACCGCCCTTGTCTTTTCGGGCTTTCTTCTTGTTTCCAGCCGATCCGCGGATCGGGTGGATGCCCAGATGGCTGATGGCGCGGGTCACGGCTTCGCCATCCGGCGACAGCGAAACGAGCATTGCTGCACCATCGATTTGTCCGGGCCAATGCTTCATGCGACGTATCCAGCCGCTTGGGAGCACCATGATGCGGGAATGCCATGCGGCAACCACTATCCCGTTTTGCCTGGCCCACACCTTTTGCGCGACGGGTTCGCCTTCAACCGTCCATCTGACGGTACGCGCGATCAGCATCATCCACGCCCAGATTAGTGCGCCGAGCAGGCTGGTCATGAACTTGGAGCGGAACAGGGATTTCATCGCACCGACTTATACTGTGCTTCGTCGCGTGGACCATGAATTAGATGCTGCGGATGTGCTGAATGCAGATTGCCTGCAGGTGGGGACGCGGCAATGGTGGGCGATAGTGGGTTCGAACCACTGACCCCTGCCGTGTGAAGGCAGTGCTCTACCACTGAGCTAATCACCCGATTCTGCGAAGCGATTGGCGTAATCCGGGGGTCGATTGAGGTCAATAGCGGATGTCTGCTGGCACTGATTCTCGTTAAAAGCGGAAAAATCGCCATGCAAATTCGCATTCCTAGTATTCAATGCAATCGTTTGCGCATGCATCCTTGAGGGGAAAAATCTGCAATTTTTCCTCTTCGGGGGGCACATGTCCCCAAATCCGGGGACAAGGATTTGTCGGTTTCTAGCATTTTTTGAGACGAAACGGACATTTTTGTTCACGCTAACATGAATATGAACAAATATTCAGTATGAACAGATGTTCATCGCAAAACCTTACACTAGTTTCATTCGAAATTAGCCTTGAGAAAAACACAAAAGGTCGTCATGTTCCGGTCACACAAGGACGGCCCGGCTAACGGGCTGCGTGGTAAAACATAAGAAGGACAGGCGGGGGCCAAAGGCCTCAATAACAGTACAGCCTGGAGAGAGAGAAAAATGAAAGACTGGTGTGACGAAGAGGGCGCAAAGCGCCTGCGCGAGAAAATTAGTGCCTATTGGGCAGAGCGTGGCTACGAGGTTGATGTCGATCTGATCGATGCTGGCTTTGTGCCTGCCATGCGCTCCGCTCGCACTGATGTGCGCAGCAACATGGTGAACGGTATGCCGCGTCGCCGTATTGCAAATGAATCGGGCTCTGCCCGTCCAAGCTACCGTCCGCGCGAGCAGCGCGAAGCTACGGCCTAGCTGATCCAATTCTCCAAAACAGAGACGAGATCGGAATAGTGCTCCAGCACTATGTCGGGCCTCAATTGTTCTGGAGTTTCCTGTTCGTAGCCGAATGGCACGAAAATGAAGGGCAGTCCGGCATCCCGGGCTGCCCTTTCGTCTGTCCGGGAATCGCCGACCATGACTGCCTTGCCTGATACGCCGCCTGCCGCGGTGACGGTGCGCAGGATATGGTCTCCATCCGGTTTGCGGCTTGGCACGCTGTCAGATCCCACAATGGCGGCGAAATGCTCCGTCAGGCCTAGTTCGTTCAATAGTTGATCTGACAGATCCTGCTTCTTGTTGGTGCAGACCGCGAGCGTTGCGCCACGGTCCGCCAAGGTGTTCAGCGCTTCAGCAACCCCTTCGAAGGGATGTGAGTGATCCGCGATATTTCCTGCATAATAGTCGAGGAATTGCGTCAGGAACGCGTCGAGGTCTTCTTCTGAGGGCGCGATGCCGTGCGATTGAAGACCCTTTGTGATCATTGCGCGCGCGCCTTGACCGATCATGGTTTCAATCGAATCCAGCGGTACGGGGGCCAGATCGGCATTGGTTAGTACGTGATTAAGCGCTTCCAACAGGTCTGGCGCGGTATTCACGAGCGTGCCGTCAAGATCGAAGACAATGGTCCATCCGTCGAAGGGTTTTGTCATGACGGTGGTATTTCCTTTTTGGTTTCGCCTTGAATCGGCCTTTGGTCTAGGCGAAAGGACTTGGGAAATCGAGAGGTCAAATCCTGTGGAAACTCCGTCCAGACAACGCGCTGCCGTCATTCTAGCCGCTGGCAAGGGAACGCGGATGAAGTCCGATCTCCCGAAGGTAATGCACAAGGTGGCCGGGCGCCCGATGGTCGATTGGTCGATCGCGCTTGCCCGGCAGGTGGGCTGCGAACGCATCGTGGTGATTGCCCATCCCTCTCAACAGGTGCTGATTGATCACGTTGGCCCACAGCTTGGCGAGCAGAGCATCGCATTTCAGGATCCGCCAATGGGAACCGGTCACGCCGTGCGGTGTGCCGAGGACGCGCTCGCCGGCTTTGATGGCGACGTGGTGGTTCTATATGGAGACAGCCCTCTTGTGCCGGCAACGGCCATCGAAAGCCTGTTCGACAGTCTCGCCAACAACGCTGCAATCGGCGTGCTGGGCTTCGATGCCGCGGAGCCGGGTCTGTACGGTCGTCTGATTACGTCTGGCGATGGTGATCTGGAGGCGATCGTTGAAGCGCGTGAGGCGACACCGGAGCAGCTTGATGTGACGCTTTGCAACTCCGGTGTCATGGCAGGCGACGCCGATACCATGTTGCGCCTTCTGCAAAGCGTGACGAACGACAACGCCAAGGGTGAATACTATCTCACGGACCTTGTAGCCCTGGCGCGCGCAGACGGGAAAACCTGCAAGGCTGTGCGCTGCGAGGAGGAAGACCTGATCGGTTGCGATTCAAAGGCCGATCTTGCGCAAGCAGAGGCGATTTTCCAATCGAGACGGCGCATTGAGGCAATGACAAGCGGCGTTTCACTGATCGCGCCGGACACGGTTTGGTTCTCTCATGATACGGTTCTTGAGCCAGATGTCATTGTCGAGCCGAACGTCGTCTTCGGGCCAGGTGTCAAGGTACAGTCAGGCGCCACCATCCGGGCATTCAGCCATCTGGAGGGCGCCGAGGTCGGGCCAGGATGTTCTGTTGGGCCATATGCGCGTCTTCGCCCCGGCGCGATCCTGTCGAAAGATGCGTTCGTTGGTAATTTCGTCGAAGTGAAAAACACGACGATGGGCGAGGGCGCGAAGGCCAGTCATTTGTCTTATCTGGGCGATGGCGAAGTCGGAGCGAACGTGAACATCGGCGCGGGCACGATCTTCTGCAATTACGATGGCTATCTGAAATACAAGACGACAATCGGCGACAACGCCTTCATTGGTTCCAACAGCGCGCTGGTCGCGCCGGTGAGCATTGGTCGCGGTGCCATTGTTGGTTCCGGCAGTGTAGTCACCGACGACGTGATGCCAGATGCTCTTGCATTAGGCCGCGCACGGCAGACGCAAAAAGAACACTGGGCAGGTGAGTTTCGCGCGCGAAAAGCGGCGGAAAAAGCAGAGAAGAAGAAGGGCTGAGGCTGATGGCGAACGAAAAGGAAAAGGAGAACGCCGCGCTCGCAGCGATGGAGTTCGTTGAAGACGGCATGACCATCGGGCTGGGCACGGGCTCCACTGCAAAGTTCTTTGTTGAGCTGCTGGCCGAAGAAGTGGCCGATGGCCTTGTTGTGCGGTGTATCGAAACCAGCGAACAGACGCGGCGACTGGCCAGCAGCCTGGGTGTGCCGCTGATCCCGTTCGAACAGGTTGAGCGCATTCATCTGACCGTCGACGGCGCAGATGAGGTCGACGAGCAGGGGCAGTTGATCAAGGGGGGCGGCGCGGCCTTGCTGCGCGAGAAAATCATTGCAAATGCCAGCGATCACATGGTGGTGATCGCGGACCCATCAAAGCAGGTCGAGCGTCTCGGAAAGTTTCCCTTGCCGGTAGAGGTCACACCGTTCGGTTATACGATCACGGCAAAGCTGGTTTATGATGTGCTTGCCGCGTCGGGAATTGATCGTCCACGCGTCGAGTTGCGCTCACTTTCCAACGGTGAGCTGGTGGTAACGGATGGGGGCAATCACATTCTCGATTGCCATTGCGGCCGCATTCCTGACGCCGAAGCGCTCGCTGCGCGCTTGTCCAATGTGCCGGGTGTCGTGGAGCACGGTTTGTTCATCGGGCTGGCTCGCACAGTGATTATCGGCAATGAGAATGGTGCGACGGTGTTTGAATTCTCCTGATGGCGCCTCATATGGGGTGCGAAACCAGTAAAGATTCAAGGACACCTTCATGACTGACGCGACCTATGACTTCGACCTGTTCGTAATTGGTGGAGGATCAGGCGGCGTACGCGCAGGCAGGCTGGCCGCGTTGAGCGGCGCCAAGGTGGGCCTCGCGGAAGAATATCGCATGGGCGGAACCTGCGTCATCCGCGGCTGTGTGCCAAAGAAGTTCATGGTCTATGCCAGCAAGTACGGCAAAGACATCAAGAAGGCTGAAGGCTATGGCTGGTCGACCGGTGAGGTCTCCTATGATCACACAAAATTTGCCACGGCCATGCACGCTGAGGTCGATCGCCTGTCTGGCATCTATTTCCGCAATCTGAAGAATTCTGGTGTCGAGATCTTCGAGGATCGCGCGGAGTTTGTCGACAAGCACACGCTGCGGCTGAAGAACAGCGGCAAGACCGTAACGGCAAAAAAGATCCTTGTTGCTGTTGGTGGCCGTCCGTGGCGTCCTTCCGAGGATGAGTTGCCGGGTGTTGAGCATACGATCACATCTGACGAGATTTTCCATCTGGATGAACTGCCAAAGCATCTGGTGATCGCAGGTGGCGGTTATATCGCAGTCGAGTTTGCCCACGTCTTTGCCGGTCTTGGTGTGCCAACCTGCCTGGTCTATCGCGGCGAAGAAGTGCTGCGCGGGTTTGATGCCGATGTACGTACAGAAGTTCACGAGGGCCTCAAAGAGGCGGGCGTCCAGGTGATAACTGGTACCGTGTTCGAGGTGATTGAGAAGCGCGAGGGGGCGGACCTGCCGCTGCACCTGACCCTGAAAAATGGGCATAGCATCGACTGCGACGTGATCATGATGGGAGTTGGTCGCCGTCCGAACACGGAAGGACTTGGCTGTGAGAATGCTGGTGTGGACGTGAACGAAAAAGGCGCGATCCCGGTTGATGAATGGTCAAAGACAAATGTCGACAATATCTGGGCAGTTGGCGACGTTACGGATCGTGTTGCCCTGACGCCCGTAGCCATTCGCGAAGGGCACGCTTTCGCTGAGACGGAGTTCTATGACAAGCCCTGGCACTTCGACCACACGGACATTCCGACGGCTGTGTTCACTCAGCCAGAGGTCGGTACAGTCGGCATGACTGAAGCCGATGCCCGCAAGGAGTTTGGCGAGATCGACATCTACAAGACCAAGTTCAAGCCGATGAAGAATGCGCTGAATGGGGACCAAACGCGAACCCTTATGAAGCTGGTGGTGCGTGCATCCGATGAGAAGGTGCTTGGCGTTCACATCGTGGGCGAGGATGCGGCGGAGATGATCCAGATCGCGGGCATTGCGGTGAAAATGGGGGCAACCAAGCCTGACTTCGACCGGACCTGTGCGCTGCACCCATCCTCGGCAGAGGAGCTTGTCACGATGCGCCAGAAATGGGTACCGGATGTTCAGGAGGTCTAGGCGTCCATGATCGCGCCTGACGCCTAATCTCCAAGTAGGATATAGGCGTCGGACTTCGCATCGAACGCGTGCACCTGATCTGAATCACAGACCAGCATGGAGAGCCCGTTGCGGCGGGCATCCAGTACGCCAAGGCGCTTGCAGGATGTTTCAATCGCGATCGGCTCATCGCCTCCGGCGAGTTTTACTTCGCATGCAGTCAGCCGTCCCCAGCGGGACCAGAAGCCGCATGTGAGCGTATCTACGGTGCCGTCATCGTCAAAATCGAACTGAAGCGATTGCATCTCGGATGCGTCATCATTGTCCTCGAACATGCTGGACCGTAGTTCGGAGACGGCGGCGGCCTCGCGTTTGAACGTTTTCAGTACGAGCTCAGGTTTGTCGCCTTTCAGTGAGTATAAGTGGATGTCCTGCTTGAAGTCTTCCGTATTCTGGCTTTCGTTGAGTGAGACGAAGCGCGCCACCCAGCGCCCTTCATGGAGCTCAGCCGTTGGCGGATCCCACGCGTAGATGTCTTCAATCTCGCTCACGAGGAAGTGCCCGCTGCCCATGTCCGCCACAAAGTAGTATTTTGCCGGGCAGCAATTGCCGCCATCATGCACCGAAATCACGGCATCCAACGTGCCGTCAGCGTTAAAGTCTTTGAGTAACTCCACTTTTGGCGCGCCATAACCGAATTCGTGGATGGTGTATTCGAGTCCGTTCACAGTTGCCTTGAGAACTGCATTCTCCTGGAACAAAGAATACTCAGTGTCTTCCGTAAACCAGTAATCGGCCTTTCGAGTTGGTTCGTTGGGTTCGCCGCTGTGCGCAGGGGACGAGGTGCAACCCGCAAAGCAAAGCCCTCGCGGCAGCTTGCCGGGTGCCATGAACGGGCGGCTCGAAGACTTGCGTTTGTCGGAGACTTCGGCGAGCGCCTGATAGAATGCCACGACGGCGTCTTGTCCCGGTCTTCGAATTTCTTCCGCCAACGTATTTGCAAAGAGGCCGTCATCGGGTGTGGTTTCGCCCGCTGCTGTGGCGAAGGCTACAAGCATGCCCGGACGCTGCGATACGCGGGTCATGCCCTTGTCTGCAATGGATTTGGAGAAAGCGAACTTCAATTCATTGCGGCAGGCATCCGACACAACAAAGACAGCCTTCGCCTGCGTGGATTGGAGACTGGAAAGAACATCTTCCAATTCGACGCCTTTGCGGAAAATATGGCTCGCCGCCGTGATGCTCTCTCTGGCAGGGATCAGGTAATTGCGAGCCTCACGATCTTCATAGGCCGCCGCGCCGTGGCCCGAATAGTAGAAGAATGCGATCACTTCGTGCCCAGCGTCAGCCTCTTCGGAGATGCGAGCTTCGAACGCATCGAAGGCGTCTTCCATTCCGTCTTCATCCAGATCAAAGCCGGGCATGGTCTCGAAGCCGACATCGATGAGTGCCGCTTCCATCGTACGAACGTCTTGGTGCGTGTTGGTCAGCGCGCCGACTTCCGGGGGATAATCCTGATTTCCGATCAGGAGCGCGATGCGTTTCTCATCCGCCAGCGCCTGACAAGCGAGCACCGCACAGAAGAGCAGGGCGAAACAGTATCTGAACATGGACATTGTGCGTGTCCCCTATATCCACCTGCCGAGATACTAGGGGGACACCGCCAAGGTGTCACGCATCAAGCGTCTTCGAGGAGTAGTTTCAGCTCAAGCGCGACCGCCTTCAGGCTCTCGCGGATGGGTTTTAGTCCGCCGCCACGTCCGGAATGGATGGTCAGCTGTTTCCAGGCCGGTTGGCCTTCCTGAGGCGCCTTGACCTGGAGGTGTCCGGATCGGGGCAGGGCGGCCCGCATCAGGGCCCTCGCAAGATCGAACCCTGCCTTCGCATTATATGTGCCATTGCGCGCGTCCGCCTCGAAGGAGGATTGCTCAGAGCGGCCTACTGCGTTGAACAATACAGATAAGTCGGGTCGCTTGTCCGCCGGAATCTGCTCCTTGATGACCTGATTGAGCAGGCGCACGCCGCGCAGGGAATAGATGTCGGCATGCATGGGCGCCAGAACGCGGTCAGCGGCCTCAAGCGCGCACCGCGTCAGGAAGGTTGCGTTCGGGTTCGTATCGAAGACGATCAAATCATAGTCGCTGCGATAGCGTTCGATCGATTGAAGGAAATGTTCCTTGATCATTTCCAGCGCGGTTGGGTCTGAAGCAAATGCGTATTTCGAAATCTCAAACTGTCCTGAGACGAGATCCAGCCGCCCGCCGGGACTGCCTTCCCCCATGAGTTCATGCACGATTTTCTCTCGCCGGGTAGGGGCAAACGGATCGGTCGACAGAGTAAGCCAGGAATCTGCGGGACTGGAGGCGTCCCGGGCGTGGAGCCGGGACTTTTCAAACAAGGATATGACCGAACGATCTTCGGCGGCGCTGGAGTCCGCAACGTCCATTTCGAAAAATGTCTGGGTGAGATTATATTGCGGGTCGAGATCAATCAGCAGGATACGGCCGCCTAGCGCGCCCTGCCATGCGCCAAAGACCTGGCTGGTGACAGTGGTTTTGCCCACGCCGCCCTTCAGATTCATCACGGCAACGACAGGGCATTTCTTCTTGTAGGCCTGCTTGGTTTCGGCAACGAGTTGTTTCAACCCGTCCGGCGTCGTTGAAGACAGGCGCAGATGGGGGAGGACTTCGTGTTTGAAAAATCCGTTGAGACGCGCCTTGTCAATCTGGTACGGAATGAGCTTGAGGCCACGCGCCTTTGCCCGCTCAACATCCTGCTTTACCGCCTTGGACCGCACCGACGACGCGGACACCAGAACGATCATGGCGAAAGCGTCGTCAATGGATTGATTGGCGGTTTCGCGTGACCCGCCATCATTCGGCACGTACCAATCGGGGATGGAGGCAGCGCGCAGTGCTTCGTGCAGCTCGAGCAGCGCGTCGAAGTCTTTCGCGGAGTGGCTGATGAAGACGTGCGACATGATGGGGCGGGTGATCCTATGGTGACGACGAGCCTGCAGAATTACTAAAGGGCCAAATCATGATTCCGCCAGCAATCTGCTGTGAAATTATGGTGAAACTTGAGCGACTGCCTGCCATGTGATTAATGCGGCTCACGATTGGAGTATTTAAGATGACCTGGACCCCCTCAGACTGGCGCCAACTGCCAGCAAAGCATATTCCGGAAGACTATCCGGATTCTGCTGCGCTCGCTGCAGTAGAGGAAAAGCTGAAAAGCTTTCCGCCGCTGGTCTTCGCAGGCGAGGCCCGTCGTCTGAAACAACGCCTTGGTGAAGTCGCTGCCGGTGAGGCCTTCCTGCTGCAAGGCGGCGATTGTGCCGAAAGCTTCAAGGAGTTCCATCCGGACAATATCCGCGACACTTTCCGCGTGATCCTGCAAATGGCGGTAGTCCTGACTTTCGCGGCGTCAAAGCCGGTGGTGAAAGTCGGCCGTATTGCTGGCCAGTTTGGTAAGCCTCGTTCTTCTCCCGTTGAGACGATTGACGGTGTGACGCTGCCTTCCTATCGCGGTGACAATATCAACGGCATGGATTTCACGCCGGAAAGCCGTTTGCCGGACCCGGAGCGCCTCACGCAGGCTTATTCTCAGTCCGCAGCGACGCTGAACCTGCTGCGTGCATTCAGCCAAGGCGGCTATGCTAACCTCGCGAACGTGCACCGCTGGATGCTTGGCTTCGTAGACCGTAGCCCACAAGGCGCGCGCTATGAGCAACTGGCTGATCAGATTTCCAAGTCGCTTGACTTCATGAAGGCCTGTGGCGTTACGCCGGACAGCGTGCCGCAAATGGCGCAGGTCGAGTTCTATACAAGCCATGAAGCGCTTCTGCTGGGCTATGAAGAGGCTCTCACCCGCATCGATTCCACCTCAGGCGAGTGGTATGACACGTCGGCACACATGCTGTGGATTGGTCACCGCACCCGTCAGGTCGACCATGCGCATGTCAATTTCTGCAAAGGCGTTCGCAATCCGATCGGCATCAAATGCGGACCAGGGCTTGAGACGGATGAATTGCTACGCCTGATCGATACGCTCAATCCGAATGACGAGGCAGGCCGGATCACGCTGATCTCCCGTTTCGGATCGGATGGTGTGGCGCAGGGCCTGCCGCCGCTGGCACGCGCTGTGAAGCAGAGTGGCCGAACAGTCGTCTGGTCTTGTGATCCGATGCACGGCAACACGCTGAAGACGGATAGCGGCTTCAAGACCCGTCCAGTTGACCGCATTCTTTCGGAAGTGCGCCAGTTCGTGGACGTGCTGTCGGCCGAAGGCTGCTATCCGGGCGGCGTGCATTTCGAAATGACCGGCCAGAACGTAACCGAATGTATCGGCGGCGCTCAGGCCATTTCGGAAGAGGACCTGTCATCTCGTTACCACACTCACTGCGATCCTCGCCTGAATGGCGAGCAGGCTCTTGAACTGGCCTTCATGATCGCAGAGAAGCTGCAGTCCGTGGGCGCAAGTGGCACCCCGGCGCTGAAAGCGGGATAAAGAGACAGTTCCATGCGTACGCATCGCCTGGGCTGGCCCGCCTGGGCGCGGCCTGCCGACATTACTGACCTGTTGCGGCTATCGATACCGATCGCGTTTACGCGCATGTCGCAGATGTTGATGGCCGTCACGGACGCCATCGTGCTCGGCCAATACGCGCCGGGGCAGTTGCCCTATATTCTGAACTCCTGGCTGCCTATGGGTGTGTCGTTGGGGCTTGGGCTTGGTGTTTTGCTCGGCGTGCAGGTTCTTACATCAGAGTTGCTTGGAATCGGTCGCGAGAAAGAAAGCGGGCGTATTTTCAGGCGGGGCCTTTGGACCAGCGTCTGGCTTGGCTTCCTGCTGATGGGGCTGGTCTATTTCTCGGCGGATGCGTTGTTCACGTGGCTGTTCGTCGATATCGCGCCCCCAACCGATATCGAGGAGATCGTCGACCCGCATACCGTCGCCGGGTCTGTCGCATCTGTCACGCGCATCCTGTCCTATGGCATGGTCGGGTTCATGATCTCGACGGTTTGCGGGTACTATCTTGAAGCGTTGCGGCGACCGTTGCTCGTGTCCGGCGTCATGTATTTCGGTGTGTTCGTGAATGCGATCATCGACCTGGCATTGGTCGCCGGTTTCTGGGGCTTTGAACCGATGGGGGCAGAAGGCGTTGCGTGGGCAACCACAGGGTCACGCCTGTTCATAACAGTGTTGCTGCTTGTCGCCGTTGTTCTCCTGACGCCGGCTCTGCGAAAATCTCCCAAGGCGCCAGCGGACGAAGCGCGTCGCCAATTGTCTGTCGGCACGGGCACCGCAATTAGCAATGTTGCCGAATGGGGAGGCTTCAATCTGACCTTCGTCATTGCGACCTGGATCAGTCTCGCTGCCAATTCGGTCTATGGGTACGCCATCCAGATCATGGGGCTTTGCTTCATGTTTTATCTGGGCATTGCGACAGCGACGAGCGTGCGCGTGGCAGAGGCCTATGGACGCCGAAATCTGGATGAGATGCGCGATGCCGGGCGCCTCGGCGTGGCGGCGACGATCTTGATGGGCGTGGGACTGGGAATTATCCTGATCTTGTTCAACGACACACTGGCAGGCTTCCTGGTGAAAGATGATGCGATGATCGGAGGCGTGCATTTGGCAACCGGGATCGCAGCCCTGCTTGTCATGGCGTCGGTAGTGACGGTCTTTGACGGGTTGCAGGCCACGGCGTCCTTTGCCTTGAGGGCGCAGGAGATCGTCTGGTCGCCCAGCCTGATCCACATTGGCTCGTTCTTCTTGGTGATGCTGCCGGCCTGTTACTGGCTTGGCATCGCGGAGGGCCGCGGAGCGCAGGGAATGATGGAAGGCGTGTTCATCGGCGTGTTTACAGCAGGGATCCTTCAAACCATGTTGCTGGAATGGAAAACGGCGCGCCAGCCGAGCCGACGCGCCGTTTGAATTCCTGTTGTTCAGGGCTGGAAGGCCCCGAGGAACCCTAGAGGTCTTTCAGAGCCGAAGCCGGCTTGAAAGCAGCCGATGTCTTTTCCGGGATCTTGATTTCTTCGCCTGTGGCTGGGTTGCGGCCTGTGCGAGCATTCCGGGTTTTCGCCGAGAATGTGCCGAAGCCTGCGATGGCCACTTGCTGACGGTCTTTCACGGCGCCAGCAATTGCGTCGAAAACAGCGTCTACGGCTTTGCCAGCGTCGCTCTGCGACAGACCGGATTCAGCTGCGACAGCCTTTGTAAGTTCGCCCTTGTTCATAGGGGTTCTCCTCTAATGTTAAACGGCGATCCCCCGCCGTTGCAGCGACTTACCCACGATTCGTAAGGCGTGAATATGTCGAAACCCCAATAAAGACGGGCTATGCGCCAAGAATCCAGCCCTCTTCTGCCTGAATTTGCGAAATTTTTCCCTCATCAAGGGAGTTATTTGTGGAAATTCGCCTTCCCAGAACACCTTTTCCATCCAGGTCCGAATAATGGTGGGCAATCTGGCGTACCTGAGCGGCGTCGGGTGCCTCACCTTTTTCAGCTTTAAGGGGAACTAGCGATGGGTAAATTTCGGCGAAAACGATTTTTACGCCCTCCAGCGTTTCCTCAGTCATTTCGCCATCTTCGAACTCGAAAGGCCAGATACGAGACTCCGGCAGTGCCTGACGAAGTGCATGTACGTGCGGAATACCGGTAAGCGACTGGCTGCCGACGCTGCCCGTATAGGCGAGTTGCCAGACTGATTTGGGTTGGCCGAGTTTGGCGTCGCGCAGATGCGTCTCAACGAACCGGTACTCTGGCAAAGGCTGGCCGTCGAAGTCTGGCTTCGTGCCGGACAGCGTGGAAACGACATCCCTCGCTGGCGCCCCCCAGAACGGATAGGGGCCCTTGGAAATGGCGTAGTTCATGCCTGCAGCGATGGCATAGCGCGGATTTGAATTGTCCGGCTTGTCTTTCATTTTCGACGCCAGGTGGGCGTGCATGGCTTGCCAGGGCTTTTGGTCGGACACGTCCAGACCGAGCGCCGACGCTGTGCCTGCAGGGTAACCAAGTGAGAAATCGAAGCCGATCAGGACGCGATCTCCGCGCCCTGTCAGCTTGGCAATGATGCCTTCCAGAAAGGTCCGCGCTTTCAGGCGCGTATCAATGTTGGCAGACTGATACTGGAACTTCAGCCGGGCATCCTTAGCCAGGATTCCGATCCATATGGAGTTTTTCCCCGTCACAGGTTTTGACGCGGCGCTCCAGTCCACCATGATGTAGGCATCAAACAGACGCGACATAACTACCCCAGCTTGACCAGCATCTTGCCGGTATTGGCACCTTCGAACAGACCGAGAAACGCCTCAGGCGCCTTGTCGATCCCTTCCTTTACAGTCTCTTCGAATTTCATCTGGCCGGACGAGATCCACTTCGCCATGTCTTCAAAGAAAGCGGGCTGCATATCTGCGTGGCTCGATACGATGAAGCCTTGAATCTTAAGCTGTTTGCCAACCACTTGGATGATGTTGTGCGGGCCCACGGGCGTGCCGGTATCGTTGTACTGGGCAATCATGCCGCATTCGGCGAAGCGCGCCATTGGCCGTGCGCACTCGATCGCGGCTGTCAGATGATCTCCGCCCACATTATCGAAGTAGACATCGATGCCTTTTGGGGCTGCGTCTTTCAACGCCTTCACGAGGCCCTCATAGCCGCCGGCGGCTTTGTAGTCGATCACGTGATCAGCGCCGAGAGATTTCACGAACTCGCATTTTTCCGCACCACCCGCTGAACCGATGACGGTGCAATTCTTGATCTTGGCGATCTGGACAACAGTTGATCCGACAGCACCGGCTGCACCAGATACGAAGACCGTGTCGCCCTCTTTGAGTTCTGCGATACGAAGGATGCCTGCATAGGCCGTAAGGCCCGGCATGCCGGCTACGCCAAGGAACGCACTTTCCGGAAGGCCGACATCCGGCAGCTTTTGCGCCATCACCATTTCCGGCTTTGCAACCCATGCTGTCCGCCAGCCTGCCATCGAGGAGACCAGATCGCCTTCCTTGTAGTCCGGATGGTTGGAGATGGTGACGCGTCCAACCGCGCCGCCCTGCATGGTCTCGCCAATCTGGAAGGGAGGCACATAGCTTTCGCGATCATACATCCGTCCGCGCATGTACGGGTCGACGGACATCCACTCATTCTTCACTTGAATTTCACCGGCGCCGGGAGGGGCGACATCAATAGTGGTTTTCTGAAAGTCCGACATTTTTGGCATGCCAACCGGGCGTGCGGCGAGGGACCATTCCGTCGATGTGAGGGCTGTCATGATGTTTCCTTCCTGTGTTTTGTAGAGGCGTAAGTGGACCGGCCCCTCTTGCGTGTGAAGGGGGCGAGGCGAAAGAATCTGTAATTCTCTGTGTCTGCTCCGTCTGAACCGAAGGCTTGCGACTTGGCGGGATGCAGTGTCTTAAGGGACGGGTATGAGGGCCCTTCTGTTATGACCACATTGAAAGTAGGCGTCGCTGGCGCTGGAGTATTCGGTAACTATCACGCGCAGAAAGCGGCTGCTTCAGTTCGCACGGAGCTTGTCGGCGTGTTCGATATCGATCTGGAGCGAGCTTCGCGTATTGCCGGTCAGTTTGGGGCCAAGGGCTATGACAATTACGAAAAGTTCCTCGAGGATTGCGATGCGATCGTGATCGCCGTTCCAGCTGTCTGGCATGAGAAACTAGCGCGCCAGGCGATTGAGGCCCATTGCCATGTACTCGTTGAAAAGCCGCTGGCTTTGACCGGGAAAGCCGCGCGTGATCTCGCTGATGAAGCAGCTGCACGTGGACGCATCCTGCAGGTTGGGCATCAGGAGCGTTTCGTCGCCCGCGCAATGGGCGTGCTGGCAATTGAAGAAACACCCCTGTTGATCGAGTCGGTGCGGGCGGGGCCGCCAGCGCCAGACAATCGTGCGGGCGACGTTTCGGTAATATGGGACCTCATGATCCATGATCTGGATCTGGCCGCGATGATGATGGGAAATGAGTTCACTGGCGTAATGGCCAGCGGCAAGCGCGTCCATTCAGAACATATCGATGAAGCGAATGCGCAGTTCACCTATGCCAGCGGCGGTGTTGCGCGTTTGCGTGCGAGTCGCGCCGCCGAGGCTCGTGAGCGTACGATGCATGTCGTCTACCCGTCAGGCGAGATTTCGATCGACTTCTTGACGCGCCAATTGGTGAACACGACGCCATATGATGTTCGCGTCGACATTGCAGCGGATCTGCCAGATCCGCTGGGCGCAGCGGACGAAGGCTTTTACGCAGCCTGCTTGGGCCTCGGCCGCAGCCCGGTTCCGGCGCATGGTACGGTCGGCGCGGTAGCGATGGCAGAAGCGGCCGAACGGGCAGTCCTCGCCAAACTCGGCGAATAGCCAGATTTTCAGCGCTGTTGTTTCGGGTCGTTCTTGGGGGCAGGCGCCAAGCGCATCACCTCCGTCTGAAAGCGTTCGTCATTGCCGCCTGCCAGAAAGGGGAGTGCGTCGGAAATCGCTTTGACGAGTGGATCAAACCAGTCATGATCTGCTTTTGAAAAATCGGAGAGAACGTAGGGCATGACGCGCGATTTGTCGCCGGGATGCCCGACCCCAATGCGGACGCGTCGGAAATTCTCACCGAAATGGGCGATCATTGACCGGATACCGTTGTTTCCTGAATGACCACCACCCTGCTTCAGGCGCAGGCGTCCGGGGGCAAGATCGATCTCGTCATGCAGAACCACAATGTCGTCCGCAGACAGCTTGTAGAACTGGGCGACCTTTGAGAGCGCGCGCCCGGTTTCGTTGTAGAAGGTCTGGGGTTTGACGAGCAGCGTTTTTACGCGGTCCGGACCGACAAAGCCTTCTGCGATCTCGCTTTCAAATTTGGAGCGCCAAGGCTGGAACCCGTAGGCGGCATGGATCTCGTCCAAAACGAGAAAACCGGCATTGTGCCGGTTCTTCGCATACTTTTCGCCTGGATTTCCCTGACCGGAAAGAATGAGCACGATGGGGCCTCCCTCTTCCGAATTAGCAGGGTCTGGCTGTGTGCCCAGCCCCAGAAGGCCGGACACACGGGACCAAATCGCCTGGATCAGTCTTCAGACTCTTCGCTGGCTTCTGCGGCTTCACCGTCTGCATCATCACCTTCTTCGTCGGTGGTTGCTGCGGCTGCTGTGCGGCCAGCAATGGTCGCGATGGTGAAGTCACGGTCGGTGATGGTCGGTTCCGCATCGCCCGGCAGGTTGATGTCGGAGATCTTGACGTTGTCGCCGATTTCGAGCGCGGAAACGTCAGCTTCCAGCGACTCCGGAATGTTGCCGGCAGGTACGAGCAGTTCGACGGTGTGGCGCACAACGTTGAGTGTGCCACCTTTTTTGAGGCCTGGAGAGACTTCCTCGCCCACGAAGTGAACCTGGACTTCCACCTTGATCTTCTGGTCGCGGCTGACGCGGAACAGGTCAACATGCATCGGCTGGTCGGAAACCGGGTGCATCTGGATGGCTTGCGGGATAACGAGTTGCTTTTCGCCTTTGTGGACGAGCGTTGCGGTCGAGGACAGGAAATGGCCCGTCTCGATGGCTTTCAGCACTTCGTTGCGCTTCAGGGAGATCGCAACCGGATCTTCGCCGCCGCCATAGAGAACGCCTGGGACGAGGCCTTCGCGGCGCGCTGCGCGGGAACCGCCTGTGCCGGTGCGCTCGCGCAATTCGACGTTAAAGGTGATGTTTGATTTGGACATGGGTTTTCCTTTCGCCCTCGACTCCGCCTCTCATTTTCCGTTGATGAGGTAAGAAGCTGACACGCACGGCCTTGCGCCGCCGTTTCTGAAGGCGCGCGGATAGCCCATAAGGCCAGTAATGGCAAGGCTTCAGCGGCATGTGCGGCAAGGAGGCAGGTTTGAACGTTGCCTTCAGCACGGTTTCCGAAAATCCCTTTATCAATTCACAGCATTCGTGCAGCTTGGTTGTAACAAGGGCTGCGCAGACGGCCAGGGAGGAAAATCCATGTCTCAATTGCCGACAGAGGTCGACAAGAAAGGGTATTGGCGTGCTGTGGTCCGCCTGACCCTCAGCCTGCTCGTGATTTGGTTCGCCGTCTCGTACGGGGCTGGCATCCTGTTTCGCGATCTGCTCGACAATTTCTCGATTGGCGGCGCGCCGCTCGGCTTTTGGTTCGCGCAAAATGGGGCAATCTATGTCTTCGTCGTGCTCATCTTTTATTATTGCCGCGCAATGAACCGCCTCGAAAAGAAGTACGGCGTGGGGGTATAAACGGTGGGGTTGGATTTCTGGACGTACTTCTGGGTGGTCGGCACTTTCGGCACCTATATCGCCATCGCCTTGTGGGCACGGGCGGGATCAACGAATGATTTCTATGTCGCCGGCCATGATGTGCATCCGACCGTGAATGGAATGGCAACGGCGGCAGACTGGATGTCCGCCGCGTCCTTCTTGTCGATGGCGGGACTGATCGCATTCCTGGGGTATGGCGGCTCAGTCTACCTGATGGGGTGGACCGGCGGGTTCGTCCTGCTCGCCCTGTTGCTTGCGCCATTCCTGAGGGAGTTCGGCAAGTTCACCGTGCCGGATTTCGTAGGTGACCGCTATTACTCGACCGCGGCGCGTCTGATCGCTGTGATCTGCGCGCTTTTCGTCTCGTTTACCTATATCGCCGGGCAGATGAAGGGGGTGGGGGTCGCCTTCTCCGGCTTCCTCGGCGTCGAGTTCAACACTGGCATCATGGTGGGGATGGCGATCGTGTTCGTCTATGCCGTGCTCGGCGGCATGAAGGGCATCACCTACACACAGGTGGCGCAATATTGTGTGATGATCTTCGCCTATACCGTTCCGGCGATCTTCATCTCTCTCATCATCACCGGAAATCCCGTGCCGCAATTGGGGTTCATTTCGAACGTGCGTGGGGAAGATGTGGCCATGCTGGAGAAGTTGAACACGGTGGTTCAGGATCTCGGGTTTCAGGAATACACGCAAACCAACAAAACGATGATCGACATGTTCGCCATCACAGGCGCGCTGATGTTCGGAACGGCAGGGCTACCGCATGTCATCATACGCTTCTTCACCGTTTCCAGTCCTCGCGCTGCGCGCGTGTCTGCGGGGTGGGCACTGGTCTTCATTGCCCTGCTTTATACAACGGCGCCAGCGGTGGCTTCTTTCGCGCGACTGAACTTCATCGATACCGTCAACGAGTCGACCTATGTCGCGGACGATGCAGATTATGTCGCCGAAGCTGCGGAGATCGTTGCGGAAGGCGGAAAACCAATTCCCGAATGGTTCAAGGATTGGGAAAGAACCGGTTTGCTCGGTGTTGAGGACAAGAATGGCGACGGCGTCATCCAGTATCGAGCGGGTGACGAGAACGAAGTGACGAAACTGGATCGCGACATCTTCGTGATGGCCAATCCGTCCATCGCCAATCTTCCGGACTGGGTGATTGGCCTGGTTGTGGCGGGTGGTTTGGCGGCAGCGCTGTCTACTGCGGCAGGTCTGTTGATGGTGATTTCGTCATCCATCTCGCATGATCTGTGTCGGCGGACCTTCTTCACCAGCATGTCCGACAAGGATGAGTTGCGGGTCGCCAGGGCATCGGCGGCGGGTGCAGTCATCCTGGCCGGAATCATGGGGATGAACACTGCCAAGCTCGGCTTTGTTGCGCAGGTTGTGGCTTTCGCCTTCGGGCTGGCGGCTGCATCGCTGTTTCCCGTTATCGTGCTGGGGATCTTCTGGAAGCGCATGAACCGGGAAGGGGCAATCGCCTCCATGCTCACCGGGCTCGTCTCCACGTTCAGCTATATCTATTATTTCAAGTTCGTGGACACGGATCCGACAAATTGGTGGTTCGGCGTGTCGCCCGAAGGGATCGGCTTCCTGTTCATGTTCGTTTCGTTGGTCGTGGGCGTCGTCGTCGCTCTGTTTACACCAGCGCCTCCACAGGAGGTTCAGGATCTGGTCGAGGACATCCGCGTTCCGGGGACTCGCAGGCCACATGGCGCGGGAGATGTGGCCCAGATGCCGAGCTGACCAAGCTGAAATTTTGGAAAGTCCCCGGGTTTTCCCGAATCTGGATGTTGACGTTGATGCGAGGGGGCGCATCATCGCGGCGATAAGCGTATGCAGGAAACAACAGACCAAGAGGCGTTCATGACCGAAACAGCGAAAACCTATCCGGTACCTGCAGAGTTTGCAGCCAAGGCAAACCTGACTCCGGACAAGTATCGCGAGATGTATGAGGCATCGATCGCGGACCCGGAAGCATTCTGGGGCGAGCATGGCAAGCGGCTCGACTGGATCAAACCCTATACGGTCGTGAAGGATGTCTCGTGGGAGACGGGCGATTTGCACGTGAAGTGGTATTCGGATGGCATTCTGAATGTGTCCGCCAATTGCCTGGACCGGCACCTTGAAACCCGCGGGGATAAGGTTGCGCTCATCTGGGAGGGGGATGAGCCCGGCATGACGCACAAGATGACCTACCGCCAGCTTCACACGGCGGTGTGTAAGTTCGCCAATGTGCTCAAGAAGCTGGGCGTGCAGAAGGGCGACCGGGTCACAATCTACATGCCCATGATCCTGGAGGCGACATACGCCATGCTCGCTTGCGCGCGCATCGGGGCGGTCCACTCCGTTGTGTTTGGTGGCTTTAGCCCGGAAGCCTTGGCCGGGCGGATCACGGATTGTGAATCAAAGTTCTTGATCACCGCAGATGAGGGCGTGCGCGGCGGCCGGAAAGTGCCGCTGAAGGTCAATGCGGACAAGGCTGCAGAGATTGCAGGCGGCATGGTCGAGAAGATGTTGGTGGTCAAGCGCACGGGCGCAAAGGTCGGCATGAAAGAAGGCCGCGATCATTGGCTGCACGAGGCCGCGGAAGGCATTTCTTCGGATTGCCCGCCAGAGCCGATGAACGCCGAAGACCCGCTATTCATTCTTTACACGTCGGGGTCCACTGGAAAGCCCAAGGGCGTGTTGCACACGACCGGTGGGTATCTGGTCTGGGCTTCGATGACGCACGAATATGTCTTTGACCTGAAAGATGACGACGTATTCTGGTGCTCGGCCGATGTCGGTTGGGTGACTGGTCATACCTATATCGTGTACGGACCGCTTGCGAATGGCGCGACCAGCCTCGTCTTCGAAGGCGTGCCGACCTATCCCGACGCGTCACGTTTCTGGCAGGTGTGTGACGAACAGAACGTTACGATCTTTTACACCGCGCCGACTGCTATCCGCGCGCTGATGCGAGAAGGCGAGGAACCGGTCAACAAGACGTCACGCAAATCCATCCGATTGTTGGGGACTGTCGGCGAGCCGATTAACCCCGAAGCCTGGGAATGGTACTTCCATGTTGTCGGTGAGCAGCGATGCCCCATCGTGGATACGTGGTGGCAGACCGAGACCGGCGGTACGATGATTGTCCCCTTGCCGGGCACAACGGATATGAAGCCGGGAGCCGGCAGCCACCCATTCTTCGGTATCAAGCCTGTTTTGGTCGATGCAGACGGAACCGAGCTGCAGGGGGCGGCTGATGGAAATCTGCTGATCACGGACAGTTGGCCAGGGCAAATGCGCACTGTTTATGGGGATCATCAGCGCTTCATCGATACTTACTTTACTGCTTATCCCGGAACCTATTTCACGGGCGATGGCTGTCGACGGGATGAGGATGGATTCTACTGGATCACCGGACGCGTGGATGATGTGATCAATGTGTCAGGTCACCGGATGGGGACTGCTGAAGTCGAAAGCGCGCTCGTCAGTCATGATGCGGTCGCGGAAGCTGCTGTTGTAGGCTACCCCCATGATGTAAAGGGGCAGGGCATTTATGCCTATGTTACCCTGCGCCAGGGAGTTGATGTGGACGATGCGCTGGTAAAAAACCTGATTCAGCATGTGCGCCAGGAGATTGGCCCGATTGCGAGCCCGGATTTGATTCAGATTGCCCCGGGTCTGCCGAAGACCCGCTCCGGCAAAATTATGCGACGCATCCTGCGCAAGATTGCCGAGAATGAGTATTCGAACCTTGGGGATACATCTACGCTGGCTGAACCCGAAGTGGTCGATGACCTGATCGAGAACCGGCAAAATCGCTAGGGGCTAGATTGCGGGAAGGTCGACTACGAAACGCGCGCCGCCCTCGGCGCGGTTTTCGGCCCAGACTTTCCCGCGATGCGTCGTAACGATCTGCTGCACAATGGAGAGGCCCAGTCCGGAATTGTTGCCGAACGCGGTTCCGGCGGGGCGGTCCGTATAGAAGCGACTGAAAATCTTTTCGAGTTTGTCTTCCGGAATGCCCGGGCCGCTGTCCTCAACCATGATGCGGGCGATTGTTTGTGGCCCATCGTTGCTCTGGTCGACGATGACGAACACTTCGCCGCCTTCTGGAGAGAATGAACGCGCATTGTCGATCAGGTTTCGGACGACTTGGCCCAGTGGGCCATCGCGACCGCGTACGAGAAGACGTGCGCCCATCGTATCGTCGCGGAATTCGACTTGGACCGATCGATCATCCCGGCCGAGCCCCTCATAGGTCTGCACGACGTCGTGCACGAAACCGGCAATGTCCATTTGCTCGGTCGGTACGCGCGTCATTTCAGCTTCGAGGCGGGACGCGTTTGAAATATCTGTAATCAGACGGTCAAGGCGCTTCACGTCTTGTGCAATCACTTGCCGGAGCCGTTCCAGAGCGACAGGATCGTCCTGAACCCGTTCGGCTGTTTCAACAGCGGACCGAATTGAAGTGAGAGGATTCTTCAGTTCGTGCGCCACGTCCGCTGCGAATTGTTCGTTGGCCTGAATGCGTTCCAGAAGCGCTTCGGTCATGCTTTGCATGGACTCGGCGAGATTGCCGATTTCGTCTTTGCGACTGTTGAGCGCCGGGATGTCGATACTGTCAGATGTTCCGGCCTTGATACGGTCAGCCGCCACTGAAAGCCGGCGCAAGGGGCGCGCGATTCCAAGCGTCAGAAGAACGGATGTGATAAACGCGACGAGTACGGCTACACCAATGAACGGGATAAGGGCGGCGCGTTCAGACCGTATGATTTCGTCGATATCATTTGATTCCAGCGTCAGTACTCCGACAACGGCGGAGACCCTTTGGATCGGCATCGAGACCGAGATGATGCGCTGACCACGATCCGAAAAACGCTGGCTGGCGGCTTCTTGTCCGCGGACGGCAATCTCGAATTCCTCTTCAAAGCTCTGGGCAACCAACGCTTCGGAGCTGCGCCGTGGCATGATCGGGCCGAGCGTGTCACTTGCCCATTCCGAGAGGCTCGCGCCGAGCCGGGCAAAATCGCTTGGTTCCTGCAATGGGGGCAGGGCGTCGATATCTACGCGTTCAGAGAGATAGAAGCTGTCGCCAACCAATTCGCCGTCCGGCGTATAGATGCGGGCGCGAACTCGTTCAGGCAGGTTCAGCCGGACAATTGTCTGCCGGGCAGCTTCGACGTCCAACAGGGGCGCAGGTGTCGTGGCATCGTCGCCCAGAAGACTCGTGAAGATTTGCGCCTGCGCGACAAGATCCTGCTTCTTGGAGACGACAAAACCGGCGCGCATTTCATTCAGAACCATCGCGCCGATGATGAGGATGGCAAGGCCGGCCAGATTGGACGCAAAGATCAGCCGGGCGATGCGCGAACCGAACACTTTCGATCCATGCCGCGCGATCGCTTTACGACTGACTTTACCGTTCGCCATCATGGCCTGCCTGACTGCGTGCCTTCGATCAGGCGTCCGCAGCGACTTTCATGCTGACGATCTGGTCAGGATTGCGCGGTGGCTCACCCTTGGCCAGTTGATCAATGACATCCATGCCTTCGGTTACCTGCCCCCAGACTGTGTACTGGCGGTCAAGGAAGCTGGCGTTATCAAAACAGATAAAGAATTGGCTATTGGCCGAGTGAGGCGCAGAAGTGCGCGCCATGGAACATGTGCCACGCACGTGCGGCTCGGCATTGAATTCGGCTTTAAGGTCTGGCTTGGACGAGCCGCCCATACCTGTCCCTTGCGGGCAACCGACCTGAGCCATGAACCCATCAATGACACGGTGGAAGATGATGCCGTCATAAAACCCTTCGCGCGCCAGTTCCTTGATGCGCTCGACGTGACCGGGGGCCAGGTCTGGGCGAAGCTCGATCTTCACCGATCCTTTTGAGGTTTCGAGAAGCAGGGTGTTTTCCGGGTCTGCCATGAAGTTATCCTATTGCTTGTGCTAATCTGAAGTCTGGCTATTGAATGATGGAGGGAACGGCAAGTGGTCGACGCATTTTAGACGTGTCGCCAAGCCTCGGGAGTGTAGACATGTTTGCGCCCATCACATCTTTGATCCTTGTTTCAATCCTGGTCGCGCTGGGAGTGTTGCATCTTCTGTGGGCGCTGGGCAGCAGTTTTCCCTGCGCGAATGAACAGGCGCTGGCGCGCGCTGTTGTTGGGCGTAGAGGCATCACGAAAATGCCGTCTTCGCTGTCTTGTGCGGGCGTTGCGTTCTGTTTGTTTGCGGCGGCAGTGCTGGCGGGTCTGCTCGGTGGACATGTGTTCGCTACGGAATTGCTGTTCTTGCACAAGGCGGCGCTGGCGCTGGCGGGACTGGCGGCTGCGCTCGTGTTTCTGGGGCGAGGAATTATTGGCGTGCTGCCAGCTTTTGAACGGTCAGCGCCAGAATTGCCATTCCTGAGCCTGAACCGCCGCGTATATTCGCCTCTGAGTTTCCTGATAGGATTGGGCTTTCTATTGCTGGTCATCAGCTTGCCGAACTGGAGTTGGCGGTTCGGGGGCGGCTGAAACGGTCTCTAAGTTGATTGATGTAATCTATCGCAGACAATCCGTTGTCATCCGGGGAGGCCATCATTTGCGCAAATGCAAAATGGTTCAGGTCGGCGACGATTTGAGTGTGCGCAATTGCAAGGCGCCGGTGCAGTGTGCCCCCGATCCACTGGCCGAGATCTTTCACGCTGTCTGACTGGTTTGGGCGGGTTGGCCGCGCATCGACATGGATGATGTGCCTGGCGTTACGCGGTGTCGGTGGCGGATTGAGCCGCGATTTGGGAACAGGGTCCACACAGACAAGCAGGTCAACAAATTCGGGGTTGAGAGACCTCAGCACCCGTAACGCCGTGTCGCCGCCCCAGCTATGGCCGATCAATACCAGTCGGCGTCCAGCGGCGACCGCCTGACGTGCGCACTTCAGGCATCGGTGGGGGGCGTAGTGCGGGAAATAATGCGCCTTGCGATGTGCATCATGCGCAAACATACGTTGCCGGGTTTCAGCAAAGGTCGCGACGAGGCGCGTGCGGGTATCGCCCGCCCCGCCAATATAAATTTCGGTAACGCCGAGTCTATTCAGTGTAGCGGTAGCCGACGCCATAGAGGGTCTCGATCGCATCGAATTCATCGGTCACTTCGCGGAACTTCTTGCGAAGGCGCTTGATGTGGCTGTCGATGGTACGGTCGTCGACGTAGATCTGGTCGTCATAGGCGGCGTCCATCAGTTGGTCGCGGCTTTTCACGTATCCAGGGCGCTGGGCCAAGGCTTGCAGGATCAAGAATTCGGTGACCGTCAGGCGGACAGGATGGCCATCCCATGTGCAGGCATGACGGTTTGGGTCGAGTGTCAGTTTCCCGCGGACGATCGGCTTTTGATCGCCTTCTTCCGTGCCTGCAACGCCACCGCGCGCGCGGCGCAGTACCGCTTTCACGCGTTCGGCCAGCAGACGATTGGAGCAGGGCTTGCGCACAAAATCGTCGGCGCCGATGTTGAAGCCGATGACCTCGTCGATTTCCTCATCCTTGGAGGTCAGGAAGATGACGGGCAATTCCGATGTCTGGCGCAGGCGGCGCAGCAGTTCCATGCCGTCCATACGTGGCATCTTCACATCCAGAATGGCAATATCTGGCGGTGTTTCGGTCAATGCGGGCAGGGCGGCTTCACCATCATGATAGGTGCGGACATTGTAGCCTTCGGCCTCGAAAAAGATCTTCAGAGACGCAACGATGTTTTCGTCGTCATCCACCAGTGCCAAAGTCGTCATCGGTCTATCCTTCTCAGCCACAGCATATCCGCGCGCGGGATCTGGCCGTCTCACATTACGGTGTTCAAACATGGTTCGCGTCACGGCAAAAGCCCTCCTTCATCGCAATTGCAATGAAATCAAGGGATCAAGGCATCCGCGAGCTCACATTACGGCAATTTAAGGGATATTGGTCGCTGGTTCTGGCGCGGCGAATACGTGCTCTTCGCCCCATTCTTTCAGAGCATTCAGGATAGGTCGCAATGTTTCGCCTTTTGTCGTCAGGCTGTATTCGACCTTTGGGGGGACCACGGGATAGACCTCGCGGTGGACGAGACCGGCATCTTCCAGCTCGCGAAGTTGCTTGGTCAGCATGCGTTGGGTGACGTTGCCGACATCGCGCTGCAGCTCGTTGAAACGCTTCACACCGTCCAGCAGATGGAACAGCGTCACACCCTTCCATTTTCCGCCGATCACTTCCAGGGCCGCCTCGACCGGGCAGCCAGCGGAACAGTCATACTTTTCAAAGCGGGGCATATCTTACAGTATACTTTCTGTGCGTATAAGCCAAAATTGTGCGTACTTGCGCATTCAGCTTGTATCGATAAATCGGTGGGCGTCAACCAAGCGGGCCGATCTGGCCTGCCATACGCCACAATCGAACCCGTCCCGTGGAAGGATCACTCATGCCGCTGAATTCAATCCCTTCAATACGAAATGCTGTGCGTGGAGTTGGATGCGCAGCGTTGGTCACCTCGCTGCTGGGGGCATGCGCCACCGCCCAACAGGTTCAGGATCCATCGCCGCACTCCGAAATCGTTTTGACCTCTGACGTGGAATGGGGGCCTCTCAATCCTGCCCGTGGTGATGCGAGCCCGAGAGCCGGAACGCTCTGGGGAGATCGCGCGGCAGAGGGGGCTTCCGGGTTCCTCGTTCAGTTCAAGGAAGGCTTTTCCTCCCCGCCACATATTCACAATGTGACTTACCGCGGTATCGTGATTGAGGGACGAATTCACAATGATGATCCGGGAGCGGCGGATATGTGGCTGCCTGCCGGGTCTTTCTGGACGCAGCCAGCAGGAGAGGCGCACATCACGTCGGCCCAGGGCGCGTTCAACATGGCCTATATTGAAATCGATGAAGGCCCTTATCTGGTCGAACCAACCGAAAACGCATTCGACAATGGCGAGCGCCCTGTAAATCTGGACCGGTCAAACCTGGTCTGGCTGGACGCATCTGATCTCTCCTGGGGCGAGCAGGGTGGCGGCGCTGATGTTGCTTTCCTTTGGGGAGGTGAAACAGATACCAGCGCCCGCGGCACTTTAATGAAGATACGTGCTGGACAGTCTGTTCGTCTGTCCGCTGACCAGGCAGGCCTCAAGGTCGTCTCGATTTCTGGAGAATCCGAAGTTCAGATTGGCGATGCGCATGCAAAGCATGGGCTTGTGCCTGGCAGTTTTGTGTCAGGCGCGCCGGACGCTGCGAATGTGTTCGTGTGCAACGCCGAGGCGGACTGTCTGTTTTATGTCCGCAGCGAAGGACATTTCAAGATCACCTCTGCTCGGAACTGACCCTTCCCTCCCGAAACTTTCTCCAAATTTTCTCCTTGAAAGGACTATCTCATGGAACATGATATCACCTACTATGCCAAAAAACGACATACAACGAAGGCGTACGATCCGAACCGTCGCATTCCGGACGAAACGGTCGAGAAGCTGAAAGAACTTCTGCGCTTCAGCCCATCCAGCACGAACATTCAGCCTTGGCATTTTGTCATCGCTTCCACGCAGGCGGGCAAGGAGCGTGTTGCCAAGGCGACGGAGAAGTATCCGTTCAATCGACCGTCCATCCTCAACGCCTCGCATGTTGTGGTGTTTGCCAGCCGACTTGCCGTGGATGAAGACTATCTGCAACACGTGCTGGAGCAGGAAGACAGGGACGGCCGCTTCGACACGGACAAGGAAACTCATAAGCCAGCCATGCATGGCGGGCGGTCACTGTTCGTAAATCTGCACAAGCAGGACTTCAAGGATGTCCAGCACTGGATGGACAAGCAGGTCTACCTCAACCTCGGACAGTTCCTGCTGGGCGCTGCAGCGCTCGGTATGGACGCAACGCCGATGGAAGGGATCGAGATACCGGTTCTGGATGCCGAGTTCGGCCTGCGCGAGAAAGGCTATTCCGCCCTGTTCGTCGTGCCGCTCGGCTATCATGACCCGGAGCAGGACTATAACGCGTCCCTTCCGAAATCTCGCCTTCCGTATTCGGATATCCTGACGGAAGTTTAGTCCAGTAGCCGTCCCGGTCACTTGTCTGCCCCGGGGCGGACCCTGAACCTTCCGGGTCAGTGCGCTTCGGCCCAGTTGCTGGCGGCGCGTGCATCCACGACGAGCGGCACTGACAATTCAAGCGCCGGACCGGCGGCGCCCTGCATCGTGGCTTTCGCGGTGTCGATCAGCGCGTCGGCTTCTTTTTCCGGGCATTCGAAGACGAGCTCATCGTGTACCTGCAACAGCATGCGCGCCGACAAGCCTGCCTTGGCCAGCGCCTCCGGCATCCGGATCATGGCGCGTTTGATAATGTCGGCGGCCGAGCCTTGAATCGGTGCGTTGATGGCCTGACGTTCAGCGAAGGAGCGTTGAGGGCCTTTTGACTTGATACCGGACAGATTGATTTTCCGTCCGTAGGCGGTCGTCACGAAACCATTCTCTTTGGCGAATGCCTTGGTTTCGTCCATATAGGCGCGGATGCCGGGGAAGCGTTTGAAATACGTCTTGATGTATTCGCTAGCTTCGCCCTGTGGAATGCCCAGTTGGCGCGCCAGGCCGAAGCCGGAAATGCCGTAGATAATCCCGAAATTGATCGCCTTGGCCTGGCGGCGGACCATCGGATCCATGCCTTCAATTGGCACACCAAACATTTCACTGGCCGTCATGGCGTGAATGTCGAGACCATCGCGGAAGGCATTCTTGAGAGCATCGATGTCGGCTATGTGCGCCAGGATACGTAGTTCGATCTGGCTATAGTCGGCGCTGACCAGGACATTTCCCTCATCGGCAATGAAAGCTTCGCGGATCTTGCGGCCTTCTTCGGTGCGGACGGGAATGTTTTGCAGGTTCGGATCCGTAGATGAGAGGCGGCCTGTCTGTGCAACGGCCATGGAAAAACTGGTGTGGACGCGCCCCGTTTGTGGGTTGATCGCCGCTTGCAATGCTTCTGTGTATGTCGATCGCAACTTCGATAATCCGCGCCAATCGACGATGGTGCGGGGCAGGGTGTGACCTTCGGCGGCGAGCCCTTCCAGCACATCGGCGTCGGTTTGCCACGCGCCACTCTTGGTTTTCTTGCCGCCTTCAAGCGCCATCTCGTCGAACAGGATTTCGCCCAATTGTTTCGGGCTGCCGATATTGAATTCGCGGCCGGCCTGCTCATAGGCATCTGCTTCGAGCGCGGCCATGCGTTGAGAAAAGTCGGAAGACAGGCGAGACAGGTGATCGCGGTCCACCTTGATCCCTTCCTGTTCCATTTTTGCCAGCACCGGTACGAGCGGTCGTTCCAGAGTCTCGTAGACTGTCGTCACTTTCTCGGTCCGTAGCTGCGGCTTGAAGACCTGCCATAGGCGCAATGTGATGTCGGCATCTTCGGCGGCGTATTCGGTCGCCTTGTCCAGCGCGATCTGGTCGAACGTTTTCTGGGACTTGCCCGTGCCGGCAATCTCCTTGAACGGAATGGTCTTGTGCTCAAGATAGCGCTCGGACAGAGTATCCATTCCATGATTGTGCTTGCCCGCATTCAGCACGTACGACAGCAACATCGTGTCATCGATCGGTGCGACATTGATCTTGTGCGTGGCGAAAATGGACAAGTCGTATTTGATGTTCTGCCCGATCTTCAGAACACTCGGGTCTTCCAGCATTGGCTTCAAAGCGCGAAGCGCGTCCGCCATCCTGATCTGGCGCGGTGGGTCTGCGCCGAACATGTCCCCGTCGCCTGCACTGTCAGGGTCGACATGGGCCAGCGGAATGTAGCACGCTTCGTTCGGGGATAGCGCGAGCGATACTCCAACGAGGTTTGCGGCAATGGAGTCGAGACTGTCGGTTTCCGTGTCGACGGCGACAAAGCCCTGTTTTGTGGCGCGCGCGACCCATTCTTCCAGTTCAGCAAAATCCCGTATGCAGATGTATTTGCTCCGGTCAATCGGATCTGCCGCAGGCTGAGCGGTTTCAATGGCGCCTTCCAGTTCCATCATTTCGCGCACGCGGCGGGTGATGGTGCGAAATTCCATCTCTTCCAGGAAGCTGATCAAGGTGTCCGGGTCCGGGTCCTGCACAGCCAGGTCTTCCAGCGGCACGTCTAGCGGGACATCATCCTTCAGGGTGACAAGCTGTTTCGAAATGCGGATCAGGTCCGCATTGTCGATCAGGGTCTGGCGGCGCTTCGGTTGCTTGATCTCCTCGGCCCGCTCCAGCAGGGTTTCGAGATCGCCATAAGTGTCCAGCAATTGCGCCGCGGTCTTCACACCAATTCCGGGCGCGCCGGGCACATTGTCGACGCTGTCGCCGGCCAGCGACTGAATGTCGACAACCTTTTCCGGGCCAACGCCGAACTTCTCAAACACGGCATCGCGGCCGAGCGTCTTGTTCTTCATCGTGTCCAGCATGATGACCTGGTCAGATACCAATTGCATCAGATCCTTGTCGGACGAGACGATGGTCACGCGGGCGCCCTTGGCCTCGGCCTGTCTGGCATAAGTGGCGATCAGATCGTCGGCCTCGAATCCCTCTTTCTCAATCGCGTGCGCAGCGAACGCCTCGGCAGCGCGGCGGACCAGGGGGAATTGTGGACGCAATTCTTCCGGTGGCTCTGACCGGTTTGCCTTGTACTGGTCGTACAGATCATTGCGGAAGGTGATTGAGGACTTGTCGAATATGCAGGCGAAATGCGTTGGCCGTTCGTCGCCTTTCAAGTCTTCCAGCAGTTTGAACAACATGTTGCAGAACCCGCTGACCGCCCCGATGGGAAGATCGTCACTCGCCCGCGTCAGCGGTGGCAGAGCGTGAAAGGCGCGAAAGATGTAGGCGCTGGCGTCTACCAGATAGAGGTGACTGTCCTTGTCGACGGGGGCAGTGGCCATGAGTCGGGATTCCTTGTTCTGGCGAATTGTTTAGCCCGCCTTCAGGACGGCGTCACCCGCTGAGCGCGCAGGATTGCAGGCGCGTGGGCGCGGAATTGCCCAATGGGGCTACGCAGCGTAAACTCTCTCCATAATCCTGGGAGGGAAACATGAACGAGACACCGAAAACGCAATCAGTCGGTACGCCCTGGCACCTTTGGTTGGTGGGAGTGCTGGCCACCATATGGAATGGTTTTGGCGCGTTTGATTTCACCGCAACGGTGACACGCTGGGCGCCTTATATGTCGAACTATACCGAAGAACAGCAAGCTTTTTTCTATTCCTTCCCAGCCTGGCAATACGTCATCTGGGCGCTTGGAGTCTGGGGCGCTCTGATTGGGTCGATACTTCTGCTGATGCGCAGCCGGTACGCGGTTTGGGCATTTGCTGTCTCGCTGGCCGGGGCCACGATATCAATGATCTACAGCCTGTCTTTGAAAGACGTACCCGAAGGCGCGTCAAACCCTGCATTTGCAGCCATAATCATCCTGATAGCCGCCTTGCTATTGTTCTATGCGTGGCGGATGACGCGGCGGGGCGTCTTGCGCTAGCGCGGTTTTGGCCTAGCCTCCATTTCAAAGCATGGGAGGAATGAATGGCCGAATTGAACAAAAGCTGGATTCTGCGACAGCGTCCGGTGGGCGATCTCAAGGAAGGTGATCTCGAATTGGTCGAGGCACCGCTCGAGCCCCTGAAAGACGGGGAGGTGCGCACGCGGTTGATTTACCTGTCGCTGGACCCCACCAACCGCATCTGGATGAGTGATGTTGATGGCTATCTGCCACCTGTGGGTATTGGCGATGCCATGCGAGGCGGTGGCCTTGCGGAAGTGGTGGAAAGCAAGTTTGACGGGCTTAAGCCCGGAGACATTGTGAACACGGGACTTGCCACCTGGTCGCTATATTCGAACTTGCCGGGCGAGGCCCTGAATGCGCTGCCGCGCCTGCCGGGCGTGCCGCTGACGGCTTATATGGGGCCGCTCGGCGCAACGGGCATGACGGCCTATTTTGGCCTTATGGATATTGCCAAACCGAAGGCAGGTGAAACGGTTGTGGTGTCCGCCGCTGCGGGTGCCGTCGGCTCGATGGTCGGTCAGATTGCCAAGATCCGGGGCTGCCGGGTCGTGGGGATTGCGGGCAGCGATGAGAAGTGTAGATGGCTGACCGAGACCGCCGGCTTTGATGCAGCGATCAACTATAAATCCGAAAATGTCGGCGCAGCGCTGGACGAGCATTGCCCGGATGGTATCGATATCAATTTCGAGAATGTAGGCGGCAAGATCATGGATCAGGTGATTGCCCGCCTGAACGATTTCTCGCGTATGCCTCTGTGCGGCCTGATCAGCACGTACAACGCGACCGAACCGGTGCCCGGACCGTACAGCTTTTCGAATTTGCTTATGCGGCGCACCTTGTTGAAGGGCTTCATCGTGATCGACTATTTCCCACGCTTCCCCGAGGGCATTCAGCAGATGGCTCAATGGCTGATGGAGGGAAAGATCAAGTTCGAAACGGATATCGTCCACGGGCTGGAGAATGCTCCCGGCAGTCTGTCGCGCCTGTTTGAAGGCAAGAATTTGGGCAAGCTGATGGTGCAGGTCAGCGAGCCACCTGAAGCCTAACCGACCAAAAAGTTCAGGTCGCGTTCAGCTGTGCTGGCTATGTCTGGTGTCGGACAAGCTGGGATCGCGGGACGCGAACTTGTCGGCTCAAAAAAGAAGCCCGGTGCTGGCAGGCATCGGGCTTCGCTACAATACGAGCGGTGCAATCCAGTACCCGACAGCGGCGATGATCACGATGCCCGCGAGATTGATGTAAAATCCCTTGCGGATCATTTGCTGTATCGTGACATGCCCAGACCCATAGATGATCGCATTCGGAGCCGTGGCAACGGGCAGCATGAAGGCGCATGAGGCGGCGACTGCGGCTGGCGCGAGCAAGCTTTCGGGCGCGGTCCCAAGCGCGACTGCGAGAGATCCGAGCACGGGCGCGAGCGTTGTCATCGTTGCCACGTTCGACGTCACCTCGGTCAGGAAGATCACGAGGGCAACGACGATCACGATGAAAACGAGCGGCGGCAGCACGTCCAATATGCGCAAATTTTCGCCAATCCACTCCGAGAGACCAGTTCGTGAAATCGCCTTGCCCATTGCGATGCCGCCACCAAACAACAGCAATACGCCCCAGGGAATTTGCTCAGCTTCCTTCCAGTCAAGCAGGCCGCGATCTTCCTCGCCGCCTGCCGGGACCAGGAACATGAGCACACCGCCAAAGATTGCGATCATCATGTCGACTTCCGCGCCGCCAAAATTCGCCAGCAGGTCGATGTCCGCAGATTCGAGGAAGATCTGTATCGGAAGCCTCAGCAACCAGAGTGTCGCCGTTATGCCGAACACAATCGCGACGCGCATTTCCTGCTTCGTCATGCCGCCGAGTTCGCTGAGCTGTGTCCTTACATGCGCCTGGACGGCATCTGCGTTGTCTGAACGTGCCGGCATGCCGCGTGTCACGTTCCACCAGGCGACTGGCAGCAACAGCGCCATGGCGGGTAGTCCGAAGGCCATCCATTGCGCGAACCCGATATGCGCGCCCGCCTCGGTCTGTAGCCAACTGATCGCGATCAGGTTTGTCGGCGTGCCAATTGGTGTCGCCACACCGCCAATGGACGCAGCGTAGCAAATCCCCAGCATCAGGGCTGTCGTGAAATGTCGCGATATGTTGCCCAGCACCGCGCTGGCTGAAATGGCAATGGGCACCATCATGAGCGTTGATGCCGTGTTCGATATCCACATCGACAATACGGCAGTGGCCAACATGAAGCCGAACACAATCGCCCCTGGAGACGCGCCCACCCGCGCAATCACATTCAGGGCAATCCGCTTGTGGAGCCCCCATCGCTCAATACCCAGAGCGACGATGAAGCCCCCGAGCAGCAGGATAACGATATGGTTCGCGTAGTCGCTGCCTGTCTGGGCTGGAGACCCTGCACCGACCAAAGGCAACACGACGAGTGGAAGCAGGGATGTTGCGGGGATCGGAATAGCCTCGGTTGCCCACCAGACGGCCATCCACACCATGAGGGCGCCTGTGCCCCACGCCGCATCGCTCAAGCCCTCCGGTGCACCGGCCAGCCACACCAGACCGGCGAGGGCTGGACCGAGTAGCAACCCAATTTTCCGTGCCCCCAATTGCACCCTAGTCTCCCTGCATCGCAGTAAACCCGGCGTCGAGGTCGGCAATCAGATCGTCCGGTGATTCCAGGCCGACATGGATGCGTAACAAAGGGCCGGCCTTGTCGTGGATCCAGTGATCCGCAGACCGGTTGAGCTGCGGATCGCAAGGGATGATCAGGCTTTCAAAGCCGCCCCAGGAAAAGCCCATGGAGAAGAGTTCCAGACTGTCAAAGAAGCGCTTGAGCGCATTTGATCCTGTGGCATTCAGAACGAATGAGAAGAGGCCGTTGGAACCCGAAAAGTCCCGTTTCCAAAGAGCGTGATCCGGATGGTCTTCGAGGGCCGGATGTAGCACTTGCGAAACTTCATTCCGTTGAGACAGCCAATGAGCCAGTTTGAGCCCAGCCGCTTCGTGGGCATCAAGACGGGTTTTCAAACTGCGCAAGCCACGAAGCGCGGTATAGGCGTCGTCCGGGGCAAGGCTGATGCCCCAATCGTCTGCGCAATCGAGAACATCCTGTGCAATACGCTTGTCGTGGCTCATGACGACGCCGCCGAATACATCTGCATGCCCGACCACATATTTTGTCAGCGCCTGAACGGAAAGGTCGACGCCAAGGTCCAGCGGCTTGTGTAGCAGCCCGGCACCCCACGTATTGTCCAGAATGGTCCGGATGTCGTGCTTTTTTGCAATCTTGACAATCGCAGGCGTGTCGCTGATTTCGAAGGTCAGGGAGCCTGGAGATTCCAGATAGATGACGCGCGTATTCGGCTGGATGTATTCAGCAATGTTGGCGCCGCATCTTGGGGGGAAACGAGTCGCGCTTATCCCCATATTCTGCAGCCTGCGTTCGAGATATCGCGCAGTTGGTCCGTAGGCGGAGTCGGTGAACAAGACATGGTCGCCAGCCTTCACCTGACTGCCGATTGCGAGGGCGCATGCCTGCAATCCATTTGATGTCAGCTTTGCGTGACTGGCATTTTCGAGAACGCATAGCGCGGCTTCGAGCTCGCGGTGGACAGACAGGCCCATACGTCCATAGCCGGGCTTTGCGCCGTAGAGATCAGAAGATGTATCGAACAGGACTGTCGAAGCACGCTCAATCGGTGGATTGACGGTCTTTTGGTCCATTCGGCGGCCGCGCGTATGGATCAAGCGGGTCGCAGTGTCTTCTGTCATGCGGCGCCTTTTGCGATTGGGCGAGAGCTGTCAGAGGCCCATTCCGTCCATGACCCGTCATAAACGGCGACGTCCCAATTGCCGAGGCGCGCGAGGGCGAGGGCGGTGACAGCAGCGGATACGCCGGATCCGCACGTCGCGATCGTTGGTGCCATCGGATCTGCGAACAATGTCCGAAGCTCGTCCGCGGATTTCAGCCTGTCGTCGGGTGTTCTCAATTCTCCAGATGGCTGGCAGATGCTGCCCGGAATGTGCCCTGAAGGGAGGCCCTCGCGTGGCTCCGGTGCGTCACCGGAAAAACGCTCTGGTGATCTTGAGTCAATGATGGTGTGAGACCCGGCCTCTGAGGCTGCGAGAACCTGGTTTGCATCCTTCACCAAGTCGGAGCGCACACGTGCCGTGAAGTGGCGTTCGACAGGTACGGGCGGCAGGTCTTCGAGTTCGCCACCCGCGTCAATCCATGCCTGCAATCCGCCATCGAGGACCTTCACATCCTTTTGGCCCATCACGCGCAACATCCACCAGACGCGTGCCGACGCGAAGAACTTGAACTGGTCGTACACAATGATGCGGTTGCCGTCGCCAATACCGAGTTTGCGGACGCGTGATGAGAACATCACCGGGTCGGGCAGCATGTGCGGCAGGTCAGTGCCCCCAGCCTTGATCGCGTCAATGTCGAAATAGACCGAGCCTGGAATGTGGCCCTCGCTCCAGGCCTGGCGCCCGGTTTTCCCCATGTTGAGGAAAGGTGGAAACCAGGTGGCATCGACCACTCTGACATCAGGGGCGGTGATGTTCTCTTTCAGCCATTTGGCGGTGACGAGCGGATCTTCGTGTTCCATGAATCAGGCCTCCATCCAGTCGGGCACAGGAAGGTCCTTCAATTTCAGGAATTCCGGATTGTAGAGCTTAGACTGGTAGCGATTGCCATAGTCGCAGAGCATGGTGACAATGGTGTGGCCCGGTCCAAGGTCCTTTGCCATCTGAACCGCGCCGGCCACGTTGATCCCGGCGGAACCTCCAAGGCAGAGGCCTTCATTGCGAACCAGATCGAACAGGATATTCAGCGCTTCCTCATCGGTGCAGCGGTAGGCGCGGTCAACTTCAATGCCCTCAAGGTTCGCCGTTATCCGTCCCTGACCGATTCCTTCGGTGATGGACGTGCCTTCAGACTTCAGCTCGCCATTCTTGTAGTATTCGTACAATGCGGCGCCGCCGGGGTCTGCGATGCCAATCTGGATGTCCTTGCTTTTTTCCTTGAGGGCCAGAGAGACACCGCCCAGCGTACCTCCGGAGCCAACAGCGCAGATGAACGCATCCAGCTTTCCGTCGGTTTGGGTCCAGATTTCCTGGCCGGTCGTATCGTAGTGGGCCTTCCGGTTAGAGACATTGTCGAATTGATTGGCCCAGATTGCGCCGTTCGGCTCTGACTTGGCGAGGTCTTCCGCGAGGCGGCGGGAGAAGTGCTGGTAATTATTGGGATTTTTGTATGGGACCGCGTCAACTTCGATCAGTTCTGCGCCGAGCAGCCGGATGGCGTCTTTCTTCTCCTGGCTCTGCGTGCGCGGCATGACAATGACGACGCGATAGCCAAGCGCCGCGCCCACAAGCGCGAGCCCGATGCCGGTATTCCCCGCTGTGCCTTCGACGATGGTGCCACCAGGCTTCAGCTCTCCTGACGCCTCTGCATCACGCACGATCCCCAGCGCAGGGCGATCTTTCACGGATTGACCGGGATTCAGGAACTCGCACTTGCCGAGAATTTCACAGCCGGTTTCGTCTGATACCTGGTTGAGACGGAGCAGGGGGGTGTTGCCGATAAGGTCGATCACCGAGCGATGAAACTGCATCAGGAGGGGTCCGATTCTGGTCGTTCTGTTGTGCCATCGAAGCTAGTGCGCAAAGGCCGTTTTCACAACCGCTGGAAATCCTGCAGATGCAAGGTGATCCGAGGAGCGTCGCAGTGCGTAACGATAGCGACAGACACTTATTATATAAGGACACCTCGCTTGACCCGGAACGACACGTATATCGCCTTCATGATGGACCACGCTGCTGGGAACCATCCGGAGTCCTTTGCGCTGGCAGCGGATCTGCACGTCGCACTCAACCCGGATGGCGCCGAAACGGCGGATATCTGGTCGATGATCGGGGGCGTCCTGCTGGAGTCTTCTGATATCGCCGAAACGGGCGGGACTGTATACGCTCACAAACGGGTGCAGTCGCGAAAGTCAGGCTTGTCTGCAGCAGGATTGCTGGCGCAGCCCATGGAGTCTCTCAAATGGCGGCGCGGCCTGTTAGGCGTGCAATACGCATCCGCCGGGGCACCGGGAACCAAATTCATGAAGCTGGACCCGGGACAATCGGCGCCAATGCATGGTCATGGCGATTTGGAAGCAACCGTCGTGCTGTCCGGGCGTTTCTCTGATGGACATGGGACCTATTCACGCGGTGATCTCGTGCTTGGTCAGCCCGGCATGCGGCATAAGCCGTCCGCGGTCGGTGAGGAAGCCTGTGTCTGCTTCGTGGCCCATCGGCCGAACAATTTCTGGAGAATCTTCCAATGAAACGCACACTCGCAGTCCTGTTTGCCTCTACCGCAATGATCGCCTCACCTGCTGCCGCCAAGAATTCTGGGGGTGCGTGGACACCGGAGCCGGGTGATGTCATCGAATTTGATGTGCTCCGCAAAGGCAAACCGTTCGGCTCGCACTCGGTGACGTTTGGTGAGGACTCAAACGGTCGACTGACAGCCAGGACGGATGTGCTGCTGAAAGCTGGGCTGGGCCCTATCACGGTGTTCAAGTACGAATTGGACGCCACCGAGGTCTGGCAGGATGGTCAACTTGTCTCGCTGAACGGCGAGGTCAATGATGACGGCAAGGAAGGCCAGGTAACAGCGACGCGGGCCGGCAATGAACTGGACGTTGATGGAACCCAATTTGACGGCCGGGTAACGGCATCGATCATTCCGTCCAGTCACTGGAATTTTGCAGCCACGAAGGCTACCGAACTCTTGTCGACCGAGGATGGTGAAATCCTTGATGTGTCCGTGTCCGAACAAGGCAAGGAAGTGGTCGTTGCCGCTGGCGAGGAAGTGGAGGCCGCGCGGTACTTGCTGGACTCCGATATTGACGTGACGCTGTGGTATGATGAGGCGGGGCGCTGGCTGAAGCTTGCGTTCGAGGCGCGCGGTCAGGACATCGAATACGTGCTTACAAAGCCGTACTGACACAGATTACAAATGCCATCCCTGATACTGGTTCTGGGCGATCAATTGTCGCTTAGCATGTCATCCCTGAAAGATGCGAACCCTGAATCAGACATTGTTCTGATGGCGGAGGTTATGGAGGAGGCGACATATGTCGGGCACCACAAGAAAAAGCTCGCCTTCGTATTTTCTGCGATGCGCCATTTTGCCCATGAACTCGAGAAGAAAGGCTTCTCGGTTCGTTATGTGCACCTGACGGACAAGAACAATCAGGGGGCTTTGCGAGCGGAAGTTTCACGTGCGATCGAAGACCTGTCTGATGTGGAGAAGCTGATCGTCACCAAGCCGGGTGAATGGCGCCTGCTGGCCGATATGGAAGATTGGCCAGATCTCTTCGACGTTGAAGTGGAGCTGCGTGACGATACGCGCTTCATCGCGACATTGGACGATTTCTCTGATTGGGCTGCGGATAGAAAGCAGCTCCGTATGGAATATTTCTATCGCGAGATGCGCCGAAAAACCGGTCTTCTCATGGATGGCGATGAACCTGCTGGTGGAGAGTGGAATTATGATCAGGAAAATCGCAAGCGGTTGCCGAACTCCAAGCAGACACCGCAACGGTGGTTTTGCGAGCCGGATGACATCACGCAAGAGGTGATGGATCTGGTTGAAGATCAGTTTCCGGATAACTTTGGACGCCTCAGACCTTTTAACTATGGGGTCACACAAAAGCAGGCTGAGGCTGCGCGAGATGCGTTCATCTCAGATATTCTTCCGGGGTTTGGAGACTATCAGGACGCGATGGCGCAGGAAGAGCCGTGGATGTGGCATTCGATCCTGTCGCTGTATCTCAATGTGGGGCTGCTGGACCCGCTGGATCTTTGCAAGCGCGCGGAAGCGGAATGGCGGGAAGGGCGCGCGCCTTTGAACGCTGTAGAAGGGTTCGTTCGTCAGATCCTGGGATGGCGCGAATATGTGCGGGGGCTGTATTGGTACAAGGGGCCGGAATACAAGAACAGCAATTTCCTGAACGCACAGAATGATATGCCGGAGTTCTACTGGACTGGCGAGACCGATATGGCCTGTATGTCCGACGCAATCCAGCAAACCATCGAACATGCGTATGCGCACCATATTCAGCGCCTGATGGTTACGGGGAATTTTGCGCTGCTGACAGGTATCCACCCCGATCAGGTCAACAACTGGTACATGCGCGTTTATGCTGACGCCTATGAATGGGTCGAGCTGCCCAATACGCATGGCATGGCAATATTCGCCGATGGCGGCGTGATCGCCTCCAAGCCCTACGCAGCCAGCGCGAATTATATCAACAAGATGTCGGATTATTGTGGCAACTGCCGATACAATCACAAGGGGCGGGTAGAAGACGACGCTTGCCCGTTCAACGCACTGTACTGGAATTTCCTGATCCGAAACCAGGAGGTGTTGCAGACTAATCCGCGCATGGGTCTTGTCCTCAAGAATGTTGACCGACTGAGTGACGACGACCGGAAGCAGATACAGGCGCGTGCAGCGAGTCTGATGAAGTCATTCGGAATGTGTTGAGACGCACCACTGGCGGATTGGCGCGCTTCGGTTTCATCATTGTTCAGACATTCTGAATTAGTCGTCAGTTTTCTTCTTGTTGCGATTGCTGAGCAATCCGCCAAGTGCCTGAAGCGCAGCGTCCTCCGCGGAAGTCGGCGCGTCTTCATCGGATGAATCCGTGTCACCTTGCGCGCCTCCAACACCCAACAGCCCGTTAATTACAGACTCTGTGCCCCCTGAACCTCCCGCTTCAGTCAGGCCAAGTTCCTGCAACACACGTGATCCAAGCTCCGCCTTCAGGGCATTGGTGACTCCGCTGAGGTCAGGGGTAATTTTGGGATTGTCCCAAGCGCCGGATATGCGCACCGGCACGGGAATTCCATTCAGCTGGACAACGCTTCCTTGCCCCTGAGCAGCCTTGTCCACGCTGGTGGCAAACCGCAAATCCATTGACTGACCGGCCAGATTGATTTGTCCACTTCCATCGATTCCCAACACCGGGTTCAACAGCTTCATGAGATCAACATTGGCCACCCCGTCATTGATGGTGAGGACCGTGTCAAAGCTGGAAAAATCCGTCTCCGCATTCTCTGACAAGGCTTCGCTGAAATTGAGGTTCTGCACTGATCCGGTTGCCACCGCCTCTTTCAGCGTCGACGCGCTGCGTACCAAGGCAGCCACGTTCAGCCCCTTGATCACGCCTTCGGAGAGATTGGTCGATACCTGACCATCCAGCGCGTTCATGATCTCATCGATCGAGCCACCGGTAGACTGCGCAGAGACCTTGAACTGTCCGGTTCCTGTCAGACTGTCGAACCCTGCCAATGTATCGAGTAGGTTCGATACAGCGACGTTCTCGCCCTGCATGTCGAAATTCACCTTGGGCGCGGTGGGGCGCGCATCCACTGTAAGCTTGCCAAGCCAGTTGCCGTTGAACGCCTTGAATTGAGAGAGGTCTGCAGTGAGGAGGCCATTTGAGAGATCCACCTCCATGACTGCGTCGGCGAGCGTGATGTCGCCGACCGTCAATGTGCCAACCTTCAGGTCCAGATCGGCATTCACTGATTTGAGGCCAGACAGGTCAAGTGGTTCGTCGCTCCATGGCTGGATGCCCTTGGACGTCGTTGATGCATCCTGTTCCGGCTCTCCCATGAAGGGCGTCAGATCGAGCGTTGGCATGTCCAGATCCCCGATGATGCGAGGTGTTGCTGCCGAAAGGTCTATGCCAGCCTTTCCAGTGCCGCTCAGCTCATCAAGCGAGAGAGACAGATTGTTGATCATGATGGATTTGAAACTGCCCGCGGCCGCGCCCGATACGGCAAAGGACTGAAGTGTGTCGCCCGGCGCCAATTCAGTGTCAGCGGCTGCGAGCAAGCCTCTCAGCTCCTTGCTTGAAACCGATAGATTGCCACTGATTGAGCCATCTCCGGCGAGGGACACGTCACCAGCATATGATGCACTCAGCAATTCACTAGAATGCGACAGGTCCAGCCCTGTGAATACCAAGGCATCAAGTGGGCCATTGGCCTGACCTGAAATCTGGACCCGTCCAAGTGCATCTTGTGCAGGCAGCTCCAGATCGAACTGGCGAGCCAGCGCCGCCACATCGGATGAGGCGATATTGAATGCCCCATCAACGCTCGGCGCGTCGCCCAATTGTACGTTTCCGTCATAGCGGATGTCGCCCAGTTTGGACGAGAGTTTGAACTCTGTTGTTGCGGGCAGATTGCTGGTCAGCGCTGCCGGTGTCTCCAGTCGAAGCGACAGGTCGAACACCTGATTCTGGAACAGCCCGCTTGCCTCTGCGGACAAGGGCTGGTCCATGCCGCGAAGCGAAGCCTGAAGATCAAAGTCTGTCAGCTCATACGTTTTGCCCGACTCGTCATCCTGGAATGTCAGGGACGCGTTCTGCAGGACCGCCGACGCAATACCTGCATCGAAGCCGCCCCCGGAATTTTCAGTGGTCTCAGAAGGGGTGTCGCTGGCGGCGAGTTCCCAATTCGTGCTGCCATCCGCTTTTCGCTGGAGGAATACGTTTGCGTCTACGAATGCGATTTCCTGAACATCCACGCGTCTGGACAGCAGGGGCATCCATTTGACGGATCCACGCAATTCGCCCGCCTCAATCATGTATGGAGTCGCAAAGCCATCGGGATTCGCCACTGTAACTTCGGACACCGACGCAGCGATTCTTGGAAACACAGAAATGTTCACATCGCCCGCCAGAATCACTTCCCGCTGCAGCGCATTCGTGGCGGCGGTCTCGATCTGCTTCTTGTAGACAGACTTCGGAATGAAGAAAGGCACTGAAAATGCAGCAATTATCAGCAGGAGTAGGACGCCGGAGAGGATGACAAGAACGCGTTTCATGGGGGAGCCTCAATAGTGGAGCGGCAGGGTTTCATGGGAATATGGCCGGGGAATGACACCTTTATACAGAAAAGTACAAATTCGCGTGAAGTTCCCCGCTTGACCGGCCATCCGGGGTCTAATAGAGAAGCGGCTCGCCGGATTGCGGCAAGGAAATGCGCGGGTGTAGCTCAGCTGGTTAGAGTGCCGGCCTGTCACGCCGGAGGTCGCGGGTTCGAGCCCCGTCACTCGCGCCATTTCTCTCGAAATGGTTTCCGTGTAAAGCATTGAAGTTAAACGATATTTTTGATCTCGTTTGCTTCGCTTTGCATAAAATGGCCGGAATCTGTGGACCAAAATGGGACCAGATTGTGGACCAATGGTCGGCGTCATGAAGCGCGTCGACGACAATTCCTACCTCGAACAGCGAGGCCGCGTCTGGTGGTATAACCGCCGTGTGCCGAGTAAGTTCGCGCACCTTGATTCGCGCAAGCGGATCAAGGAATCGCTGGGGACCACTTCAATCGACCAGGCTCGCTACAAGCGCGACTTGCTGGCCGAAGCCGATGACCATTACTGGGCATCGTTGAAGATCGCCGAAGAGGTCGGGCCCTCATCCAGTCGGGAAACTTCGGAGGCCGTTCGTCGCCGCTATCGCATGGCGACCGTCAAGGCGCTGGCGAGCGGCTTCACCTATCAGCCCATCGACCATCTCGCGACTGTTGCGCCGCTTGAAGAGGCGCTGGCACGGCTGCTTGCGGTTCATCAGAACGCAGGGCCCGCCGAAATCCCCAAAGTGCGGGACGCCGAAGCGCTGCTTGGCGGCGCGCCGAAACCGACTGTCAGCGTGTCCGAGGCTTTCGAAGTCTATGTGAACGAGATCGCGTACAACGCGCAGCTGTACAAATCGCCGAACCAACGCGCATCGTGGGAGAAAACTAAGCGAACCTCAGTTCAGTATTTTATCGACTTTGCCGGTGACATTGCCCTTGAGGAGATCACCCGTGACCTCGCGCTCAATTACCAGAAGCACTGGGCCAAACAGGTCAGACCCAAGGATCAGAACGCAAAGCCGGTCGCGCCTAACACCGCTAACCGTCACATCGGCAATATCCGTTCGCTCTATGCCGATTACTTCAAGCACATTGGCGAAGAGGAACGTCCGAACCCCTTCCGCAATATGCACTTCAAGGCGAAGGCGAGAACCGAAGTGCCGCCATTCTCATCCAACTGGGTGCGGGAGAAGATTCTTGCGCCGGGTGCTACCCGTAAATGGCGGCCGGAACTGCAGCTCATTACGCTGATGCTGATCGAGACAGGATGCCGACCGAGTGAGATCATCAACCTACGCGTTGAAGATTTTCACATTGATGAGCCGGTGCCCTACATCTCCATCCGCGCACGGACGGACCGCGAAGTGAAGACCGACACCTCCGAGAGGGACATTCCGCTGGTCGGCATCGCACTCGAAGCGGCAAAGCGCGCGGCGCCGAAAGCCTTTGCCCACTACTACGACAAGGGCGAGCTTTTCTCCGCCAACATGATGAAGAACTTCCGCAATCGCGGCCTGCTGGAGTCGCCCGACCACAAGATCTACTCATTCCGCCACGCCTTCGAGAAACGCATGCAGGAAGCCAATATCGACTACGGCCTGCGATGCCTGCTCATGGGCCACAAGACGACAAGACCCGTCTATGGCGACGGTGGCTCGCTTGAGTATCGGCGTGACGAACTGCTCAAGATCATCCACCCGTTTGATCCTCGGGTGATGGAGTTGTTTGATCGCGAAAATGTACTCTGGGCAGTCGGCGGCTCCGCAAAATCATGAGTCAGGCTTTTGCGCTTTGTGTCGCTCGAGAATGTGCGCAGCAGACGACATCCAGGACAAGTCTGCGCCAAAGGAGGCGGCAATCGCGTGAAGGGCGGATGCGTTTGCGACCAAAAAGCTCCAACATAAATTGATGTACTCGGTTCCGGTTGCAGCCAACGCCCCGCCCGGAATACTTCCCGTGATTGCCGCGCCGCCGAGAGCGGCGCCTGTGAACAAGGCTGCGGTCCCAACTTGCTTTAGAATGAACCGAGTCAGGTTGCCGAACGTGTGTGCGGCGTTCTGATTCGACCGGCCTGGCTGGGGGCCGTGCCCTATCTGCGACGATGCCTGTACAACGAGTTCGCGGACGTCATCGGCAAACAGGCTTCGTGCACTGGCAACGGCATCGGCAAAATCATCCGCGGCCCTTCGCATTGCTTCTGTATCTGATGGCGTCCGTTGATAGGCGGCAGAATTCTCGGCGATCCTGCGTCCTTCCGGGTGGGCCATAATGTAAGCGCGGTTCAGGTCCAGCACAGAGGACAGATGCGCCTCAACACTCAACGGGAATGACGGAAGATAGTCCCGCGCGATCGCTTTTTCGGTTGCCTCACCGACGTTCGCCAGCCGTATGCCGCGAGAATAAACCTGCGAAATAGAAATCGAATCAGCGCTGATGGTAGCGTGATAGCGCTGCACGGCATTCAGAAGATCCGTATGCGCATTCGTTCCATTGAGTTCGTGTAGTAAATCCTGCGTTGCCTCACGTAACTCATCGAGCAAAGGGTTGTTCGCATCCGGCGTCGTCGCATCAGGAGGGATCGCCATATGGATCAGGCCATCACCGCCGACCTCAAACGCTGGCTCAGCAACGGCCTCTGGAAGGCCTTGAATTAAATCTTCAAGGTCGCGCGCGATTGCGGAAACTTCTAAATCATCCGGCTCGTTGTCCTCATACTGATCATAGTCCTCGGCACTTGCGACGGGTGCCCAATCCGTCAATCCGTCAGATTCGATTTCATCGACAGCAGCTTCGATGACGTCGTCGGGCAAGTCTGGGAAGTTCTCAGCCAGTTCCTCGCGTGCATCGTAAGGGCCGCCATAAATCCATTGGTAGCCGCCTTCGGCGCTGATATAGGGTAGCCGCTGGGCCGGATCTTCATAACGCTCAAAGAACCATTCAACCAGCGCGTCTATCTGCGCCTGTCGGTCTTCTTCGTCTATTCTTTCGTCGCCGTCTTCGTCCGGGTCTGGCGGTTCGTGTTCCAGTCCAAACTCAAGGTTGTTCAGCAATTCATGCGGGCCGACATCGGTCTCGCGATAATTTTCTGCGCCTATTGGATATTCCCAAATCGACCAGGTGAGCTGCCCAAGCTCCGGATGTTCAACGACTGCCGAATAGGCTGTTTCCGGTCCCATGCTGCGTTCTTCACTGGAGACGCTTTCGAAGTCGAGCATGTCGGCATCAATCTCATAGACCTGACCGCTCTGAGCGTGACGGATATGTGCGGTTCCATTTACATAGACCATTCATGTTCTCCGTCAGATATAGAATTTGAACGGCTGCTTTCCGCCGCCTCTCGCGCTACCCATAATCAGAACGTCACCGACTTTATTCGCGAATCGGATGGTGACGGGCAGGCCGTCCGAGTAGTTGCAGGCGTTGTAGTTGATTTTCGTCAACGCCAAGATGTCGGACAGCACCGTTTCAATATCCGGTCTTTCGCCGGATGACTTTAGTACAGTCACGTTCAGAGGGTTTGGCGTTTCTGGACCAATGTATGTGTCCAATCTCGGTGCGTAGCCGGATGTCCAGAGGAAGGCGTTATTCTGATCGAGGATCATGGCCGTGCCGCGCAAGGTTGGATACTTTCCGTCCCGGAACAGCTTCACCTGGCCGGTCGTCGTCTTAATTCGAACACCGACGATATTCGTTTCCTTGGGAGCGGCTGCCTCAAAGGCGCGCCATTCTTCGCTCGAAAATCCAGCGCGCCCGTGGATGAAGAGTTCCTTTGGGGGTGCGCCGAATTTCTCCTCATACGTCTCAAGGACTTTGCCGATGAGATCCCGGGCGGCGGTGCTCTTCAAGTGGAACTCGCCGTTTTCCGTTTGCCAAGGGCCATTTGCTCCACGGAAGACGATCCCGTCGCCTTCTGACAAAAACATCTGTGCCGCGCAGCATGCATGATTGTTCCTGTCATTTGGGAGGTTCTTGAAGACGAGCCCAACATAGCAGACGCCATCGCGCATATTAGCGATCTTCCACGGCGGTTCGGCCTGCGTTTTGTAGTAGAGACCAGTAGCCAGATTCCAGGCAATTGTGGCTGCATCCTGGACACCGCGGATAGGATAGCCGTGGGCATTTGTGAATGCTTCCGGCGCAAGCGTTGTTTCCCGCACGAGCTGCGAAGTGTAGCCCAGCTTCAGAAGCTTGGCTTTTGCCTGACGATGGAAGTCCGGAACGTCATCGAAGATGTCTTCTTTCGTAAGATCGATTACATCTTCCAGAAGCGGCAAGTTGCTGCGCTGCTTCTGACGCTTCACATATTCGCCAGGAGATAGAGTCACGCCGCTGCGCCGAGCCTGGCGTGTGCAACGCGTATAGATAATTTCTGGCAGGACAAACGCCCAGACGTCGGGACGTCTTTCTTCGTTTTCGTCATGATGGCGAACGCGTTCGAGAAAAACTTCAACTGTCTGGGCGACCGCTTCATGGTGGTTTTGCAGGGCTGTGGTTGTCTCAATCTTGTCGCCGTCGACCACGTATTCAATGAAGTCTCGGGGGTCGAAGCTAACACCAAAGGCCGCAGGCATCCCCGGAAAATTGCTGAGATGGAGACGATGTTCCTTGTCCGTCTTTTTTGGGGGCGGCACGAGCACATCGCCGAGCACGCTGCGCCCCCAGCGCCGGAAATATTCCAGTCCCTCTGTTGTGCCGATGACGCCTATGGTGATGACCTTGTTGCGATCATCCGCTTTGTGGGGTCCGTAGAGATATAGCCCGTCTTTGGGATGGTCCGTCGATTGACCGAAACCGAATGAGAGAGCTGGTTCCGGGAGGTGAATAAGTCTCGGCGTAACGACGTCAAATTTCATTTCTGCGCCTCCTCTTCATCGGAGGTATCCCCATCCTCGGGGTCAAAATCGCCAGCCAGAGTCGAGGGATCAGTTTCTTCGGCGTCCTCGTCGTCATGGACGATCGGTGTCGTCACCGGTGAAATCATCTGTATAGGCATTACGTTGAGGACGAGATTGCCGCCCGCGCCGATGGGAAGTGAGATATAGGAATCGCCTCCCGCCACAAGCTCCAGAAACGCCATCATGCGACCGTGCCAGGACTTGTTCCTCCAGCCCTTGCAGTCGCTGCGCCGATGACGGTGCTGCCTCTCCTTATCGTCGATGATGCTGCCCTGACGGTCCTCATCTCCTTTAGCGTTTTCCTTGATATCCGAAAACAGAACCCGAGCCTTGAGCCGGAAATGGGGGAAGGGATAGAGATTGGGAATTGCGCTCACGCCGTAGGACCAAACCCGCCCCTTTGCGACGTTCCGCAGAACCGACCTACGCTTGCCTTCCTTTGGCCCCCATGCCACGCGTTCGTTGATGCGAATCTGCGCGGGGGCGGCATGATGCCCGAGACCGCTCGCCCACCCATATTCTTGAAACCCGATCGAAGAGAGACGTCGCTCCCAGGCCTGACGGAATAGCGCGACTAAAATATTTTTGGCTTCACGACTCTTTATGTCGAGTTCCGACCACCCCTTTTCCATGAAAGATGAAAGGCGACTCGTAGCAATCGTCTTGATCGGTCCGAACCCCTCGAAATGCTCGGCCATTTCCAAGGGGGAAGCGAAGGTGATGAAACCAGATAAGTGAGGATAAGTGGGAAAAGCGAAGCTGTTCGCGCGCCTTTTCAGCTTGTCGCGATCGCAAGGTCCAGTCGGCGCGACATAAGCGATCTCGTCTGGCGCGTTTTCGATCGCGACCCAATTGCTGGTCAGGGTTTCGGCGCGGTTTTCCAGTCTGATCTCATTTCGCCTTCGGTGCTGCTCCCATTGCGGCTGAATCAAAGGTTCATTGAGTTTTGGGACGTTCTGCTTTTCGAGCGTCTCTAACAGATCAGCGAGACCATCCGCATAGCTATCCTCGAAGTTCAGATATTGTAGTTCTCCCATGCCGAAGACTTTGCGGAAGCTCCTAACGCGAAGCGGTATCGTGAATTTTTCATCACCGGTCGTGCGGGAGACGTCGGCTGCAATGCCAATTTCTTCCTGCACGCCGTTTTTATGCAAGCCATCTCCGGCGCAAATCAGCAATTGCTTTACCGCCCGGTCCTGCAAAGTACGGGTCAATGTTTTTCGCCAGCGTTCACCTCCTTCGAGATTCAGAATGTCGGCGAAAACCTGGTATCCTGCAGCCTCAAGGCGCGGGGCGAGCCACTCTGTGAATTCATTATCCTCTGGCGTCGCTTTTGTGACGAAGAGGACAGTGCGCTCATTCTGTGTTTTTTCCATGGAGCATTCGATTCAGTGGGATCCGACTATTTATGTAATTCAATTTTATGGAGTTTTCTGCGTGGTATCTGCAGAAAACAGTCGCTTGAGTCTTTCGTCGGTTTCCCATGCAAGCGCTGGAATACCAAATCTTTCTCCCCGAAACTCACATATCGTGTGCACGCCTGTCTTGTTGAACCATAGCCGCCAGGTCTGGTTTTGTGTCGGGGTTGCGGCGGCGAAGGCGGCGCAGGAGAGAATAGCCGCATTTGGCCGGTGCTCGGGATCGCGCACTGACGCATAGCGGATCAGCCCGATACTCTCCGCACGCGCAGCTTCTTCGAGTTGCTGGCACGCTTCGTAGTCGTTTGGATGCGTCCAGAGGTTGGCAGCGTCGCTAAATGGCTTTGACATGAGATCTATGGCTGCGTCGGTGCGGACCGGCACGTCGAATGCGGTGTGCTCGCTCGGCTGCGCCGGAAATGGCGTGCCCGGAGAGTCTGCGTAGAAGAGCAGCAAATGAAACGCGGTTTCGATGATCGCTGTCGCCGGTTCTTCGGACACATAATAGACGCCGGGCGTCGGTCCGGCGCGGCGGAACCGCGAGCCGTTCGGATAGAGGCCGTAGCGGAACGGCGTCATGTAGAGATAGTGGAGCCCTGCGCAGTCGGGGGGTACAGGCGGCTTTGTTTCTTCGAGCATGTCTTCGAGAATACGCTGCTCATCCAGCGTATCAACAAGCTGAAGCGTGGAGACGATGTGTTGCGCCTCCACGCAGCGCCAGAAAACGCGGGATACGCCTTGCCGCTCAGAGCGGAGCGCGTCTGGAATCCAGATAGGCAAGGCCATGGGTCAGTCCTGTAATCGTCTTGATCTGATCGAGTGGACGACCGCCAAGCGCCCGGTTTTCATTGCGTAGCCAGGCGTTGGCCACCTTGCCGTCGCCGCCGGTGATCGCATCAAGCGACCGGAACAGGCGAACGAACAGCGCTCCCAGTTCAAACGGCTTGGTGCCTTCCTCCAGCCGGAACTCATCCTTGCGCATCCGCGACACGGTCGGTTCCGAAACCCCCAAAATCAGGGCCATGTCCTTCCCGGAAAGACCAAGCTTTTCAGCGGCCCGGACCACGGCCATGGTCATCACCCGTGCCCGTTCCTGTGCGTCGATGGCTGCTGTTTGGGACATTGAGCGATCCTTTCCACTGAAGGGATATATAGCGGTTCTTTCTGAGGAAATCAAGAGCGCCCTCGCTTTCTCGGCCGAGCGGGCATGTTCGCGCCGATGGCGTCCTCGATCCGGTCGGCCGCCGAGGCCCGCTCGCGGACTTCCCGGTCGAACCGGTCGAACAGGGGAAAATACTTCTCACCGCAATGGCGCACGACGAGCGCCGCAATGCGGCGGCCTTTTTCAAGATCATGCAGGCTGAGGCTCATTGGGGCGCCAGACCCTTTGCTAGTTGGTCTTCGTCCGGTTCCAGACCATGACGCCGGTGCCGTCCTTTTCATTCTCGAAGAAGGCGGCGCGCACGGGGCTGGCAAAGCTTGGATCGTCGAGCTTGACGGCGAGGTACGGGGTTTCGCCGTCCTTGCTTTCCTGACGCCAGGCCGCACCGAGTTCGGCCCCGCCGGCATAGAGCCGGAAGTCGGGTGCGCCATCTGATGCCTTGTCACTGTTCGGGACAAGCTGTGCTTTGACGTTGATGGTCATGGTACGGATGGTGCCGGTATAGCTGCCATCTTTCAGGGTGAACGTGCCGATCTGCGCCATGGGTTAGTCTCCTTTGCTGGCGTTGGAATGAAGGGCGCGGCGCGCCCGTTTGAACCCGGCATCTGACGCCAGGAAGCTTTCGATCATGGCGGGGATGAGCGCTTCGGGCTTTTCCTCCGCGCCATAGGTTTGCCGGTAGATTTCGGCATAGTCGCTGAGGGCGCTGGCGAGGTCGGGATCGACCGAGAGGCTCATACGCACCGGGGTGCGATCGGGTAACTGTCCAAGGCGTAGGGTCATCTGCTTGTTCCTTGTGGATGGGGTCTGAGGATGAGGTCGCGGGTGACGACCACGCGCACGGGCCAGCCCGGCCGCACACGGACCGTCGGCTGAATGCCAAGGTTGCGTTCGACGACGCGCTGGCCGGCCTGGTTGACGGTGTCGGTCGTGCCGCGTCGGATCGCGCGTTCGAGATCGCCGTCACCGTCTGCACCGAGTTCTGCGCCGACGCCGAGAATGGTGGCGAGGCCTGCTGCGATGAACACGCGGTCCCAATGATGATCGGTTCGATCCGAGAGACCCGCAAAGCCTTGCGCATCAGCGCCTGGCGCGGAAATCACAATCGACGACCCGTCCGGGAAGATGATCCGGTCCCAGGTCACGAGTGCGCGGTCCTGCCCGAAAGAGACTTCCGACTGGTAGCGCCCGATCAGGCGCGAGCCCTGCGGGATGAGGAGGTATTGGCCGGTGACGGTGTCATAGACGGGCTGGGTGAGCTGCGCGACGATCGTGCCCGGCAGGTCTGAGTTGATGCCCGTGACCATTGAAGCCGGAATGAGCGTGCCAGCCATGACCTGATACGGCGAGGCAGGGTCTTCCACGCCGTGTGGATTGTAGATGTCGCTTGCTGGTCCTTCGCTCGTAAAGGCGAGCTTGCGGGACTGGAGATTTGTATCGATAGGCTGTCCGAAAGCGGACCGTGCGCCTTGCGGCAGAGCGGCGAGCGCCAGAAGCTCAGAACCCAGATCAAGCGCGGGGTCTCGATAAGCAGGACGGGTGTCGGTGGTGCTTGCCGTGCCGCTCTGAGAATCGAGTCGGAAAAAGACCGGTGCGCGGGCGGCTTCATCGGCAAGGGCGGCCTCGCGCATGCGCCTTGCACGTTCGGCCTCGTCGGCTGGGTTCGGGCGAAAGTCATCCTCGAACCGGGTCACATATTCCGGTTCGATACCGAGCTCGCGTTCGGCGCGCAGCATGGTCGCGCCGAGATCGCCCGAAAGCGGTGGGCCAAGACGCGTGACGCGGTCCTCGACGGATGTGATGTCGCTATAGCTGGTCGGAAGCGTTGAGAGACCTTCGGGCTTGCGCGTGTTCGTCGTGTTGTAGAGCTCGCGACGGGCATCCGGATCGATAGCGGTTGGCGGTTTGAGGGCAACGCTCATGGCTGCGAACAGGGCGAGCACGCCGAGGCCTGCGCCGACCATCAATACTTTGCGATTGATCCGCGTCACCGGCTTCGGGCTGGAGCGGATCTTCAGCCGCTCGGCATGTTCGTCGAAGGGAATGGGCTCGGACATCGGCTCAGTTCCCGAACAGGCCAGCCAGCGGCGAGCGCCGCTCGTTGCGTGAGATTCGCACCACGGTCTGGTTCCGCTCGCCGAGGCGCAACTCGGCCGCACGGAACAGCCGGTCCACGACATAATAATTGCCGCGCACACGGTAGTTCACCAGTTCCGCATCACCGTCCGTGCCGAGCACGAAAAGCGGCGGCATGTCGGTTGTGGCGATGTCCTCCGGCATCTGGATGAAGACCTGACGGCCATCATCAAAGACGCGGACAGGCTTCCAGTCCGGACTGTCGCCGGAGAGGCGATAGTCGAAGTTCAGGCCTTCCAGCGTCAGGCCGCGCTCAATGCTTCCCGCGTCCCGTGCGATCGCGCGCTCATTGCGGGCAGTGAGGCCTGCGAGTTCATCCGCGGGGTAGCGCCAGGACAGAGCGGCCATATAGCCGCCGTCCGTGCTTTCAAGTTCCAGATGATAGGTGCGCCGGTCCGTGGCGATCATCAGATTGGTGCGAATGCCGGAGGAAATCGGTTTGACCAGCACATGCGCGCGGGAAGTGTTTCCAGAGCCGGAGATCGTATCGCCCACGACCCAGCGGACCGTGTCGCCTGCCGAGACCGAGACCAGTTCCTCGCCCGGCTGCAGGGCAATGTCCGAAACCTGTCCGGGGCTGGCATAGAGCCGGTAGAGCGCGCCTTCTGTATAGGGATAGACCTGGATCGCGTTCACATAGCCATCGACCGAAGGTTCGATAAGCGCGCCGGTGCGGCCCTGTCTGATGGCTTCAGCCGGTGACACTGAGGGACGCGATATCGTCCTTGTGTAGGTCCGCGTCACGCTGCCATCGGCATTGGTGGTGACACGCGCGCCGATGGGCATCATCTGGCCGGGCAGCGGCAGCGCGACGGCGGTTTCGACGATCTCCACCGGATAGTCGGTCCTATCCTCGACGGGCTTGGCCGCGACAAAGGCGCTCGCATCGATAGGTTCAAGCTCGGTCGTGGCGCAGGCCGTGGTAAGTGCGAGGGCCGAAGTGGCAAGCAGAATACGAAGCATGGGGATCATTCTCCTGTAACGAGGTCCTGACCCCAGTTCAGGGCATGGACATAAAGGCCGAGCGGATTGGCGCGCAGGGTCTCTGCATCCGTCGGCGGCTGGGTGATGATTGTGAAATTGCCGGTGAACCTTTGGGCGCTGACGAGCGCACCATTCTCATAGGTCTTCTCGATCCAGCGGGCCTGGAAGCTGTCCTCCGAGACGCGAACCACGCTGACCACGTCCACGGTGCGGGATTTGCGCCCGACATCGGCGAAAGGATCATTGGCGGAGGCGTATTCGTTGAGCGTGGTGGCGGCGCGGTCGGTCACGAAGTCATAGGCGCGCAGCCAGTTCTCGCGGACGACGACAGGGTCAACGGAAAGCCCCCGGACATGTTCTATGAAGTTCGCAAGGTGATGGGCGATCTGGGCATCGGTCGGCGTGTAGCTTGTCGTGGCCGGAGCCACAGCGCGGGCCGCACCCGTCTCATCGACTTCGACCACATAGGGCGTGACGGTGGATTGCATCGAGCGCCAGACCAGCGCGCCGGAGGTGACGAAGCAGAGCCCGAGACAGCCGAGCGCCATGAGCCGCCAGTTCTTCGCCTGCACGCGGGCGGAGCCTATTCTTTCATCCCAGACCTGTCCGGCCTTCTGATATGGCGTCTCGGGGAACGGGCTGCGGCCGTAGCTTGAAGATGAACGCTTGAACGCCATAGATCAGACCTCCTGTCTTGTTGGGTTGAAGCGGGAGCCTGCGGGCCGCTGCCGCGGCGTTCTTCGCCTACAATCCATCCCCCGGATGGATTGTTTTGCCTGCGGCAAACCGGCTGCGAACTCCCAGATCTGGCCCGCCTTCTGGTAAGGCGTTTCGGGAAACGGGCTTGGTCCATAGCTGGAGGAGGATCGCCTGAAAGCCATCGTCTAGTCGTCCTTGTCTCTGAGGGTGGGGTTTGCGCCCGAAGCGCCGCGATCACCGTCGCGCAGGGAGTGCGCGGCCATCTGGCCTGCCTGTCCCATGCGCTGGCTCGCCTGCATGCGCCGCGCCCAGCCGGGGCTTTGGCTTGATGATGATCCGGAGGCAGAGTTTTGCATGGACGCGGCCTCAGACCCGCCGGTGGCGCGCCAGGCGCCCTGACTGCCGCGTTGGTAGGCGTCTCTGAGGGCTTGAGCCGGGCGCGATGCTGTGCGACGCATAGCGTCGCCGCCTGCACGGGCGACACCGGCAAGGCCTGCGGCGACGCCCGCTGCGCCGGATGCGCCAGAGGCGACCGATCCCAGCGTATAAGAAGTGCGCGCCGCGCCGGCCATGCTGGCGCCGGCCTTGACGGCGGAGGACGCCCCGCCCGCGACGGCGCCGACGGCAGCGCGGCCGCCCATCCCGGCGACATAGGTTCCGGCTGTGACACCGGCGGCCGCGCCTGCGGCGGAACCCGCGCCGAGTTGCGGCGCACCGGTGATCAGGCCGGAGGCGATGCCGGGCGCAAAGATGCCCATCCAGAAGAAGACGATCGCGGCGAGCACCGTGCCCATGACTTGCGCGAGCGTCACATCATCGCCGGTACGGAACGCATCGGTCACGGATGAGAAGAGCGTCGAGCCGATGCCAATAATGACGGCAAGCACCATCAGCTTGATGCCCGAGGTGATGACATTGCCGAGGACGCGTTCAGCCAGGAACGTCGTCTTGTTCCAGAGCGCAAACGGCACGAGCACGAACCCGGCGAGCGTCGTCAGCTTGAACTCCAGGATCGTGATGAAGAGCTGCACGGCCAGCACGAAGAAGGCGACCATGATGATCGCCCAGGCGATGAACATCACCGCGATCATGATGAAGTTATGGAAGAAGGAGATTGGCCCCAGCATGTCGCTGATCTCTTCCAAGAGCGGCTGACCGGCGTCGAGACCGACACTGGCGATGAAGCCGGGGCGCAGGAGATCATCGGCGGTCATGGTCCCGCCGCCAGCGGTCACGCCAAGCTCCGCGAAACTGTCAAAGACGATCCCTGCGAGAAGAGAGAAATTGCCAATGATGAAGGCGAAGAAGCCGACATAGAGCACCTTCTTGAGGAGCCCGGCGATCACGTCCGTGTTCTGGGAGAGCGCCCAGAACAGGCCTGCCAGCGTAATGTCGATAGCGATGAGCGTGGTCGACAGGTATGCGACATCGCCCGCCAGCAGGCCGAACCCGCTGTCAATGTAGGCGATAAAGGTCGCGAGAAATGTGTCGATCACGTCCATGGGGCGCTACTCTGCGAGGAAGGCCCGGGTGCGGGCGCGGCCGCGTTCGGCCTCGGCCAGCTGGCGCGCGCGTTCCAGCGCCTCGGCGCGGTAATGGGCGGCCATCATGGCTTCCATCTGCATCAGCTGCTCAGTCTGCAGGGCCTCGATCTGGTTTCCCGCCTGCGCGACCTGGAGATTGCCGACGGCGGACTGGCTGTCGGCGATCAGCCGGCCGAGACTGTCACTGTCAGCCCGCGCTGTGGAGACGACCTGCGCCGTGACGGTCAGACTGTCCCGGTAAGCCGTGCGGGACTGACGCCAGCGGGCGCGGGCCTCTTCGACGAGGACGGCCTGGCGCGGCGGTTCACTGCCATAGTCTTCAGGGTACACCTCTTCATACTCGCGCTCGATTTCCTCGACGCGGTAGCCGATGCCTTCGGCCTCGCGCATCAGCTCCTCGATGCGGCGCATGCGGCGCAATATGTCGTCGACGATACTATCGGGCAGCGCCTCCAGATCGCGCGCCATGTTCTCCAGCATCTCGATTTCATGGGTGAGCTGCTGGATTTGCTGGTTCACTTCCTGAAGCGACCGGATCGCCTGGTAGATGTTCTGGATGTGATTGGCCGGGTCATAGACCGTCCATTGGGCGGCGGCTGGCGGGGCGATGAGGATGGAGAGCGGCGCGGCGCAAATGAGGGCGGAGGCAAGGAAGCGTTTCATCGGGGGCTCCTATTCGGCGGCGATGGCGTGGACTGATTGGATCGGATCGGCGGCTTCAGGCGCATGGCCGGGCCAGCGGGTGAGCAGCTCAGCCGCCCAGGGCAGGCCTTTCTCGATCAGCCAGCAGGCAGCAAAGCCGTCGCCTTCCGTCTCGGCCCAGATGCGGTCCATGCGGGCCTGATTTTCCGGCGAGGACGCCCCGCAAACCGAGAGGGCGATGGGTCCAAGTCCCAGATCAAAGACGCGCGCGCCGAGGGGTGACTGGTAATAATAGTCGCGCTTCGGCGTGGCTCTTGAGATCAGTTCGATCTGGCGGGTATTGAGTCCGAAGCGCTCATAGGTCTCTTTCGATTGCGGTTCCTGCGCGCGTTCATTCGGGAGGAAGATCCGTGTCGGACAGGACTCGACGAGTGCAGGCGCGATGCTTGAGTTCGCGATGTCGGCCAGGCTTTGTGTTGCGAACACGACAGACACGTTCTTCTTGCGCAGGGTTTTGAGCCATTCGCGAATGCGCGCCGCGAACATCGGATCATCGAGGAACAGCCAGGCTTCATCTAGGATGAGCAGCGTTGGTTTGCCGGTGAACCGGGCTTCAAGTCGGTGGAACAGGTAAGTGATGACGGGGGCGACCGCGCCTTTCGCGTGCATCAGCTCTTCCATCTCGAAACAGACTGTATCGGCGAGGGCGAGGCTCTCCTGATCGGCATCGAGAAGGCGGCCATGCGGGCCTTCCAGCGTGAACGGGTGGAGCGCCGATTTGAGCGTGTCGTCCTGCAGCATCAGGCTGAGGCCTGTCAGCGTGCGTTCGTTTTCAGGCGCTGAGCTGAGAGACTGGATCGCTTCCCAGAGCCGGGCTTTCAGGTCCGGCGTCATGCTGACGCCTTCATTTGTGCAGAGACCTGTCAGCCAGTCAGCGGCGAAACTCGCGCCATGTTCGGTGTCGATGTCCTTCAGGGGCTGGAGGCTTGGGGCGTTCGAACTGCCAAGGTCGATATGCGCGCCGCCCATGCAAAGCGTTGCAGCGCGCGCGGACCGGCCCTTGTCGAAGATGAAGACCTGGGCGTTTGTGTAGCGCTTCCATTGCAGGGCGAGCAGGGACAGGAGCACGGACTTGCCCGCGCCGGTGGGACCGACGACAAGCGTATGACCAACATCGCCAATGTGGAGATTTAGGCGGAACGGTGTTGTGCCGTCGGTCTGTGCCTGGATGAGCGCAGGGGCTTGTAGGTGTCGATTGGCGTCTTCGCCCGCCCAGACCGCAGACAGCGGCACCATATGGGCCAGGTTCAGCGTGTGCAGGATGGGCTGACGGACATTGGCATACGGATGACCGGGCAAGCTCCCGAGCCAGGCATCGACGGCGTTCAGGGTCTCGCGGATTGCGGTGAAGCCGCGGCCATTCACGATGCGCTCGGCCACGCGGATATGTTCGTCCACCACGCGCCGGTCGGGATCGGCGACAGTGATCGTTGTGGTCACATAGCCATAGGAGACAAGGTCGGAGCCGAGTTCCTGTAGCGCGGCGTCGGCATCACCCGCCTTATTGTCGGCGTCATTGTCTACGAGGGCCGCCTGTTCATTGAACAGGGTCTCGCGCAGGACCGCGCCGATCGATTTGCGTTTGGCGAACCAGTGGCGGCGCTTCTTTCCGAGCACTTTTTCAGCTTCGGCCTTGTCCATGGCGATGAAGCGCGTTGCCCAGCGATAGGCAAAACCCTGCCGGTTCAGCTCATCAAGGATGCCCGGCAGGGTCGAGGCCGGAAAACCGAGAATGGTCAGCGTGCGCAAATGCGCGTCACCGATCATCGGCTCCAGCCCGCCAGCGAAGGGCTCATCGGCGAGCACGGCGTCGAGGAAGACCGGCAGCTCAGGCGTCACAACAGGATGGCGCTTGATCGAGATGGTCGAGTGGAGATAGGTCAGCGTCTCATCGTCAGTTAGCTTACCAATCTCGGCGAGGCAGGTGGAAAGGAGATCGAAGACGCGGTCCGCGTGCTGCTGGAACGTCTCCAGCCGGTGCCGCCAGGTCGCGGCATCTTCGGTCTCAGCGCGCTGGATCAGCGCCTTCTCGGCGCGGCCCGTCGCATCGGCAGGCGGTAGCCAGAGGAGGTTTAGATAGTAGGCACTCTCGAACCGGGCGCCGCTTTCTTCGGCTTGCAGCGCGCGTTCCTGATCGATGAGCCAGGACAGCGCATCTGGAAACTCCGCCTCCGGATAGTCATGCACCTCGTGGCGCTGCGCCTCGAAGAAGAGCGCCCAGCCTGAGCCAAACCGGCGCAGGACATTGTTGACCCGGGCCATAACCGAGACGAGTTCTTCCTCGGTCGAACTTTCAAGGTCAGGGCCACGATATTTGAATGTCGTCTGGAAGCTGCCGTCCTTGTTGAGGACGACGCCCGGCGCAACGAGACAGGCCCATGGTAGATAGTCGGCGAGAAGCGTTGGTGTGTCGGCATATTCACGCAAGTTCAGCATGTCAGATGCTCCTTGTGGCGCGTCGAACGGCTCGCAACGGCCATGAAATCCGGATCAGACCGCGCCATGAACACGGCCGCTGAATGCCCGACGGTCCAGAGCACGAGGCCCGGTATCCAGAGCTGGAGCCCAAGGCCGACCGCGGCAGCGAGCGTCCCGATGGCGATGGCGGCCGTGCGCGGTGCGCCCGCCATCAGGATCGGCTCGGTCAGCGAGCGATGGAGGGGGATTTCATAGCCTTCCGCCACTAGACCAGCGCTCCGCCGCCAAAGCTGAAGAAAGTCAGGAAGAAGCTGGTGGCGGCGAAGGCGATCGAAAGACCGAACACAATCTGGATCAGCTTTCGCATCCCGCCGCTGGTCTCTCCGAAAGCCAAGGTCAGACCGGTCAGCGTAATGATGATCACCGCGACGATCCGCGCGACGGGCCCTTCAATAGATTGCAGGATCTGATCGAGCGGACCTTCCCAGGGCATGCCGGAGCCTGCTGCATGGGCGGGACCGGCGATCATCAGGCCGAGGCCGATACAGGCCGCGACCTGAACCGTTCGGTTTACGGTCTGAAGGTGGGTGTAGAGGGTCATAGTGTTTCTCCATGTTGGACGAGGGACAAAGAGCGGGAGACGAGCGGCTGGGTCTGGTAGCCCTCGCCGTCAAAGCCGGTGACGCGGAGTGCCTCTTCAACGCGGCGCTGGCCGCCCGCGCGGCTCATGAACACGACGACGTCAATCGCCTCTGCGATGAGGTCGAAGGGCGCGCGCGGTGTGGCTTCCAGTGTCAGCTGTTCAAGCCGCGCTAGCGCGCCGTGGGCGGAGTTCGCATGCAGCGTGGTGATCCCGCCGGGATGGCCGGTGTTCCAGGCTTTGAGCAGGTCGAGCGCTTCAGCCCCGCGCACTTCGCCGATAATGATCCGGTCGGGGCGCAGGCGCAGGGTCGAGCGGACAAGGTCCTGCAGGCTGGTGCTGCCGCGATGGGTTCTGAGCTGGACGACATTGGGTGCGGCGCAGCGCAGCTCCCGCGTGTCTTCAAGGATGACGATGCGGTCGTCATGTAGTGAGGGCTCTGCCAGCAAGGCATTGGTAAATGTCGTCTTGCCAGAGGACGTGCCGCCGGCGATCAGAATGTTCGCATGCGTTGCAATCGCGTCCTTGAGCGCTTGGGCCAGCGCAGGCGCCAGCGCGCCCTGGGTGACATAGTCGCCGAGTTCAAACGGTGTGGTCGCAGGCTTGCGGATGGAGAAACATGGCGCGGTTGAGACGGGTGGGAGAAGCCCTTCAAACCGCTCGCCGCTGCCGGGGAGTTCAGCAGAGATAATCGGGGAGGTGCGGTTTGCGGCTACTCCCACCCCAGAGGCCACGAGCCGGATGACGCGCTCGCGGTCGGAAGACGGGAGAGTGTGTTCAGAGATGATGAGGCCGATGCCAGCCTTCTCGATCCAGACCGATCCATCAGGATTGGCCATGATTTCGATCGTATCTGGCGCTTCCAGCGCTTCGCGCACCACAGAACAGAACGCGGTGCGCAGCATTGCGCTGCGACGGTCTTCTGTTTCGCTTTGGTGCGCGGGCTTGTCCATTTCATAAGGCTCCTGTCACTCACGTTTCCGAGTGACCAAAGCCTGACAGCCCATGCGATTTTCGGGGAGTGGGACTGCGGGCCATATCCAGCAACGCCCCGCGACCTGCTGCAGATGAATGCAAACGCGAACCTGTAACTATTGCTACAGGTTGCGACTGTAAAAATCCCTCATGAGGAGAGTTTGAATAGTGATCAGATGCTCAAATTATTCCCGTAAGATGCTGTTCATGCATTAAGTAATCTGCGCGTATGAATTCAGTCTTCAATTTCAGGTTGGCACTCATCTTGCTGAATTCCCCTGTGAAGGGAGCTGATGATGAAGACTTTTACCTTGAGTTCGGAAGGCGTCCTGGCGCGCTACGATTACCTTTCGCGCCTGTCGCCTGATCGCTGGGCATGGGAATATGCAAGGCGCAATCCCGACCTCAGACGCGATGCAGAGGCGCGGTCGGACGACGATGTATCTGAAATGAAAGCGCCTTGCGCCGATATTCGTCTCTTGAAGCCCCGCAACCCGCAGCGCCTCGCTCACCGCTGGGGCCTTATGTTCATGCCCGATCCAGACCTTAATGGGTTTGAAGCCGATGCGGTCTGGAACAAGCATGTGTTTCCCGATCAGGTGGAAGTGAACTGCTCACCACGGGCGCCGGGCGAAAGCTGTGATATCTGGGACAGCACGGTTCCAATTTGCCAAATCACCCACATTACCGATTTGCAGGCCCGCGAATTTCTTCTGATCCGCGGCAAGGGCTGCGTCGTGCAGGTGCGCTGCACCGGCGTTTCGATTCTGGGGCTCGAACCTGTTCGGATGAAACTGACCATCTCTGATCTCAAAGCCTATGAGCGCAAACTGAAAGCGCAGAAAGCCGCACTTGCCCTGATCGAGGAAGGCAGCGTGCCCGAGGCGCCGCTCTGGACCAAAACCACGCAAATCCTGCGTGACGGTTTGGTCGCCCTCGATTGTCTTGAGCTTGGCATGTCACGGCGCGAAATCGCCATTGTTCTCAACGGCAAAGCGGCCGTCGATGCCGAGTGGAGCGATGAAACCGGCACCATGCGGGACGCCATCCGCTACATTATCAAAAAGGCGGAGGGGCTGCGGGATGGCGGCTATCTGGTTGAACTTCTCGGCGCACAGCTGGGGTTTAATCAGCGTGCCGCATGAGTGAAGTCTTCACTCATTGCGGGCAAGCTCTCTTAGAACGTCGCTCTTGCAGGTCTGATATGCCCGTCGCCTGAAGTCTCCGCCGCTCTTGAGTCTGGAAGCCGGTAGGATGAGTCCGCACTCGGCACGGACCGCTTCAGCTTCGATGACATCTAATGGTTGGAAAGCTTTTGGGGCCGACGCGCATCCCGCGAGCGAGGCGGCTAAGGTCCCCGTAATGAACAAGTTCCGCAAATTATTCATCGACATACGTAGACTACTTTTGTGAATGATTACTTTTCAGTTTTAGTCAGAAACACTGAGCCGCGCTGGCGGCACCAGGGCGTTTGATTGAATTCGGCACCAGATGACCTTCAGTTTCATCAATGCTCGCGATCCTGGAACGCAAGTAGTCGCAAAGCGTTGAACACGACGATCAAAGTTGAACCTTCGTGAATGAGGACAGCGGGCCCGATCCCGAGACCGAAAAGCGTCGCGGGAATAAGAAAGGCGACGATGCCGAGGCTCGCCCAAAGATTTTGCCGGATAATGCGACTGGTCGCCCGGCTCAATCCGACGGCAAATGGCAGCGTTTCAAGATCATCAGCCATGAGGGCAATGTCAGCGGTCTCAAGCGCAACGTCTGAGCCCGCCGCTCCCATGGCAATACCGACAGTCGCATTAGCCATGGCAGGCGCATCATTGACGCCGTCCCCAACCATAGCGACGCCGCGGCCTTGCTTGAGCGATTTGATCTTGGTGACTTTGTCATCGGGCATGAGATCGCCGAAGGCCTCGTCCAGCCCAACGTCTCGCGCGACAGCATCTGCCACATTCTGATTATCGCCCGAAATCATCATCATGCGGGTCACACCGATGTCGCGCAGCCGCGCTATGACGCTTTTCGCGGCCTCGCGCGGCGTGTCCATCAGACCGATTACGCCCAGATAGCGCTCACCATGGCGCACAATCATCGTTGTGCGGCCATCGGCCGACAGCGAATTGACGCGCTCTGCCAAGTCCTCGGGCACTGGCTTGCCGTCCACCTCATCAAACAAGGCCGATTTGCCGATATGCACAATCTGGCCATCATACATGGCGGAAACACCGCGACCGGTTATGCTTGTAAAATCGGTTGCGCTGTCGGGGATTGATCCGAGGCGCCTTTTCGCATCGCGCACCACGGCCTCGGCCAGCGGATGATCACTCAGCGTTTCAACAGCGGCGCTAACCCTGAGCAAAGTGTCTTCATCGACATCGCCGAAAGGCACAATATCCACTAGGCGCGGCTCGCCCTCCGTCAGTGTGCCTGTTTTGTCAAAGGCGATGGCGTCGAGCCGTCCGAGCGCCTCAAGCGGCGCGCCGCCCTTGATCAACACGCCGCCGCGCGCGGCGCGGGCCACGCCGGAGAGAATGGCGCTTGGGGTTGCAATGGCCAGCGCGCAGGGGCTTGCCGCCACCAATACAGCCATGGCTCGGTAGAAGCTTTCGGAAGCCGTCTCGTCCAAAACAAGGAAGGCCAGCGACGTAACAACCGCCAGAACAATGACGCACGGCACAAATATGCGCTCGAACTTTTTGGTAAAACTCTGGGTCGGTGACTGGCGTGTTTCAGCCTCGCTCACCATGGTGACAACGCGGGCCAGCGTCGTCTCGCCCGACAATTTGGTCACTTCTATATCAAGACTGCCGGACCCATTGATTGACCCCGCGAACACGCGGCTTTCGGCCTTCAGCGCGTCAGGATTAGCAGCTGCCTTTTCGCGGTCAGCCACGGGTCTTTTGTCTACGGGCGCGCTTTCGCCTGTAATGGGCGCCTGATTGACGGCGCTTTGTCCGCTGACCACAAATCCGTCGGCTGGCAAGCGCTCATTGGAACGCACCACAACGACATCGCCGACAACTAACTCGTCAATCGCAATGGTTTCTGTCGTCTCACCCCTACGGACAAGCGCCTCATCCGGAGTGAGATCCGACAAAGCCGAAATCGCATTGCGCGCCCGGGCCATGGCATAGTTTTCAAGGGCATGGCCAATGGCAAACAGGAAGAGAAGAAAAGCACCTTCCGCCCATTCGCCGAGAATGGCGGCGCCCGTAGCAGCCACCAGCATCAGAAAGTCGATCTGAAACTGGCCTTTGAGTATTTTACCCATGGCCTCACGCAGCACGAAATAACCGCCGAAAAAGTAAGCCGCGAGCAGGAAGCCAAATCCGATGGGGTCCGGTAGAAACCCAAGTTTGGGTCCGAGCCAGCCTGCCAGCAGGCAAAGTCCAGCTAGCCCGGCAAAGATGATTTCCGCGCGCGGGCCCACTATACGGCTAATGACATCGCCATGGTCATGACCATGACTGTCAGTGTCATGATCATGATTTGAGTGTTTCGGGGGTGACATAAGCGTCTCCAAAAAAGTGACGCCTTGGCGGATTACACCGCCAAGGCGGAGTGATTTATTCCGCTGGCACAGTTTCGGGGTTGTGCCGTGTTTCCAGTAGCGAATGATGCGAGTCAGGTTTTGGCGAGAACCACCGATGCAATGCCGGCATCACGAGCAGCGTCAGCAGAGTTGAAGAGACAAGCCCGCCTGTGACGACAGTTGCCAGAGGCCGCTGTACTTCGGCGCCGACGCCAGTCGCAAACAGCAAGGGCGCAAGTCCCAAAGCGGTTGTCATCGCCGTCATCAGAACGGGTCTGGCGCGCATCCCAGCCGCATCGATTGCGAGCGCATCCCGGTCCCGCCCGGCGCGGGCGAAATCATCCATGAAGCTCACCAGGACCATCCCGTTGCCAAGTGCGATACCAAACAACGCGATGAAACCAACCGTCGCGGGAACCGAGACAGGCAGGCCTGTAATCCAGAGTGCGAGCGCGCCTCCGGTTAACGCCAGGGGGATGTTCAGCAGTATGAGAATTGCCGATTTAAGCCGTCCGAATGTCAGTAGCAGGATCAGCAATACAATGCCGAGCGTGATTGGTATCACAACTGCGAACCGAGCATTGGCCTGTTGCTGCAATTCAAACTGACCGCCCCAGACAACGCGGTAGCCTGCAGGCAGGTCAAGATTGGCGTCCGTCAGAGCTTGCGCCTCCGTTACAAAAGACCCGATGTCACGGCCCCGCACATTGGATTGGACAGTGATAAAGCGCTCGCCATCCTCTCGCGTGATCTGGCGCGGACCAATCACGGTCTCGATAGTGGCCACGCTTTCCAGCGTGACACGTGCGCCGGTCGGCGATTCCAGCACCAAACGGCGGATGGCTTCGGCTGTATCGCGGCTCTCTTCATGAAACCGCACGACGATCGGGAATTGCCGAACGCCTTCAAACAGAGCGCCGGCTTCTGCGCCGCCGACCGAGGTCCGCAAGGCGTCAAGCGCGTCCTCAACATCGAGACCATACCGCCCGAGGGCCGCGCGATCGACACGCACCACGAGTTGTGGCGCCCCTGTAATCTGGTCAGCCTGAACTTCAGCTGCCCCATCGACCTGTTGCAAGATGGCCTGTAGCTCTTGTGACTTTTTCAACAGGACATCACTGTCCGGCCCGAAAATTTTCACGGCAAGTTCTGCGCGCGTCCCGGTCAAAAGCTCATCAACAGACATCGCGATAGGTTGACCGATATTGACGACAATACCGGGCACACCTTCGAGATTTTCCGATATCGCTGTGCGCAAGTTCTCCGGCGACAAGCCTTTGCGCCACTCCGACCTCGGATTGAGTTCAACAAAAGCTTCCGCACTATTGGTCGGGTCGGCGTGGGCCCCGACCTCACCGCGACCGATTCGGGTCACGATAGACTTGATTTCCGGAAAGGCCGTCAGAAGCCTTTTCTCAACGCGGGTGGTCGTTTCCGCCGCTTCTGTCAAAGAGATAGATGGTGCCATGGTCACGCGGAGTAGAACATCACCTTCTTCAAGCGAAGGAGTAAATTCAGACCCGAGGCGCGATCCGGCCAGTCCGCCCGCTACGAGGAGGATGGCGGCCAGAGCAATCGCCGCCAAACGCTGGCGAACGAAGAATCCGGCGGCTTGGCTGACCGTGCGGGCAATCCATCCCGGACGGTCCTCACGCGGCTTTTTGCTCCGACGCATGACCCCATTTGCGAGCGATGGCGCAATCAGCGCGGCGTAGAACAATGACCCCGTCATGGCGAGCGCCGCGGAGGCTGCCAGAGGCCGGAAGGTTTTACCTTCCACGCCTTGCAGCGAGAAAAGCGGCAGAAAGACGACGATCACCACCGCAACGGCCGCAATTAGCGGCGCTATGACTTCCGCAGCCGAGCGCGCCACAACATCTCTCTGATCGACAGACGGATCGCTTTCCCGGAATCCCCGGTCGACATTTTCTGCGATGACGATAGCCCCATCCACCATCATGCCAATGGCAATGGCCACGCCGCCCAGCGACATGAGGTTGGCACTGATGCCGAGCCATTGCATCGCGATGAAGGCAAAGCCCACGGAAAATGGAATAGAAAGGACAACAACCAGGCTTGGACGCCAGCCGCCCAGAAAGACGAAAACGACCAGTGCGACGAGTAGCGCGCCCTGCCACAGCGCCGTTGTCACCGTGGCGGCAGCTTTGTTGACCAGTGTTCCCTGATCATAATAGGGCACGGCGTTGACGCCTTCCGGCAGGTTTTTGTTGATTTCCTCAAAGCGTGTCTGAACGCGCGCAATCACATCGGACGTATTGGCGCCATAGAGTTTGAGCACCAGTCCCGCGACCACTTCACCTTCGCCATTGGCGGTGGCCAGGCCCTGGCGTACCCCGCCGCCGACAATGATTTCACCGAGGTCGCGTACCCGCACGGGGCGGCCATCATCGACATTGACGACAATTTCCGCAAGATCTTCAACCGATCGCGCCAGTCCGACGCCGCGGACCGTATATTGCTCGGCCCCGATTTCGAGAAATTGTGCGCCTTCGGTCTTGTTGCCGCGCTCAAGGGCGGTCATCACATCACCAATCTGGATGTCGTAAGCCAATAGCGCGTCCGGATCGAGCCTGACCTGATACTGCTTTTCATAACCGCCAAGTGACAGCACTTCGGTGACGCCGGGCACAGTCTGAAGCTGGTATTTGATGATCCAGTCCTGGATTTCGCGCATTTCTACAAGATCGCGCGCGCCGGTCTCATCTTCGAGACGGAAATAGAGAATAATCCCTAGACCTGTTGAAATCGGCCCCATTTGCGGGTCACCAAAGCCATCGGGGATATTGCCGCGCGCTTCGGCGAGGCGTTCACCAACAACCTGGCGCGCAAAATAGACATCCGTGCCGTCTTCAAAATAGATGTTAACGACGGACAGTCCAAAGTTTGAGACCGAGCGCATATGGTCTAGCTTTGGCAAGCCGGACATGGCGGTCTCGATTGGATAGGTCACGTAGCGCTCCACCTCTTCTGGGGCGAGGCCTTCGGTTTCTGTGAAGACCTGAACGAGTGAGGGTGTCACATCGGGAAAGGCGTCAACGGGTAGCGCCTTGAACGCGAATAATCCGCCAAGGGTCATGGCGAGCGCCGCGATGGCGGCGAGCAGCCGCCCTCCGGCGATACGGTGCATTAAATTTATCATATCAAATGTCCTAGTGGCCGTGGCCATCGCCAAAGGCGTCTTTTTCGAGTTGAGCTTTGAGGGTGAAGGCACCGTCTGTCACGACTGCCTCACCCGCCATTAGGCCGGAGCGGATTTCCACAAACCCGCCGGATTTGGTGCCTGTCATCACTGCGCGCGGTGCATAGCCGCCCTCGACAGGGACGAACACGGAAGGTCTGTCTTCAACCAATTGAATGGCTGCTTCCGGTACGCGCAAAACCTGCTCAGATGTGCCAACACTGAGATCGGCCGTGACATACTGACCAGGTCGCAGTGTGCCATCCGGGTTGTCAACGATCACGCGGGCCGTCGCGGTGCGTGACGTTTCGCTGATGACCGGCAAGACAAAGGCAATTGTGGACTGCGCAAGGATTTCACCGCTGTCGGTTTTTAGCGCGACAGGAGCGCCGACGCGAATGCGGGCGATGTCCTGTTTGTAAACGGCAATATCCGCCCAGACGACACTATCGTCGACAAGGGTGAACAGCGGATCAGCGCCGGCATCCCCGGCTGAGACCGTTTCGCCCAGCATGACCGTGCGGCGCACCACCGTTCCGGCAATCGGCGCTGTCAGATAGGCATTGGCATTATCGCCGTCAGCCGCCGTGGAAATGCGCTCCAGTGCGGCATGACTGACACCTGCGGCATGGAGCTCATTTTCAGCCGCGTCACTATCGGCTTTCGCAGCTTCAAATTCCGCCCGCGCGGCTTGCAAATCGGCTTCCGAGGTGATCTTGTCCGCAAACAGTTTTTCCTCGCGGGCCAGCGCCTGACTGGCCAGAGCTTTGCGCGTTTCCGCCGTGAGCCAAGCGGCTTTCAGACCTGCGAGTTCACGGCTCTTGATCAGCGCCAGCGTATCGCCGCGTGCCACGTGATCCCCTTCGCTCGCATAGAGTTTGCCAATTACGCCGCTGACCTTGGGCGAGACATTGGCAACACGATCAGCGTCAAAGCGGATTTCGGCCGGAAGGCTGAGAGATTGCGCAATCGCCCCCTCTGCAACAATTGCTGTTTCAATACCGGCCTCAGTGGCCGCGTCCTGGGTTAGTTTTACAACGTCGCCTTCGGATTCACTATGATCATCATGGCCGTCAGGCTCGCCGTCACTTTCCGCATGATCGTCATGCTCATCATCTTGATCGGTCTCGCCATGGTCATCGTGATCCGCTTTTTCTTCGGCATGATCATCGTGATCATCGTGATCAGCGGTCGCGGCGGAGGTTTCGCTAGCGACCCGATTTGTATCCGGGGTTGCATTGCCGCATCCCGCCAAAATCACGGCCAGAACCATCATGGTCGTTGGCAAAATATGTGTCTGTTTCATTGGAAGTCTCCATTAAACGGGGCGGCACCGATCAGGCTTTTGAGACGCATGAGGTCCGCATTAAGGGTACGCCGCGCGTCAATTACGCTGACGCCTGCCTCGATCAGCCCTTTACGGGTATCGAGCGTTGATGTGAGGTCAAACCGGCCTGCCGCGTAGCCTTCAACAGATGCGTCGTAGGCGGAACGGGCCGCAGGTAGCGCCTCCTGTTCGAGTAGCGTCAGCCGGGCCTCGGCGGCGCGCACCCGCGCGGCGGCGGCCTGTTGCTGCGACCGCAATCTGGCCTCAACGGCGACGGCGCTGATACGTTCGGCATCGGCGCGATAACCCGCTGCGCGAGCGGCGTCGCGGTTACGGTCAAAAAGCGGAATCGGCACGGTGACCCCGACCAGGAGCGCATTGTCGCCGGTCTCTTCAAATTGGCGAACGCCCGCACTAACCGTGACATCAGGAATACCGGCCGCGCGGGCGGCGTCCTGCTCAGCGTCGCGGGCTGTTGCTCCAGCTTTAGCCGCGGCGAGCGCCGGGTGCTCGTCAAGCCCGCGCGTCTTTGAGAGTATTTCACTTTCATCAGACAATATGGCGCGCGGGGGCGCAAAAACCGGCGTTGAGCTTCCCCAAAGCGCGGCGAGTTCATAGCGGCGTTGATCAATTTCAGCGTCTGCGGCAAGTGCGGCGGCTTTGAGTGCAGCCGCATCTGCCTCGGCGCGCGAGCGCTCCGGCGGGGCGGCCGCGCCGGCCTCAACACGTTTCGCAACGGTTTCAGCCAAAGACACGGCGAGATCCGCCGACTCCCGTGCCAGCGCTGCGAGTTCTGTCGCGGCGATCAGGTCATGATAGAGCAGCGCTGCTTCTAGCTCGGTCTCTCTTAATATGACGCGGCATTCAGCGTCGGCGAGCGCTGCCCGCGCCCGCGCGGCACGCTCGCGCTTGGCTCTTTTACCTCCAAGCTGGAATGTCTGCTCAATGGCGAGCGTGGTTTCGGTTTGGTCAAACCCGTTGAGCGGTCCGGTGCCTGAGAAGTTTTCAATTTCCAGTCCGATTGACGGATTAAGACGGCGCCCAGCCTGATCGGCTTCGGCTGCGCTGGCGCGCGTCTCCAGTGCGGCCCGGCGGACATCCGGGGACGCATGACGGATTTGCATGAGCGCCATAGTGAGGGTTAGCGGCGCATCGGGCACGATGGTCGGCGCGCTGCCTGTTGGCCCGTTGCACGGGGCCGCGACCGCTGTGCCTGCAAAGGCAGCCGCGATCAGGACGCAGAGTGCGCCCTGTTTGAATTTTGGCATGGGATATTCTTCCTTGTGATAACCTGAATCGACATCAAACCCACGCGCAAAAGGCGCGGATTCAGAGAGTCAGGTTAGGCACGCGGAGGACGATAAAGACCGTGAGGACCAGCGCGCGGAACGTGCTGGTCTGCGCCGGGGCGAAGCCCCGATGTAGCTGATAAAGCGTAAGAGAAGGTCAGGCTGTTCATACCCACCATATGCAAATGGCATGGCCCGCAGCTATGAGTATGATGTTTGTGGGCCGGACGCTGCTCACTATCATCATTTTCAGTGTCACCGATTTCGGCGGCATGATGCGCTTCAGCGTCTGCGGTCATACAGGCAATCTCTTCAGCGTCCACAGGATGAATATCGGCCGCCGTTGCACCCATACCAAGGGTCACGCTCAACATGAGCGCAAGCCAAAACCTGGCGGTGCATATGACGGTTACAATTTTCATTCGCTCAACGACTATCCAATTTCATTGTCAAAATCATTAAATCTATTCATTTATTTAGTGCGGCTCAGTGTCATGACCCGTCTTTATCGCAATCTCGCTGCATTTAATGCGTTCCCGAATATCGCCCTTGGCATTTCGGGTGACAAATCTATCAGCGTCCAATGTCATAATACTGAGTTCAACAGCGGGTTTTGATTGCCCGCTGGGATCGAGCGGAAAGTCATTATGCGTCATGGCCAGCACGTCGCCGTTGCGGTCCCAACTGCCAATCGCATGGACCGGCCCTTTGGCGCTGAGGAGGACAAGCACGACCCCATCCGATGAAAAATAAGTAATCGGAGCGGTTTCACAGGCGTCACCGTCGGTCCCGCTGGCCCAGGCCCCGAGCGGTTGTAGCGTCTCAGTGAGCGGATCGGCAAAGCTGGCGCAGCTTGCTACGAGCGCTGAGGCGGCCATTGCGAGGCCAACGCGAAGTGAATCGAATTTGATCATGTCGGTTTTATAGCCCCTACAGTGGCTGTAGGGGCAAGCGAATTCTTACATCGACAACTATTAAGCATGGGCCAGATTAATCAGCCGCTATTTTTGTTCAGCATTATCCGTCCGTCGTGGCTTCGTGAGTAACTCAGAGATCAACAGTAAGCCGACACCGCAGACAATCGCGCTATCGGCGAAGTTGAACGCGGGCCAGTGGTAGTTATTGATGTGAAAATCTAAAAAATCGGTCACCGCTCCATGTCGCACGCGATCGACTATGTTTCCGAGTGCTCCACCTGTAATCAGCCCGAGTGCGGTTGCGATCTGGCGATCAGCGGTGCGCCATAACCAATAGAATAAAACCGCGACGATCGATAGAGCGGCTAGAGTAAGGAGCCAGGGAGGCAGGCTGCCTAGAAGACCAAAGCTGATACCATTGTTCTTGAGCCGCACAATGTTGAAGAATGGAAGGACCGTCACACCGTTATCCAGGGCATCAATATTGAGGATAAGTGCTTTAGTGAGTTGATCTATCGCCAGAACGCCCAGACCAATGATGAATCCAATCTTCTGAATGGTCATATTGCGGCTCTGAGGTCGTTGCGTGCATCGCGAATTATTGCCCATGCAGAATGCAGGAATAGCCCGGCGATCCCGACTGCAACCACGAGATCGGGCCAACCGTGACCGAGCCAGGCGACCAAACCTGCTGCCACAATTACGGCCGCGTTCCCGATGGCGTCATTACGTGAAAACAACCAAACCGCGCGGACATTAGCGTCGCCTTTTCGGTGAGGGAGTAGCGGTAAGACGGCGATGACATTTATGACGAGCGCGATGAGCCCGAACATGCCCATCAGGGCAGCGTCAGGTATCGTTTGATTAAGAAGACGCCACACCGTATTCGCGAGTACGCCGAAGCCAAGCAAAGCTAGGAATACGCCTTGAATCATGGCTGAACGAGCGCGCCAGGCAAGACTCCAGCCGATTGCGAGCACGCCGAGGAATGTAATGAGACCATCACCGACAAAATCTAACGCATCAGCTTTTAACGCCTGTGAACCGGCGAAAAAACCCGCGATCATTTCCACAATTCCATAACCAACGTTCAGGAAAATTACGATCCAAAGGGCGCGTAAATACTCCGGATTCTTTTGGGTTTGTGAGGCGGCGGGGCCATCATCGCCTGGCGCAATTCTCTCGAAGCCGTAACCGGTTTTGGCGACGCCAAGTTCGATTTCTGGAAGTTGGGACTCTGAAACCCATAGCGTCATAATATGTGTCGCAGCCGAAACTTTGACGGCTTTTGGGGCGACACCAGCCGATTGAGCCGCCCGTTCGATTTCGGCAGCATCTCGCGCGCAATCCATTCCTGATACCCGGTAACGAAACGGGAGCGAAGTGTCGGAGCCTGCTGTTGGGGAGGTAGATGTTTTGCTCATGACAATGCTCTCAATTGAGAGACTACACGTATGCTTTGTCGTTGTTCCATTCAGTCTCGCCCATCCAAATTTATCGGGAGGTGCTTTCAATAATGGAAGAGAATTACCATCTACAGTCACTGTAGGGTCAAGCGGTTTGCTCAAAAGGTCGAAAGCCGCTCATGCGCATCTGCGATGCATTCGCTATGATCATTGAGCGTTGAAATGATCCGACACGTGTCAACCCGGCCGCCCTCGCAGCACGTAATCATCCGTTTGAGCTCCGCCTCAAGCGCTTCAAGCTGCGTCAGGCGTTTGCGCACATCTGCAAGCTGTTCACGGGCTATCGCGTCCACGGCCGTGCAATCCTGATCCGGCTGAGTTTGCAGATCAATCATTTCACGAACGGCCTCCATCGGAAAACCAAGATCACGGGCATGCCGTATGAACGACAAACGCTGCACGGCCTCATCGCCATATAGCCGTTGGCCGCTCGAACTTCGGTCCGGCTCGCCCATCAAATCAATCGATTCATAATAGCGTATGGTTGTCACTTTCACGCCCGCCGCTTTCGATAAACGACCAATGGTCATCTGCGTCATTCCGGGCTCCAAAGAAAAGTCTTGCCTCTATAGTCGCTGTAGACTGTAGGGTTTCTTCGAGAATCGTCAATGGGGAATAGGATTAGAAGATGTCGGGTTGCTGTGAGGACAAAACATTTGATGGGGTTTCGCCTGCTTATAAGCGGGCTCTGATGGCCGTCATCGCCATCAATGCGGTCATGTTCTTTGTTTGAAATGACGGCGGGGATAATGTCGGGCTCTCAGGCCCTCAAAGCCGACGCACTCGACTTCGCAGGCGATACGGCGACCTACGCGCTCAGCCTCTTCGTTATCGGGGCGAGCCTGAGGACGCGGGCGCTTGCATCGCTGATCAAAGGCGCCTCGCTCGCAGCGATCGCGATCGCCGTCCTCGGCATGACCGTGTTGAGGGTCATGAACGGCGCGCCGCCGGAAGCCGCAACCATGGGAGTGGTCGGCTTTCTGGCACTGTCCGCCAATGTCGCGAGCGTGCTGATACTGCTGCGCTGGCGCGACGGCGACAGCAATGTGCGTTCGGTCTGGCTCTGCTCGCGCAATGACGCCATCGGCAATGTCGGCGTGATCGTCGCTGGCGGGGTTGTCGCGCTGACCGGAACGGCCTGGCCGGACCTGCTTGTCGCCGCCCTTCTGGCGGGCCTGTTCCTGAAATCGGCGAGCGCCATCACGCTGCAGGCCCTGCGGGAACTGAACACAACCGGCGCGTCGCATGCGACTCCGGTCGAATCGTCCTCATGAGCCTGCGCATTCCACCTCTTGTTCAGGTCCTGATCTGCGGTGCGATCGGCTGGGGACTGTCCTCTGTCACGCCTTTTCTGGCGTTCGAAGGCGTGTGGCGTTCTGCGGCGGCGTTGCTTTTCATCGCTGCTGGCATGGCCATTCTGGCGCTCGCGCTCGGCGCATTCATCCGCGCCCGCACAACCGTCAATCCGCTCGCCCCTGAAGAGGCTGCCACGCTGGTCACCACAGGGCTTTACCGCATCAGCCGCAATCCGATGTATTTGGCCATGGCGGCCATTCTGACAGGCGGCGCGTTTCTGATGGGCAATTTGTCCGCTTTCGTAGCTCCAATTCTCTTTGTCTGGCTGATGACTGAGTTTCAGATCAAACCGGAAGAGCGCGCGCTGCAGGCGAGATTCGGTGAAGCGTTTGACGCCTACCGTATCCGCACGCGGCGCTGGATTTAGGAGGCGCGCCTGTGTTCAATACACCCCTATGGATGGAATGGCTGGCGTTCGGATTGTCAGTGTCCGGAGCGGCAGCGATCTTTTCGCTGTGTGCGGTATCGCTGTTCCGACGCGATTTTCAGTTTTTTCCGCCTCCGGAAAAACGGAGCTGGCAATACCGGACGTTCTGGGCCTTTTTTCGTTTGTTTCTATACCCGCTTGTTGCGCTCTCCATCCTCGTTTTTGAGCCGGCGGAGGATGCGGGGGCCATGGCCCGGCAAGGTGTCGGCGGCGTGCTGGCGGTCACGGGTATTGGCCTTGCCTTCTGGATCTCAATCCAGATGGGCTGGCGCAATGCCTTCGGCGAAGCGCGGGGGCTGGTGACAGATGGCTGGTTTCGTTTCAGCCGGAACCCGATCTATGTCGTGACCTGGCTTGGTCTGCTGGGCTGGGCGATCATCTTGAACGATTTGCGCGTAACGTTTCTGCTGTCTTTATGGGCAGCGATGTACTGGCTCGCTCCGAGGATAGAAGAGCCCTGGCTGGAACGCCAGTATGGGGATGAGTATTGCGCCTATAAGCAGCGAACGCGGCGTTTTTTCTAAGGGCGGTGTTCGGCTGTTCGACCAAGGAAAGGGCGCCCCGGCCTTCGCCGGCCGGGCTGGCGTGAACCAGGCCATCGCTGCGCGCCGTCCCGGCCCTTCGGGCTTTCATCCCTGGCGCAGTTTTTAAGCAGTGTTGTGAAGGATTCGGTCGGCGCTGGCGCGCCGGCATGTTTGCTTCTTTTTTCCCTCTCAGGCGGGGGCGGAGGCGCGCATGCCAGATGGCGGCGCTCCCGGAAGGGGGGCGGCGTCTTGAAGATCGTCTATGTGCCTGCGGCCTCCTACCTGACCCCTTCCGCTCACGCCTGACGCCATCTGGCCAGCGGCCTCTCACCGCCCCCGCCTTGCGGGAAAAAAGCGGGGGTCAGAGGAGGCAGAGATGGCGCAGCGCCGCAGACAACGAAACACGCGGAAAGACCTTTATTCAGAGGTCACGGATAACATCATCGCGGAACTGGAACAGGGGCGCGCGCCTTGGGTGCAGCCTTGGGGCGGGGTGGAGGGGGCTACTCCGCTTGGCTTGCCCGAGAATGGCGCGACGGGCAGGCGCTATTCCGGAATCAATATTCTGCTTTTATGGGGCGCGGCGATTGAGCAAAGCCGTTCCTGTCAGACATGGCTGACCTTCAAACAGGCGCTGTCACTTGGCGGGTGTGTTCGCAAAGGCGAGCGCGGCACGACGGTTGTTTATGCCGACCGCTTCACCCCGAAAGCCGAACGGGAACGTGTGCGCGAGACGGGCGAGTCGCCGGGCACGGTGCCGTTTCTCAAACGCTATACCGTGTTCAATGCAGACCAGTGCGACGGCCTGCCCGAAGACCTGACCGCCAACGCGCCCGACTTGCCGGAGCGCGAGATTATCCCCCGCGCCGAAGCGCTGATTACAGCGACGGGCGCGGATTTCAGGATTGGCGGCGACCGCGCCTATTATGTTCCGTCCAGGGATTTCATTCAGGTTCCGCCGCAGCCTGCTTTCTTTGACCAGATCAATTATTACCGCACCTGCTTTCATGAGCTTGGCCACTGGACCGGGCACCCGAAACGCCTCGCCCGCGACCTGAAAGGCGCATTCGGCACCAAAGATTACGCCCGCGAGGAACTGGTGGCGGAACTCGCCAGTGCGTTCATCTGCGCGGACCAGTCCATCGCCCCGACCGTGCGGCATACGGATTACATCGGTTCTTGGCTGGAAGTATTGCGCGAGGACAAGCGCGCCATTTTTCGCGCCGCGTCGCTCGCTTCCAAGGCGGCTGATTACATTCTCGCTTATGCCGCGCCGGACCCCTGCAGCGCTGCCGCAGCGATGGAAGCGGCGCCATGGTGAGGCAGATAAACAAAAGGTCCGGGGGACATTTTGTCTGCCGAACGAATCCGCCCTTTCGCATCAGCCGACTCGACGCGGCGCTTGCATCGCTTGACGCCGAAGACATTGGCGCATGGGCCGTGCTGGTCTGCGGCTGTTTCCACATTTTCGAGAGCGAGGGGGCGGCGCATCGCGCCTACCGCCTCTGGCTTGAAAACCGCCCTGTGCGCTGACGCACGGGGCATCCCACCAACTGCACATCATGAAGGAGGCAACGCCATGCAGTTAAAACATATCCCTATCACCGACATGAAAGTGTCCCGGCTCAATATGCGCCACGGGCGCAAAGCGCCCGACATTTCCGACATCTATCCGTCGATAAAGTCGCGCGGCGTCTTGCAGACCATGCTGGTCCGCAAGGAAGGTAGCAAGTATGGCGTTGTCGCCGGACGCCGCCGTTTCTTCGCCCTCAAACGCCTCGCCAAGGAGACAGGCAAGGCGCAGAAAGCGCCCTGTCTCGTTATGCAATCCGGCGATGACATTGCCGCGCTGGAAGCGACCCTTGTCGAGAACACCACCCACCTTCCAGCCGACGAGTTTCTGCAATATGACGTCTTCGCCCGGCTTGCTTCAAAAGGCGAGACCGTCACGGTGATTGCAGAGCGCTTCGGCGTCACCGAACTCATGGTGCGCCGGGTGCTGGCGCTGACGGCGCTCACCGATGATATCAAGGCGCTCTACAGGGCCGAAATCATCGACAAGCGGACGCTTTACGCCCTGACGCTCGCCACAAAAGAGCAGCAGGAAGACTGGCTGACCCTGTTGAACGCGGAAGACGAATACGCCCCGCGCGGCGAGCAGTTGAAAGACTGGCTCACAGGCGGCGGCCGCATCACCACCGACAAGGCGCTGTTCGATTTGGAAGCCTATGACGGGACCGTGCTGACCGACCTGTTCGGCGAGACTGCCATTTTCGGGGACGCTGACCTGTTCTGGACTTGCCAGAATGAGGCCATCGCCGACATGGCCGAACGCTACCGGAATGAGGGCTGGGCCGAAACCGTCGTGCTGGAACGGGGCGCGCACTTCCTGACATGGGAGCATGGCAAGCGCAGCCGGAAAGACGGCGGCAAGGTCTATATCGAGACCCGCCATGACGGCTCTGTCACGGCCCATGAAGGCTATCTGCCATCAAAGGACATCGAGAAAATCGAGCGTATCCTTGGCCGGGGCGGCGATGGCGAGAACGGCAAGCCCGCCCCAAAACCGGAAATGTCCGGTCCCTTGGCGGAATATGTCGCGCTGCACCGTCACGCCGCCGTCAGGGCGAGTCTGTGCGATGCGCCCGGCGTCGCGCTGCGCCTCGCCGTCGCCCATCTTGTCACCCGCTCGGATAACTGGCGGCTGGACGTTGAGCAGCAGCGCACACGGAAGGAAGCGACCGCGGAAAGCCTCGCGGCTTCGGCAGGGGAAGTGAAGTTCGCCGCGCACCGCGCCAAGGCCAAGGCGCTGATTGGGCAGGATGACCAAGACGGTTCGCTGGTGGCGGAGAATGCTTTTCCCGCCGACCCTTGCGAGACCTTCGCCCGGCTTCTGGCGCTCAGTGATGAAGAGGTGCTGCATGTTCTCGCCGTCGCAATGGGCGAAACCCTGCAGGCAGGTTCGCCCGCCGTCGAAGCCGCCGCACATGTGACGGACACGGATTTTGCCGCGCTGTGGTCGCCCGATGAGGCGTTCTTTTACTTGCTGCGCGACAAGCGCGTCATCAATGAAGTGGTCGCTGAAATCGCCTCGCCATCCACGGCCCGGTCTGTCCTGACCGATACCGGAAAGGCGCAGAAATCCGTCATCCGCAACCGCATCGCCGGGCATGGATGCGACCCCGACCCGGACTGGCGGCCCCGCTGGATGCGGCAGTCGCCATCCTCTTATCTTGACGGCGCGCCATGCCCGCCCGCCGAAGCGTGGGAGGCCGTCAGGGGTCTGTTCGAGGACAGCGAGGACAGGGCTTCGCTCGAAACCCCGGAAGCAAAGACAGCCATCGCCGCCTGACACGCCTCCCGTAAGCGGCATGGTTCGGGACCGTCCGGCAGTTTTGCCGGGCGGTCTTTTCCTGTTGGTGGCGCGGAAGCAAGCTCGCGAAACGACATGGGTGGTTTCCTTACCAACTGCCCTGTTTGTTCCTGACATATTGGCGTGCCTGCCAGTTGCAAACACCTCTGGCATTGCACGAAGGACGCCCCGAGCGGCCCCGTTTCCTTGCCTGACCTGGACGACCGCCTGCGGGCCATGAAACCGCCCATCGCCAGAAATTTCCTCTGCTGTTCGGTCTGAAGAAGACCGAACGCGCATTCACCGCGAATCAAATTTCCGCCACCGGGCGGTGCTCCGCTTTGCTGCGCCCGCTTCGCGGTTCAGACCTGCCGCCCGCCGTCCCTTTAGGTCAGCGTCAACGGAGCCATCGGGGCGCCCGCGACACGAAGCCAAAAGGAGATATGAAAATGGCTAACGCACTTGGATATGTCAGCGAAACAGACACAGGCTTTGAAGGCGCACTTGCCATGATGAGCCTCAACACGCCGATCCGCATCATCAAAAATGACGAAAAGACCGCCGACAAACAGCCCGATTTCAGGGTCTATGCCGGAGAGAAAGGCTCCGATATTGGCGGCGGCTGGGTCCGCACCGCGAAGTCTTCGGGCCGCGAATATGTCTCGCTCACCCTCGCAGACCCGATGATCGGCCCGCGCAAAATCTATGCGAACCTCGCCCCGGTCAAGGATAAGGATGGCCGCCACGTCATCCTCTGGAACCCGCAGGGCTAGACGCCGAAACACCAACCATAACGCCGCCCCGGAGGCTTTCTCCGGGGCGGTTTTTTTATGCTTTTTCCTTGGTTAAAACGTCGGGGGAAAATTCATGTGATCCATTTTCCCTCTGCAAAATCCCGCAATCTCCGCCAATCCTTTCGTCTCAAAAGTGATGAAAGGACACTGTGTACAATGACGAAAAACAGACGAAATGATCGCCGAAACGATGGCTGGCCGGAGCTTTTGAGTGTCGAGGAAGCGGCAGAATTTCTGAGGCTGAAACGCTCAACGCTTGACCATTATCGCTGCGAGGGACGCGGGCCGATTTACCGCAAACATGGCGCGCGGGTCTTCTATCCGAAACCCGATCTCATCCGCTGGTCAGAGCGCAATTCCTATGCGTCCACATCCGAACGCCTGCAGAAGCCGGAATGAAAAAGCGCACGCTTTGGATGACAGGATTTAGCGCCGGTCTTGTCTTTTTCGGTCTGGTTCTCGACCCCGCAGATCGCTTGATCTGGAACCGGACCGCGAGCGCACCGACAGGGCTTTACTGGCTGAGCGACGCGCCCTTCACCCCTGGCCGATGGGTCGTCGTCTCCAGCCAGAGCGTGCAAGCGAACTGGGCGCAGGAGCATGAATTTGTTGGCGAAGACTGGCCGTTATTGAAACAGATTGCCGGGGGTCCCGGCGATGAAATCTGCCGGACCGGACGCGACATTCTGATCAATGATGAAGTTGTGGCGGAAGCGCTGATTGTCGATTCCAGTGGCCGAAACCTGCCTGTGTGGGATGGCTGTGTCCGGCTTGAAAGCGATGAGCTTTTCCTGCTGACGCCGCATCCGGCGTCGCTTGATGGCCGGTATTTCGGTCCCGTAAAACAAACAGACCTGGATGGCGTCGCCATCCCCGTTTTCGTGGCCCGGGACAGACAGGGCGCAAGCGGATGCAAAGCGATACATGCGGATGCAAGGGAATCAGAAGCGAACCCGGTAGGGCAAGATTAAAGCTATGGCACCACATGCCATCTAACGCCTTGTCTGCACATCTGTTTTTTGGCGCCCTTTGCACAGCATTGCGGTGCATGGATCGTCGGAAATTTCCCGGAATGAAAGGGGTTCCTGTGGTGCATGGGGTAAGAGCGCCGCAATGAGCGATGATACCCCGTTCACACCCCGGTTGGGGCCGATACGCGATAGAGGCGGCCCAGCTGGAAAGCGCCTTCGCCGCCAACTGGCGAAGACCGGGAAGCGGCTTTCTAATGCGCCCCGGAAATCTTCCTTCACGGGCGCGCGTTATGGCAGCGGCGGCGCAGCGCGAACACGCGCATCCGCAGGGCGGCATCTGTCCCGCCTGCAACGGCGGCGCGTCGTGGTCAAAGTACATATCGCCAGAGCCGGACGCGCGGGCCCAGGACTCTATCGTGCCCATGTCGGCTATCTGCAGCGGGACGGCGTGGATCGCGAGGGCGAAGGCGGTGTCCTCTATGACCGGGACAATGAAGGTATATCGCCGCGCGACTTTCTGGAGAGGAGCGAACAGGATCGCCACCAGTTCCGGATCATCGTGTCGCCGGAGGGCGGCGCGCGCATGGGCGATTTCAAACAGGCGACGCGCGACCTGATGGCGCGCATGGAAGCCGACACCGGGCGGCGCTTGGACTGGATCGCTGTCGATCACCACAATACCGGCCATCCGCACACGCATATTGTCGTGCGCGGGCGCGACGCGCGGATGAAGGATGTCGTCATCGCGCGAGACTATCTCACCCATGGCCTGCGCGAAGCGGCCGAGGATCTTGTGACACAGAGGCTCGGACCGCGGCGAGCGCTGGAGATTGCAGAGACGCGGCAGAAACAGGTCGATCAGGACCGGTGGACAGGGCTGGATCGCGAGATCGAAAACCTTATCGATGGAAGCGTTTTTGAGCCGGGCGATGCGTCCTCAAGCGGCGAACGCTTTAGCCGCTCGCTTCAGATTGCTCGCGCACGCCACCTCCAAACGTTGGGCCTCGCAGAGCCCGCCGGAGCCGTAGCCTGGCGGATGAAGCCGGGCTGGCAGGAGCAACTCAAACGCCGGGGCCGGCGGGGCGACATCATCCGCACACTCGCGGCGGAATTCGGCGAACGTAAAAAACACATTCAGTTTGTGCAGGACCGGGATGCGGATGCAACCCCTATTCAGGGCGTCGTTAAAGCCTATGGCGCCGAGGACGAACTTCGCGACACACGCTACATGCTCGTTGAAGATTTTGACGGCGGGATATGGCATGTGCCTGCTGGCGCCATTGATCCGACCTCCCGCCCGTCGCGCGGCGCGGTTGTTGAGCTGTCGCGCGCGAGCGCGCTGGCGCGGGCTTCGGACACGGCCATCGCCAGAGTCGCCGATGAAACGGGTGGCGTCTGGTCGGAGGACTTGCACGCCCGCCACGATCCCGGATCGAAACCGGCTTACCGCCTGTCGCTGAAGCGCCGTCTTGAAGCGCTGCGGCGGGCGGGAATCGGCGAACGGCTCGCCAGCGGAGAATGGCGCATTGACGCGACCTTCCTCAAACGCGCTGCTGACTACGAAGCGCGGCGATCCGGCGGGGTAAAACTGACCGTTTTGTCGTGGCTGTCCCCGGAGGCGCAGATTGAGCGGATGGGTGAGACATGGATCGACGGGCTTTCAGAAACCGATGCGGAACGGTGCATCGCGCTCCGGAAACTTCAGATGCGGCGGCAGGCATGGCTGCGAGAGCAAGACGTTCTGCAGGCAGGGCAGGCAACCCTTTCAGATGAGCAGCGTATTCGGATGCGGGCGCTTGATCTGAAACAGAACGCCGATGCGATCGCTGCGCGCTCGAACCGGACGGCTGTCGATCTGGCGAACGGGGACCGGTTACACGGGCGGCTGGAAGGCCATGTCGATCTGGCGGCGGGCCGCATGGCGGTCATCGGGAATGCGAAGGCGTTCGCGCTTGTACCGTGGCGCAGCGCGCTCGGGCGGCAGACCGGCCGCGAACTGACACTCAAACGCACAGCCGCAGGCATCGGCTGGACGGTTGGAAATGGTCGCTCGAAGGGCATTTTTCGTTAGGCTTTTTGGTTGCCTTGCAGGCGGGTGGCCGGAGTGGTCAGTTTTGCGGCTGGCCGAAAGTGCCGTATATCGCTCTAACTATTTGAGCGATGCGGTTTCAGCGTGTGTGCCCGCATATTAATGGTCCTTCCCAAGCGATCGTTACGCTGTATTGCACAGGCGCCGAAGCTCGGGCGGATTGGCGGAGAGGCAGCCCTCGTGAAGAAGGCCGACAAAACCGAACTTTACAAAAGCGCAGGATTCCGATTGTTCGTACATCTACTTATAGCTTCTGCTAAGGCGTGCCGCGGGGGCCGAATAAAACGACGCCTGCGCCGACCAGCATGATCGCAGCGCCGAGAAAGTCCCACCGGTCCGGCCGCGCGCCCTCAACAAAATAAATCCATGCAATCGAAGCGGCGACGTACACCCCGCCATAGGCGGCGTAGGCGCGCCCGGCGAAATTGGCGTCAATGCGCGCGAGCAAAAGCGCGAACAGGATCAGACTGACCACGCCGGGACCGATCCAGAGCGGCGACTTTTCAAGGCGCAGCCACATCCAGAACGCATAACAGCCGGCGATTTCAAAGAGTGCCGCAAATATATAGTAGACCGCCGTCATTGATCGCCGCCATTCTTATCAAAGCCCAATATGGTGACGACGAACCTGCCCGGCTTTTCGAGCTGAAGATCGGTAGTCGCCATCACGCGCTCCAATTATCCCGCGCAACAGGAAAGCTTGGTCACATCCTTGTCGAAGCCCTGCGCCGCGAGTTTCAATCCTTCGACCGTCGTCAAATAAGGGAAAATCGTCTCGCCCAGTTCCGTCGCGGTTATATTATATTTGAGCGCGAGCACGATGGTCTGGATCGAGTCGGCCCCTTCAGGCGCTAAGATTTGCGCGCCAAGTAGACGATCCGTCTCGGCGTCGGCGACCAGCTTGATCAGCCCGCGCGTATCATGGGCTGCAAGCGCGCGCGGCACTTGATCAAGCGGCGCTACCGACGTTTTGACATCGAATCCAGCGGCTTTTGCCTGAGCCTCGCTTAACCCCGCGCCCGCGATTTGCGGATCCGTGAACACGACCCATGGCATCGCCGCATTTTCGTATGTGTGCGAATTGCTGTTGAGCGCGTTTTTTACCGCAAGCTTCGCGCCATAGGCTGCCATATAGACAAACTGGTCCCGGCCCGTAACATCGCCGGCGGCGTAGACGCCTGGCTTGCTTGTCTGCATGCGTTCATCGACGACAATACCGCCATTGCCCAGCGTTTCGATGCCCGCGTCTTCAAGTCCGAGCGTTCCGGTGTTGGCCTTGCGCCCCGTCGTCAGCAGCAAATGCCCGGCGTGAATGACCTCTTCGTCACTGCCGATGGAAATCGTCAGGGAAACGCCTTCATTGGTTTTTGCGACGCCAACATAGGAAAGTCCGGTTCGGACGGCGACGCCCTCCGCCTCGAAATACTCGGTCAGCGATTCTGAAATCTCCGGCTCGGCCTCCGGCAATAGCCTGCTGCGCGTCACAAGCGTCACCTCGGCTCCCGCGCGCGCAAACATCTGCGCCAGTTCGCAGCCGATATACCCCCCGCCGACCACGATAAGAGAACGCGGCAACTCGGAAAGCTCCAGCGCCGAGGTGCTGGTCAGATAGGGCGTTTCATCAAGACCCGGAATGTCGGGAATTGTCGGCGACGATCCCGTTGCGATGAGAACCTTGGCGGCTTCGATCCGCCGCTCGCCCACCATGACGCCGCCTTCGGTAAGACGCGCCGCGGCTTCAATATAATCTATTGAATCATAAGCGCTGAGGAGATCGATATATTTCTTTTGGCGCAGGCTCGACACGAGTGCATCCTTGTCCGCCATGAGCGCGGACCAGTCATCGATATGCGCTTCGCCTGTAATCCCCTGGAACCGGCTCGCCGCCCGCGCGCCGTGCAACGCCTCGGCGGCGCGGATCATCGTTTTTGATGGCACGCATCCGACATTGACGCACGTCCCGCCGATCAATCCATGACCGATCAGCGCCACCCGCGCGCCTTCTTCGGCGGCGGTTATTGCTGCAGAAAAGCCCGCAGACCCGGCGCCGATGACGATAAGATCGTGTGGGTTCGAATTTGGGGGACAACAGCTATCCGTCATGAAGCTTACTTTCTGAGAGAGTGTTTTGTCGGCGGCGCCGACGCCAGACTGCGTATAATGTGAGGACGATGAAAAGGCCGAGGGCAGGGAACAGGATGTGGTCCAAATATCCCGTGAACGCCGACAGGCCGATCACGCCAAAAAGAACGACGAGGACCGGTGTAAAGCAACAGAGCGCGGCGACGATCGTGCCGATGATCCCAACACTGAGAAGAGACCGCATTGGTCAGGTTTCGATTTCGGCTGCGGGATAACCGACATTCGTCGACGCTGCGGCAATCTCGGCGGGAGTTGCGATAGCCGGATCGTAAACCACGGTCGCAATTTTGGTCTCAAAATCGACCTCCACCGATTTGACGCCTTCGACGCGTTTCATGGCTTTGCGCACCGAAATCGGACAGGTCGCACACGTCATATTCTCGATTGAAAATTGCGCGCTCGCCTCTGTCGCTTCTGCTGAAGCAAGGACGGTCGTATCGCTGGATGATTGCGCGACCACGACAACGCCGCCAAGCGCCGTTGCGCCGATGGCTGCCGCGATAAGCAGAACTTTTTTCACGAGGTGCTCCTTTCAATAAAACAGCGGCGCCCAGTAATCGATGGTTGCCGCGAGCAAGACGAGAATGGCCGATATCCAAAGCGCCGCCTTGGTAAAGCGCGCTGAATCCGGTCGTGCGCATGCGGTTCCGTCTTCGCAAGGCTCCGCCTTTCGGAAATAGACATGCCAGAACCCGGCTGCGATGAAGACCGCAGCGATCCCGATAAATACCAGCTTGTAGGTTTCGAGCGCGGTCAGATTTCCGATCCAGGCGCCGGATACGCCGAGACTGATCAGGATCAACGGCAAAATGCAGCAGGAGGACGCCAGAAGGGCTCCAAGCGCGCCGCCGGCAGCGAACCAGCGTTTGCCGCTCTTTGCCTTAATGCCAGGTTTTTCGTTCTCGGCCGCTACTTCTAACATCTGAAACGCATATCCTTCATGGTCTCGACTCCAATTTGAGCTCAATGTAGGCTCTGTAGTAACTACAGGATCAAGAAGGAAGTTTGCGATGTCGTTCACGCTTACGCGAGATTATGTGAAGCGCGGCGAGCTCGCCCGCCGCTCCGGCTGCAATCTCGAAACAATCCGATATTATGAGGACATCAAGTTAATGCCCGAGCCGGCGAGGACGGAATCCGGTCACCGCCTTTACTCGACCGATGATCAACGCCGATTGCGTTTTATCCTGCGGTCCCGCGAACTCGGCTTTTCCGTCGATGAAATTCGCAGCCTGCTGTCGATGGTCGATAGCGGCGATTACACTTGCGGCGAGATTCATGCGCTGACGCAGGAGCATTTGAAATCTGTTTCCAGGAAAATCGCCGACCTGAAGAAACTTCAACGCACACTCAAAGCTATATCGGATGATTGCGCAGCCGGTGATGAGCCGTACTGTCCCATCGTTGAAACTTTGATTTCAGATTAGTTCGGATGAATATACCCGTAGCTGGCTAAACTAGACTTTGGTCGGGCTCACTGATGGTCGGTCCTGAGTATGCGCTCGCAGACTGTGCAAAGTCATATTGATCCGTTCACTCACGACCATAGTCGCAAAATGAAAACTTCGGCAACGGCCTGCAGCTAGGCGTTTAGACTGCTTTGCACGCGCTTGCCTGGAATGGCCGGTTTCAGGACTGGTCGCTGACGCGCTGCGCCCGTCATTCTTGGAGGGACTGTTTTCTTAAAGACGTGGAGCGCCATGACCGGCACAAAGATACTGATCGGGCAGATTTGCGTTGTGTTCGCATTGATCATTGGCGCAGTCTGGCTGGCGACGCAGATGACCGCCGAAGCGCTTGGGTATCAGGCGGCGCTGGGCGCGCCGTGGTTCGTGGCGGGGGAGACCCCGATCTACAAGCCCTGGCGGCTCTTTCAGTGGTGGTATGCTTATGAGGCATACGCGCCGGAAACTTTCGCGCGCGGCGGACTGGTTGCAGTGTCGGGATCAGCGCTCGGATTTCTTGCGGCGATCATCGGCTCGGTGTTGCGCAGCCGCCATGAACGTCATGTGACGACGTATGGATCGGCGCGCTGGGCGAACCGGTCAGACCTCAAACGCGCAGGTCTGCTCGCTGACATAGGTGTATTTCTGGGGCGTTGGCAAAACCGCTATCTGCGCCATGATGGCCCGGAACATGTCATGGCCTTCGCGCCTACCCGGTCAGGAAAGGGAGTGGGACTTGTCGTCCCGACGCTTCTGTCCTGGACAGGCAGCGCCGTCATCCACGACATCAAGGGCGAGAACTGGGAGCTGACATCAGGATGGCGGTCGGGTTTTTCCCGCTGCGCGCGCTTTGATCCGACCGACCGTCGCTCGCCCCGGTACAATCCGCTTATGGCGGTGCGGCGCGGCGAACACGAAGTTCGCGATGTCCAGAACATTGCAGACATTCTTGTCGATCCGGAAGGCTCGCTTGAGCGTCGCAATCATTGGGAGAAAACGGGTCATTCCCTGCTGGTCGGCGTGATCCTGCATGTTCTTTATGCAGAGAAAGACAAGACCCTTTCAGGGTGCGCACAATTTCTGTCGGACCCGAAGCGATCTTTTGCGGTGACGCTGCGCGCAATGATGACGACGGCACATCTTGGGCCGCAGGGCGTTCATCCGATTGTGGCGCAAGCGGCGCGGGAGCTTTTGAACAAGTCGGAAAATGAACGCTCGGGCGTCCTCTCGACCGCGATGAGCTTTTTATCGCTCTACCGTGATCCGGTTATCGCCGAAGTGACGCGCCGGTCCGACTGGCGCATCGAAGATCTGGTCAGTGGCGATCAGCCGCTTTCGCTTTATCTGGTCGTGCCGCCATCCGACTTGTCCCGGACCAAGCCTCTGATCCGGCTGATCCTCAACCAGATCGGGCGGAGACTGACCGAAGACCTTCCCGAACGGAACCGCCGCAAGCTGCTCTTGATGCTCGACGAATTTCCGGCGCTCGGGCGGCTCGATTTCTTCGAGAGCGCGCTTGCTTTCATGGCAGGCTATGGCATCCGCGCCTATCTGATCGCCCAGTCCCTTAACCAGATCGAAAAGGCCTATGGGCCGAACAATTCGATCCTCGACAATTGCCATGTGCGCATCGCTTTCGCGACCAATGATGAGCGCACGGCCAAACGGGTGTCCGACGCGCTGGGCACGACAACCGAGTTGCGCGCCCAGAAGAATTATACCGGCCATCGCCTCGCGCCCTGGCTCTCCCACATGATGGTCTCGTGCTCTGCCCCACAGGGGTGGTCCACCGGTAATGTTAGTCCGGCGGTTTCCACGTAGCGGCGTTCATGCCGCTACCTCGTCACAGTAAGGCGGTATGAACGCCGCGGGCAAGATGGTTTGTGG